>Ga0326727_10003491_pt1 | contig 50142 bp, 38 predicted proteins | sample MB2enrmetagenome_FD_207643 | JGI IMG/M metagenome (GOLD analysis project Ga0326727, IMG submission 207643) | Lab enriched peat soil microbial communities from McLean, Ithaca, NY, United States - MB29MY | ecosystem: Environmental > Terrestrial > Soil > Wetlands > Peat | place: USA: New York... | reverse complement strand
GCATGAGAAGGTGCTTTATCTTCTCGACCCCATCGGCGCGAGTCGACGGTCAGCCACCTTGCGAACAGTGGACACGTTGATTCGCGCGTTTAAGAGCTGTTTGCCGGTCGAGAATAGCGCCATCGAGTTGCCCTATATTCCGCCCTATCTGCAGAAACACGGCGGATTGGTCATGTCCCTCGGACAGTTCAATCAATGGGTCGGCGCCCAATTGATGAACACCGGCGCGGTGCAGATCTGGCCCGGCACACCTGTCGCCAAACCTCTGATCGAAAGCGACCGTGTCATCGGCGTCCGACTTGCCGATCAGGGAACGGACAAATCGGGTTCTCCCGAAGCGGGCTTCCTGCCGGGCATGGATGTCCGTGCCGCGCTGACAGTGGTTGGCGATGGCCCGGTCGGTCCCATCGGACGGCAGATCGATCAGCATTTCGGCATGCCCCAGGGCCATCACCAGCGCGATTGGGCGGTCGGCATGAAATTCGTGGTCAATCTGCCGGAGAATTGTCCGCTCGAAGCGGGCACGGTATTGCATACGCTTGGCTATCCGGAACCGGAGATCTTCGGGTTCCTGTACGTTTATCCCGACCGCATCGCCTCCCTCGGCATCTTCGTGCCATCCTGGTTCGAAAACCCGGTGCGCACGGCCTATCGTTATCTGCAACATTGGATGCTGCATCCCTGGCTGTGGCGCTACCTCAACGGCGGGACGCTACGTTCATGGGGCGCCAAGACGCTGGGGGAATCCGGCCGGCTCGGCGAACCGCATCTTGTCGGTGACGGCTACGCGCGTATAGGCGAAGGTTCGGGCAGCACGAACGTCCTCACCGGTAGCGGGGTGGACGAGGCGTGGGCCACCGGCGTCCAACTCGGCGAGGCCGTGTTGGAGTTGCTCGAACAACACAAGCCGTTCACGAAGGAGAATCTTGAAGCGACCTATGTGAAACGGCGACGCGCCAGTTGGGTGGAAGCCGAAGGTCGCGTGGCCGAACGCGCGCGGGATGGTTTTCACCGGGGCGTTGTCACAGGCCTCATCGGTATGGCATTGACGGGCGCAACGAAAGGCAGGCTCGCCGCACCCGTGGAACCGCGCTCCGCTCGGGAGCACACGCCGCCGTTGGAGAAATACTACAAGGACCGAATTCCCCTCTCGGAAATCGTGAGGCTTCGTCAGGAATGTGCCGCCAAGGGCGTCAGTATCCACAACGCGCTCATGGACCGCGCGGGTTGGCCCGCGATCCCGTACGATGGCAAATTGCTCGTCTCGCACCAGGACGCTTTGTTGATCGGCGGAAAGGTGCAGGCTCCGGCCGGATATGCGGATCACGTCGTATTTCTGTACCCGGAACTCTGCGAGAAATGCGGCGTAAAAATTTGCATCGAGATTTGCAGCGGCCAGGCGATCACACCGGGTGGAAACGGAGCCCCGGCATTTGACCGGGAGAAATGCGTCCACTGCGGCGCGTGCATTTGGAACTGCACCACCCCCCATCCCGCCGACCCCGAGCGCGGCCTGATCGAGTTCCGCGCGGGAGCGGGTGGACTGCATTCCGCGGAGAATTGATGAACGCCTCGGTCATACTGGCTCATCCCGCGCCGGGAAGCTTCAACCACGCCATTGCCGACACCGCCGTACAAGCGTTGCGCGGCGCCGGACACCGCGTCGTGTTTCACGACCTGTACCAGGAACAATTCCCGCCGCTGTTTTCTGCGGCCGAAATCCAAGAGAACGCGGATTTGGATCCGGCGGTCGCCCGTCATTGCGCAGAAATCACCTCCGCCGATGGCATCATCATCGTCCATCCCAACTGGTGGGGGATGCCCCCGGCGATTCTTAAGGGTTGGATCGACCGCGTCTTGCGGCCCGGAATCGCTTACCGCTTCGTCGCCAACGACAAGGGTGAGGGCGTTCCACTGGGCCTGCTCAAGGCCCGAACAGCCATCGTCTTCAATACCGCCAATACGCCGGAGGAACGCGAGCACGAAGTGTTTGGCGACCCGTTGGACGCGCTTTGGAAGAAATGCGTGTTTGACCTGTGCGGCGTGCGCACCGTGCATCGCCGCACGTTTTCCGTGATCGTCACGAGTGCCGTCCAGCAACGCGTTGCCTGGCTGCGCGAAGTTAGCACCACCGTCGCGCGGTGTTTTCCCGCCGACACCCGACCGACCGAGGTGTCGAAATAGGACTTGCCGAGGTACACCGGAAATGCTAGCCCAAACAAACTGCAAGAGACGCACCGCTCTTACGCATCTTGCGCCCCGTTGCAACCAGTGTGAGGAACTGCGCTTATGAGCATAGCCTATCAAATTGTCGTTTGCGGAAGTATTGTGCCCGACCCGCTGCAAACGTTGGAGCCCGTGCCGGGCGCGACTGGGCCAACGTTGAAAAATGAAATGATGTTGCCCGCCGTGCTGGATCCCTGGGCTTGGCACGCACTGTTTGAAGCGGCGCACCTGGCGAAAAACGCGCCGGGCAGCAAGGTGTGGCTTGTCAGCCTCGGCCCGAAAGCCAAACTCCAGCAAGTGATGATGACCGTCGCCCAGAAGGCGCCATTTGAGTTGATCGCAATCGACGGCTCCGCCAGCGGGTTTACCGAGGCGTCCGAAGTGGCGGCGGCGTTGGCGGGCGCCATCCAGGCGATTCCCGGGTTCGATCTGTCGCGATTGCTGCTCTTCGGTGGCTGGGAATCCGCTTCGCGGGGTTCGAGCGCGACGATGCAAATCGTTGGCGAGCTGCTCGGGATCGTGAACCAGTTCCAGGGTGTGGACAAACTTACCATCGGCGCGGATGGCTCCATCGAGGTGCTCGAACGGATCGAGGGAGGCAAACATCAGGTCTCCATTTGTGTCGGTCCGCCCGCGGTGTTTGGATGGGCCACCGGCAACCTGCCCGAGCCGCCGAATAATCCCCAGGTCGGCATGGCGAACATGCGCGGCATCATGCCCGCCCTGCAAAAGGCCGGGACCAACAAGGTGGACGCGGCGGGCGTCACCTTTGCCAGCGTGGCGCTGCCGAAACAGCGTCGCGACACGAAAATCGTGAAAGATCTCAGCACCGACGAAATCGCTCGGGACATCGTTTCCTGGGTCACGAACGCCTGACGCGAAAGGAAAAGTATAACCGTGGACACAGTCTTGATTTTGATGCATGTGGAAAGAGACGCCGCGCCGGCCAGGTCGGCGCTGGAGGCGTTGGGCGCAGCCAGGGACGTTGCCGAAGCGTGCGGAGGGAACCTGGCCGTTGGTCTCATCGGCGAAGCTCTTCAGGCTGCCGCGAATCACATCGCCGGGTGCGGAGCATCCCGGTTCCTGGGAGTCGAGGGCGCCGAGTTCAGCCAGTCCCGATACGGTAGCGACATTGCCGCAGCCGAAGCGATCTGCCGGACTGCGAACCCGACAATTGTGATCGCTCCGGCCACCTCTCGCTGGAACCGGGTCATTGCGGGTTTGGCCCATCGTCTCGGTGGGCGCGCGGATACGCATGTGACGGACCTCGTCGCCGCGAAAGATGGGGTGACGATCACGCGTTGGTATTACCGCCAACGCATGGAGGCGGTACTGCAACGCTCGCACCGCCCTTGGTTCATTGCACTGGAGGCCGGCTGTCACGCACCCTGGAAAGGCAACGCTGGCACCGCAAAAATCGAGCTTCTCACCGCGTCCGTGCCCGAGGCCGGAAAACGCACAACTGTTACGGGCGTGAAAGCCCCCTCGTCGGGCCAGCAGACGATCCGTCCGGACGCCGAACTGTTGTTCGTTGCCGGTGCCGGTTGGACCAAGAAGCAATCCGACGGTCAAACCCATGCGCCTGAAGCCGAAAGCTTGATCCGCGGATTTCTCCAGCTCACCAACGCCTCGCTCGGCAGCAGCAAATCCCTCGTGGACCTCAGCAAGGACGGGCAGGCGGTGCTGACTCTGATGACTCACTTGAACCAGATCGGCCAAACGGGCGCGACCCCGCGCCATCTCAAGGGCCTCTCGACCTGTTGTCACGGGGAAGAACCGCACGCCGTGGGCTGGCGGTTCATCACCGAGCGCCGCGCGGTGAACCTCGATCCCAACTGCGGTTGGGCGCGCGGCAAAACCGACGTGCTGTACGTGGCGGACGCATTCGAAGTGATGCGCAAAGTCAACGCGCTCCTCGCGGCAAGGCAGGCCTAGCATGTATGCCCCGAGAAAGTGTGATTTGAGCCAGACCGACGTGTTGGTCACAACACAGGAGCCATCGCAACTGGTTCTGGGCGAAAAGACATCACCAGACCGGATCGAGAAACCATGAACCCACTGATTTATTCTGCACTGGTCGTCTTGTACGTCGCGGTGATGTTGGCCGTCGGATATTGGTGCATGAAACGCACCAATAACGTCGGTGATTTCTTCCTGGGCGGGCGCAAGCTCGGACCCTGGATGAGCGCGTTCGCGTACGGCACCACCTATTTCTCGGCCGTGCTGTTCATCGGCTACGCCGGTCGGCTCGGGTGGGGGTTCGGCATCCAGACGATGTGGATTGTAGTCGGGAACACGTTCATCGGCACGCTCCTGGCCTGGTGGGTCCTCGCCGGACGCACCCGCGAAATGACCGCCCGGCTCAATGCGCTCACCATGCCCGAATTCCTCCGGGCACGGTACGACAGCATGCCGTTGCAGATTGTCGGCGCTCTCGTGGTTTTCGTCTTTCTGGTGCCGTATTCGGCTTCGGTGTACATGGGCCTGGGTTATCTTTTCCAGAAAACGCTCGGCCTGCAATATAATCAGGCGCTTGTCTTTCTTGCCGCATTGACGGGCGTCTACCTCGTCATGGGCGGCTATCTTGCCGTCGCCATCAGCGACTTCATCCGGGGCATCGTCGAGTTCCTGGGTGTTGCCATCATGGTCCTCTTGCTGACGGGCATGAAGGGGGGACTCGGGGCAAGCTTTGCCGCATTGCTGGATCCGAAATACATGCCGGCCCTTCACGCGCCGCCGCCACCCACGGGACCTCCCTTTCCCGGCTGGGTGACACTGTGGTCGCTCGTGCTGATCACCAGTTTCGGCCCGTGGGCCCTGCCGCAGATGGTGCAAAAGTTTTATTCCATCCGGAGCAAGGCCGACGTGAAACGCGCCATGCTCATCGCCACGATCTTTGCGCTGTTCATGTCCTTCGGCGCCTACTACAGCGGCGCGCTGACGCATTTGTTCTTCGCGAACCCGAAGACCGACCTCGCGCCGATCGTCGATGCCGTCACCAAAAAGCCGAATCTCGACCTGCTCATGCCGTTCTTCATCACAACCTATGTCCCGACGTGGTTGGTGCTGATCATTCTGCTGATGGTGTTTTCGGCGTCGATGTCCAGCCTCTCGTCGCTGGTGCTGGTGAGTAGTTCGGCCATTGCCATCGACATCTATGGCGCCTCCGTCAAACGCGAGGAGAAGCAACAGCAAATCATGCGGTTGATGCGCGTGCTCTGCGCCGTGTTCGTGGCGCTCTCGCTCCTGATCGCGGTGAGCAAAGTGGACGTGATTGTGAACCTGATGGTGATCGCCTGGAGCGCGTTGAGCGGCGCGTTCCTGGCACCCTATCTGTACGGCCTTTTCTGGCGGCGCGCGACCAAAGCCGGCGCCTATGCCAGCATGATTTCGGGAGTCGGCACGGCTGTCGGCTTGTTCTGCTATTGGGGCAAGCCTCACATCCCCGTGTCGGGCGCGATTGCGATGTTCGTGCCGCTGCTGGTGATGCCCGTTGTCAGCCTTCTCACATCGCCGCCCGACGAGGCACATCTGGCGAAATGTTTCCCCCTGTGAAAGAAAAGTAATCGACCAACGCGAAACCCTGAACCACAGTTCCAAACCAACAAAAGGATGAACTGGCAATGAGAATCAAAACACTCCCGTTAACGGCGGTCTCACTGGCGTTCGCGTTTATCGCGACCACCGCACCGGCCCAAACGACGGTTACGGCAAAGGTGGCAAACGCTTCCAGCGCGACGCCATCAGCAATCTGGAAATTTGACGAGTTCGCCAAACTAGTCAAGAGTCCCCCCGGTTATCAGTTCAATTGGGGCGGCGATTTGCGCGTGCGCAACGAATATTTCAACAATGCGTTGAGCCTGACCTCGGACCCCCACTTCAGTCCGCTGTTTGGTCCCGTGCACGAACAGGAGGTACTCCGTTTCCGCAGCCGGGTTTGGGCCACCTTATTCCCGACCAACGACATATCGCTAACCGTCCGCCTGACCGCCGAACCACGGGAGTTCTTGAAACAATCGACCTACGACACGTTCTTCGATAGCTCGGGCATGCAGTGGCGCTACGGGATTTTCGACAATCTCTACCTGCGCTGGAAGAGTCCGTTCGGCACCCCATCGACCTTGACGTTCGGTCGCCAGGATATCTTTCTGGGAGACGGCTGGCTGGTCGCACAGGGCAGTCCGGAGGTCGGGTCGTTCTACTATTACTTCGATGCGGCCCGCTTGACTTGCAATCTCGAACAGCAACACACGACCATTGATGCCATCGGCATTGTCCAGTTCGCCCGGCCAGACGCCTGGCTGCCCACCCTCGGACCATCCGGATCCGTGCCCGGCGACCCCAACGCCATGCTCTCGACCAGCCAAAACGAAAAGGGCGCCATCCTATGGGTCGCCAACAAGAGCATCCCGGCCGCCAACGTGGACGGCTTCTTCATTTACAAACATGATACCCAGCTCGACAACCCGCCGCTGAGTCTCTACGGAGATAATGGAGACATCTACACGATCGGAGGCTGCCTCTCAGGACTGCTGGAGGACCATTGGAAGTATACTGCCGAAGGCGCTTACCAATTCGGGCGCAAGCAAGATCCGAACCTCAACCAGGGTGACGACAACCCCCTGCTCGCCCCTTCCGCGCAGACCACCGGATACCGCGACCTCGAAGCATTTGGGTTGCAGGATAAGCTGACCTATCTATGCAAGGACGAATGGAACGATCAGCTCAGCCTCTCGTTTGAATACCTCTCCGGCGATAATCCGCATACGAAAAATGACGAAATGTTCGACGTGTTGTGGGGCCGGTGGCCGCAATGGAGCGAAATGTATAACATCTACAGTTATGTCCCCGAAACCCGCGTCGGCCAGACCGCCAATCTCATCCGTTTCGGCCCGACCTGGACCGTGACCCCCGTCAAGAAGCTGGACTTCAGCCTCAGCTACTACGCCTTGTGGGCTGATCAGGATGCGCCCACGCGAGCGATCGGAGAAGCGCCCGTGTTTGCTCAAGACTCGTTCAGCAACAGCGGCGACTTTCGCGGCCATTATCTCCAGGCGATCCTGAAGTATAAATTCAACGACTACGTCAGCGCCCATCTCTGGAGCGAGTTCCTCTGGGAAGGCGATTTCTACGCTCATGAACAGATGATGGATTTCTTACGCGCGGAAGTGATGTTCACGTTCTAGCGCCACTCGGAAATAAACATGTTCTGGGATCAGAAAACCGAAACCATCGAACGCGCCGCCCTGGAGGCGTTGCAACTCAAACGCCTCCAGGCGACCGTGCGCCGCGTGGCGCGCAAGGTGCCGCTCTATCGGCAGAAACTTGCTGGTGGCGGCGTGAAGCCGCGTGATGTCCAGTCGCTGGCCGATGTGCGCCGGCTGCCGTTCACGACCAACGCCGACCTGCGCGACGCCTATCCCGCCGGGTTGCTCGCGGTCGCACCCGAGGAGGTGCTGCGACTGCACACGTCCAGCGGGACCACGGGTAAACCGAAGGCGCTGTTTTTCTCGCGCCGGGACGTGGCCAACGCCGCCGAGTTGATGGCCCGCTGCCTGGTCATGACCGGCGTGACCCGCCGGGACGTGCTCCAAAACATGATGACCTACGGCCTGTTCACCGGCGCATTGGTCATGCACTACGGCGCGGAAAAAGTCGGTTGCCTGGTGATTCCCGCCGGGCCGGGCAACTCCGAGAAACAACTGCTCCTGATGCAGGATTTCCGCACGACGGTCATTCACGTCACCCCGAGCTACGCGCTGTACCTCGCCGACTTCCTCCAGAAGAAAGGCGTCGATCCGCGCCGGGACCTGGCACTGCGCAAGGCCTTCGTCGGCGCGGAACCGTACACGGAGGAAACGCGCCGCAAAATCGAGCAGGCGCTGGGGATCGACGTGTATAATTCCTACGGGCTGTCGGAGATGAACGGTCCCGGCATCGCCTTCGACTGTGAACACAAGTGCGGGATGCATCTCTGGGAAGACAATTTCCTCGTCGAGATTGTTGACCCGCGGACCGGCGAACCGCTGCCCGACGGACAAACGGGTGAGTTGGTGCTGACCGCCTTGTGCCGCGAAGCGATGCCGTTGTTGCGGTACCGCACCCGCGACATCACGTCGATCATCCCCGGCCCCTGTCCGTGCGGCCGCACCCACCGGCGCCTCCACCGCATCACCGGCCGCTCCGACGACATGCTGATCGTGCGCGGCGTGAACATCTACCCGCAACAGATCGAACGCGTGTTGATGAGCCTGCCCAGCGTGGGCCGAAACTATCAGATCGTGCTCGACGGTCTGGACGAAATGACCATCAATGTCGAACTGGCCGCCGACGGGTTCGATGGCCATGTCGAACATATGACCCGCCTTCAATCCGAGATCGTTGATCGGTTGCGGGCGGAGATCCTGACGAAACCCAAAGTCCATCTCATGCCACCGGGCACGTTGCCGGTCAGCGAAGGCAAGGCCAAACGGGTCATCGACAACCGGTCGCTCTAGCGCCGGAAAGGAAGCCACACCATGAGCGCTGTCAATCTCATCGCCGTGTTCGCCGAGAACCAACTCGGCCAGATGGCCCGCATTACCCAGGTGCTCGCCGACGCGGACATCAATATCCGCTGGGTCACCATCGCCACCAACGAGAGTCTCGGTGTCATCAAGTTCCTCGTGGACAAGTGCGACCTGGCCCACCAACGGCTCCACGAAAAGGGCTGGACGGTCTCGCTCGTCGAAGTGCTCGCCATCGAAGTCGAAGACCGGCCCGGCGGACTCCACGCCGTGGCCGATTGCCTGGCCCGCAACCGGATCAATGTCGAGAACTCGTCCGGTTTCGTCTCTCATAATCGTGCGGTATTGTTGATCGAGGTCCAAGACGTTCCCGGAGCTCAGCAGATCCTCGCCAACCAGGGCTTGCACCTGTTGTCCCAGGAGGAAATACTGAAGCTCTGAGTCACAAGGAGCTTTCATGAAGGACATCAAACAAATCTTCACCCAGGACCAGTACGCCAAACTCTCCGGCATCGAACTGCTCTCCGCCTCGCCGGGCCATGCCGTCGCCCAGATGCCGATCCACCCCCATCACCTGAACGCCGTGGGCAGCGTCCAGGGCGGGGCCATTTTCACGCTCGCCGACCTCGCGTTCGCCGCCGCCTCCAATGCCCACGGCAAAGTCGCCGTCGGCATCAACGTCAGCATCACCTATATGAAGGCCGTCAGTTCCGGCACCCTGCGCGCCGAAGCCCGCGAGCTCTCCGCGAATCCCAAGCTCGCCAGCTACACCGTCAACATCACCGACGACCACAACACGCTCATCGCCGTTTTCCAGGGCCTGGTCTACCGCAAGGAACAACCCCTCCCGTGGCCAGCCAAAGGATGACGTTTTTGCCCTAAAGCGGGCATCCGAACCCCATCCAAACACCCCAAATCGAGGTGCGAGGGTAGCACCGAGATGGCGTCGTGTCGTTTCGAGGCCCGAAGGGCAGCGTGATCGGGAAGAGAACGCTGCCAACAAAGCCATTTTTAGCAAAACGAAGCCAATTGAGAAAACGATGCAATTTGGCTTCTAACACCCTTTCCATTAAGCCACTCCACAAGTTGAAAAACTTCAAAAAATTGGCTTCGTTTTGCAGAAAGCGTGTTTTCGCGCAGCCCCGCCTTCCCCTTGTCTTCTTCCCCCTGATCGCGGGCCGGTCGTTTCACTTCCCACCGTCTTTATCCTGAGCTTGTCGAAGGATCTCTGTCGGTTCCCACGCCACTTCCCCGTACGGTCGACGCTCACACGCTCCACGCTATTCCGTCCTCCCCCGCCCCGACCATGTCAAAGAACAAAATACAACCGCGCTGACAATACATTATAGCATAAAGACTGTCCAGCCCTTTCTGCTGGCCAGTCAAAAACCGAAATGGGTGCCGCGTGCGAAGTCGAGTCTGACGGAGCCAAACCGCAGTGGACACGCCACCGTCGCCTGCGCCAACCTCTTGATGGCAACCGTATTTCAAGAGCTAAAGATCACGATCCCCGGACCTGAAGACCAGGACCGATGTAACAGGGTGTAATATCCCTGTTACAGCGTTGACATCAATACTAGTCCAATGTTAGAAATGTGGCCATGGCGCGATCATCCACCACCTACCCTCGTAAATGGATCTCGGGGAAAACGACGGTTATCCGAGTCCCAGACGCCATGGCAGGACAGCTCCTTGAGATTGCCCGGCGATTGGATGCGTGTCGGAAATTTCGCGTTCGTGAAGAGCCGGGTGCGGTCGTTTTAGAACTGGAGCATGTCAAAGGGGTTCGTTACACGGCGAACAAGCCGGTGAATGTATCAAGCGTTCCACAACGAAGCCCGTTTCGATACCCAGGTGGTAAGACCTGGCTGGTTCCATATATACGAGATTGGCTCCGCGCAAAGTCAAAGCGACCGACACGCCTCATCGAGCCGTTCGCAGGTGGCGCAATTGTCAGCCTAACCGCCGCATTTGAACGGCTCGCTAAACATGTTGTTTTTGCGGAGGTGGATGAGGGTGTTTCGTCTGTGTGGAGAGCGGTACTCAATGGTCAGGCTGAATGGCTTGCCAGGCAGATCCTAAACTTTGATCTGACATACGAACATGTTCGGACAGTGCTCGATCATCCAGCCGATGACCTGCGTGAAAGGGCATTTCAGACAATCCTTCGTAATCGCGTTCAGCGTGGTGGAATCATGGCACCCGGCGCCGGGCTGGTGAAGACGGGGGAAAAGGGGCGCGGGCTTAAGTCGAGGTGGTACCCGGAAACGCTGGCGCGACGCATTCGGGAGATCAACAGGCTCAAAGACAGGCTGACCTTTGTGGATAGCGATGGCTTCGCTTTGATTGAAGAGCACAAGGCGGACGAGGATAGCGTCCTTTACATCGATCCTCCTTACACGCTAGCAGCACGACGCTTGTATACAAAATGGCAGATCGACCACACTCGACTGTTTGCCGCGATGCATGGCGTCAAGGGTGATTTCCTGATGAGTTACGACAATACGGTTGAGGTCGCAGAACTTGCGAAAAAATACGGTTTCGAAACCCGCGCCATAGCCATGAAAAACACGCACCACGCCAAAATGACCGAACTCTTGATCGGGAAGGACCTATCGTGGTTGCATGTCGACTGATGCAACGCATCGCTCAGCAATGCTGTCAACTCGCCTTCAATCCTAGCGGATGACCGGGGTCAAGGGCGCCAAGCTTTAGACGCAACTGTTCTTCAAACCTCTCCTTGGAAAGAGGTACGCCACCGGTCAACGCCTTCACGGAAGAATCCAGTTTGGTGAAAACCACGTCCCGACGAACAAGTTTCCACCCCCTCGGGACCTGATCATACCCGACTACAAACCAGGCAATCTCTGCGTTCGATAGGTGCTTCTCTCGTTCCAATCCGACAAGGGACGTAAAGAATGCCTCATCTACCACAACCGCAAGTTTCTTGCCCCAAGTGCGAATCGTTGGAACTTTTGTTTGAAGTTGTGGTAAGAGACGCTTGGGCCCCGAACTGCGCCAGTCAGGTCGGCGGTGTGCTGCGGGGAATGGCAAGGCCGCCCTCTCCCCTTCGCTGAGCATTTTGAACTCCTGACTCATCGCCTTGCCCGAGAAATAGACTGCTTGAAGCTCAAGGGCACACCAGTCGATCGGATCCCGTGACGGATGGACAACTACATTGTCGATTCTACCTATATAGTCCCGGCTGTCTTCGTCATCAGACTCGGTTGAAAGACTTGGGCTCAATCGATCCAGAAAGCCAACCTCGCTAAGGACTATCGGATGATTTGTCTGAAGTATGGTCTCACCAACCCAATGGAATACTGTGTCGTTCTCGAGAAAGCGCAGCGGACATGTTGTCACTAAAGGTCCAGTTCCAGAGACCACACCATCATCGACCTGCTGATAGAGCCTCAAGGAGCAAACGCCACCCTTTTTATTGCAATTGGTGTCTTTCTGGAATGGGCACGGGGTTCCGGTCAGAGCATCCCATTCGATTTCGGCTTGGGCTCGATGAAATCGCTCGTTCGGAGTGAGTGCTTCAAACCCTGTTCCATACCACTCACCAATCGAGTACCTGTGGCGAAGCTTTGGACGCTTAGAGGACGGCATGGGTCTTGATTACCAGAATGAAGGCACTACAACCACCAATTTTTCTCCCGCCGACTTCTCCCGATCTCGCCACCCCATCCCCTCCAGCCAACTGGCCGTCTACGCATGTCGGAACAACTCAACGTCCCGCAGTACATTGACGCCGTTGGCTTTCAGGACTTGTTCCGCCGTGTCGGGATTTTCAAACCGGAACACCAGCGCCGCCTTGCCCCCGCGCTTCTCGGTGAACGCGTACATGTACTCGATGTTCAACCCCGCCTGATCGACAATCTCGAGGATCCGCGACAGGCCCCCGGGTTCATCCGATACCTCAATGGCCAGCACTTCCGTGACCCTGGCGACGAACCCGGCCCGCTCAAAAACCGTCTTCGCCTTCTCCCAGTCTTGCACGATCAGCCGCAGGATGCCGAACTGTTCGGTGTCCGCCAGCGACAGCGTGACAATATTAATCCCCGCCTTGGTCGCTTCCGCGCACGCCGCGCGCAACTGACCGGGCTTGTTTTCCAGGAAGACAGAAACTTGGTTGATTTTCATAGTTTGCGTTTGTCAATCACCCGCTTGGCTTTGCCTTCACTCCGGGGAAGGCTACGCGGCGCCACCAGCCGGATCGCCACGCGAATCCCGGTGATGGTCTCGATGGAATGCACCAGTTTCCGCTGCAAGTCCTCCAGCACGCGGACCTCATCACTGAACACTTCCGGCGTCACCTCCACCTGCACCTCCATCTGGTCCAGGTCCTGTTCCCGCGTCAGGACGATTTGGTAATGGGGCAGCGTGCCTTCGACCCGCAGCAGCGCGGCCTCGATCTGCGACGGGAACACATTCACGCCGCGAATGATGAACATGTCATCGCTGCGCCGCCCGATTCGTCGCATCCGCCGCAGGGTCCGTCCGCACGGGCAGGGTTCGGCAACCAGCGCCGTGATGTCCCGTGTGCGATACCGAATCAACGGCATCGCCTGTTTGCTCAGCGTCGTCAACACCAGTTCGCCTTCGCTCCCCGCGGGAAGTGGTTCCAACGTCTCGGTATCGACGATTTCCGCGAGAAAATGATCTTCAAAAATATGGAGCCCGTTTTGGCAGGAGCATTCAATCGCCACGCCGGGACCGATGATTTCCGTTAAACCATAAATATCGTAGGCCTTGAGACGACTTTCCGCCTCGATGCGCTCGCGCATGCCTTGCGTCCACGGCTCGGCCCCGAAGATGCCCGCCCGCAACGGGAGCTGCTTGAAATCCACACCGAGTTGCGCCCCCTGGTCGAGCAAGTGCAGGAAGTAACTCGGCGTGCAACAAATGGCCGTAACCCCGAAATCTTTCAGCACGGTAATCTGCCGTTCGGTGTTGCCTCCCGATATGGGGATCACCGTCGCCCCGAGCGCTTCCGCGCCGTAATGCGCGCCAAGACCGCCGGTAAACAGCCCGTACCCGTACGCGTTCTGCAGGATGTCACCGGCATGTAACCCGCATGCGGCGAAACTGCGCGCGATGACCTCCGTCCACACCGCAATGTCCTCCCGCGTGTACCCGACCACGATCGGCTTGCCCGTCGTGCCGCTGGACGCATGCAGGCGGACCACGTCGCGCAGGTCGCTCGCGAACAACCCATACGGATACGTGTCGCGCAGGTCGGTCTTGATCGTGAACGGCAGCTTGTGGACGTCGTCGAGCGTGTGAATGTCCCGCGGTTTCAATTTGCGCTCGTCCATCCGCTGCCGAAACAATTTCACATGATCGTACGCACGCGTGACAATCGCCTGGAGCCGTGCCAACTGTGTCGCCTGCAGCGCCGACGCGGACATGTAATCGGGTGCGCTGACGGGATGACGTTCAGTGGTGTCCATGGATCACACGGTTTTTCGCCCCAGCGCGAACGCCTGGAGATTGGCGGCGTGCAGCTTGTCGGGAAACGCCGCGCCGATGGCCTCCAGCCAGACCGCTTCGGGGAACTCCAGATGCTGGCTCAAAACGCCGAGCAAGGCAACATTGAAACTCTTTTTGTTGGTCAGCTTCGCCGGGTCCACGGCGTCAGGCGCGATCAATATGCCTCCGGAACGCAATTGATGGCGGTTGACCTCAATCTGGTCCGGGGCGACCACCACGAGGTAATCCGCTTCGCCGGCCGGCACCATCGGGCTGAAGACTTCTTTTCCAAACCGCACGTCGCTGCTGACCGAACCGCCGCGCTGGCTCATGCCGTGCAGTTCGCTCTGTTTCACGTCCCGCCCGCTTCGGAACGCCACGTCCGCGACGATCCCCGCCGCCTTGAGCACCCCCTGGCCACCGAGGCCGGCGATGACGATGTTGATGACGCCGTTGTTCATTCTGGCTCGTCCAATGCCGCCGTGCATGGCTGGTTGGCGGCGCGCTCGTATTCCTTGATCTTGCCGGCAATCAGCAGGCACGGCCGGCGCGCAATGATGAGATTGAGTTGCTGGTTCGCAAGGCACGCCTGTACCAGTTGCGCGAACTTGATCGGGTCGCCGGACGGATCGGAAACGAACACGTTCTTCAGGCCGAGCGACCGCCCCAAATCCTCGAACGACACCTTGCCGGTCGGCTCGTGTTCCAGGGTCCGGCCCGTGCCAGGATGTTCCTGGTGGCCGGTCATCGCCGTGGTGCTGTTGTCGAGAATCAGCACGACGTGCCCCGTCGGTGGCGGGTTGTACACCATCTCCACGAGGCCGGTGATGCCGCTGTGCACGAACGTGCTGTCGCCAATCACGCTGACCACCCGCCGCGCCTGTTCGGGCGGCAACACGTGCCGCAGCCCCAGACCGACGCCGATGCTCGCCCCCATGCAAACGCAGCTGTCCATCGCTTCGAACGGCGGCAACACGCCCAGCGTGTAGCAACCGATGTCTCCCGCAACGATGCAATCGAGTTTGTGCAGCGCCTCGAACACGTTGCGGTGGGAACAGCCCGGACAAAGTTGCGGCGGTTTTCCAGGGACGGGAGCCGGTTCCGGCGAGGTGTCGCCCGCCAAAATGCGGCGCACACGCGCGACGCTCAGTTCGCCGAACCGGTACATCTCCGGCTGGCTCTCGACCTTCACACCCGCGGCTCGGATCGCCTCGGCCAGATACGGATCGCCTTCCTCGATCACGAGACAGCGATTCACCCCCGCGGCAAACGCGCGGATTTTCTCCGGCGGCAGGGGATGGGTCATCCCCAGCTTCAGGAAAGACGCCCGAGGCGCCGCCTCACGGGCATGGAGGTACGCGACGCCCGAGGCGATGATGCCCAGGGTCGTATCGCCCGGTCGATCGCGGTTGAGCGGCGATGATTCGTTCCACTGGCTGATCTCGGCCAATTTCTTGCGCAGCCGCCGATGCGCGGGCTTCGCGTTGGACGGGATCATCACCAGGCTTTTGACATCCCGTTCAAACCGTGGCGTTGGCGGCGGAGAAATCGTTCTCGTGGGCAGGACGACGGACTTGGAGTGGCACACGCGCGTGGTCATCCGCAACAACACCGGCAAATGCCAGCGCTCGGAAATCTCGACCGCCGCCAGCGTGAAATCATACGCCTCCTGCGCGTCGGATGGCTCCATCATCGGCACGCCGGCGGCCACGGCGTAGCGGCGGTTGTCCTGTTCGTTCTGGCTGGACGTCAACCCGGGATCGTCCGCCGACACCACGATCAACGCGCCGATCACCCCCGTGTACGCCGCGGTAAACAACGGGTCGGCCGCGACGTTCAGGCCGACGTGTTTCATCGTCGCCACGGCCCGGGCCCCGGCAAACGCCACGCCCAGCGCCACTTCGAGGGCGACTTTCTCGTTGGGTGCCCATTGCGCCCGGCCGCCGATCTTCGAGAAATTCTCCAGGATTTCCGTGGACGGCGTGCCGGGATAACCCGTGCCCAGCGCCACGCCGGCATTCAGCGCTGCCAGCGCCACCGCTTCATTGCCGCTGAGGAGGAGTCGATGGGTGGTCGTCATTGTGCAAATACCTCGGTGACCCACGGCGGTGGTCGGATTGGTTTGCCGGTGGGATCGGTGACCGCGTGAATGGTGTAGCCGCGAGCCACCGGCGCGCCGCTCTCGGACTGGACAATCTCCACGTCGACGCGAAGACGCACTTTGCCCACCAGCGAGCCCTTGCTCGTCATCTTCAGCAAATCATCGTAACGAGCACGCCCTTGATATTCCACGTGCGACTCCACCAGCGGCAGGAACGCGCCGCGCCGCTCCATCTCCGCGTAGGGTAATCCGCATGCGCGCAGCAATTCCGTGCGTCCGCATTCAAACCATTCGAGGGCGCGCGAATTGTAGAACGTACCCATCTGGTCGGTTTCGCTGTAGCGAACCCGAAATAAAATTGTGTGTTCCATCAAACCAATCCACCACCATGGAAACACAAACGGGAGGAAACAACAACGTCAGGTTATCAGAACACGCCAGGAAATCAAGCGCCTACGCAAGATGAGATCACAGATGGCCTATGGACAATCGAGCGGCTAATTGACGAAGTGACGCAATACTGATAAGCTCTGGCTGTGAGCCGATTCGCAGTAATTGCGATTCTTTCTGCGGGCTTGCTCCTGATCGCAGGCTGTGCGTCGGGTGTGCCTGAAATTCCTAAAACAACGTGGGACTGGACGGGGGACTGGAAAGATTGGCACCCCACATACAGCAGCAATAACGCACGCGGTGAGGATCTGGGTGTTGAGGAGGTAAATGGACGGGGAATGCAACCCGCTCTTCCAGATGCCCCCTAGTTTGCGCCAGCCAATCTTGTCAGTAGCAACAATCTGTTAGATCACGACCGGCCATCGACCCCGAGCGCGATAATCATTGACAAACGGCCTGAGATTGTGAAAAATTTCACTAAGTCCCTGCGACCGCGCCGTGGTTTACGGGGAGCGCCACCGTGAAGCTCAAGAGTTTCTTAGATAGATGGTACTGCGATTGCTCGCCGGATCCCGGTGATCTTCCCGATCCGCGCCGTTCGCCCCGGACCATTCCCGCAACCCACCCTTTCCCTCTTCGGTTTCAGGGAACAGGAGGCCCGTCATGAATATCCAGGAACTCCAGAAACTCAGAGAGCGGGCACAACGACATGTTGCCTTGCGTGGAGCGAAGAAGAAGTACCGCATTGTGTTCAATATGAGTACCGCAGCCATTGCCGCCGGCGCGCGCGATGTTATGACCACCACACTCGATGAACTCGAAAGGCGTGGCATTGACCACGTCGAAATCGTGGTCAGTGGCGACACGGGACTCTGCGTCGAGGAACCTGTCGTCCGCGTCGAGGGCAAGAGCGGCGTGATGGTCACGTACGCGAAAGTCACACCGACTGCCGCCCGCCGAATTGTGGCCGAGCATTTGGAAGGCGACAAGGTGGTCGAGGGTTTCGCCGTCGGTAAAGTCAAAGGACCCCGTCAAGGCAAGTGACGCCAACGAAGGAAGGGAACTATGTCCATGGCCACCACCACCCAGCACGGCCAGGCCACCGCGACCAAAGAGCCGCCGGTTGACTTCGGCCGCCTCACCCGCATTTTGGAACAATTTAAGGGCCAGAAAGGGGCCCTCATCCCGATCCTCCAGCGCACTCAGGACCTTTACGGCTACCTGCCGCGCCCGGCGCTCGCATTCATCTCGAAACAAACGCGCATCCCACTGAACCGCATCTACGGTGTCGCGACGTTCTATGCGCAGTTCCATCTGAAACGCCGCGGGCGCAACCTCGTTCGCATCTGCGATGGCACCGCCTGCCACGTGCGTGGTTCAGGGAGAAACCTCGACGCGCTCCAGCACGCCACCGGCATCGCCGCCGGCGAAACCTCGCCCGACTACAAGCTCACGCTCGAAGTCGTCTATTGCCTCGGTTCGTGCGGCATCTCGCCGGTCGCGCTGGTGAATGAAACGGTTTACGGACGGCTCAACTCCGACACGCTCATTCAACGTGTCAAAGCACTCGACTAACCAGGACCACGCCATGGCCAAACTCAATACCATCCAGGACCTGGCGCAACGACGCGAACAATTCCAGCAGGCACTGGCCGCTCGCACCCAGGCTCGCGCCGCCATCTTTGTCGGCGCCGGCACCTGCGGCATTGCCGCCGGCGCGCGCGAGACGTTGCACGCCATCCAACAGGAACTCGCTCGCCGGAAACTCACAGTGCCCGTTGCCAGCGTCGGCTGCATCGGCATGTGCGCCAAGGAACCGCTCGTGGACATCCAGCTCAATGGCGGTTCGCATGTGTTTTATGCCAACATCCAGCCCGACATGGTGCCGCGTCTGATCGAGGAACACGTCGTCAACGGCCGGCCGGTCCGGGAATGGGCCATCTGCCGCATGGCCGAAACCGAACCGCCCGCCGACGAGCCGCAGGCGATTCAAAACGTCCCGCAATTCCGTGACCTGCCATTCACCGGCAAACAAATCCGGATCGTGCTCTCCAACTGCGGCATCATCGATCCAGAAAAAATTGAAGAGTACATCGCCCGCGACGGTTACCGCGCACTCGCCCGCGCCCTCGCCGCGTGGTCGCCCGAGGAAGTCATTCGCGAAATCAAGGAATCCGGCTTGCGCGGCCGCGGCGGCGGGGGGTTCTCGACCGGCATGAAATGGGAACTGTGCCGCAAATCGCCCGGCGACATCAAGCACGTCATCTGCAACGCCGACGAGGGCGATCCCGGCGCGTTCATGGACCGGTCGATCCTCGAAAGCGATCCGCACGCCGTCCTCGAAGGCATGGCCATCGCCGGTTACGCGATGGGCGCGCGGGAAGGCATCATTTACTGCCGCGAAGAATACCCGCTCGCCATCGACCGGCTCGAAGCGGCCATCGCACAGGCCACCGACCTCGGATTGCTCGGCACGAACATCCTCGGCACCCAGTTCAGCTTTGACATTGTCCTCAAAGGCGGTGCCGGCGCATTTGTTTGTGGCGAAGAAACCGCCCTCATCGCCTCCATCGAAGGCCGCCGCGGCGAACCGCGTCCGCGTCCGCCGTTCCCCGCCGTCAGCGGTCTCTGGGGCAAACCGAGCAACATCAACAATGTGAAGAGTTACGCGATGGCGCCGCGGATCATCCTTCGCGGCGCGGCGTGGTTCAAAACCATCGGCAGCCCCAAATCGCCCGGCACCGCCGTCTTCGCGCTCACCGGCAAAGTCAACAACACCGGCCTCATCGAAGTCCCGATGGGCATTCCGCTCGGCGATATCATTTTCGACGTCGGCGGCGGCATCCCCGGCGGCCGGTCGTTCAAATCCGTCCAAACCGGCGGCCCGCTCGGCGGTTGCCTGCCGGCCTCGTCGCTGAACACGCCCGTCGATTTCGATTCGCTTCAGGAAGCCGGTGCGGTGATGGGCAGTGGCGGCATGATCGTCGTGGACGACGATACCTGCATGGTCGAACTGGCGAAATACTTCCTCACGTTCGCCGCCGCCGAATCGTGCGGCAAATGCGTCCCCTGCCGCATCGGCGGCCAGCGCCTGCTGGAAGTGTTGACCCGCATCACCGAAGGCCAGGGCACACGCAACGATCTCCAGACCATCCGCGACATATCCGCCCACATGATGAGTTCGTCGCTGTGCGGCCTCGGCCAGCGCACGCCCGGCCCCCTGATGTCGGTCTTGCGGTTCTTCGAACAGGAAATGCTGGCCCACATCGACGAACATCTCTGTCCGTCCGGCCAGTGCAAAAAGCTCGTCCGCGCCAAGTGCGTCAACACCTGCCCCGCCGGCGTGGACTCGCCGGCATACCTGGCGCTCATCGCGCAGGGCCGGTATGCGGAGGGCCTCGCCATTCATCGGGAACGCAATCCGTTCGCCATCATCTGCGGGCGGGCCTGCCCGGCGTTTTGTGAAACCAAGTGCCGTCGCGCCGAACTCGATGAACCGATCGCCATCCGCATGACCAAACGGTTCATGGCCGAGCACGAACTCGGAGCGCCGTGGACGCCGGAACCGCTCGGCACGCCCGAGCAACGTCTGACCCGGGCCGGCAAGAAAGTGGCTGTGATCGGCGCGGGTCCTGCGGGCCTCACCGCTGCGTTACGTCTGGCCCAACTCGGCTATGGCGTCACCGTGTTCGAAAAACTTTCCGTGCCCGGCGGCATGATGAGCTGCGCGATTCCGGAATACCGTCTCCCACGCCAGCCGTTGTTCCTCGAAATCGACAACATCAAGCGCGCCGGCGTCGAGATCCGCTGCGGCCAGACACTGGGCAAAGATTTCACGCTCGACGAGTTGTTCGACAAGCAGGGTTTCCACTCCGTCGTGCTCGCGATCGGCGCCTGGCGCAGCCGTCAACTCGGCGTCGCCGGCGAAGACAAGACTGGCGTCATCAACGGCCTCGATTTTCTCCGCGAAATCGCGCTCGACTCGTGCCGGCGGGCTCTCGGCGGCGTTTCCGCGGCCAACATCCCCGACCTGCGTGGCAAACGCGTCGGCGTGGTCGGCGGCGGCGACGTGGCCATCGATGCCGCCCGGGTGGCATTGCGGCTCGGCGCCCGCGAAGTCCACGTCATGTACCGCCGCACCGGCGACGACATGCCGGCAACGCACTTGCCCGAAGAAATCGAAGGCGCGCTCCACGAAGGCATCCGGTTTCAGACGCTGGTCAATCCGGTTGAGATTCTCGGCAATGGCGCTGTCACCGGCGTGCGGCTCATGCGCCAACGGCTCGCCGAATTCGACGACACCGCACGCCGTAAGCCGGTCGCGATGGAATCGGAAAGTTTCACATTGCCGCTCGACTTCCTCATCCCGGCGATCGGCCAGACGCCGGATTTATCGTGGATGAAACCGGACCAACTCACCACCACGCGCGGCCATACTTTCGTCGTCAACGAAGCATTCGGCACCAGTCGCCCGGGTGTGTTCGCCGCGGGCGACGCCGTGACCGGGCCGGCGACGATTGTCCAGGCGATTGCGCACGGGAATCTCGTCGCGGTCGCCGTGGATGAATGGCTCCGCACGGGCCAGATGTCGAAGCCACGATTCGTTACGCCGCGGCACGACGTCGCTCCGATGCATAATTTCGACGACTTCGCCGGCGCGCATCGCCCAACCATGCCGCGTCTCAGCGTCGCCGAGCGTGACGGCAACTTCAAGGAAGTCGAGCTTGGTCTGGGCGAGGAAGTCGCGCGGGCGGAAGCGAAACGTTGCCTGCGTTGCGACCTCGAATGGCTCGACCGGATGGGCCTGCCGCGCCCCGAACCGGTCACTGCCGCCAGCGGAGAGATACCATGAACGATCTCCCTCTCGTCAATATCACCATCAACGGCCGACCCGTGCAAGCCAGGGCCGGGCAGACCGTCTTTGAAGCCGCGGCCGCCGCCGGTATCCATATTCCGGCGCTCTGCTATCATCCGCGACTCAAACCGGAGGGCGCCTGCCGCATTTGCCTTGTCGAGATTGAAAAACAACGCTCGCTTCAGCCGTCGTGCACGTTCCCCGTCGCCGAAGGCATGGTCGTGCGCACCGATACGCCCGCCGTCATCACGTCGCGGAAGGCGTCGCTGCACATGATCTTCTCGGAACGGACGCATTACTGCATGTTCTGCCCCGCCAGCGGCACCGGTGAGACGACCGACTGCGAATTGCAAAAACTCGGCTACGAGCACGGCCTCGATTGCTGGACATACGCGCCGAATTACAAGAAACAATGGCCGGTCGATGCCTCACGGGAGTTTTTCGTGATGGACCATGGCCGCTGCATTCTGTGCCGGCGTTGTGTCCGCGCCTGCGAAGATATCGCCGCCAACCACACCCTCGGCCTCAACCAGCGCGGTGCCCGCGCGATGATCAGCGCCGACGACGACGTGCCGTTCGGTGAATCCACCTGCGTCTCGTGCGGCACCTGCCTGCAAGTCTGCCCGACCGGCGCGTTGCACGATCGCCAAAGCGTCTATCTCGGTCACGAATCGCAAATCAAACGCACGCCCGCCACTTGCGTCGGCTGCGCGGTCGGTTGCGGCATCCACGCGATCACGCGCGACAATCATCTGCTGCGCGTCGAAGGCGATTGGGACGCGCCCAACGGCGGCCTGCTCTGCTCCGCCGGTAGGTTCGAAGTTGTCGAACCGAAACCGGCTCGAATCCTCCAGCCGCAGGTCCGCCGCGATGGCCGGCTTGTGGAAACGAGTTGGGACGACGCGCTGGCGTTGATCGGCACGAGATTCAGCGAAGCGCACCTCGTCGCCGGCGTCGCATCGCCCCGGCTCACATCCGAGTCGCTGGCGGCATTCGAGTGTTTTTTCCACGACGTGTTGGAGAGCAGCGAAATTGCGTTGCTGTCGGGCGAAGTCCCGCCGCTCGATCTCGGCACGATGGCCTCGTTGCGTGACGTGGCCAATGCGGATTGCATCGCGGTCATCGGCGGCAACCCGCTTCAAAACCAAAAGGTGCTCGGTCATCTGGTCCGTCGGGCGCTCGACAACGGGGCGCGGTTGATCATCGTCAATGACGAGACCACCGGCATCGATGACTGGGCCGAACTGCAACTCGAACTCGAAGACATCTCGTTCCACGCCGCGTCGCCGTTCGAGCGGTTGAAGACCACCTACCATTTACGCGTCAGTGGCATGCTCGAATTGAAGAAAGCCATCGCGCCCGCACAGCGGCCGGTATTGCTCTACGGCTCCGGCCTCAGCAGCAGCGTCTATGCGGCGCTGCGAACACTGCCGACACAAGCGCGGTTCCTGCCGTTGGTCAAAGGCGCCAACGCCGTCGGCGCGGCCCGACTCGGCATCGAGGCGCGGCCGGTGCGCGGCGACGCGCTGTATGTGTTGCTGGGCGATGACCCGAGCCATGGCCAGCCGCTGCCGCAAAGCGACTTCACCGTCATCCACGCCGCCGTCCGTTCCGCGTGGACCGATGCCGCGGACGTCGTGTTGCCCTCGCCCACCTGGGCCGAGCAACGCGGCCACGTGGTCAATCTCGAAGGCCGGCGGTTGCCGGTCGTGCCGCTGCTGCAGGCGCCGGCATCGGTGCCGGCGTACGGGCAGACGTTCGTGAAACTGGCGGAACGGATGGGGCAGACGTTGTTGCCCGAATCGCTTGTGCACCTCGCGGGACCGGAGTAACGAAAGGATTGACCATGCCAAACAAACCCACCGTCGCAAGCGATTGGCTCGCCGGTTGTGCCGGTTGCCACATGTCGTTGCTGGACATCGACGAACGGATCGTCACGCTCCTGGAACAGGTCTCGCTGCACGCGACGCCGATCACCGACTTAAAACATCCGCCCGAAAGCGGCGTGGACGTCGGCATCCTCGAGGGCTGCGTCAATAACTCCACCGGGGAACACGTCGCCAGGCAGATGCGCGCCCGCTGTAAAGTGCTCGTGGCGCTCGGCGATTGCGCGGTGTTCGGCGGCGTGCCGACGCTGCGCAACGGGGTCTCCTGCCGCGAAGCGTTGCGGCGCGCCTACATTGAAACCGAAAGCACCGCGGAAGGCCGCGTGCCGAACGACCCGGAACTCGCCGTCATGCAGGACGCGCGGGCCCTTGACCAGGTGGTCCCGGTGGACGTTCACCTCCCCGGCTGCCCGCCATCGGCCGACACGATTTTTTTCGCGCTCACCGAATTGGCCGCTGGCCGCAAACCGGCGTTGACCGGCAAACATCTCGACTGGCATTGACACAACCATGGCGAACACAATCACAATCGAACCGGTGACCCGCATCGAAGGTCACGCGAAAGTCACCATCCGCCTTGACGACGCGGGCAAGGTCGAGCAGGCGCGGTTTCAGGTCAACGAATTCCGCGGCTTCGAGAAATTCTGTGAAGGCCGGATGTTTTACGAGATGCCGCTGATCACCGAACGAATCTGCGGCATTTGCCCGGTCAGCCACCATCTCGCCTCAGCCAAGGCGTGCGACGAAATCCTCGGCGTCGAACCGCCGCGGCCCGCGCGTTTGCTGCGCGAACTGATGCACATGGGCCAGACGATCCAGTCACATTCGATGCACTTCTTCGAACTGGCCGGTCCCGATTTGATTTTGGGGTTCGACGCCGATCCCGCCATTCGCAACGTTGTCGGCCTGTACCAAGCCGACCCGAAACTCACCGTCAAAGCGATCACACTGCGAAAATTCGGCCAGGAAATCATCGCCAAACTTGGTGAACGCCGTGTTCATCCCAACTTCGCCGTCCCCGGCGGCGTCACCAAGGCGCTTGCCGCCGCCGGCCGCGACGCGATGCTGTCACAGGTGGAACCGATGATCGCTCTGGCCCAGGACGGCATCGCTCTGATGAAAGCCTGGATGGAGAAGCACGCGAAGGAAATGGAGACCTTCGCCGCGTTCCCCACCGGCTACCTCGGCATGGTCACCGACGACAACGCCGTTGCCCTCTACGACGGCGCCTTGCGGATGGTGGATGCCCAGCGCCGCCTGATCGAACGTTTCGACGGCCGCCAGTATCTTGATCGTATTGCCGAACACGTCGAGAACTGGAGCTACCTCAAATTTCCCTACTACCGCAAACTCGGCTGGCCCGGCGGCGCCTACCGCGTCGGCCCGCTTGGTCGCCTCAACGCCGCCGAGAAAATGTCCACACCGCTGGCGCAAAAGGAATTCGATCTGTTCCGCCGCCTGCGCAAAGGTAAAGTCATCGAAGGTTCTCTCTATTACCATTACGCCCGCTTGATCGAGAACCTGTACGCCATCGAACGGGCTCGCCAACTGCTCGAAGACCCCGACATCCTCTCCACCGAGATCCGCACCGACGCTCGGCTCGCCAGCCGCGAAGGCGTCGGCGTTATCGAGGCGCCGCGCGGTACGCTCTGGCATCATTATTGGGTGGACGAAACCGGCCGACTCGAAAAGGTCAACCTCATCGTTGCCACCGGCAACAACAACTACGCCATGAGCCGCGCCGTCGAGGAAGTAGCCAAGATGTACATCAAAGGCGAACCAGTGAAGGAAGGCACCCTCAACCGCATCGAAGCCGCCATCCGCGCCTATGACCCCTGCCTGAGTTGCTCCACCCACGCCATCGGCCAGATGCCGATCGTCGTGGAAGTCTTTGACGCACACGGCAACTTGCAACAGATGATCAGTCGTTCGTGACGCCCTGTGTTACAACTGATCAGACAGGCGAACACACAACGAACGCCCCACTCTCAGGTTTCACGGGTGTTGTTAATCAATCTATCGAGAAGCTGTTGAGGTTGGCGTACAAACAGACTATTGCCAAACATGTTGCTTGTTTTTCTTGACTTTTTATAGTCATTGGCCGACTTTCCACAGCCACCATGCCAGAGACAACACCAACCGGTTCACCCTCACTTCCGAATCCAGAACTGTGTCATACTCGCCGTGTGGCTCTTGATCTATCAGAATGTCTTTTTAAAAGCCCCCACTTGTGTCCTCACGTACTATGTTTTGGCGAGGGATTTTTCTGCCGTCATCCTGAGCACCAGAAGTTTCAGCGTACCCCAACAAATACGCAATGTTAGGACACTACCGCCATTTTCCTGCTATCGTTGACCTCCCCTTCGCCGATCTTGTCCCGCCACGGCGGCATGTACAGCGGTGCCGGCGGCTTTACAGCCGATAGGCTTTTACGATCCGAAATGGTCGTGAACAGTTTCGCCCACAAGCGCTCGGTGGAGGTCTGCAATGGTGTCAGAGTAATTTGAATTTTCTGACATTGTGACACTCTGCGACCCATCAACGGACCGGAGGCATATAATCATAACCGGTGTGGTATCAACGTCTTGTGCGACAATTTCATTTGATGGCACCCAGGCTGCTAGGCACTCGGTGTCAAGCGCGGCCAAAGTCGAGTTATTCTGTTTTGAGTGATGCTCCGTTCGACTGTCGTGGTCCAGACGTTTTGTCAACCTGTGTCGCAAAGCCAGGAATCGGGTTGCTTCAGAATCGTCTCGTCCCGGTCGGCCCGGTGCTGCTGGCCACCACAACACAACCGAGAGGTTCCATGATTGAGAAGAGCACGGAGAATCAACCGCAACAACAGGCTTCGGCGGAGGCGCGGCCGAAATCTCGCATTCAAGACGCCGTGATCCGGCTGGCGGGCAATTCGCAGGATGGGATTCAGGTAATCGGCGGTTTTCTCGCAAGGTTGGCGGGCCGGACGGACATAGATGTCATGACGTACATGACGATCCCCGCCACGATTTCGGGCGGGGCGAGCATCTATCAGGTGCGCCTGGGCACCGGCGAGATCCTAAGCGCCGGTGACGATGTTGATGTTCTCGTTGCGTTTTACCAACACTCTCACAACGACCACATCGGCACTCTCCGGGAAGGCGGCATCCTCCTCTACGATTTGGATCAAGTTCAACCGGACGCCAACGATGCGCGGCATCGCGCCATCGGTGTGCCGATCACCAGCCTGACCGTCGAAGCGATTGGCGGCACCGCCAAAGACAAGGGCAAGAACATGTTTGTCCTCGGTCTGTTGACCCGATTGTTCGACCTGGACCGTGCCAAACTCGAGCCGATGCTCCGCAACCATTTCGACAAGAAAGGGGACGCCGTCGTCCACGGTGTCATTGACGCCTTCAGTGCCGGCTACGGATATGATATCGGCAAGTTCACTGAAATCTGTCGTTTCGAATCACCGACAACCACGTCGACAACCCCGCGCATTGTCATGGATGGCAACCAAGCGATTGCCTATGGCGCGGTAACGGCCGGTATCCGTTTCAGTGCGAGTTACCCCATCACCCCGGCCACGACAGTCATGGAAATTCTGCGGGCCGAACTGCCAAAGTATGGCGGCACGCTCGTTCAGGCGGAAGATGAACTGGCGGCGATTGCGATGGCCTGCGGAGCTTCCTATGCGGGCCAGCCGGCACTGACCAGCACCTCCGGCCCCGGGCTGTCGCTCAAATCGGAAGCGCTGGGCTGGGCGGTCATGGCCGAGATACCGGTCCTGATCATCGATGTCCAGCGCGGTGGTCCGGCCACAGGGTTGCCCACGATGGTCGAACAGTCGGATCTCAACCTCGCCTGCACCGGCACTCACGGCGATGCCCCGCGCATCGTCCTCGCGCCGGCATCGGTGGAAGATTGCTTCTATACAACGGTCGAGGCGGTGAATCTGGCCCGGCAGTACAGTTGCCCGGTGATCATCCTCAGCGATCAGGCGTTGGCCACGCGCATCGAGGCGTGGAAAATGCCGGATTTGCGAAGGTTGATGCGCGATCTGACACCAAAATTCGAGCCGGTCGGGCCGGATTTCAAGCCGTACCGGATCACCGATGAAGGAATCCCGCAGCATGCGCCACCGGGAACGCCGGTGGTGGACGGCCGATTTCCGATCGTTACCGGCTTGGAGCACGACGAAGCCGGTCAGCCCAGCGCGCAACCGGAGAACCACGCGAAGATGGTCGCCAAACGTCGCCGCAAACTGGAATTGCTCGCGTCGCGATTGCCCAAGGCCGCCGTCGATGGACTGTCCGAAGGCGACGTATTGTTGGTCGGCTGGGGATCGACGCAGGGACCGATTCGTGAAGCGGCGGGGCGCGCGCGCGCCGCCGGTCGAAGCGTCAGCGCCTTGCATCTGCGCTACATCCTGCCGTTCCAGCCGGGCATTCAAGAGATTCTCGACGGCTTCGGGCACGTATTCGTGGTCGAGATGAACGACCAGGATCAATATGGCCGGGGACAACTCGGAGCCCGGTTGCGGTCGGCATTCTCTCATCCGGACATCCGCGGGATCACCAAGACCGATGGACTATCGTTCAAAGTCCGTGAAATTTTACAGCAGATGGAAGCCAAACTTGCCCAGAGCGCCAAGGAGCAACCATGATCGCCTCCGCCAAAACTGAGTTTCGTCCCCGTTATACCCGCAAGGAACTAACCGGCAACCAGCCAACCTGGTGTCCCGGATGCGGCGACTTCGGCATCCTGTCGATTTACCTGAAATTGATGGAGAAACGCCAGGTCCCGCTGGAGAAGATCATCAGCGTGTCCGGTATCGGGTGTTCGTCGCGCTTCCCGTACTTTGTGAATGCGCACGGCGCGCATTTTCTTCACGGGCGCGCGCTGCCGTTTGCCTCCGGCATCTCCCTGTCGCGACCGGACCTGCATGTGTTCGTGTTTACCGGTGACGGCGACGCGTTGTCCATTGGTGGCAACCACCTCGACCACGCCGCGCGCAAGAACATCAAGATGACCTGCGTGATTATGGACAATTCCGTGTACGGGCTGACCAAGCACCAGACCTCGCCCACGTCGCCGGTCGGATTCCGGTCCAAGACCGACCCGACCGGTTCGCTGGATCGACCGGTCAGCCCGATGAAGAAGCTCATCGCGGCCGGGGCGACCTTCGTCGCGCGGACCAACTCTCATCTGCCAAACCACGTTTTGGAGATGATGGACCAGGCCATCGACCACGACGGGTTCTCGGTCATCCATTGCCTGAGCGAGTGCGCCCAGTTCTACCCGGGCGCGTTCGACAAGGCCAATCCGCGAAAAGGTGGCGCCTTTGACCTGGTGCCCGCCAATCACGACGTGACGGACGAATTGGCCGCTTACAAACTTGCATTGGCGCCGTTCCCGGGCTACTTCGGCGTGTTTTACCAGACAGCCCTGCCCACCAAGAACGCGCTGGAAGCCAGGCTCATTGCGGACACCAGGCAAGAGACCGGGAATGCGTCGCCGCTGGAGGTGATGACGAAGACGCTCCAGCAATTCTGTTGAGGCCGGGGCCCCAACGCCTGTTCCCCATTGTGGAAAAGACGGAACGAGCCCCGCACCTGGTGTTGTTCCGCATCCAGGCGCCGCGGGTTCCAACCAAACCTGACGATACAACTCGCGTTCCTGTAACCGAAATTGGGGCTTCTCTCATGCCTCAATGCGACTGTGCGCTGCCCACAAGCTTATCTCGAACAAAAGCGATATCCCCACGGAGTCCGTAGAATTGGTCCGCGAAGGAGGCCGGGACTTTCATTTTGTTGACGGCCTTTTCGATACGCTCAAGACGGTTGAGCAATTCTTCCCGCTTCTCGGGTGTCGAGGCCGCGACCATTTCCCGTTCGAGCGCCAGCAGCGCACGGTACGACCGGTAGAGCCGTAATTTGATTCGCCACCGATAGGCCGTCGGGATGAAGCGCAGTCCCGGAATCAACACGAATATCATCGGGACAAATACCACCAGGATCCGGTTCACCCGGCTGGCCAACCAGAATGGAAGCGACCGATAGAGAAAACTCTTACCCGATGCGTAATAGCGCCGCGCTTCGGCGCTGATGTGAAAGTCAACCTCCAGCGGAGCCGGAAACTCGCCTCGGCGCTGGAACAGGGTGGCGCCGCCATGCACTACATGCGCGGCCTCAAGCAACAAATCGGACAGGGCGGGATGCAAATTGGCTCGCGCAATGAGTTCGACCGTTGGGGCGATCAGATAGACATCCTGGGCAGGAATGTCCTTCCCAAAATCAATGGATCCCTTCGGAAGCTCCAGCTTGTTCAGGTAGTGGATGCGGCGCGTATAACCGTCCGCCTGCGTGAAATTGAAAAGCCGGATTTCCGGTGTCCGCAGTAACGTGCGCATGTTCTGTGACGAGGCGGAATCCCCCATTAAGAACACGGCGTCGACGTTGGTTTCGAGCAGCGCCTTGGTAGCGCCTTCGCCATCCAGATCCAACAGCACCGTCGCGCCTCCGGGTTCAATGCCGTTGGCCTCAAGCAGGGCAAGGGCGAGGGTTCGAGTTCCACTGCCCGCGGGACCGATCGCCAGCCGTTTGCCGTTCAGTTCGGAAAGCAGATTCATCGGCTCGGGACTTCGATAGAACACCAGCAACGGTTCGTAGGCGACACTCCCGAGCGAGACCAGTTTGTCGGTATTGACTCCGTTGGTCACTCCTCCCTGAACGAAACCGATGTCGACGCGAAACGAAGCGTCCCCCAACCGTTTGAGATTCTCCAGCGAGCCCTCGGACGAAAGAATGTTCAGCTTCACGCCGCTACGAGCCAGAATCTTGCGGTATTTCTCAGCAGTCGCTTGGAAGGAGCTGCCTTCGGGACCGCTGGTGATGGTAATGGTGCTGGGCGGAGCCGAGTGAAAGAACCAGAAAACGGCGAATATTATAACGGAGCCGACCAAGAGAATGGCACTGATCGCGGCGGCGCGACCAAGTCCAAACGTTTCTTTGAACACCGCCAGAACCCAGGTCAGACCGGGGCTGCGTGTCATGGATGACTCATCGTTTGGCAATGTCATAGGATTCGACAATCTGTTCGCGGACTCTATTGTTGACGGGAATTGGCAGGAAGCGCAAAACAAAAAGCCGGATTGGATACAAATTCAGCGCTCGCCGACGCCAAAGATGACTCTCCGCCACGGAAAATTGAACCGGCTCAGATCGAGAATCCTGTTTCCACCCGTCGTCAATGTCGCGTGGGCCGTGAAGAGAATGCGGGCGATGATTACCTGCTACATCCGTAGCCTCGCCGAGCGAACGCAGGTTGAGAAAACGTCCACGAAGCTTGGATTGGATCATGCGGCATCGTGATCTTGTAAGAGTGGGTCTTCAATGCCCTACGGTCTACTGAACCGCCCCCACGCCGACTCCTCAACAAGCGCGCCAGCCATGATACCTCCCATTGGAAGGCATCAACCCATCCCGCCTCGGTGTTCTCTGCGTCCCCGAGCGAGGTGTGGAGGGGGTCGGCGCTTTGCTTAAAGCGGACAGCGAACAGGGCCACCACCCGACCCAGGCATTTCCGCCTTCTGTTTCCTGAATTCCGCCCTTCGTCGTTCACGTCCGAAACTCCCAGATCACACATCAGCATCACCACGACCATCACCGAATACCGCAATCATGGATAGTGCTACCCATAAATCCTCAAGCCAGGTCGCAGGGAGTGCCGCGACACAACGACGCCACACACGGACGTTGCCCTTCCGCGGTCCGTTTTGATTTTCCCTTCCGTCCGTTTCGCGCTTATGCTGTCCGTTTATGAATTCGGCCACAGCTTCGACGGCGCGGACGGATAAACCGTTTGGGTTTGCCGTCTGGGCCGCGATGATCGCGGGCGCTTGCACGTTCCTGAACGTCTATTGCACGCAACCGCTCCTGCCGTTTTTTCAGAAATTCTTTCACGCAACCGAAGTACAGGTCAGTTTCACCGTGGGCGCCGTCACGCTATCGGTCGCCATCATGGCCCCGGTCATTGGCCTGCTCGCGGAAAGCATCGGACGGAAAAAAGTCATCGTGCCCGCGCTCTTCGCCATGGCCGTGCCGACGCTGCTGGCGGCCACCGCCCGAACCCTGTCCGAACTCATTTTCTGGCGCTTCCTGCAAGGCGTGTTCGTCCCCGGCGTCATCGCGGTGATCATCGCCTACATCAACGAGGAGTTCGCGGGACGCACCGGCACTGTGATGTCCGCCTACGTCGCCGGAACGGTCTTCGGCGGCTTTCTGGGCCGGTTCCTCACCGGCATTATCGCCGCGCGCGGGAACTGGCATGCGGCGTTTATCGTGCTGGGCATCCTGGACTTGTTGGGCGCGTTCGCCGTGCGCCAGTGGCTCCCGCTGGCCACGCATTTCGTTCCCGGCCAACATGTGTTCCAATCCCTCCGCGACACGTGGGGGCATTTGAAAAATCCGCGCCTGCTGATGATTTGCGGCATGGGCTTCACCGTCTTGTTCTCGCTGGTCGGCGTGTTCACCTATGCGAACTTTTTTCTCGCCCGCCCCCCGTTTCTATTGACCACCGCCGGGCTCGGCAGCGTCTTTTTTGTTTATCTGTTCGGCTGCATCGTCACCCCGTTGGCGGGACGATTCCAGGACCGCCACGGTTTTCGCCGCACGGCGCTGCTGGCGGGGGGCGTGACCCTCGGCGGATTGCTGTTGACGCTGGTTCACTGGCTGCCGGTGGTCATCGCCGGGCTGGCGGTTTTTTCCTCCGGCGTCTTTGTCTCGCAGTCGTCGGCAACGGTGCTGACCGGCCAGATAGCCGACCGCGCCCGTTCGTCCGCCGCCGGCCTGTATGTGACTTTCTATTACGTCGGTGGCAGCGTGGGCACGGCCCTGCCCGCGTGGTTCTGGCTACACGGCGGCTGGCCGGCCTGTGTCGGCCTGTTCGTGGCCACGAGCCTGGTCACGCTGGCTCTGGGGTTGGCTGGCGGAAAATCCGCCGCCGCCGCCGCCGGGGAAGAGATTTCAGGCGAGATCATGGACACGGCCATTTGAAAATCTCCACAACGGAGTCCAAAGTCACATTTCAAGGCCGTGTCGCCCACATCGAATCACGGTGATTCCCGCGCCGCAACGCGCGAGCTCTGCTCAATCTTCCTTACGTGCCTGTTGACACGCGCGGTGCAACTCGCATAACTGTTGTCTCACGTATCCCATGCGCGTAATCACTCTGGGGACTGGAGATGCCTTCGGCTCGGACGGCCGGTTTCATTCGGCTGTTGTCGTGCGGGCTGGCAACAGCACGGCACTGGTGGATTGTGGACCGTGCATCCTGCCCGCGTTACACCAGTCCAGAATCCCTCCCGACGACATCGATTTTATCCTGGTCACGCATCTTCATGGCGACCACGTCGGCGGCGTGCCGATGTTGCTCCTGGATTACCAGTACCGCTCGCAACGAAAACGGCCGTTGGTCGTGATTGGCTCCGCATCATGTCGCGCGCGGCTCGAGGCCCTGACGGAGATGATGTTCGCGGAGGTGACGAAGAGTCGCCGCCGTTTTCGCGTCGTCTACAAGACGATCCGCCCCGGACATCCGATTTCCATTCGCGGGATGCGCATCCGCGCGTATCGGATGAAACACATCGACCGGGAACCGTGCCTCGGATACCGCATCGAGCACCGCCGCAAGGTTCTGGCCCTCACGGGGGACACGACCTGGTGTGATTCCATCCCCGCGATGTCCCAGGGAGCCAACCTGCTCGTGAGTGAATGCACCAACTTTGACCGGCGGACGCCGGTGCATTTGAGTTACACCCAACTTCAGGAGCATCAGGCGGAGATCGGTGCGAAGCGGATTGTGCTCACCCACGTCGGCGACGATCTCCTGAAGAACCGCGCCAAGGTTCGACACCACATCGCGCGCGACGGCGAGCAATTTGACGTCTGAAAGATGGGGAAATGGCTTCCCCATGGCCGGGGACGCCCCGTCCGGGTTTATGAGATCAGAGGCTGGAAAGAAAAACACTCGCAACTCCCGTCCGCGCCGAGCTGAGGCTGACAAAACTTTTAGAACTGTATCTGTAACGTCACGTTCGGACCGGCGCTGAGGACTTTGTAGGAGAATGCATTGAGGCTGGAGTTGTTGTTGGCGAACAGGGCGCTGGCGTTCAGCGATGCATATTTGTTGATGTGCCAGATCAACGACGCGGAAACCGTCTCGGTAATGTCGCTGCGGTTTACGTCGAGGTAATCCTGCCACTGGGCCTGTGCCAGAACCTGGAGATACACATTCCGCACGACATCCATACTCGCCCCCAGAAAACCCGTGTTGTCGGCCCGGGTGAGAATGGATGGATACGAAACCCGCCAATCAAACTGATAACCATAAAAGGGCGCGATCGGTTTGAGAATCCCCGTCCACCGGGGCAGGAGCGCATTGTAGTCGCAACGCAGACCGATCCTCACATCCGCCATTCCGTAGATCAGCGCGTCACCCGTCGTCAAAGTGAGCCGCTCGTACGAGCCGTCGCCGTACAGGGTCCAAGCCGACGACGTCTGTTCTTCATGATAGGGAATCGGGGGCTTTACCAGCGTGTACGCCAGGTCCACGCCGGCCTGGTCGCCATCAAAATCGAAGGCGCTGTTGGAATCGTAGCGGTCGATGTAATGCTGGTAGTACAACGTGGTCTTGAGGTCGTTGAAAAGCCTCGGGGAATACGACGCCCCGAAAACCTGGTCGAGCACCATGTCCGAGACCGGTTTGTGATCCGTCAGCAGGATGTTGGAGTCGTAGAGGTATGACGTATCGCTATATGCCTGAAACGGGGTATACCGCAACGCTATCAGCGGATGGAGCGGGCCCAGCTCTTCCCGGTAGTCCGCCTCATCCGGCTGCGATTGTGTGGACGGCGCGGGTCCCAGCTGGCCAAATCCGCGCTGGTCGATCAGGAACAACTGCGGCTCCTGCGCGCGCGCCATGGACGCCGCGACAAAAAGCGAACACCAAAAAAGTTTCACGCTGCCACTTGTCCGCGAGACCATGGATTTCCTTTAGCAGCCCTCACTTGATTGAACTCGGTGTCGGTTGGTTGGCCCCAGTGATGTTGTCGAACTCGTAAAGCAACAAGCCGTCCCGCGATCCCGAGTCGTTGTAGGGTGGCGTTTGCATCCCGGGAACTTCCGGCACGGGGAATTGGGCGGGCAAGGTTCCTTGTTGCGTGCCGCGGCCGGTCCAATAGAAGGACGTGTGCACCAGTCTGCCGTCCTTCAACGCCCGGAATTGCTTTTCAATGACTGCGTTGATGTCATCCAGGCCCGGCCACGGGCGATGGAACCCGGTGAAGATGGTCGCGTTTTCCGTGAGCGCCTTGACATCGAAATCGAACGGCGGACTGAGTGTGGACGCGCCCTCGCGCTGAAAAATCCCCTGGCCGGCACGCAAGGACGACGTGTGCTTCCCGTTTGGGAGCACCACGCTGGCTCGTGAACCTTCCACTAGGAGGAATTTCGTCCAATGCTGCGTGTTGGCTCCCTGCGGACACTCGATCTCCTCCACGACCACCGTGCAGCCTTCCACCGCGCCCACCACGGCGCGGGACACGATGCGCAGCCCCCCCATGCCCTTCGGAATGAAAAACACGCTCAACCCACTGCGCGTCTGCACCTCGCGGCTCTCGGGGGCAAATGTGAACGCGCTGTGCGACCCCAGCCGGGTCAATGTCCCGTCTGGAAACTCCAACTCGGCCATGGAACTGCCGCCGGTCTTCACCACGTCCCGCCCCTGCACCACATCTTCCACCTTGGCGGCGCGTTCCGATCCGTCGGCCGCCTGATAGCTCATCTCGTTCTTAAGCTCGCTGACCGTCGCGCTCTCCAAAGCCGTCGGCGAACCATTCGCCGCGGGCAGCAGCGGGAAGGTGATCAGGGCGCCAACCAAAAAAAATGAGCCTCGCCATCGATTCATGAGTGGGTCTCGAGTCCTCAACCCCGTTGCTATTATAGCTCGGCTGCGGAGTCAACACTAAACCACCCGAACCTACTCGAAGCTACCCGAAGCCATCCCCCAACTCGTCCGCACCTAATTTGATTGACAACCCGCCGTTCTCGTGTCTTCGGCCTACAGCGCGCTTGGCCTCATGAACCCCTCCCCCGCCTGCGCTGTCGAGAACCGCCGGCATCGCGTCCGCCACTGCCAATAATCCCACCCGCGAACCCATCCTCCGCGGCACCGTGCCCGGGTAGAAGAACCCCGTCGCATCAAGCCAACGCCCGCCTGACCCGCTCCACGCACCGCCCGGAATCCTTTGCAAGGTCATGCTCCCACAACCGCACCACCTTCCGACCCCCTTTCCGCAACGCCCGATTCACAAACCGATCCCGCGCCATGTTCCCCGCCAGCTTCCTCGCCCAAAACGCCTTCCCCGTCCTGGCCGTCGGTAGGGCGATCGCTCCGCGAGCGCCGCTCTTCCTTCGTGCCCATTCGTGTGAATTCGTGGCTCGCTCTTCCGCCTTCCCCATCGAACTTTTCCTCAACCACTTTCTTGGACTCGAATGCACCGGACACCCATGCCAGAAACACCCGTCCACAAACACCACCACCCGCTCCCTCCGAAAAATGAAATCCACGGCAATCTTGGTAGCGCGGGCGTCCCGCTTGCGGTCGTATTCCCCGCCCGTTCCCCTCCTTGGAGGGGTAGGGGTGGGTAAACCCGCTTTCCGTTCAACGCTCAATCGAACGACCCTCTGTCTGCGCCACCCCGTGATATGATTCGCCCGCAATAATTTCGCCAGTGCGATCTCGGTGTCCCTGTTGCCCGTGCCGCAAGCCGAAGCGAAGACGCCGCTCCGATCCGTCGCGGCAATTCGGATATCATCATCTTCCTCCCGTCACCCATGATACATTGCAGTGCAATGTATTGTCGTCTGCCCCGCTTGGCGATTTTGAAGTCCCGCCGTCCGACCCGCCTCCTCCTGCTGGTCGATAATCTCGTCCGCCCCCCCGGTAGTCCCCTAATTTGAAATCATCCTCTCACCGGGCCTCGATACTGCGACCGGCCCGCTGGCGGCAAGTCATCGGCCAAGCCGTTCGCCTGTCCCGACGTGTGCAACTCTCCACGGATGCAATGCAGGCCTACCCGGAAGCCGTTGACAGCGGGTTTGGTGGCAAGGTCGATTACGGCCAGATCGTAAAAACCTATTCCGTTACGCAACTCACGAAAGAAGCGGCGTCGCGGTACAGCCCGGCAGAGGTCGTGGAGGTCGAGAGGAAAATTATCCAAGGCAACCCACTGGTTGCCCGAATCACAACTTCGCACGTCGAGAAGCAGAATCACACCCTACGAATGCACTGCCGTCGCCTAACCCGGTTGACCAACGCTTTCAGTAAAAAGTTTGAAAACTTTAAGGCTGCGGTGGCGCTGAATTTCGCCTACTATAACTTCTGCAAGACGCACAAGGCGCTACGCATGACGCCAGCGCAAGCTGCGGGAGTGGAAAGCAGCGCATGGTCGGTTGAAGAATTGGTCAAACGCTGTGGCGAATAAACGGTACATCGAACGCCTACAGATGGTGGTTTCCGAGTTGCACGGGTGCGATTCAAAGCACGTTGAATCGGTGCCGGTGCATGAGGTGTTTCGCGGTAAGACTCTTTGGGAAGGCGATGTCGAAGTGTTCGATCTAATCGGCCATCCAAAGGCCAAGCGGTGCTACGGCTGGACGTATGGCGAGCCAGAAGAGTTTATCACGATCTTGGAGATTCCTCCCGTGAAGGATGCACGGAGCGCCGTCAAGGTGGGCGTGTCCTACCAGATCAAGAAGGCCAGAGTGAGCAAGACGTAGAAATGATACGAGAACTAAAGCCGCTTATTTTCGTCGCCCTTGTGGTCTCCGCCGCTGCCCTGTTCATCATCTACAACCGAATGGTCAACCGATTGCGCCCGATCCATCCGTTCGTTCGATCCAACGACTATTGGTACACTAGCCCCAATTGCAAGCTCTACCGTCTGACCTTTCGTGAGGATCGTAGGGCAATGCGACTGTGGTATTTGGTAGTTTTCCTAAGATGCCTGACGGTTCTGCTATTTGTTTTGACCATCATCGCCACCGCTTTGGGGTCAGTAGGGGTGCCTTAATTTCAAATTAGGGGACCCCCCCCCATCTCCCTTGCCGGGTATGATACCTGTCACTGACAGGTATCATCGTTTGTTTCCGCCTCCCGTTGTCGCCGGACGTTGAGCCCAAGCGCCGTCAGAACCGGATGCCGCCTGCCCTGAGCGTAGTCGAAGGGTTTCGCCATGACTCATAGTCATAGTCCCGCCGCCACAAAACTCCACAGACTATGAGGCAGATTCGGCGGGAGGGGGCAGGGCGGCGATAGACTCGCCCCTTTATCATCCGTGTCAATTCGTGGCTTTACTTCAGCCACCCGATCTTAATGTCCCGCTGGACGGCTTTGAATTCTGGATCGCCGGTAAAAAGTTCGGCCTTCTCCTGTTTCGCCAGGGCCGCCGCAAACGCGTCGGCCAGCGACATCTTGTGCGCGGCCTTGTATTCGGCGGCCAGTTCGGTCTGCGCCAGTTCGACAGCCACCACATCCACCGGCATGGTCCGCTCAAATCGTTTGGCGTCCTCCACCCCCGCATCACCCTGCTCCCGCGCGACCCGATACAGTACCTCGGCCCAATTGACGGCGCTGATCAACACGGGACGGCCCGCGCCCGCCGCGTCAGTGAGGATCTCCTTGACCCGCTCGGCTCCCGGCTCGTGGAAGAACAGCGCCAGCACGGCATAGCTGTCAAAAACCGTGGCGCGCAATCTTCTCCTCCTCGCGGCGGACTTCCTCGGCGTGCTCCTCAATCAGTTCCTGCGTCACCGGCTTCGAGCCGGGCTTGCGCTTGAAGATGCCGCAGAACGATTCGATGTACTCCCGCGTTACTGGCTGCATGACAATCTTGCCGTTGGCCTCGATGAAGTTCACCCGCGTGCCCTTCTTGATGTTGTACTTCCGGCGCAACTTCACCGGAATCGCCAGTTGCCCCTTGGATGTGACGTACGCGATGTGCATGTTGATCCTCTCGCTTGTCCACAAAGGTACAGCATCCACAGGATGTAATGCAAGTAGAAAATGTAAGAAAACATATGTATTCTTACTATTACAGAACGTCTTGTTTTCGAGCCTTGGGCTCCTCAGGCCGTGTCCGCGTCGCGATGTCGTCGCTCCCTTCGTGTACCTCGTGGTGAGCAATTCCCAACTTCTGTCTTCTGGATTCTGGCTCCCGAAATTCGTTTGACAATCACCGGGCCATGTTGTTTCTTGCCGGAAACTGCGTCGTCGGTTTTCGGGAAGAAGCCATGAACAGAGCCCGTGATCGGTCCCGCACCATTTTCGCTGGCGCGATTCCTCTGGCGTTTCATCTCGTCGTTCGGTTACGATTCACCTTCAATGCTGGCGGCGTTTGACCAGTAAGCGTCGCGCTGGCGGCGGAATGGATTTGGACAAGACTGGGCATTACGGAAAAAAGCGACATGAGAACCCCTGTGCGATTTTGTTGCGGCGTGCTGCTGACCACCGCGTTGATGGTTTTCAACCCCGGGCCTGATCGCTCGGGCGCGTTTGCCGCTACCACCATCACGGTGACCACCACTAATTCTGGCGTTCCCGGCTCATTGGATCAGGCCATCCTCCAGGGTAATACCGACTCCCCGCCCGTCACCATCAACTTCGCCATTCCGCCCTTCAACGGAACCGTGCAGACCATCGTTCTCCAGTCGAACCTGCCGGCCATCACCAGCCCACTCGCCATCAACGGATTCACCCAATCCGGTTCCAGCCCCGGCGCGTTTCCGGGGACGCTGACCAACAACCCCGTGCTCCTGATCGCCCTTGATGGAAGCGCCGCCAGTGCCGTCCAGACCAGCACCGGCTTGACCTTTGCTGTCGCCGGGTCCGTCCAGGGTTTGATCATTCAAAACTTCACCAACGGCGTCGCTGTGTCCGTCATGAACGGCGTGACGCTCTCCGAGAACGCGCTGAGCAACAACCTCGTTGGTGTCGAATGCAGCGGTGACACCAATTCCATTACCGGCAACGTCCTCGTTCTCAACGGTACGGCAATCCAGCTCTTCGGTTCCTCTAACACATGTACAACCAACGTGGTCACGAACAATCTCAATAACGGATTGGACGTCTTCGGCGCGAACAACAGCATCATCGGGAACCTGATATCGGCCAACAGCTCCAACGGGGTGGATCTCGCCGGCGGCGCCAATAGTTTCGCGAGCAACATTATCTCGTCGAATATCGGGGCCGGTGTGGTGATTAACGGTAACAACAACACCCTCTCGAACAACACCATATCCGCCAACGATGCTGATGGCGTCGATATCGGTGGGTCCGGTAACAACCTCGTCAACAGCACGGTAGTAACCAATTTGGGAGCCGGGGTGAACGTCAGCGCGTTCCCGGGAACCACGAACGGCAACAACACTCTCTCCGTCGACATCCTGTCAGCCAATGGCGGCGGCGGGGTACTTCTGGCCGGCGGCGCCAACAGCCTCGTCGCCAGCACGATCTCCAGCAACACGGGAGATGGAGTCCTTGTTTCCGGGACGGCCAACATCATCGGTGGAACGGCCTCGGGTGCCGGCAACGTCATCATTCAGAACACCGGCAACGGGATCGATATCGCCGGCTCTAACGAGCCGAGCCTGTTCCCGGCCGATGCCAATGTCGTACAGGGGAACTTCATCGGCACCGACGCCACCGGCACCAACAGTCTGGGCAACACCGAATCGGGTGTCCTGATCGATGGGACGCTCGCCGCGGCCTCGACCAATCTGATCGGGGGAGAATTGTCGGGTCAGGCCAATACCATCGCATTCAACGGCAGCAATGGCGTGACCGTCGTCAGCACTGCCGTCGACAACGCGATTTTCGCCAATTCGATCTTCACCAATGCCCTGCTGGGCATCGATCTCGGCGCCGACGGCGTCACCTCCAACCATCCGTTTGGCACGTTCCCCACAGGCCCGAACAATTTCCAGAATTTCCCCGTCCTCACGGCCGTTCTCTGCTCCAACGGCGGCATTTTGGTTCAGGGCTCAATCACCAATTCCGCGGGTTCCACGCCCGTCCATCTCGAGTTCTTCGCCAACACCGTCTGTGATCCGTCCGGCTTTGGGCAGGGCCAGGTATTCTTCGGGTCCGCTGACGTCACTACCGACCTGAGTGGCGGGGCCACGTTCAGCCTCCCCTTTTCCAACTCCGGCCTGGTGGGCCAGTTCATCACGGCCACGGCCAGCGACAGCAGTTCCAATACATCCGAGTTTTCCCAGTGCATCCTCGTGCCGGATTTCACCAACGCCGTTCTGGTCATCAACAATTGCACGAACATTACCGCGTCCGTCGGCTCCGCACAGTTATCGGCGGTCGTAACATTCCCGACACCGACGGCTGCCAACAATTGCTTGATGCCCACAACAGTCACCTGCGTCCCGGCCTCGGGCGCGATCTTCCCGTTGGGGACGACCCCGGTGACCTGCACGGCCACCGATGGCGCCGGCAACACCGCTTCGTGCACATTTAGCGTCACCGTCACGGCCCCCGAGCAGGTGATCGTGGACATCGCCCCGGGGTTCTGCCCGGCCGTGGTCAACACGAATGAAGGCGGCGTGATCCAGGTGGCCATCGTCGGAACTCAATCGTTGAACGTCAGCAACATCATCCCCGCGAGCGTGACATTAAACGGCGTGTTGGCGACCGGGAATTACACGAACGAAGATGTGGCGGCCCCCTTCGTGTACACGCGCGGCTGCCCGAAGAAAAAGCATGATGGAATCCCGGACCTGGTTGTCGAATTCAACGTCAATGAACTGATCGCCAGCCTGGGAACCGTGAAGAATGGCGAAGTCAAGGTCCTGACCGTGAACGGAAAACAAAACATCATCGGCACCACCTTCACGACGAACGACACTGTGATCACCACAAATGAGAACGTCGTCATCGGTACCAGCACGTTCGAGGGCCAGGACAAGATCAAGATCAGTACGGAAAAAAGTAACCTCCCGCCGGGTCTGCAAGACCCATTCTAAATTTCGCCCGCTCGGGCAACGCGTCGCGGCCTCGTGGCTGTCCCCAGTGGACGAACCAGACGCTCTCCCCAGCCGAAGGTTGCGCCCAGGACGGCACGACTGGTGCTTCATTCGAAACTGTGCAGGGATTTTAAAAACCCGTGGCACATGCGAGAGCCCAACCGAAAGGCGCGGAAGCTGCCCACGCAGACGCCGCGCCTCGGCTCTATCTGGAGGAATTGCGGGCGGTCAGAGGCCCGACTCACAGTGGGAACGAGCCTTGGACTCGCCGCCGCAACCCGGCATCTAGCCCTTCTTGTCGCCGATCCTGACGACGGCGTACAAAATCGCCGCCGGAAAGCCGGCCAGCAAAGCCAGGGCGATGAAAACCCCGTGCCCTTGGCCAAGTTTCCGAATATCCGTGAAGATCCACGAGGCCAGCAAGACGTTACAAACCAGCCACACCACGAGGATCGCCCGGAAGATTCCCACGACACACCGGATCTCCGACTTCATGTCGTTGCCCGGCCAGAGCACGCGCACCACGGGCATCGGCCGGCCCGCCCCATCAGGATGCTGAAGCGGCGGCGGCGTACCTTCGTCGTGTTGGGTTGCCTGATGTTCCGTCCCTTCCTGAGCGAAGGCGACGCGTGAATTCCCGCATACCATCCACCCAACAACAGCCAGAGCCACGCACAACACTGTGTTTCTCATAGACTACCTCCTGTTTCCGAAAACCCTAGTCCCGGTAGTCAGGGGCGTCGAGCACAATTCACAAGGCCAAATCCAACAAATTCGTGGTAGCCCGTGAACGTCTGTCCTTGCCGGGAAGCCGCCGGGGTATTACAAATACTCGGCTCCAATCATGGTAACCGAAGGATTTAGCATCGCGGAAGCGCGTTTCCTGGCACCGGACGTCAAATTGTTCCGTGTCGTGGCTCCGCGCATTGCGCGCAAGCAGCAGCCCGGCCAATTCGTGATCGTTCGCATTCACGAACACGGCGAACGCATCCCGTTGACCGTCGCGGAGTCCAATCTGGCGGACGGCACGATTACGCTCATCGTCCAGGGCATCGGCAAGACGACCAAGCTCCTGAACCAATTGAACACGGGCGATATCATCCCCGACGTCGTCGGGCCGCTCGGTCGCCCGTCGGAGATCCGGTTGTTCGGGACGGTGGTGGTCATCGGCGGCGGCGTGGGGACCGCGATCGCCTATCCGACCGCCAAGGCGCTTCGCGGGATCGGCAACCACGTGATCACCATCCTCGGCGCCCGCACCAAAAACCTCCTCATCCTCGAGAACGAGGCTCGCGCCATCAGCGACGAGGTGTTTGTGACCACGGACGACGGGAGCTACGGCGAGAAAGGGTTGGTCACGGACAAGCTGAAGGCGTTGATTGCGGGCGCGGGGAAGATCGATCTGGTGCTGGCCATCGGCCCGATCCCGATGATGCGCGCGGTCGCCGAGACGACGCGCCCACACGGCATCAAGACACTGGTCAGCCTCAACCCGATCATGGTGGACGGCACCGGTATGTGCGGCGGTTGCCGCGTGCAGGTGGCCGGCCGCAGCCAGTTTGCCTGCGTGGACGGCCCGGAATTTGATGCCCACGAGGTGGACTTCGCCGGCCTGGCCAAACGCAACGCCATGTACCGCGAATCCGAGCGCCAGGCGTTGGAGCGGTTTGTCGCCAACCCGAAGGCCGACCTGGAACTGATTAACCACCGATGCAAACTCGAGGATATTGCGCCTCGCTGATTCTGTTATGGCCAACCCACTGCCACCCAAAGAACGCACGAAGATTTCCCGGCAGAAGATGCCCGAGCAGGAGCCGGAACATCGCCGGCAGAATTTTACGGAGGTCAATCTGGGCCTCAATTTTCACCTGGCCACGCAAGAGGCGATGCGCTGCCTCGAGTGCGCCCACCCGAAATGCATCGACGGCTGTCCCGTCGGTGTGAAGGTCAAGGATTTCATCGCGTTGGTGCTCGCGGGTGATTATCTCGCGGCGGCGGCCAAGATTCGCGAGGACAACATTCTGCCCGCGGTCACCGGCCGGGTCTGTCCACAGGAAGACCAGTGCGAAGGCACGTGCATCATGAACAAGAAGTTCGGGGCGGTGGGCATCGGGTATCTCGAGCGGTTCGTGGCCGATTACGAACGTGAGAGCGGCCAGATCGGCCTGCCAGCCATCGCGCCGCCCACGGGCAAGAAAGTCGCCATTGTCGGCAGCGGCCCGGCGGGCTTGAGCGCGGCGGGCGATCTGATCCAGAAGGGGCATCAGGTCACCGTGTTCGAGGCGCTGCACGAGATCGGCGGCGTGTTGATCTATGGCATTCCCGAGTTTCGGCTTCCGAAAGAGATTGTGCGACAGGAAGTCGAGAACATGCGGCGGATGGGCGTCGAATTTCAGACCAACGTCGTCGTCGGCAAGACGGTCACGGTGGATGAACTGTTTGGCGAAGAAGGCTACCACGCGGTGCTCGTCGCCACGGGCGCGGGATTGCCGCAGTTCCTCGGCATCCCCGGCGAAGACCTGTGCGGCGTGTATTCGGCCAATGAGTTCCTCACCCGCGTCAACCTGATGAAGGCCTACAAGTTCCCCGAGTACGACGAGCCGATATACAATTGCCGTGGCAAGAATGTGGCCGTGGTCGGCGGCGGCAACACGGCGATGGACGCCATCCGTTGCGCGCTGCGGCTCGGCGCGACAAACGCCTACGTCATTTATCGCCGGTCCGAGGCCGAAATGCCCGCCCGCGCCGAGGAAGTCAAGCATGCCCGGGAAGAAGGCATCCAGTTTCTGCTGTTGAACAATCCCATCGAGTTTCTCGGCAACGAGAAGGGCTGGTTGCGGGCCGCGCGGTGCATCAGGATGGAACTCGGCCCCGCCGACGAGTCCGGCCGTCGTCGTCCCGTGCCGATCCAAGGTTCGGAATACGAGTTGCCGCTGGACGTGGCGATCATCGCGGTCGGCACCAGCAGCAACCCGCTCGTGCAATCCACCACACCCGATCTCAAGACGCGCAAGGGCGGCTACATCGAAGCCGATCCGGAAACGCTCAAGACCTCAAAGGTGGGCGTGTTCGGCGCGGGCGACATTGTCACCGGCGCCGCCACCGTGATTCTGGCCATGGGCGCCGGCCGCAAAGCCGCCGCTGCCATTGATGAGTATCTGCGCACCGGCGTGTGGTAGCGGCTGGGTTTGAGGGCGAGATCGTCGGCAGTCGATGGGAAGAAACCAGGGACCGCGCGCGCTGCGGAACACCACGCAGAAGAATGTTCTCCCAACCCGATTTGTGGCCATCTGCTCGACAGTCATGCCAGCCGCGCCTGTTGTTTGCCAGAGCGGGCCCAAGTAGCAGGACCACGCCGTAGACAGCGACCGGCAGCATCACTGCCTACCCCCCATTCGCAAGGTGCGACCCGCGGGCGATATCCAACCACAATCGTGGCGGCAATGACCGCGTTTCCTGATGCGCGGACGTGGAGCGTCGCGAATTTCGGGGCGGAAAAAGAGAGCACAGCCAATAGTTTAGTTCACCGAGTCGTGAACGAGGCAGTTGTTAGTTGTTCTGCCTGCTTCTACGGCTGTGCTCTCGATTCAATTCCGCTCGTGCTTACCAGCGATCCGTCCCGGCCCTTACGGGGCAGTAGTACAATTCGGCACTTGCAGGACGCGATACAATATTCCTCCGACCGTTCCGACCTTGTTGGTTGCGTGTGTGTCCGTGAGCGTCAGGGTCGAGTTGGTTCCGTTGACATAGCCGCTCGCCTCTGCCCAAGTCGAGGTGGCCGTCAGCGGAGCGAATGTGCGCTGCAACTGGTACAACAGGTTCGTGTTGTACTCCGGTAGGACATTAACGTTGACATTCGTGGTACCGCCCGAGATGACGCGTGAGATACCCGTGACACGCATTTCAGGACCCACATAGAAGTAATGCGGTCCTCCCGGGAGATTGCCGAAGTTGACGTTGCTGAAGCTGCCGGTTGCAATCGACTCGTTGTAGGCGCACTGATTGGTCACGGTAGCGGTCGGATCAATCGGAGGAAGGATTTGGTTCGACATGTAGTTGCCTTGCTTATTGCTGATAAAGGCGCAGACGGCGATCGCACCCGTCGGGCTGCCGAGTGCCGCCAGCGGAATGGCGAATTCCAAGCCGTCCACGGCGCTCGTCGCGGCTAGCGAGTTGGGCAGTTCATAGAACGGCCCCGCTGCGACCGTATTCGTCACGCATCCCGAGCCGTCAATACCGAAGACGTTGCTGTTGTTGATGGTGCCTTGAATGTTGTATGGATTCGCGACGCCGAACGGATTGGTAACCGAGCCGCCGTAGAGTGAGCCGTTTGTCAGTACACCACTCCCTCCCACATAATAACCATTCGTGCATTGACCACTGGCGTTGGTGCTACCGGGCCACAGTTGGGCATAGTCGAGATAATAAAAGTAGGAGCCAATATTCACGCCCAACCAGTAATTCGGCGCAAAACCGGGGTCGAACGTGAGACCGCTGGCGGGTAGGGTCGCGCCGTTCGTGGTTCCGCCCATAACGTTCAGGATGTTGGAGCCGACATTCGTGCTTTGACCACTGATAACACCACTGTAGAGCGTGTTGGTCCCGCCGGGGCCGCTCATAAAGAACACATTGAGTTGGTTGCCGTTGCTTTCCAGATCTCCCGTGAACAGCAGGAACAACACATCATTCTGAATGAGGCCGTACGCCGCATCGAGTTCGCTGCCACCGTTCTCGGTCCCAGCGCTTCTCGTTCCCGACGGCTTGCCCCACGACGTGCCGATCGCCTGCACCGCCAGCGGACATCCGTAGGCCGGTTTCCATGTGCCGTTGACGCTAATGACCCCCAACGGAGCCAATGTGACGCCGGCTTGTGTAATCGCCACGGTCTGCGTCAGGATCGCACTCGAGTTCGGAAATGTAATGCCAACATACACGTTGGCCGTCCGTGGTCTGATCGACGTATTGGTGCTCACCGAGTAGGTGATGGTGCCGCTGCCCGAGCCGACCGCGCCCGACACGATCGACACCCAACTCGTACTCGTAGACGCCGTCCAGGAACATGCTGTCACGGACACGGTGCCCGTGCCAACACTGTCTGAGAATGAAGCGCTGGTCGGACCAACCACAGGCGAGTTGCAGGATGGCACCGAAATCGTAAAGTAATGCTGGCCCGGAAGAGCGGAGAAATTGACCGCCGAAGAGTACCCGCTATCGTCCGGGGTCATGGTGGCAGCGTACCAACAATCGGTGGGCGAACCGTCCGTAATCGGACCCAGGACCTGATTGTACACAAGGGTGTAGTATTGATTCACAATAAACGCGCAGACAGATACGGTAGATTGTGGACTGCCGATGGCGCTTAACGGAATCGCCATTTCCACGCCGGTCGTGACGCTTGGCGGACAGTTGGCTGGACACGAACCATTCGTAATGGTGCATCCGTTGATGTCTCCCCAAACGCCATTCGTGGCGCTGTTGTTGAGGGCGATTTGAATGCCGGCACAAGCATTGGCGGTGTCGTTGCCACCGTTGCTGTTGTCCGTGATGGCGTTGGTCGGGGCAGCGTTCCCGATATACGCGCCGTAGCAGTTCGAACAGATCACTTCATAATTCGCGTACACCCCCACATTGGTGTTACCGCCGGCCGTCACTCCGAACCAGTAATTGGCATTGAACCCGGTGTCGAAGGTCATGCCGGGCTCGCCCTGGACACCGACGCCCATATTGGTGATGCCCCCGCTATCCGCCGAGATATTGTAATTCGTGCCGAGGGTGTGGTCTCCGCCCGCTCCCGAATCACTCATGATAAAGACATTCAGTTTGTCGTACGTGGGGCACCCGTTTGAGCACAGTGTGCCGACGCTCCCGCCGGTGTTGAGGGCTCCCGCGAAGAACAAATACAGCACGCCGTTGGTAATGACTCCATACCCGGCGTCGAGTTCGGAGCTGTCGGCTGCGCCAATATCACCGATGTTGTTCTCCGTTCCGCTGCCAGCGGTCGTCGCGAGCACCTGAGTCGCGAGCGCAGACCCGAAGCCCGGGTCATACGAGCCGTTAATGGTGAAGCCTTTTACCACGGTGGCAAATAATGCAAACGTCACGCCAATAGAAACCAACCACTTGACTGTCTTCATGAACTCGTCCTTCCGTGTTCTTACGTTTGTGATTAAGACTTTCGTAATGGATCTAAGAAGCTGTTAACTCTGCCTCGCTTACCCGTAGCAGAAAGGAGACCACATTTCAAGAGAAATTTTGGAGCTTTTCTCTCAATTGGTAAACATCTGGACTCCAGCCCTTACGGCGAGCCCAACTCCGCCGGCCGAGCGCCAACGCATAATCCGTCTGCCAAACAGGTTAGCGATTTGCGCGGCCCCTTACGACCCGCAGGTTCCAACCCCTTTCAATCCCCACTCCAAGCGGAGCACAACTCGCCGTTCCTTTTCGCGGCTGTTCTTCCTGCGTCAATTCAACTGATCTCGCCCGAAACCCCTTCAGCCACGCAACCGTCGCATTCGCAAGTCTGCCTGCGGTGGTGCGCTGCTTGATCTTGCGACTCGAATCTCAACAGGGTTGCATTACAACACCGACGCAAGTTCTGACTTGTATTCCGGCAAGACACCGCTACACTTGCTGTAGGAAAGGCGCCTTGGCCGTGTTCGCTAAGGAGTGGTTACCTTGTGGCGGGGAAGATGTGCCGGAGACAAATCAGTCGGATATGTTCGGTTGGCCAGGTGGTCGCAGCACAAAATGATAAATAGTTTTAGCCGGGCAAAAATTTCCCAAGCCGCAATCGCTTGGCTGATTTTTTTTGTGTTCGTTGGTAAACCGTTTTCCGGCCGCGCCCAAACGTTCTCCTCAAGGTCCGGCTGGGGCTCGACCCTTTACAACGGCGGTTGCACCTTCCGCGTCTGGGCGCCCAACGCCACCAAAGTGACTGTCGCGGGCGCGTGGGATAACTATTCCACCACCGCCAATCCGCTGGTTCATGATCCGGTGTACACGCAAGGGACGAGTTGGGTCTGGTCCGTTGACGTCCCCGGGGTCACCAACACTCTGCAATACAAGTACTACATCAACGGCAACACGTATAAACAGGATCCCCGATGCCGCGCAGAGGTCTCCGCGACCGGCAATTGCATCATTTACAATACAACCAATTTCAACTGGGCGGGCGACAACTTCACCGCCCCGGGTCTGAGCAATGCCGTGATCTATGAATTGCATATCGGTTCCTTCAACGATCCGGGGTACAGCAGCAGTCCGGGCACATTCTATACCGCGACGAACCTGTTCCCCTATCTGAAGCAACTCGGCATCAATGTCATCGAAGTCATGCCCATCGCCGAGTTCCAAGGGAATTTCAGTTGGGGTTACGATCCCTCCGACATTTTCGGTGTGGAAAACTCCTACGGCGGTCCCGACGGATTCAAGACCTTTGTGAAGACCGCTCATCAGTACGGCATGGCCGTGCTCCTCGATATTATCCACAACCACTACGGCCCGGACGATCTGGATCTGTGGCAATTTGACGGCTCCTATGTGAGTTTGGGCGGCACGAATTACGGCGGGATCTATTTCTACCAGAACTACTGTCAGGCCAACACACCGTACGCAGCGACGAGGCCCGATTACAACACGGCCCAAGTCTCGCAGTTCATTACAGACAATTTCACGATGCGGCTCAGTGAATGCCATGTGGATGGCTTTCGCTGGGACGCGCCCGGGTACATGGTCACGGACAATTGTGGTGATTCGATCTCCGCTGGATCAACCTTGATCGAAAACATCAGCACCATGATCCACACGGGCTACGTCGGCAAAATCAATATCGGGGAGGACCAGAACGAGTTTAGCGGGACGGCCGGATTCGACGCCACGTGGGATGGCAACGCTTTTTACGGTAATATCGAACCTCAACTGGCTGCTTCGAGCGATTCGTCGCGAAACATGGGATCGATCGCTTGGGGGGTTACCATCAATAACCAATCCGGCATGGATCCAAACTGGGGGAACGTTGTCTTTCTCGAATCTCACGACCTCTGCGGGGATCTGAACAGCGGACAGCGACTGCCGTACTACATCGATAACAGCGATCCAACCAGCTACTTTGCTCGCAAGCGCGCCACACTCGGCACCGCCATCACGCTGACCACGTGTGGGATCCCGATGCTTCTGGAAGGCGAGGACATGCTTACGACTGTCCCGTTCGGCACGGACGAGCCGCTCAATTGGTCGCTCACCAACACCTACAGCGGCATCGTCTCGTTGTACACGGACCTGATTCACTTGCGCCTCAATCTCAATGGCCGCTCTTCGGGCTTGGAAGGCTTGCATACGAGCGTCATTCAGCAGGACAACTCCAACAAGATCATCGCTTACCGCCGCTATAGCACGGGCAGCCAGGGTGACGACGTCATCGTGATCTGCAACTTCGCCAACACCAACTGGCCCGCCTACAACGTCGGGAATTTCCCGCACACCAATATTTGGTACACGCAGTTTAATAGTGACTGGACCAAATACAGTCCCGACTACGGCAATTACGGGAGCGCCGCGACGACCGTCAGCGTTAACAGCACCACCGGCACGGTTTCCATCGCGCCCTACAGCGTGTTGATCCTGTCGCAAAACA
>Ga0326727_10003490_pt1 | contig 50143 bp, 33 predicted proteins | sample MB2enrmetagenome_FD_207643 | JGI IMG/M metagenome (GOLD analysis project Ga0326727, IMG submission 207643) | Lab enriched peat soil microbial communities from McLean, Ithaca, NY, United States - MB29MY | ecosystem: Environmental > Terrestrial > Soil > Wetlands > Peat | place: USA: New York... | reverse complement strand
TGACCGGGCTGGCCTGGACGGAGGTCGGCGGGACGATCATGCAGACCGAGGTGCAGGTTCTGGACGGCAAGGGCAAGCTGACGACGACCGGACAGCTCGGCGAGGTGATGCAGGAATCGGCGCAGGCTGCGTTGAGCTATATACGGTCGCGGGCGCAGTATCTCGGCCTGGGCAAGGAGTTCTATCGGCATGTGGACATCCATGTGCATGTTCCTGAAGGCGCGATCCCGAAGGACGGGCCGTCGGCGGGCATCACCCTGGCCACGGGCCTGGCCAGCGCGCTGACCAAGATCAAGGTGCGGCGCGACATTGCGATGACCGGCGAGATCACGCTGCGCGGCAAGGTGCTGGCGATCGGCGGACTGAAGGAGAAGCTGCTGGCGGCGCACCGCGCAGGCATCTTCGAGGTGATCGTCCCCGAGGACAACCGCAAGGACATGGCCGACATTCCGGAGTTGCTGAAGAGCGAGATGAAGCTGCACTTCGTGGAGCAGATGGACCAGGTGTTGCAGATCGCGCTGGAAGAGAAGCTGCCGGAGTTGAAAGAGGAGACCCTGGAGTTGCTGCCCGCAGCGATGCCGCCGATGATGCCTGAGACGCTGCCCATTACGCCGCAGTAGAGCTGTTGCTGGTTGCTGGTTGAACAGCAAAAGGGAGCACCGGCTGCCGGTTTGTCGCGGTTCTTCTGAGCTGCTGTTGAGGCACCTCCCCCCCCCATGGTAATAGCGTAAAGTATTCAAAACATGTTAGTTAAGCTCGCGCTAAGCGCACGAGACGTATTTAAGGCGAAGATCCGGCTGGTTTCGTTTGCTTCGGTGCTGCGTGTTCCCCCTTGTGTGCGAAAAAGTCTTAAAGTCTTCAAAAAAAGCATGTTAAGTCTGGACTTTTATGGTTCAGGTCTGGACTAAGTCTGGACTAAGTCTGGACTTGGTTGCGACGGTTGAGGGTTAAATGCGAAGGCCCGGCGCGTTGCCGGGTCTGTTTGGTTTTGCATCCTGATTTAATTATACGCGCTGGAGGGAAACTAGTATGCCAAGTATTTTTCGGGGGGAAGTGGTTGATGGGGTGTGGGTTAGGGGGATTTTGGGACATCGAGGGGCTTGACAAGTGGATTTGTTGGGGATTTTGAGGGGGGCGTGAGGGATTATGTTGTTTCAGCTTTGAGCTATGGGCTATGAGTGGGAGTTTTTGTGGGAGAAAGGGGTGGGAGGTTGAGGCGTGCGCGAGTTCGTCGGGGTTCCTTCGGCTTCGCTCAGGACAGGCTCTTCGACTGCGCAGTTCGCAAAGTGCGCGAGCTGCTCCGCTCAGGATGACAAACAGAAAGGCAACCCACCCTGCCGCGCGATGAAACTGCGCGTCGAGGATGGGGCACCCGACGCGGGAGTGGGTTTACTTGGCGGGCAGGGGGGGAAGGCCCAGATCGGCGCGGAGCTGCTGGAACAACTGGGCCGCCTCGGCGGAGTCCTGCTGGGAGGCCTGTTGATCGAGCTGCATAGTTGGGTCGGGCTTTTGTTGCGCTTCCTTCTGCTCCCGGGCTTCCTGCTGGATGGCGTCCTTGAGGCTCTGCGGAACCTTGATGCCTCTGCGCCTGTATTGCCTCTGGAGGGCGAGGTCGCGATCCAAGTCGGCGGAGGTCCCCTTGCCATTTTGCTGGCTGGCCGCTGCCGCGCTCTGGGTGAGGAGCACGGCGCGCTCCAGCAACCCTTCCACTTCGGCGTCGCGCGTGGTGTGGATCTGGGTCTGGGCGTTACGGAGATCCGCCAGGATGTCACTCTGGGTGTTGGCGGGATCGACCGCGGCGGTGAGCGACTCCCTGAGGCCGGGGCTGATGAAGGCATGGTCGTAACGCAAATACCCGGCGTAGGCCAGGCCAGCCAGAAGGATGAGCCACACAATCGCGGGGACCCTGAACGTCGAGGAGTTTGCCATAGGATTGCCCCTCAGGAGCATTGAAATGCGGGTTTTACTTCCACATGAAGTAGAAGCCGGGGGACTGGTCGAGGAGCTTGGAGGGGTTGGGGAAGAGGCTGTCTGAGTCGTCGGTGAGGGTTGCGAGGAGGCCTTTTTTGTCGCTGGCGGGCCGGGCGATGGTGGGCTCTCCCTTGATGCCGGCGTCGCGCGCGGTGTCGATGAGGGCGACGCGGAAGCCGCCGACCTTGTCGATGAGGCCGAGGGGGAGCGACTGCTGGCCGGTCCAGACCTGGCCGGTGGCGAGCGGGCGGATCTTGTCGTCGGAGGAGTGGCGGCCGACGGCGACGTCGTGGACGAACTGGCCGTACATGTTATCAACCAGGGACTGGAAGTAGGCCTGCTCGGCGGGGGTCATCTCGCGGGTGGGGTCTCCGGCGTCCTTGAGGGTTCCGGTGTGGATGACGACGCTCTTCATCTTGGCCCACTTGAGCAGATCGCCGTAGTTGGTCCACTCCATGATGACGCCGATGGAGCCGACGACGGAGGCGTTGTTGGCGTAGATCTTGTCGCAACCGCTGGCGATGTAGTAGGCGCCGGACGCGCCGACGGACTCGACCGAGGCGACGATCTTCTTGTTCTTCTCGTGGCGGACGCGGACGACCTCGTTGTATATCTCCTGCGATGCAGCTGCGCCGCCGCCGGGGGAGTTGATGTGCAGGATGATGGCCTTGACGGAGGAGTCGTCGCCGAACTTGCGGATCTGGGTGTCGATCTTGTCGGGGTCGAGGATGATGCCGTCGATGTCGATGACGCCGATCTTGGAGCCGCCGAGGCCGTCGATGGCGGCTTCCGAGTCGCCGTTGACGCTGCGGACGATGGACCAGACCAAGCCGGTGAGGAGCAGGGCGATGACGGCAAACGAGCCTCCGAGGATGGCGACCCAGAACCAGGCGGAGCGGCGCCGGCGCGGAGGCTGGGGGTAGCCGGGATAGGGCGCAGGTTGCGCGTAGGACGCGGCTTGTGCGTAGGGCGAGCTATAGGGCGGCGCGTACGCGTAGGGTGGAGCGGCGGGCGGAGTGTCGGCGGTGGGCGGCTGGGGCGGCGGGGTGGTGATGTCTTCCGGCATAATTTGCAGTGTAGAACATTTTCCCACCCGCGATGACGGAGAACTTTCGCCTGGCGATGGCGGCTGTCGATCGCTGGTGGGGGCGGCGAGGCGGCAGATGACGGATTGGTGGAGAAAAAAAGTGGGTCGCGGGATGCGATGGATGCGGCTATGCTGGTACCTGAATCGTACAAAGATTGCATCCGGTTGAAATGCGTCTGCCGCAGTGCGCTCTGCCGGGCAATTTCAGCGGGATGCGGGCAGAAACGACGGCCCAGGAGAATGGATGGCAACTCCGCAGTTGAGCATTGTGATTCCGGCGTACAACGAGAGCGCTCGCATCGGGCAGACGCTGGAGCGCGTGCTGGCGTGCGTCGAGCGGCAGGGGTGGGACGCAGAGGTGCTGGTGGTCGATGACGGGTCGGCGGACCGGACGGTGGAGATGGTGCGCCGCTGGATGGAGCGGACGCCGCGGCTGCACCTGGTGCAGAACGAGGGCAACCGGGGCAAGGGCTACAGCGTGCGCAACGGGCTGCTGCAGGCGGCGGGCGAGGTGGTGATGTTTACCGACGCGGACCTGTCGGCGCCGATGGAGGAGGCGGAGCGGCTGCTGGCGGCGATCCGGGAGGGGGCGGACGTGGCGATCGGGTCGCGCTGGATGGACCGCACGCGGCAGACCATCCACCAACCGCTGTACCGGCGGTTCTTCGGGCGGTGCTTCAACTGGGTGACGCGGACGGTGATGGGGCTGCCGTTCAAGGACACGCAATGCGGCTTCAAGGCGTTCAAGCGCGAGGCGGCGCAGGTGATCTTCCGGCTGCAGCGGATCGAGCGCTGGGGGTTCGACCCGGAGATATTGTTCATCGCGCGCAAGCTGGGATACACAATTCGCGAGGTGCCGGTGACGTGGGGACACGACGAACGCAGCCGGATGAGCTACCTGAGGGACGGCATGAAGATGCTGGAGGAGATGGCGGCGATCCGGGGCAACTCGCTTGCCGGGCGGTACGACCGCGACATCGCGGCGCTGAAGGACACCAGCGCCATGGTGACTCCGCCGGTGAAGCAGGGGAAGACCAGCCCCAGCATTCAGGGGTAAGCGGGTTCAGGGGGCTGGGGTGGGCGGGTGGGGGGTGTAGGGTTCGACGGTGAGGATGGTGGAGAGCATGGTGCGCTCGCTGTCGGAGAACTGGGCGCGGAAGGCCGGCGAGTTAAGGGTCAACTGGCGCTGATCGGGGGGCATCTCGCGGAGATCGAGGATGACGCGGGTCATGACGCGGCGGCGATCCGGGGGCAGCGTATTCAACTGTTCGACGGCAATGCGCCACTGCTGGCGCTGGGGCGGAGTGAGACGCTCCAGGGCCTCGTTGCGGTTCAACATGCGGGCGCGCTGTTGCGGGTCCATGTTGTAGAGCCGGGCCAGCTCGTTGAGTTCGTGCTGCTGAAGTTGCGGAGGCAGATCGCGAAAGCCGGGCTCGTTCTGCAGGGCGCGCTGCTGTTCGGGGAGCGAGAGATTGCTATGGTGGTCCATCCACTGCTGGAGATGTTCCTGGTTCTCGGCCGGTTTGGCGGCGATGCGGGGCTCGGGGCGGGCTGCGGTATTGGGCGGCTGGGCGCGCTGAACCTTGGGAGGAGGCGGGGGGGGCGGAGGTTTGAGGCCGCGGGCAAACGCCGGCGCAGCGGCAGACAGAAGAACGAATGCCGAGCCGAGACAGAACCGAATTGGAAGATGCAATTTCATAATGAGTGCCGAGCGCATGGCAGAACCGCAACAACCAAGGGGCGATGCTCTACGGGTGAAGGGCTTGCGCATGGTGCCGACCTTGGATTCACGTTCGGACTCGCCGGGTTGAGTTGGTGTAACTGAAGTCTACTGTGAGTGAGGGAAGATCGTGAATATTTTTTTTACCTCCGTATTCAAGTCTCAATTTGAAAACATGCGACTAGCTCTGAGGTAGCGCGGCGCCTGAGTCAGAGGCGGGTGCGTCGTCCTGCAGGAGCTGGTCCACCTGTTGCAGCGACTGCTCGTTCTTGTCGAGGAGCTGAAGGTCGTTGACAGCCGCGGACGCAACGACTGTGCGTGGGTGCTGGAAGGTGGCGATGCCGAAGCCGCCGCCTGCGGCGACCAGCACAAGGGCCAGGGCGCCGGCAAGCGCTGGGCGGAGGTGGCGGCCTGTGTTGAAGCGCAGGCGCGTTTTGAGCCGCTCGAACCAGTCGGCGGGCGGGCCGGCCTGGGCCTCGCGCAGGCGGACGGCCAGCTTCTGGTCGAAGTAAGGCGAGACCCCGGGGGCCTGCCAGGAGTCGAGCAGCGAGAGCGTGGCCTGGAGCGAGGCGAGGTCCTTTGCGCAAAGGTCGCAGGCGGCGATGTGGGCGCGCGCGGCGGCGTTTTCGGGCGCGGCGGTATCCAGCAAGAGATTGGGCAGAGCGGCTTGGCAGAGTTTGCAGTTCATCGTATTGTTTCCTTTCCTTCGGCGACGCGTCGAATAGCTGTCTTGCGCGTCTTGCAGTCTAAAGTCCGGCGGCGGTTGCCTAATCGGACTTCCAATTCAGGTCGTTCGGCTTTCTGTCACTATGGACGAGAAGCCGTGGGCAAAGTTTCCATCTAAATAAACTCCTTCAACTTAACGCGCAGGGTCTGGTAGGCGCGGAAGAGCAATGATTTGGTGGCGGACTCGCTGAGCTTGAGGACGTCGCCGATCTGTTTGTAGTCCATGCCCTCGTACTTGTGCATGAGGACGGCCATGCGCTGGCGTTCGGGCAGGGCGAGGACGTGCTGGCGGATGGCGTTGAAACGCTCGCGGCGGAGCAGGCTGTCTTCGGCGCCGGGCGAACTGTCGGCGAGGTCGGGCGTGGTTCCGGTCTGGCTGTCGGCCTCGTCGAGGTAGACGGTGGAGGCGGCGCGCTCGTGGCGTGTGTCGCGCGCGTAGTTGACGCCGAGGTTGGTGGCGATGCGGTAGAGCCAGGTGCTGAAGCGGGCCTCGGCGCGGTAGGTCTGGCGCGAGCGGTAGACGCGCAGGAAGACCTCCTGGGCAAGCTCCTCGGCGACGGCCTGGTTGTGCACCATGCGGTACATGAAGTTGACGATGGGGCGGCGGTACTTCTGGATGAGGAAGTCGAAGCCGGAGATGTTTCCGGCGCGCAGCTCCAGCATGATGGCGGAGTCTTCCATCTCGGCGAAGTGCGCGGATCCCTGCGCGACAGTGGGCGGAAGCACACCATCGAGCAGGCCCGGGTTGACAGCCAAGGTTGCCATATCTTCAGAAACCCCATCTTTGTCGTGAGGTTGCGCGAAGGCGGAAAAATCAGCCTGAATTTCGCCGTCGGGCCGGTCGCCGGGCACATCGTCCGTGAGGGCGCGCGGGGCGCCGTGGCGCGGCGTTCCGGCGGGATTGGACGACGGGGCGTGGGGACGCGGCGGATTCTGCGGCGGAGCGGACATCTGGCTTGCCTATTGTACTTGGCGGGCGCGAGAGCCGGACGAGGCATAGGTTGGGTAGTGGGTCAGTTTGGCGAGAAAGCCTTGCCTCGGGGACTAAAGTCCCCGGATGATTGGGCGATACGGCGGGACTAAAGTCCCGCTCATTCAAAACGATGCAAACTGACCCACTAGCGGAGGTTTCCGGGGCTAGTGCGGCGGAGCGTCCCCGTGTATGCTGGATGAGTACGGTGTTGCCGGATGCCCGGTGGGATGGGGTCCAGACGCGGTGCAGGGCGCATAACTCAGCGGTAGAGTGCCACCTTCACACGGTGGAAGTCGTAGGTTCGAATCCTGCTGTGCCCACCACTTACCTGTTCTAAGACATCCAATACAGTCCAAGGAATCCAGACAAGCCGCTGAAAAATCAGCGGATTTTGTCTTTTTGCGTCCAAGGGCGTATTGTGGAAGCCATGTTCCCCTGGGGGCATTTCTGAGGGCACGCGTTTCAGAAATTGGGGGCATTTTAGCCTTCAGCCGTGTGAGGTGGAGACAATGGCGTTGACCGATACCGAAATTCGCCGCTCAAGGCCCGCCGAAAAGGCGTACAAGCTCTTCGACAGTGGCGGCCTGCATCTACTGGTCACGCCCACCGGGGGCCGTCTGTGGCGCTGGAAATACCGATTCAAGGGCATAGAGAAGCAGTTGGCATTGGGCAGTTACCCTGCGCTCTCCCTTGCCGATGCGCGTGAGCGTCATGCTAAGGCCCACAAGTTGCTCGCCAGCGGCATCGACCCGATGGCCGAACGCAAGGCCGAGAAAACCGCTGTACTGGTCGCCACGGAACACACCTTCCAGAAGATCGCCGAGCAATGGCTGGAGCACTGGCGGGGGAACAAGAGCGCCCGCCATTCAGAGACAACCCGGAACCGTCTGAAGGTGAATGTCTACCCGGTCCTGGGCGAAAGGCCCATCGCGGAAGTCGAGCCGATGGAGCTTGTCCAGCTTGCCAAGAGCATTGAGTCGCGTGGGGCCTCAGACATGGCGAAGCGGATTTTGCAGATCGTAGGGATGGTGTTCCGCTACGCCGTTGCGCACGGCTACAGCAAGCGCAACCCCGCCGCCGAGATTCGCCCCTCGGACATTCTGAAGCCCACCCGCAAGACAAACATGGCCCGGATCGACGCCAAGGAGCTTCCTGCCCTGCTCCGCGCCATAGAGGTCTATGAGGGACGGCAACTGACGCGGCTTGCCATCAAGCTCATGGCGCTTTCCTTCGTCCGCACCAGCGAGCTGATTGGCGCGCGTTGGGAAGAATTCGATATAGACGCTCGGCGCTGGTCAATTCCCGCAACCCGGATGAAGATGAAGACGCCGCACATCGTTCCTTTATCTCTCCAAGCCATCGAAGTGCTTGAGCTGTTGCGGACGATCTCCGGCAACAGCGAGCTTGTCTTCCCCGGCGAGCAGGACTCCAAGAAGTCCATGTCCAACATGACCATCCTGAAGGCGTTGGAGCGGATGGGCTATAAGGGCCGCATGACCGGACATGGATTTCGTGGACTTGCATCCACGATTCTGCATGAACAGGGCTACAACCACGACCATATTGAGTTGCAGCTTGCCCATGCTCCGCGCAACGCTGTAAGCGCAGCCTACAATCACGCGCTGTACCTGGAGCCGCGCGCCAAGATGATGCAGGATTGGGCCGACTTCTTGGAGCGCACGCAGCGCGGGGGCAAGGTCTTGTCCTTTCGCGGCTCGGCGGCATAGCGCCCGCGCTCTACTGCCGCGCTGGAAGCATTGCGCCAACATCCCGCAGCTTTCTGGCCACGGCTTCTGCGAAGTCATCCGCTCCGGGCTGAATGGCTTTCCGGGGCGCACCCAACTCCCGGATTATCTCGCCTTGCCGTTCAGTCTCCACTCTTCCGTAGTTCATGAAGGTAGTCAGAGGCTTTTCATGCCCCAGGTTCTGGCTCCACGCCTTGAACTCTTCCGCCGATTTGCATCGTTCCAGGCCAAGCCGTACCAGCGTATTCCTGAAGCTGTGCGGATTGAAGTACGGCAGACCCGCACGCTCGAACGCCTCACGAAAGATCGTGCGAATCGGCGTGGCCGTGCTCCAGTGGCTCCGTTCCAACCCTGACGCTTCAAACTGGTGAGTTGCCCCAAGCGCAATATGCGTTGCCGGGAAGAGTGGATCGTCGTTGCCCCACAGCTTCTCTTCCCGCAGAAATCGCACCCAGTCCGCCACGATGTACTGAATTCCATCGCCCACGGGAAAGAAGAAGGTGTTGAAGGACTTGCTGAATTTCGTCTTCACTTCGCGCGCATCCTGCTGGACGCGGCCTTCTTTCAGGTCCACATGCTTCAGTTTCAGGGAAGCGATAGCCGAGTCCCGCGCGCCGGTCAGCAGCGTAAAGGCCACTAGCGCGCGGTCCCGGCGCTCAATCTCATTCCCGCTCGGCATCGTCTCAATCACGCGCCGCACCTGCTCCAGCGTCGGCGCTGGCCGCTCGCGCTGGGCCGTGGCAATGCGCACGTCTTTGTCGGAAAGGTTGAAGTAGTCGGCATCGGTGTATTGAAAGCGCGCCTTGTACCCCGGCTGCCCCGCAAGCCAGAAGAAGAATTGCCTCAACTGGGTCAATGTGGCGTGCAGCGTCGCCTTGCTCAGCTTCTCCCCGGACCTCTTCCCCGTCTGCTCGGCCAGATGCCGCTTGAATGCTATCGCCTGCTCAAAGTGGAACGCCTTGAAGTCTCGGCAGCGTGTATCCTCTTCAAACCGGCTCAGTGCCTTCGCGGCGGTGTCCACCGTCTGCTCGCTGTGCCGCTTGGCCTCTTTCAGATAGGCGAAAAATTTGCGCTTGATCCGCTCATTTTCCGGGTTGTGTTTCGTCATGGTTCCATCTCCCTATGCCAAGGCACTGTTTACGCTGGGTTGCTCACTCTCGTTAACTTGTCGCTGTGCCTCCGCAAACGTGATGTCCAAATTCTCTTGAATCTCAGGCAACTTTGCCCTGCTCGCGCGTTGGTAGATCATTCCATCGCAGTCCGGGCAGATGCCGACTAGGTTTCCCAAGGTCGCTGTATTCGGCTGGTACTCCGCCATGTCTCCGGCGGGGCGCTTTGGCGCGCGGCACCGCACGCAGTAGATTTCACCGGGCTGGCAGGGCCGCTTGTTCTTTGTCCGGCGCGCCTGGAGATAGGCAGCAAGGTCGCGGCCCAGAATCAGGGTGGGGCGCTTGCTGTCGCAGATGGGCAGTCCCGCCCGCACCCAGGCGCGCACGGTATTCTTGTGCGTGCCAAGCAGCCGGGCAGCCTCTTCCACCGTATAGCAGCGATGGATTTTCACAAGCCGGTAATTGGGGCGGCGTTTGCGCATGGCGTTGCCGTCCTATGCCACAGCCTTGCGGGCCACTTCCAGCATCGTCACCAGCTCGCGAATCTCCGCGTCCGGCTTTCCGGCAATCCGGGCAGCATTAAGCGCTACCACCTCATCAGCGGGCCAGCCCACGGCGCGCCCGCCCAGGCTCACCGGATGCGGAAAGACTCCGTTCGCAATGCGCAGATACAGTGTGCTACGGGACAAACCCGTGCTCTCTTTCACGGCAGGAAGCCGCAGGATGTGATGAGTCATTTTCGATTCTCCCTGAGCGATTCAGAACCGCTCAGGAGAAACCGTATCTGTGCGATTTGGGCGATGAAACCCCACTGCGCGCCGTGAGTCAGTGGGCAATCTCCCGCGTTTTTCCGGCGTTGTGCGTACTGTGTGGACACACCGTAGCACCAGAGTCCCGGCCCTGCATCTGCGGAAATCCGCACGATGCAATGACTTGCAGGACTGCAAGCTGGGCGAAAAAATTCCACCCAACTATTTTTGTCCGCGCATGTGTTTGCGGATCGTTTCGGCGCTGCGGTCTTTCGCAATCTCCATCTTGGCAATGCGCTGTGAGTACCAAACGTCGGACTTCCCTGGGTGGCGATTCTTCAGCGCCCGGCACTCTTTCTGCCAGCTTTCATACATGGCCTGTGTGTCCAGCTTGCGTGCCACGCGCCGCGCATTGCTGGGCGTGTAGCGGCTGTCCCCGGTCGTCGCCGCATCCACCAGTTGCCGGATCGCTTCGCAGTCCACCGAATAGCCCTCTGCCCCGAATCGCACAAGCTCGGACAACGGAACGGCATTCTGTCCGGCTACCAGTTCCAATGCCTCGTTCGCTTTCAGGCACACCATCTGGCTGCGCTTCTTGCCCGCCACAAGGCCAAGCTCCCACAGTCCGGCTTCCCTCTTCCGTTGGCTCTCAGGCCGCAGTCCCAGGCTCTTTGACACAAACGCGCCCACGGCTTCCGCGCCGCAACGCCACTGCCGCAACCGCTCGGCTGGCACCTCCACACGGTTGATGTCATCCCGCTTGTCACAGACAATGAACGATGCCGCTTTGCCCATCCCGGCAGACACGGTATGCACAGGCATAGTACATTCCTGCTCGCAGCCCGGACAAACCACGCTGACAGCCGGACTCGCCTTTACAAGCAGCTTTTGCGATTTCAGTTCCCGCACAGCCTCTGTGGGCCAGCGGATCAGTTCCTCTTCGCTCACCAGCGCCGCCGAGCCGCGATTAGCCTCCACGCGCTCCAGTAGGCCCAGCAGCGTCTCCAGCGGCGTCATGCCTCAGCGACCTCCGCCGCCTCAGTTGGCTCCAACTCCTCAGTCGGCTCTTTCGGCTCGATCCCGCTGGCCTCCAGCATGTCGCGCAGCTTCAAGTCCAGCTCGTCGTACTTGAGCGAGCAAGAGTTGGGATAAGTGATGCGAACCGTCACCGACTTCGACGGCTTGTTGGCAGCCACCACTACCGAGGCACCAAGCTCGACCTGGGTGACATAGTAGAGCGGCAAAGACACGCCAATCTTGTCGAGCAGGTCGTAAATCGCTTTTGAGTTGCCGGATGCATCGGCTTCCAGCGTGATGCGGTTGCTTTTCTTCAGCCTGGAGGTCAACCTCAACTTCTTTACCGCTACTGTCTGAATGCCACTGCCCACGTCGTAAACAAAACTGAAATCCCTGTTTAGCAAGGGAGACAGGTCATACACTCTCTCGTCATCTGGGTCTGTGGGCAGTTCATTCAGCTTCAGAATTGCCGAAGCAAACATCGCCTGTAATGGCTCAATGCTTTTTCGAGGTCCACGATAGTTCAGGTCGAGCGAGCCTTCATTCTGGGTGTAGATGTAAACCACCTCGAAGGCAGGATTGTGCGGTCTGCGGCCAAGCTGCCCATCCACCCATTCAACGCTTTGCTGCGAGTAGTCTTCGGGATAGGCAAAGAAATAGTCGCGCTCTCCCCGGCGGAACGCCTCCACCACGCAGTTGTTGCCCCGCCCCTCGGTATGGTGAAAGTAGGTGCGAATCCGGTCAGCCAACTCCCGCCGATCGTCCTCATGCACTGCCGCAGGCTGGTGGGGCATGTTCTTCCGCTTGCGCCAATAAGACAAAGTGTCGGCGTGATAGAAGCGGGTTGCCCCCTCCCAGCACTCGTTATGATCCAGATAAGTGACCATCGCCCGTTCGTAGTGGTTGGCAAGCGCAGCTAGCTTGTCTACAAATTCCTCGTAAGGTTCAGCCTCCAGTTGCCATCCCGCCTCATCGCGGATCGCGCAAAAGCCCTTCTCGCAGCTCATCTCGAAGATGTCCCGGAACTCCGCGTCCATTCCCTTGCGCTGATCGTCAGGCAATGCCAGCCACGCCTCAAACAGCTCGTCCGGGCGGGTGTCCTTCATGGTCGAGAAATCCAGATTGCCGAACAGCCCCCGCCCATGGAAGTAGCGGGCGAGCAGGGCATTGGGCATCTGCCGAAAGAATTCTCTGGTCGTGTAATACCGCGTCATGCGTCACCTTCACGCCGGGAGTGATCCAAACGCCCTCGGACGGTATAGCATTGCATCGTACACAATTTATTGTATTCCGCAGGCGCGTTTACAAACGGGTCGCGAGCAGCTATCGACAGGTGGATCAACCAGCAGTCGATGGAGGGATTGGATATGTCCGATTGTGTTTGAACGCTACGCGACTGCTCGAATTGCTTCAAGCTGGAAGAACAGGAGTTTCTGATGCCCCGATTTGCTTCGCTTGATGATTTGATTGCGCGGAAGGCAAAGGAGTATGCCGACCAGATAAAGGCGGCGGCGGCGATGGCGGATAAAGAGGAAGAAATCCGCATCGAATCGGAGAAGCAGCTTGCATTCATCCAGAAAGAGGCGGGCATCAAGCTGGAGGGGAAACACGAGGTCACCGTCGCCAGCGGGCGCGTGGACTCGGTCTATTCCCGCGTCATCATTGAGTATAAGAATCCGAAAAGCCCCGGCGACCGCATCGGTCCAAAGGCAGACTCGCCGGGATCAAAGAAGGTTGTCGAACAGATCAAGAAGCGTTTTTATGACATGCGGTTTGAGCAAGGGCAATCGCTCAATTCGCTGTTCGGAGTCGGCCTTGACGGGAATTACTTCGTCTTCATCCGCTTCCGTGACGATAAGTGGCAGGTGCAAGACCCGGTCGAGGTCAACCGAGTCTCGGCGGAGCGATTCCTTTGGGCGCTGTTCAACCTCGGCAGCAAGGGCAAGGCGTTCACACCGGAGTATCTGGCGGGCGATTTTGGGTCCGAAGGCGGCAACACGATTGCCATCGCAGGCATCCACGCCCTCTACGACGCCATTGTGACCACAGACAATCCGAAGGCTCAAACGTTTTTTAGCCAGTGGAAAATCCTCTTCGGTGAGGTCTGCGGCTACGACGTGGACGATCCATCGGACAAGATCAAGAAGCTCGCTGACTTCTACAAGGTGGGCGTAAAAAAGCCAAAGCCCGCAGAATTGCTATTTGCTGTTCACACTTACTACGCGCTGTTCATGAAACTGCTGGCGGCAGAGATCGTGGCGTTTTTCCACAAACTGCCGACACCATTGCAGAAGATGATGCAGGCCACTACCAGCAATAAGCTCAAGCGCGAGATGGAAGACCTGGAAGCGGGCAGCATCTTCCGCCACCTCAACATCACCAACTTTCTCGAAGGAGACCTTTTTGCCTGGTACGTCGGCGTCTGGACTGAGCCGATTGAAAAACTCGTTCGCGCCATGGTCTCGAAACTCGACGACTACAACCCCGGCACCCTTTCCGAAGACCCTGCTGGAAGCCGTGACTTGCTCAAAAAGCTCTACCAACAACTCTTTCCCAAGAGTGTCCGTCACGATCTCGGCGAATACTACACGCCCGACTGGCTGGCCGAACACGTCCTGAATGAACTCGGCTATGTCGGCGACCCCGACAAGCGTCTGCTCGATCCCGCCTGCGGTTCGGGCACGTTTCTCGTCATGGCCATCAATCGCATCCGCGAATGGTACGATGCAAATCGTGAGAGATGCCGGTTCGATGAAGGCGATCTTTGTCGCAAGATACTGGCCAACGTTATCGGCTTCGACCTCAACCCTCTGGCCGTCATGGCTGCCCGCACCAACTATCTCATCGCCATCCGCGACCTCATCGGACAGTCGGATAAAGTCGAGATACCGGTTTACCTTTGTGACTCAATCCTGACGCCTTCCGAGTATGGTGGTCTGTTTACCGGCACTCTTGGCAAGGCTAAGGCTTTGAAGACCGCACCTGCTACATTCATCATCCCAACTGAGATCGCGACGAATCGCGAGGATGTTGCGAAGTATGCCGAGCAATTGGAGTTCTGCGTTCGTAACGGGTATGCGCCTGACGAGTTTATCCAGCGATGCCGAGATGAAGGCTTGACGGTTACAAGTGACTCGCTCCATATCAATCTTTACGGCGAGTTGGTGAAACTGGACAAGGCGAACAAAAACGGTGTTTGGGCGCGCATCATCAAAAACGCTTTTGCTCCGTTATTCATCGGACAAGTGGACTATGTGGCTGGTAATCCGCCTTGGATTGTTTGGGACAACTTACCGGCTGACTATCGGGACGGGACTAAGCCGCTTTGGGGGCATTATGGATTGTTTACGCTTTCCGCCTCCGCAGCACGACACGGCGGCGGGAAGAAAGACATCTCCATGCTCATGCTGTATGTAAGTGCAGACCGTTATCTGAAGCAGTCTGGCAAACTCGGTTTCGTAATCACCCAAACACTTTTTCAGACGAAGGGAGCCGGTGATGGGTTTCGCCGTTTTCGCATTGGAACTGGAACATCGCTCAGAATCCTCCGCGTGGACGACATGGTACGGTTTCAGCCGTTTGAGGGAGCGTCCAATTGGACGAGTACTATTTTCCTAAAGAAAGGCCAACCGACCGAGTACCCCGTGCACTACTTCAAATGGAAGCTCGTGGGCGAGTTGCCCGATGAGCATATGAAAGGCTGGCGTGAACAGTTCACGCAAGATGAGTACAAAGCACAGCCGGTCGATCGGGAGCGCCTTACCTCGCCATGGTTGTTACTGCCAAAGAAGGCTGGGGCGTCGGTCGGTTTGCTTGCTGCGAAAGCAGAGTACAAAGGCCATGCCGGTGCCTACTCAGGTGGTACGAATGCCGTGTATTGGCTTCGGATTATGAAGCGAGTAGGCAATGATGTCCTGGTACAGAACATTACTGAAAAAAGCAAGACGCATGTTGAGGCCGTTGAGCGAACACTTGAAAAAGGTCTGCTCTATCCATTGATCCGGTGGTTAGATGTTGGGCGTTACCATGCAAACCCGAGGGCATATCTATTGCTCGTCCAAGATACCGAGACTCGGAGTGGCATTCCTGAGGCACATATGAGAAGGACGTTCCCGAAGACGTATTCATACCTGCTTCAGTTCAAAGACATTCTCCTCAAGCGTGGAAGCAGTTCTGTCAAGAAGCTAATGGAGACGGGCGCCTTCTACTCTATGTTTGCTATAGGATCGTACACGTTAGCTCCAGTGAAGGTAGTCTGGCGCAGGATGGATCGGCAGATCAACGCCGCAGTCGTGAGCGAGGTGAACGATGAATACTTGGGCAAGCGTCCGGTCATTCCGCAAGAAACGTGCGTCTTTGTTCCATGCGAGTCACCCAGCGAAGCGCATTATCTCTGCGCCATGCTAAACAGTTCCGTCATTAACTTTATCGCGAAGTCACACAGCGTCGAGGGGGGCAAAGGTTTCGGGACGCCGAGTATGCTCGACTTCTTGCCGATCAAGCGATTTAATCCCCATGAGCCAATACATGCCGAACTCGCCGAGCTGAGTCGAGAGGCTCACGCACTGACTGTCTGCGAGAAGGACATCTCAAGCATCCAGCGCAAGATTGACTCGCTTGTAGCTAGGGTTCTGGAAGTATCGAAGGAAGACCTTCAGTCAATTGTCGCAGCCATGGGAGTCGATTAACGTGCTTTGCGTTGACTATATAGACAACTTCGAGACCAAAGCGCTGGATGCAATCCGCGATCTTTCCGGCGATGCCGAGCGTGTGGACATCGCCGTGGCGTTTTTTTCATATCGCGGCTGGCTTGAACTAAAGCCTTGTCTAATGGCAGTTCTGGCGCGTGGCGGTGGGTTACGCGTGATTGTGCGGCGCGATGTTCGACAGAACAGTCCTGAAGCTGTTGAGGAGCTATTTCATCTCTCCAACGCACAAGTCGCGTTCGGCCTGGAGGACACATCTTTTCACCCGAAGGATTATCTATTTCATGCGGGCAAAAAGCTAACCGTGCTCACATCGTCCGCCAACGCGACATATCACGGTTTGACACACAACGACGAAGGCGGAGCAATCGTCACACATCCCGATGCGGCGAACGACGAGGCGGCACAGAAGGCCATCGGCATCTTTGAGCGGCGCTGGCAAAATGCGAGGCTTGTGGATGAGGATGTGTTGGCGGCGTTCAAGGCCGAGGCAGAAGCTCCGTCGTTTGCCGAGGGCGACTTGGTACGCAGCACAAATGAGCTTTACAAGGGCTATGGAATTGGACGAATGCAGAAGGTTCGCGGGGCGCAAGCGAAAGTTGAGTTCAATCCTTCAGTGTTCATGCCGCCCCCATACCGGTCGGAAAATAAAATACTGCATCTGGCAGAGATTGAGCGCGTAGATTCGCCTTTGGATCGGGTTGCGCGTGGCCAGTGGGATGAGCCGTGGCGGTTTGAGTTGCGGATGTTGGCGGCGCGGTTTCTAACAGGCAACAAAGGGGGCCAGCTTTCCAACGCCCGCACGGAGATATTGCCACACCAGATTTTCGCGGCACACCGTGTTGTGTCGAGTGTGCGGCGGCGTTTCCTCCTGGCCGATGAAGTAGGGCTAGGCAAGACGATTGAGGCCGGTATGATCTGGCAGTCGTTAATGCAGCGGGGACAGGCCAAACGAACTCTTATCATCACGCCCGCAGGGTTGACAACGCAATGGCAGGAGGAAATGCAGGACAAGTTCGACACGTTCTTCGAGGTCTTCGGGCGAGATTTTATGGCGATCAATCCACGGGTGTGGGACCTGAAAGCGACGGCCATTGCTTCGATTGATACTCTGAAGCGCGCCGAGCACAAGCGGGTATTGTTGGAGAATCGCAGGTGGGACTTGATTATCTTCGACGAGGCGCACCGGCTGAGCGCGATGGACTACGGCTCCGGCAAGACGGAGAAGACACAAAACTATCGGTTGGCCGAAGAAGTGAGCCACAAGCATTACTCCGATGCGTTACTGCTACTGACGGCCACGCCGCATCAAGGCGAAGAAAACCACAGCCGTTTTAAGAACTTGTTGACGCTGCTGGACGAGGGCGTCAACTTTGCCGGATTGGAAGAAGCGGGCTTATTCGACACAAGCGGCACACCGTTTACTGAGTTGGTCATTCGTACTCCGAAGAAAGATGTAACGGACGCACACGGCCACAAGGTTTTCAAGGGCCGCCAGACTCACCGGCTGCCATTCAAGATGTATGGCGATGAAGATAAATTCTATAAGGCAGTGACAGAGTACATCCGTGATGGCTACCAGATGCTCGAACGGGTGAACGACCCGATGAGACGCCGGGCTGCCGGTTTTCTGCTGACTACATTTCAGAAGCTCAACGCCAGTTCAACGGCTTCAATCAAGTCTGCGCTGGCGAAACGGTTGCAGCGATTGCAAGGTCAGCTAAATGAGTTGCCACCACATGCAGAGGAGGACGAAGAAGGTCTAATCGACGAGCGATACGAAGGCGAGATCGAAGAGCAGGCCATACTCCAAGATGAGACCGCTATCTTGGAAGGCGAGATTAGCCGTGTCGAGTCGCTGCTCAGCATGAAGGTCAAGCGCGACCGAAAGCTAGATGAGCTATTACACCTAACCGATCACATTGCTACCGAGAGCGCACGCGGCAAGGAAGAGAAGGTACTCATCTTCACTGAGTACCGGGAAACGCAGTGCCACATCGTTCGAGAGCTTGAGTCACGATACGAGAAAGGGTCAGTTGTTGTGATCCACGGTGGCATGAAATTGGAGCGCCGCGAGGAAGCGGACATGGAAACTGACACGGTTTGGTTGCCGTTTTCCAAGGACGGCGCGTTGGTAGCACCAACAACGAAGCGGACCAGCCAGCGACTATTTCGCGATCATCCGAAAGTTCGCTTCTTGGTTTCTACAGAAGCAGGCGGAGAAGGAATCAACCTCCAATTTTGTCATATCTGTGTGAATTACGACTTGCCTTGGAATCCGATGCGTGTAGAGCAGCGGATTGGCCGTGTCTATCGCTACGGGCAGGACAAGGTTGTACAGGTCTACCATTTTTTCAACACAGGCACGATTGAAGACAAGGTACAGTCATACTTCGAGGACCGGCTTGACCGAGCGGCCATTGCCTTGTCGCGCGTTACCGGCGAAAATCCGGAAGAAATCAAAGGCACCTTGAACGGTCAACTTGAAAGCGAGATTGATCCGACGAAGATTTACAAGCGCGCCCTGGTGGAAGGGAATCTAAACAAGCAGACTCAAAAAGAAATTGCCGAAGCTGTTCAGCGAGCCAGGCGTGCCTATGAAATTGCAACACAGAGCTTGTTCCGAGATATATCGAGCTATTCTTTCGATAGCTACAAACGCGAGTTGGCTTCAGAACTCACGCTTGGTGACTTGGAGAAGTTTACAGAACGGTTCCTTGCCAACCATCGTCGGCAGCTTCAGAAGAAGGGTGATTTCGTAGAGTTCATCGTCCCGGATGTGCTGAAGCCTTACGAACTTCACGACCGCTACAGGGAAGCCACGTTCGACCGTGAGTTGGCCATTCGACGAAACGACGCGCAGTTCCTCGCCATAGGACATCCATTTATCGACGCCACGCTTTCACACGTTGGCTCATACGATTTCGGCGGTCTCACAGCCATCCGCAATATTCACGAGCCAACGCTTGCCGGTCGCTCTGGCTTCCTGTTTGCCTTTGTGATACGTCAGCGCGTCACCCGCGAAGACGGCGATGAATGCCTTTTCCAGTTCACTCCGGTTTTCGTCACTGCTGACGGTGCTATTGACGATGATGCTCTAGCTGTCGCCGCCACGAGGGACGCGACTGAGACTCAGGCGAAGGGTCCAGTACCGCCAGAAGGCTCAGCAGCCTTCGATATAGCGAGAAGTCACCTTGAGAAGAAACTCGGACTCTGGGACTGGGCAGATGATGTTGAATTCCTTGGGATGAGTTGGGTGACATTTACATAATGGGACCGTTTGATCGCACACGCCAGCCCACACAGCGTTTGATGTGGCTCCAAGGTGGCCATCTGTGGCAGGGTAGCTTGCAGGCGCTCACAGGCCGCTCTCTGCGTGCCCGCGCCTCATTCTTGCTACATTGCCAACCATGCCAGCGAGCCAGGGAGAGCCATCATAGAGCAGGGGCACGGGATCGCTGACCAACTTGCCCATCCTTGCACCGATTTTTTTGCTCTCAATTTTTCGCTCTATTTTTTTCTGTTCGCAAACGGGCAAAACGCGTCGTAAGCAATTCGTGGGGTGGGGTGTCGGACAACTTCGAGACTTCAACAAGCTGCCAAGGCAGACCATCGGTGAGCGCCGGACGGCTCCCACGTTCCCCCTGTGCGCCTTATCATCATGATGCGAGTCAGTATCCACCAGTATCGAGCAACCGAATGGGACGACATGCCACAACGGTGACAGCAGGGGACGAAGCTGGAGAGCAGAACAGGATGGGCGCTCACAGGCCGCAGGGCAGGCGTGTTGCGCTGCGGGACGGGCAAGGGATGCACTGGGATGGGCCGTGGGAAGGTTGGGGGCAGAGCTGCCCACCGCACCGCTTGTAGCGCCTTCTGGGGGGTCGTAGTGGGGCAAAGCCGGAGGCTGGGCGGAGTGGAGATGGCCTGGCCCGACAAGGTCGTGCCAAAGTGAAGAGCCTAACCAATACCTTCCCAGCTATCAACTGGTCTTGTTTTACTCTGCCCCACTGGTCTGGTTTTGCTCCGCCCTTGACACCGGTTGAGAGCTTGGCTGGAACCCGATTGAAGCAAGTAAACATAACGGATCCAGTTGGCGAAGAGAACAAGACTGAAGTCTTCCCGCAAGCCGATCACACCACTTCTGACGCCAATCGCCCTCCCGCCTGTGACAACAGTCACAGTTGCCGCATCGCTCTATATCCAGCTTGCATCAAGAATCTTCCAGGTAAGCAAAAATGACGAAATTGTGCCGAGATTTCTTTGCTTATCGACTTCCTCCGCATACCTTCTGATAGCAATAGTGAGAACAATTGTATATTTACTATTGTGTCAATATCGCGGTTACTATGTTTTTTCCCACAGATCTTTTTCTTCTTTTTACTTGACAGTATGGCAACTGGTGTTATCGTTGCACTCTGATTCCAGAATCAGACATCGCAGAGCATCATACTGTCGCGCTATTGTCTTACCCAGGTACCCCACACAATTCAGAGGATGTCTATGTTGAGGACACGAGTGCGTCCTGCGGCCCTTCTATGCCGCGGTGGATTCTTGCTGCTGTTTGCGGCGTTCAGTAGCCCGCTTCACTCTCAGGCTGTGCCCGCTTCCAGCTCCAGCGCGGCAGGTTCAATGTTGCCTGCGACAACTGTCAAAAGTGACGCCGCAGCCATCCAGGCCATGCAAAATATCATGGCCCAATCGGGCGGAGAAGCCGCATGGAGAGGGATTCGCTCGGTCGAAGAGACCTTCTCGGTCTTGGGAGCGGGCGAAAAGACACCTCATGTCATGTTGCTCCTCGATGACTGGTCTTTGGACACGACGCGCTACAGGCGTAAGGTGCAGGGGCAGAGCGCACCTCCCACGGATCACAATGGCGCATCCACGTTTCCTGTAAATAATGCTGGGGCCACTCAGCTCGTCGCGCCTGAGTTAGATCAGGCGAGGGTGCTGGTGGGTCGGTTGCCTGCGGCTGCGGCCGAGGTGATGCTGCGGCGGACAGAATATGTGCTGAAGATATCGAAATCTCAGACCTGCAAGAGCGGCGACATCTGTGTAGACGTGTACCGCACACAGAACTCCACCCTGCCTCCGAGTCTCGATCAACAGTGGAAGATCTCGGGGACCACCGGGCTGCCCATCACCGTTCGATATCAGACATCGACCGTTGGACATGTCGCAGGGCCGGTCTGGAGAGAGGTGTACTTCCTGCAGTACGCCACAGAGGAGGGGCTCGTCGTTCCCGTGTCGATTGGGATGAATTTAAGGGGCCAGCGGCAGACCTGGACGTTTGTCTCCCTCAAGAAAAACGCGGAGTTTGACATCCCGAAGTTCGATCAGGAGGTTGCACAATGAACTGGTGCAAAGCGCTGTGCGCTCTCAGCATCGCGATCTACGGCTCGGCCTGCGTTGCCCAGGACATCACGGATGTGGAGGCGAAGCCGTATGGCTCTTATACCGGAGGAGCGATCGACACCATCGATCTGGCCACGGGTAACCTCATGCTTAACATCCCCTTGGTCTCGTTCCCTCAGATGGGCTCGCTTCCGCCGCTGTCGTTCTCCGTTGAACTGAACAACGCACCCTACTCCCAGACTTCGTGGGCTTGCGACCCCAATGGTTTCAGCGATGATGGTATTGATTGCGTGCTGCTTAGCGCCAGATACGATACATCACCTCCCGGAGCAGTGTATCAAAATCCGGTTTCCATTACTGAAGAGGGGTCGAGTGTAACTGTGCCATGGAGCTGCCCGGGTGAATCTCCATGTACGGTATCTGGGGAGTGGGGAAGTGAGTACGGACAGATCCAGAACATGGGCGCCTATCTAACCTCGTCCTTTGAAGGAGGCATCGTTACAGGACAAGTCTATTCCGAGCCCTATAGCAACAACGATATGATTGGCGAGATTCAATTTAGCATGGTTGATCCGTCGGGAACGACCCATAACCTAGAATCCGATGCGTCGTCCTGGAACACATATCGCGCCTCGGATGGTTCTGGCTATACCTTCATCCCGAAGGGAACCCCGAATTCAACTTCCAGTGTGAATGGAAATGCATACAATCCATGGGATCTTACCAACCTCGGGGTGGGCGAGTCGTTTGAGTCGGGTTCAGTGAATTCGGCTGACTACTGGATTTCAAATGCCAATCCTTATCAGAGCGGAGTTTCTGGCGGTGTGCGTCTCGGCACGCTCTATTCCCCAACAGGCATCCAATACACGGATAATATTGTGACATATCCGATGACTCCTACGAACTCCGCTTATGATCGTCCTATAAATTCACTAAATGAATCTCTCGTTCCGCGCGCACTGATTACGACAGCTCAGGATCCATCCGGGAATACGATCACTCGCGGACCGTGGTACTGGTCAGGCTATTGGGCGTATTCAGATCCGACGTATCCAGGTCCTGAGTTCACGGACATCCAGAACATTTATAATAATTACTCCCCTCCGTTTTTATCGTCTTATCATGGCCCATATTATTTAGATTCCGTCGGGCGCATCATTCCAGACGTAGTCGCGATGCAGGCAACCCAGTACGAGTGGAACTGGATAAGCCAAGGCACCGCATCCATGACCTGGCGGGTTCCAGGTCCTGGGGGCACCACTCTCCCCTATCAGATTAACTATATCGCTACTGGCAATGGTGTTTTCTGGGCGCCTCCGCCCCATGTAACATCTGGGACGATGCCAGACCCAGATCCGTCGATCGACGTCAATTTCAAAGGGTGGGCGATCAGTTCCATCGTCTTGCCGAATGGCACTTCGTGGGGGTTCAAATACTATCCGAGCGAAATAAGTGCCGAGACAGCGCCGTATGGCTCTGCCTTGTTCCCTGGGGCCTTGTTGCCTGGAGAACTTGACTCGCCTGGAGACCTCGAAGAGGTTACGACTCCAAGCGGCGGAACCATCTCCTACAGATACATGACAATACCTCTTGTGCCCAATTCAGCGCTCCAACTCGGACGGTGCAATTCCGTCTGCCACGCTGTTGCTTTGCGTACGGAAACCGATGGATTGTCCGGGCCGGGTCAGCATACCTGGACGACATATTACTCCTATGGCGATAGCTCTACAATTGAACCATCGAACCCGCCGATGCATTACGGATTCTCGACGACGGAATATGATCCTATGGGGAATCAAACGAACCATAGTTTCACCGCCATTACAGGCGGATCCGGCACTCCAGTACAAAATCAGTACCACGAGACTGGCACGGATTACTTTAGCAATAATGGTCAATTGCTGAAGAGCGTAAACACATCTTACGGGGACTACCAAAACGACATTGCTCCATTAGTTGACACGGGAAGTACGGTCGGTGTCGTCAATGTTCTTCCGACCCAGATTATAACGTATGCGCCCGGCGTCGTATCTTCAACAGAAATGAGAAAGTACTCCAACGATGATGGTAAGCCGTTGTTTACAGCCAGCAAGATATCCTGTAACGAGAATAGTGCTTGTTCTGCGATTGCTATTAACACGAAAAGGGAAACTATTATTCCAATCAGCTATCTTTCACCGGTGACGGACACGGTCTCCGATGGGAGTGGCAACGTTCTCCGCACCGCGTCTAGCACCTTCATGTTTTGGAATCGGCCATCGGCCTATACGAATGCATACATGGACGCACTTCCGCTATCCGTGCAGGTATCGGGTCCTTCGGGATCAGGTACTGCATCCGGGACAACAACCTATGGATACGATCAGAACAATCCAGTCTCGTGTCCTTCCCCCGCTGCTAGCAATGGGATATTTGGGAATCTGACCTCGAAGACCGAAAGCTACAGCTTGGGAGGCAGTACAACAACGCAAACTGTTTATAACTGCCAGGGCATGCCGGTTATAAAGATCGATGGGAATGGTAATCAGACCAACATCACCTATGACTCAACCGGATTGTTTGCGAGCAGTATTCAGCGACCGACCACAAACGGCGTCACGCATATTGACCAGTATACGCATGACTTGAACACGTCAGAACCCATCTCGCATACGGATGAAAACAACCAAACCACGATTTATGGTTATGACAAGATGGGGAGAGTGACATCGATCAGCTATCCGGATGGGGGCGGCTCGACATTCTGCTATACGGATATGGGAATCTGGAATGCACCTGCTAATAGCTGCACTCCGATTACAACACCACCCCTGCCTCCCTACAGCTTGTACACTAGCACCACAGCAACACCAGACCCATCCATACAAACCATGCATACCTACGATGGATGGGGCAGGCAGTATAGAAGTAGTGTCCTGAGCGACCCGCAGGGCCCGACAATAGTCGACACAACATACGACTGGGAAGGCAGGGTCACATCCGTCTCCAACCCATATCGTGGAACCATCGGACCGGTGACTTCATTTACCTACGATGCTTTAGGCCGCAAGACGACCCAAACGCAGCCGGATGGGTATATTCAGCAATGGTGCTATGACGGGATAGGGACATTTACAACCGCAAGCGGACAGATCACCTGCCCGAATTTGTACAAGAGCAACGGGTTCACCCCTGCGGCCTGGACAGATATTTACGACGAGACAGGGCGGCACACGCAACAGGTATTCGATGCCCTGGGGCATCTGGGCACCGTGACCGAGCCCGATCCTGTCTCCGGGAACCTCGCACTGGAGACGGATTACACCTACGATGTCTTTGGCGATCTGCTGACAGTCAACCAAGCAGGCGCGAGTGGAAGTACGCCGGTGTCACGCAACTTTGCCTACGATATGCCATCCAGGGTGACCTTCGCTTGCAACCCGGAAGCGCTAGCAGCGGGGCAAAGTTGCACTTCCAGTTCGGGCGCGGGGACAAGATATACCTATGATGCGAATAGCAACCTTATAAGTAAGACAGACAATCGTAGCATCACAACTAGTTATACCTATGATGCGCTGAACCGGCTGCTATCAAAGAGATACTCGAACGATCCGAGCGGAACGGCGTCTTCCTGCTATCAGTACGATGGCGCAACGTCACAGAATCTTTCTGGAAGGCTAGCGGCTCAGTGGACACAAAAGGGCGCATGCCTGTCTTCTTCGCCTGTGCAGACCAAGACGACGATCATCGCCTACGATGCGATGGGTCGGCTGGCGACCGAGCAACGCTGTACGGGCGTGGCCGACTGCGCCAGCAGCGGCTATGCGATGAACTATACCTACGACCTTGCGGGTAAGCTGCTGACCTATCCGAGCGGATATGGAAATCTTTCTTTTACAAATGGCTACGACCCGGCAGGCCATCTGCTCAGTGTCGCACAGGGAACCGGAAGCGGTCAGAGCCTGTTGTTCTCGACACCTTCTTACACCCCGGCGGGAGCCCTGTCGGGAGTGCAGTTGGGCACGTCAATCAGCATGAGCCGTACATTCGATTCTCGCCAACGCGTGACCAGCGAGACGGACTCTAGCCCCGCCAATGTGGGCAATGTTCCCGGAACAGCCACAGTGGCCATCTTTGGGTCGGAGCAGAGCGAATAAGACCGCGATTTGGAAATATCTGGCAATTCAAGAGAACTGCATAACGGTTGAGCAACATCGTCACTACAAAGCGATTTAGACGAAAGGGCGGCGCATCGATGGCTAGAAAATTACGCAATACCTCAGTATGGAAATCTCTGAGTGTCCTGCTGCTGACATGCGCAGTGCTGCATCCGGCAATGGGTCAGTCAACGCCAGCGCAACGACAGCGGCCTCCCAGAGTACCATCTCCGCCAAGGCCCCTAACTTTGGCCCACCTCTATTGGCATTTCCTGGTCTATCAGAATCATCTGGATACAAAGGCGGCGGAGTTAGACGCGCACGGGAAAAATGGTAACCCGATGCGCAGTCATCTACAACACATATTGGGATTGTCCGACGCGGACTATGCGCCGATTCGTACTTCCTCGGTGCGGTTGACTGCCAAGGTAAAGGACCTGGACGCGCAGGCCGCAGCGATTCGGAGTGCAGGACCATCTTCGTCGAGCCTCGATCAACTGAAGGCGTTGACTGTGCAACGGGAAACGGACATCAATGCCGAGATTTCCTTCCTGAAGCAGACTCTTCCGCCAGATAAGATAAGAGCGTTTGAAGCCTTCCTGACTCAATTCTTTTCTCCGACGAATGCTATTCCCCGACCACCTATTGCTACCGGGCAACCGGCGCCTGCGGCAGTGAAGCCATAACTGTCCCTCAGAAATTACTTTGCTGTAGGACCTGTGTTTTGAAATTCGGCAGACTCCGTTCCGCTTCGGAAGCGGAGTGCGAACCGAAAGATAAAGGGAGATCCGATGCGACGAACGATTCGATTGACAAACCAGCCGAAGGGCGGAGATGGGCGAAAGGACAAGAGAACCATGCACAGGCAGATGATGGGATTGGCATTTTGCATCGCGGCCTTCACGGTGAGTGCGGCAGCGCAGAGCAACACGTTTCCAGCCAGCGGCAACGTCGGCATCGGGACAACGAGTCCGGGCGTCCCACTGGAAGTTCATGGACCAGCTTATCTTGGTATTAACAACTGGGACACTCAGTTATCTTCACCACAATTGGTTCTAAGGTTATTTAGTAATGGCATATCTGGCATTGCTCCGTATTCGGCATTTGACTTCAAAACGGTCGCAGGCTTTTATTTCAACAATAAACTAGAGATAAACTCGTGGGATTACGCCTATGGTCAGTCATCCGCATTACTTACTTTACAGGGCGATGGGAACGTCGGCATCGGGACGACGAATCCACAAGCAAAACTTCATGTTGTCACTTCATCTGCCTCGACCAACAGTTGGATAGGTACGACCGCAACAGGAGCAGGGTCAATCGCAGGTTTCTTGATTGGTGGTGCTGATGGAGTATTCACGGGTGGCGACTATTGGGAACTATATCAATTACAAAGTAGTCTGAAAACACTTTATCTCGACGGTCCCAACCCTAACGTAACTGGTACTCCGCAGTTAGTACTTCTGCAAGGCGGCGGCAACGTCGGCATCGGGACGACGGCTCCGGTGTATCCGCTCGACGTTGCTGGCCAGATTCATTCTTCAGGTGGAATTGTGTTCCCGGACGGCAGCGTCCAGACGACAGCAACCGGCCAGGCGCTGTCAGCGAACAATGCTATCGCTCAATCAAACGGCAACGTCGGCATCGGGACGACGACACCCGCATATAAATTTGATGTAAGTGGAAATTCTGGGAGTGGTCCCGCAGCTCTTATTGGGCTTGAAGATGTCTCTGGGGCGACAGGTGCAAGAAACTGGGCTATCGGGAATTCTGCTGGTAGTGTGCCATATGGGTCTTTAGGATTTTATGTAGGTAGTACTATAGGCGGTGCAATTGGTACTACTCCTTCAATGATTTTATTAAATTCCGGCAACGTCGGTATCGGGACGACGAATCCGGCAGCCAAGTTGGATGTCAATGGCGGCATCAATATAAGCGGAGCCGGGGCTGGGATTACCTTTCCCAATGGTGGTGGCACACAGACTGTTGCCTGGACGGGCACGGCCTGCGGCGGGGATTATGCGGAGTCGGTGGATGTGTCTGGCGACCGGACGCACTATGAGCCGGGGGACTTGTTGGTGATCGACCCGAACGCTCCAGGCAAGTTCCTGAAGTCGATGGAGCCCTATTCGACGCTGGTATCCGGTATCTATTCGACCAAGCCTGGGTTGGTGGGCAGGCGCCAGGCGGGCGATCCGAAGAGCAGCACAACCGAGATTCCGATGGCGATGGTCGGCATTGTGCCGACCAAGGTGAGCGCGGAGAACGGGCCGATCAGAACGGGCGACCTGCTGGTGGCGTCCGCAACGATGGGCCATGCGATGAAGGGTACGGACCGCAGCCTGTTGACCGGAGCGGTGATCGGCAAGGCGCTCGGTAACCTCGACTCCGGCACGGGAGTGATTGAGGTGCTGGTGACGTTGCAGTAGTGTCAGGCGGGGCCGTGACGGTTATCTGCTGTGCGTGGACGCGGAATGGGATATGGCACGCAAGAGGAGAGTCGATGCGACGAATAATTAGATTGACAAACCAGCCGAAGGGCGAAGATGAGCGAAAGGATATGAGTGCCATGAACAAGAGGATGGTTGGACTGGTATTTTGCATCGCGGCCTTCGCAATCAGCGCGGCTGCGCAGAACACGTTCCCAACCAGCGGCAACGTCGGCATCGGGACGACGAGTCCGGGCCAGACTCTTTCGATAAGTGGCAATGCAGGAATAGTCAATATAAATGCGCAGCGGCAATTTACATATGCCGCAACAGGAGATGCGAACACAGATTTCTGGTTTCGGTCGCGGACGGGATTTGGGAGTAATGGAGCACAGGCCGGTATGTATCTCGCCCGGCTGAATTATCAGTCTTCTGGATCAGGAAATGATTTGAATGACTTGGTAGGTCTGCATATCAATGGCTTTTACGATAACGCTGGAGTTCAACTTCCAATTTACCTAGGAGGATTTGGCTGGGGTTCCCAGATTCCTACGGTTACTATCAACCAGTCAGGCAACGTTGGCATCGGGACCACGAGTCCGGGATTTAGCCTTGATATTAGTAATGGCGGTGGAAATTCTACTTATTTATCTTTGAATCAAACTGGAACAGGAGGGCACCAATATCTTATCGGAAGTACTGGAAACTTAAATGGTCAAGGTGGTGGACTCCTCACATTTTTTGACCAGACTGCTGGTGTCCCAAGAATGGTTATAAATAGTTCTGGCAACGTCGGCATCGGCACAACAGCCCCGGCGTATCCGCTTGACGTTGCTGGCCAGATTCATTCTTCCGGCGGAATAGTGTTCCCGGATGGCAGCGTTCAGACGACCGCAACTGGCCAGACGTTGTCAGCGAACAATGCGATCACTCAGTCGAACGGAAATGTCGGCATTGGGACGACGGTGCCGGGGTCAATATTAGATGTTAGAGGAGTAACACCTACTCTTACTGTTGGAGATATTGGAACAAATTACGGCCCAAATGGGTCATATAGCACTCTTGCACTTATAGGAAAATGGTTTTCCGGAAACCCGGCTGTCACCGATGGAGCATGGATTAAAGCAATACACACTGAATGCGATAGCTGTCAGGGGTATGCTTTAACATTTACTAATTCCAGAACAGCAAATGCTGGCAACATAGAATCAATGAGGATTAATGAATATGGCAACGTCGGCATCGGGACAACGAATCCGGGTGCGAAGTTAGAGGTGGATGGAAATCTACAGTTGACCGCTGGCAGCGGAGCTTCACTCACCTTTCAAGATGGCACGGTGCAGAGCACAGCATGGACGGGCACGGCCTGCGGCGGCGACTACGCTGAGTCGGTGGATGTGTCGGGCGACCGCACACACTATGAGCCTGGGGATGTGATTGTGATCGACACGAGCGCTCCGGGCAAGTTTCTGAAGTCGGTCGCGCCTTATTCGACGCTGGTATCTGGTATCTATTCGACTAAGCCTGGGTTGGTGGGCAGGCGTCAGGCGGGCGACCCGAAGAGCAGCACAACCGAGATTCCAATGGCGATGGTCGGCATCGTCCCGACCAAGGTGAGCGCGGAGAACGGGCCGATCAGGACGGGCGACCTGCTGGTTGCGTCCGCAACGATGGGCCACGCGATGAAGGGGACGGACCGGAGCCAGTTGACCGGAGCGGTGATCGGCAAGGCGCTCGGTAACCTCGACTCCGGAACCGGCATGATCGAAGTATTGGTGACGTTGCAGTGAGTCGTGGCCGGAGCGGACAGCGCAGAAGCTAGTGATCTAAGCGAGTGAGGATTCTAAAGATGAGTAATTCATGCTGGAAACGATGCAGTTTGAAGAGTGCGAACCAACGGACCAAGGAGAGAGGCACCATGAATCGACTTCAGAATGCTCTGGGAGTGTTACTCCTGTTTAGCGCAGGCACCGCATTGGCCCAGAATACGTTTCCAGCCAGCGGCAACGTCGGTGTCGGGACGACAACACCGGCATACAAATTACAGGTAGATGGCGGCGCTTCAAGTGGAAGTTTTGCGGTAAGTGGTTATAACGGACAAATTGGCTTTGCTGCCTACGCAGACGGCTCACTAATTGGCCCCACATCTGGCCTTGGAACTGCGGCGGCATTAAGTATAGTTCCCTTCACCGTCGGTCGTGATGGTCTGGTTATTCAGAATATGAGCGGACAGAACGGCGGTTATCCTTTACGTGTTAACGATGCTAATGGCAATGGTTTATTTAATGTCCAATATTCCGGCAACGTGGGCATCGGGACGACGGCTCCGGCATATTCGCTTGACGTTGCTGGCCAGGTTCATTCTTCCGGGGGAATTGTGTTCCCGGACGGTAGCGTTCAGACGACAGCAACCGGACAGACGTTGTCAGGAAGCAATGCGATCACTCAGTCAAATGGTAGCGTGGGCATTGGGACATCGAGTCCGGGGGCAAAGCTTCAAATTGAAGATACGCCAGGATGGGTTCCTTACACTACCTATCAACTACAACTTACAACAAATGGTTACAAGAACGCGGATCAGCCGCCTATACCAGTAGATTCAGCCGCACTGTCTTTCTATCCAGCTAACTACGCTGTGGGCGGTGCCGGTAGTTGGGCCAGAACATTGGATATTAGAGTGCGGGGAGCAGCGGACGGAGCGTACGGCATGGGCGTTATAAGGTTATTCGCAAATCCGGTTACGAGCGGGGCTGCTGAAACAGAAATCATGAGAGTCCAAGGCAACGGCAACGTCGGCATCGGGACAACAGCACCTGGCGCAAAGCTGGAAGTAAGCGGCAATGTGAAGTTGACCGCTGGCAGTGGTGCTTCACTCACCTTTCAGGATGGCACAGTTCAAAGTACCGCGTGGACGGGCACGGCCTGCGGTGGGGACTACGCGGAGTCGGTGGATGTCTCTGGCGACCGGACGCACTATGGGCCGGGCGACGTTCTAGTGATCGACCCCACCGCCGAGGGCAATTTCCTCAAATCGGCGGAGCCATACTCCACCTCCGTGACCGGAATCTACTCCACCAAGCCTGGGTTGGTGGGCCGGCGGCAGCTCACGGACAAGTCGCACATGAAGGACGAGGTCCCCATGGCCATGACAGGCATCGTCCCCACCAAGGTGAGCGCGGAGAACGGCCCCATCAAGGCGGGCGACCTGCTGGTGAGCTCCTCCACGCTGGGCTACGCCATGAAGGGCACCGACCGCAGCCGCATGCTGGGCGCGGTGATCGGCAAGGCGCTGGGCCACCTGGACTCCGGCACCGGCGTCATCGAAGTGGTTGTGACATTGCAGTAGCGGCACCGCAGCATTGAGGGAGAACTGTATGTCTCGTACGTCTCGCAATTTGATTCTGCTGTTGGCGGTTGTGCTGGGCCTGAGCGGTCGCATGTTTGCCTCTCCGACGCCAATCGGAACAATCACCATCACGGGTGTTGAGCAGCAGTCCTCGGCAGGAGCGTGGGACACGGGAACCACTACGGTCACAATCAACGGCATATCTGCGTCGGTTGTCTATGGCCAGTATTCCACGTCAGCTTCCATCGCGTCGGGGCTTGCTGCGACGATCTCGAAGAACTGCAACTTCCCCGTATTCGCGAAGTCCTCGGGCGCGGTGATCAGCTTCTATGCGAAGGGTACGGATGCAATCACATCCGCAACTTTATCCAGCACCTCCAACAATCCATCGGCCTTCCCAACCACTTCCTTCAAGATCGACGGAAGCAGCGGCGGTAGCGGTATATCGATCCCTGCCATTAGCATATCGCCCAGCTCCGGGGCCCCGGGCACTTATTTAACCATTACAGCCGAACCGGGAACGAGCTTTGGCGATAGTCAAGGCTCGAGTTCCGTATCGCTTGGCGGCATCATATTGTCACAATATTCTTGGAGTGGGGTCTCCATTTATTATTGGAGTACTGACACCATTGGTGTCACGGTTCCGAGCGTTCTGCCGAACGGGACCTATCCGGTGATTGTGACCGTGAACGGCATGGCAAGCTTCGCTGCCCCATTCACAATTGTGAACCAGAGTAGCGATCCCAAAGCCAACATATGCGCGGCTGGGGGAGTGGATTATCAAGTGGATAATGGAGACGATGGAACCGATGTTGAGCAGACTGTTTGCCTTTACTATGACAGTGAATCCGGGATTGATGCGACTGTTGAGACCGACAATGACAGCTATGCAACTTGGCAGGACCCCGGCACTCTATGGATATTTGGAATCGGCGCGGAGGCGCAGGTCTATGGGGCCAGTAACAGTAACACTGATGGCATCAGCCTTATATCCGATACCGGAATGGTTCTCGACAATCCATCCGACACCGGCGGTAATTCCGTCTCTGTTCAATCCAATCCGCCAGGGGGATATGCCGTGTACGCGCTGCAAAGCCTTTATTCCGAATGCGAATATGACCCAGGGGAATTCGACGCATACGGATGCACGTGGGACGGCCCCTTCTCCGGTTTCTGGGTGCAATTGCAGGTTGCTCCCGCAGGCCCAATTCCGACGCCGGTATTGAGTCTGGTTACATCGGGGACACCGTCCGGCTACGGTCGAAGCGTGGTCTTCACGGTAAACATCTCCAACGGCCCCAACGCCGGTCAGTTGCAGTTTTACGATGGGAATGCCTGGCTCGGCACCGGTTGGTTCAACGGCACAACGGCCACGTTCACCACAAGTGGATTGGCCCTGGGCAGCCACTCGATCTTTGCCGTTTGGGCAGGAAACCCGAACTTCAACGCTGCCACGTCCAACACGGTCGCGCAGACGATCCGTCCCGTAATCTACGACACGGGGAGCGTGACGCTGACGGTGGGGCCAACGTCGGCGACGACCAACTTTGGGGCGAGTTCGACCCTATCCTCGGTTGCGCAGGGCCTGGCCGATGCATTCAGGCAGCAGCAGAGTTCTCCGGTGTCGGTGAGTGTGTCCTCTGGCAGTTGGTTGACGATCGCCGCCAAGCAGGGGGGCGACGGCTCCAACTACGCCTACTCGTTCGCGGTCAACTACGACTCGCAGGACTTCGCCTCGCCGTCGTACTTTGCCAGCTCCGATTCGGGCAACCTCTCCGGCGGAGTCTCAGGAGTGGCTCTCCCAATCTACGAATACAACGCAGCGGGCGGCTACGATGCGAACGGCAATGTCCTGTCCTATACTGATTCGGTGATGGGCGCGTGGAGCTTCGGCTACGACCAGTTGAACCGGCTGGTGACGGCGGCCAACGGGGGCGCGCTGCTTCCCAACACGGCGGCGGTGCCTGCGCCGGGATGGGCGGCGGACTTCTGCTGGGCCTACGACGCCTTCGGCAACCGCCTGGCACAGAGCACATCGAACACTCAGTTTAATACGAGCGACGGGACCTGTAGCACCTCCGGCACGCTATACCAGAACACCATCGCCAGCTACGACGCGCAGAACCATGTGACCAGCACCAACGCGCCGGGCTTCACGCTCACGCCGCCGCCGCCGATCTACGACGCGGCGGGCGATGTCGTCAACGACGGCAAGAACGCCTACCTCTACGATGCCGAAGGGCGCATCTGCGCGGTCGCGAGCAATGGCAACATGACCGGCTACCTCTACGACGCGGCGGGCAACCGCGTGGCCAAGGGCAACATCTCGTCGATGAGCTGCGATTTCTCGCAGCCCGGCAGCTTCCAGCAGACGGCGGGCTACGTCGTTGGGCCGAGTGGCGAGCAGTTGACCGAGGTGGATGGGAACAATAACTGGAAGCACACCAACGTTTATGCCGGCGGCAAACAGATCGGCACATATGATGCGGCGGGTTTGCATTTTTATTTCGATGATCCGTTAGGGACTAGAAGAGCGCAGACCAACGCAGCGGGCCTCGTCGAAGCCACCTACCAGAGCCTGCCCTTCGGCGACGGGTTGAACCAAAACCCCGTCACAACAGCGGACGACCCCACCGAAAACCACTTCACCGGCAAAGAACGTGACACAGAATCCGGCAACGACTACTTCCTCGCAAGGTACTACAACAGCGCAATGGGAAGATTCGTGTCGCCTGACTGGGACGTATCAAAAGACCCTGTACCATATTCAACGCTGGGCAATCCACAGAGCCTTAACCTGTACGCCTATGTCGGTGACAATCCACTGTCTAGGAATGACCCAACTGGCCACGCGGGATGCACCGCTGAAGGGATGACTGCCGATTGCGGTGTCCTCAGTAAGATGGAGCAAGCTGGCGCCGCACATGTAGCTCCGGAACGGGGTCTGAGTATCTGCGGTGCATCATGCATGAAAAAAACCAGTGTTTCTGTCAAGGCGACGATGTTTTATCCCACTGGTTACGGGTTAGTTATTGAGTTGCTCGCGAAAGTCAAAGGTTCTAACTATGTGAATTTTAATTGGGTTCAGACGGTGACTACTAACGTTCCGCTTACTAAAGGCGAACCTAAGAATACGCCGTATCTTGATATGATGGACTCAAGGTCAGCACCATTTTATTATAATGAAACAGCGCAGGCATATTGGAATGCGAGAGCACAGTACGAAGGAGGATCAACCATATTTCATGATAATTCAGGACGCAACTATTCACCCACTGAATCTGTATCATGGCACGCGGATCTTTCACTCGTCGGAATTAACAGGGATGGAACATATGACACGCTAAAGAGTTACTCATATGGGTTTTTATTAGATGACAATAAAGAAATGGTTCAAAAACTGAGTGAAACAAAATGAAAATACTCTGCTTATCCGCTCTAATCATTCTCTTCTCTGTAGTAATCCCTTGCGCAAAGTCTCAAGAGAAGGCGAACTACAATCTTATTGCTATCGTATACATCGGTCCGTCTGATAGTCCTACAACTTCGATCATCATTAGCGATTCTAAAGTAGGAGCAGAAGAGTTCCGAAAGAACGTCCTAAAAGAAGGGGGGATACTAACTTCTGTAAATGTGGTTAGACCGTCATTAATGCTAGCATTGATCTCAGATGCAAAGAATTACAAAGGGGTTGTTCAACAGAAACAAGGCAATGCCCCAAATTCATCAACTCCTGTCTCTATAACTCTTATCACACCTCAAAATAATATAAACGTACTGCTGACTGCGAAGACGGGTTATTCGTTGTTGGATAGCTTTAAGAAGCTCAACACAGATAACAACACCTTATACTCAGCTCTTTCATATTTTCAGAACCGAATACGTCCATTCGTGGATGACTCTAATGAAGGAGATCGTCCAGGTGCCCTGCCCGACGGTGCCCTGCCACAAGGATTGTAAGAACAAATATGACGAGACAGGCGGGTTTCCCTCGCCACAATTCGGTCCGGTGACCTTCACGGTAAACATCTCCAACGGCCCCAACGCCGGTCAGTTGCAGTTTTACGATGGGAATACCTGGCTCGGCACCGGTTGGTTCAACGGCACAACGGCGGGTGCCCCAGGTGCCTCGCATTTGGGCACCTGGGAGAGCACAGACCTTGGCAGTCCGGTTTTGCTCTTCCTCGACATCGGTTGAGATTCGTTCTACGCTTTCCATCGATGCCGCGCGGACCCATCCGATACGAACACACAGGGAGCTTTCATTTCCTTACATTCAGTTGCTATCACCGGTTCCAGTATCTGGGCGCGGCGGAGGCATGCGACCTTTTCGAGGACGCGCTGGAGCGGGTGCGGCAGCGTACCCGCTTCGTGGTGGCCGGTTATGTCGTCATGCCGGAGCACGTTCATCTGCTGATCGGCGAGCCGGTCAAGGGCGTGGTTTCCGGCGTGATCCACGCGCTCAAGCTCTCGGTGGCGATGCGGCGCGCGGAGCGGCCTTTCTGGCAGGCTCGCTACTACGACTTTCTGGTGCACAACGAAGAGAAGCGCGCCGAGAAACTGCGCTACATGCACCGCAACCCTGTTGTGCGCGGGCTGGCGGCCAAGCCCGAAGACTGGGCGTGGTCCAGTTTCCGGCATTACGCGACCGGAGCGGAAGGAAGAGTCGAGATCGAATCGCAGTGGAGCGCGATGCGGCGCGGCAACCAGTTGCCGGAATATCTGCGTTACCGGGAAAAGGCCGGGTGAGGTCGGAGGTTTCCCAGGTGCCCAAAAGCAAGGCACCTGCGGCACCCAGATTCAGTGGGTGTGCTCTCCAAGCCGCAAACCACCCGATCAGACTGACTTATACGCCTAATCTCCGCGTCTTGGGGGCATATTTGGGGGCATCCGCGTTTTCCATAATTGCCATACTGTTGATTGTACGTGAGTTATTTGTTCGATACGAATCCTGCTGTGCCATAAATTCAACAACTTAGCAGAATGCGAAGGTCCAATAAGGACCTACGAAGGTCCACAAAGGTCCAAATAAGGCTTTTGCCCAGGCTGCCGCTTGCTGCGCTTGCGGTTGAGCGTATAGAGCGGCGACCGAATGGCGGCAAGCTGACATGGATCCAGGATAAGCAAGGTCTTTCGGTGAATCTGCCGGAGAAGCCACCCAGCCAAAACGCCGTAACGCTGAAGATCCACGGTTTGCCGACTGTATAGAGCCGGCGAGGAGCATTTGTTTCGCGAAGGGCGAGGAGCATTTGTTTCGCGAAGTATGAGGGCCCGTTACGGGAGGGCCATCCGTTCCTTGGCATACAATACAAGCGCCCCGAAAAGAGCTCCTTCGCGTGCGGGATAAGTGCCGAAGAACTTGTTTAGAAAGTCATGCGAGTGCTACAAGAACTGCCCTCAGCGGCTAAAGCCGCAGTGCAAATGCAGCATCTACGGCACGGCTGAAGCCGTGCCCTTAAGCAAAACAAAAGCAATCCTATTGCTTGAGGCGTGCTATTAAACAGGGTCTAAGCCGATGCGTCTCCGGTTACGCCCGCGAACCTGGACTGTAGTCCGTTTCTTGATGGATCAACTTACTTGGGAGGAAGAGGCCATGTACTTTACCCGTCGCCAGGCCATGAAGATGATTGCGGGAGCAGTGCCCGCGGTTGCAGGGGCGCGCGCGCTTGCCGCTGCGCCGCAAGCTGGTGCTGCGCCTGCTGCGGGAGCGGCGCAGGCTGCTGTCGAAACGAAGGCGGCGGCGGGCGCGGTGAGGCGGTTCGTGTTCGATGGCGTCTCGTCGGAGATGCAGATGACGATGGCGGAGCTGGGGCAGACTGCGCCGGCGGACCTGTCGGGCTATTCGCACCTGGTGATGGAGATGCGGATGAGCTCGCCGCAGCGGCTGTTTCTGTGGGCGTACACGACGCATGGGCCGCGCGGGGTGTCGATCATTGGTTTCGGGCAGAATGCGTGGCTGCGGGCGTCGGTGCCGCTGCAGTACTTCATTGGGCGCGACTCGAAGGGCAACGATCTGGCGTCGGCGCAGAACCGGAGGACGAATTCGTCGTGGTACTCGGTGTGGGGGCCGTTCGGCGACCTGCATACGGTGGAGTCGATTGGGATTGCGATGGAGTATCCGCTGAACCGGCCGATGATCGAGCTGCGCAATGTGCATCTGGCTACGAAGGATGAGGGGTCGGAGTTTTTGGAGGCTGCGCCGGTGCTGGACAGCTTCAAGCAATGGGCGCTGGCGGATTGGCCGCGCAAGATCAAGAGTCAGGAACAGTTGACGCAGGAGCTGGCGGCCGAGGAGAAGGCCTTCGGCAGCGCAGCGGACTTTGGCTACGGGAAGTACGGCGGCTACAAGAACACGCAGGTGAAGGCGACGGGGTTCTTCCGCGTGGAGAAGATCGACGGGCGGTGGTGGTTTGTCGATCCGGAGGGGCACCTGTTTCTGTCCACGGGGACCAACGGCTCGCCGGGCGGAGGCGCGGGGTTCGGCGGCAACGATGCGGACGCGGCGGCGGACCGGGCTGCGCGCAGGCTGGATTCGTGGGGGATGACGACGGGCGGACGGGGGCGTCCGTCGACGGTAATGCTGCGCTGGCCGCAGAGCACCAGCTTCCTGGGAATGCCGGATGTGTATTCGGCGCAGTTTGCTGCGGAGATCGACGCGGCGGCCAACACGCAGTGCACGCCGCATAAGAACGATCCGCTAGTGCTGGGGTACTTCATCGGCAATGAGCCGCCGTGGAACGCGCGAGAGAGCGAGCTGTGCGGGTTGATTCTCGGCGGACCGGCGACGGCGACGCAGGCGAGGCTGAAGGAGTTCCTGGCCGGGGGCGATACGGCGGCGCGCAGGAGGGAGTTTGTGCTGGCCTGCTTCCAGTGGTATCTGGGACTGGTATGCGGCGCAGTGCGCAAGCACGATCCGAACCACCTGCTGCTGGGGACGCGCTACGGCGGGACGATGGCGGACGAGTACTTCGTTGCGGCGCGCATCTTCGATGTGTGCAGCATTAATGTGTATGAGTACGAGCCGACGCGGCAGATCATCCACGCGGGACGGCTGACGGACAGGCCGATATTGATCGGTGAGTATCACATTGGCGTGCCGGCGGACGGGCTGGCCGCCGGGCTGGTGCAGGCGGCGAGCCAGATGGAGCGCGGCGTGGCGTATCGCTACTACGTGGAGCAGGCCGCGTCGCTGGAGTGGTTCCTGGGCGCGTACTGGTTTGCGTGGAAGGACGAGCCGGTGCTGGGCCGCATGGATGGAGAGAACTACAACATCGGCTTTGTGGATGTGACGGACCGGCCATACAAGGAGCTGGTGGAGGCGGCGAAGGTGACGCATAAGCGGCTGCAGGATGTGCACTCCGGCAAGACGTTGCCGTTTGCGCAGCACCCCATGGCGTCGGCTGCAGGCGCGCCCTCGACGCCGTGGCCGTTGGGCGGATTGGTTTGATTGGTACGCAGTAAGTTCAGTTCAGATTTATTCGGAGAGAGTTCAGGCTGATTGAGAGAGATTTCAGGTTCATACGGAGAATGACCATGCAAAGAGGAATGTTCCGTTCTGCTGTTGTGTTGGTGTCCAGCCTGGCGATGGGTTCCCTGCTGTTTGTTGTCGCGGAGCAGATGAAGCCGGGCGCGGCGGCAAAGCCCGCGGCGGTGAACTCCGCGGCTTCGACGGCTGCGGCGACGGCGACGAAGTCCGGAGCGGTGCGGGTGTGGGAGGAGAAGGTCGTGATTCCGACCTACCTGCTGGGCGAGCCCGACCCCAATCCGCAGTTCTACTTTGGCGGGACGTCGCAGGGGGCACAGCACCGCATCTATCCCTATCCCGCGTACGACAATCTGACCACCGAGAAAAAAGACAAGACCTACACCATGGTCTATCTGGAAAACGAGTATGTGAAGATCGGGATTCTGCCCGAGATCGGCGGCAAGATCTTCGAGGCGGTGGACAAGACGAACGGGTACGACTTCATCTACAACCAGCACGTGATCAAGCCGGCGCTGATCAGCCTGCTGGGCGCGTGGATCTCGGGCGGGATCGAGTGGGACCTGCCGCACCACCATCGCGCCACCAGCTTCCTGCCCATGCAGTACAAGGTGGAGGAGAACGCCGACGGATCGAAGACGGTGTGGATCGGCGAACTGGAACTGCGCGACCGGATGGAGTGGACGGTGGGCGTGACGCTGCGTCCGGGGAAGTCGTACATGCAGGCGTCGTTCCGCATGAGCAACAGGACGCCGGTGCCGACCTCGATGCTGAGCTTCAGCAACGTCGCGGTACACGTGAACGACGACTACCAGGTGATCTATCCGCCCAGCACGCAGTTTGTGACGTATCACGGCAAGCGCGACTTTACGACGTGGCCGATTGCAACGACGAAGTTCAACGGCGCGGACTACACGGCGGGCGTGGATGTGAGCTGGTACAAGAACCATCCGACCGCGAGCAGCATGTTTGCCTGGAACTACCGGGACGACTTCTTCGCGGGCTACGATCACGGGAAGAACGCGGGGATCATGAGCATTGCCGACCACAATGTTGTGCCGGGCAAGAAGTTCTGGACCTGGGGCGACAGTCCGCAGGGACACGTGCAGGACCATCTGCTGACGGACTCGGACGGGCCGTACATCGAGCTGATGGTGGGCGCGTACAGCGACAATCAGCCGGACTATAGCTGGTTGCAGCCGTACGAGACGCGGATGTGGAACCAGTACTGGTACCCCTTCCGCGACATCGACGGAGTGAAGAACGCGAACCTCGACGCGGCGGTGAACCTGGAGGTGAAGGACGGAACGGCGACGGTGGGCTTCACTTCAACCCAGGCGCGGCCAGCGGCCACGGTGACGCTGAAGTTGAAGGACCAGCTTTTATTGAATGAAAAGATTGCGATCAGTCCGGCGCACGCGTTCGTGAAGCAGGTCAAGCTACCCGCCGGAGCGGACGAACACGATCTGCGCGCGGCGATTGCAGCGGACGGACGTGAGCTGGTTGCCTACTCGCCGATACGGCTGGAGAAGGAGACGATGCCATCGCCGGTGGTGGATCCGCCGCCGCCAGCAGAGGTGAAGACGACGGAAGATCTGTACCTCGACGGCCTGCGGATGGAGCAGTTCCGCTCGCCGACGGGCGATCCCAATTTGTACTGGCAGGAGGCGCTGCGGCGCGATCCCGGCGACATCCGCGTCAATACCGTGCTGGGCATCGACGCGATCAAGGGCGGACGATTTGCCGATGCGGAGGCGTATCTGCGCAAGGCGCTGGAGCGCGACACGGCCAGCTATACCTCGCCCAAGGACGGCGAGCCGATCTACTACCTGGGGCTGGCGCTGAAGTCGCAGGGCAAGCTGGATGAGGCCTATGCGGAGTTCTACAAAGCGACGTGGAGCGCGGCATGGCGGTCGCCGGGTTACTTTGCACTGGCGGAGATTGACGCAGCGCGAGGCGACTTCAACGCGGCGCTGACTGCCGACGAAGACTCGCTGGAGGCCAGTGCAAATAACATTCGCGCACTGGCGCTGAAGGCCGCGTTGCTGCGCCACACCGGGCGCAACGCCGAGGCGCTGGCTGCGGTGGCGGCAATCGGCAAGATCGATCCGCTGGACGTGCATGGGATGGCGGAGCAGTGGCTGATAACAAAATCGACTGCCAGCGCCGCGACGCTGGCGAAGACGGCGAGCGAGTTTCCAGCGACCGCGCTGGAGGTTGCCGCGGACGATATGGATGCAGGATTGTGGCAGGACGGCACGGAGCTGCTCACTCATGTTGTCGGCGCTGCGCAGGACAAGGCCAAAGTTTCGCCGCTGGTCTACTACTATCTGGCTTACTTTGCAGGGCAGATGAAGCAGAGCGACAAGGCGCGCGAGTACGACCGGCTGGCCGAGAAGGCGTCGCCGGAGTATGTCTTCCCCTTCCAGATGGAGATGATCGCGGTGCTGCAGGACGCGATGCGCGTAGACCCGAGCGACGCACGCGCCCCCTACTATCTAGGCAACCTGCTCTACGACTGGCAGCCGCAACAGGCGCAGGCGCTGTGGGAGAAGTCTGCCGCACTGGGCGCGGACTTCCCGGTGGTCTATCGCAACCTGGCGATGGTGTATACGCGGCAGGGCAACCAGCGCGAGAAGGCGCAGGCCGCGCTGGAGAAGGGCGTTCAGTACGGCGGCAACGCGACGATCCTTAGCGATCTGGACAAGATATATGAGGAGGAAGGCGTACCGCCGGCGAAGCGGCTGGCGCTGATGGAGGCGCACCAGGGGGTGATCGACCGCGACGAGGCAATCGCACGCGAGGTGAACCTGGAGATCTTTGCGGGCAAGCCGGACGCGGCGATTCAACTGCTGCGCACGCGGTTCTTCCGCGCATGGGAGGGCGGCGGAGCGTTCTCGCTGGGCGACTCGTGGATCAACGCCAACCTGGAGCGCGGGCACCAGCAGATGGCCGCCAAGCAGTACGCGCAGGCGCTGACCGACTACCAGGCGGCGTTGCAGGTTCCCGACAATCTCGCGGAGGCGACTGGCAACGTGAGCGGGCGGCATGGCGAGATTGAGTATTGGATCGGCACAGCGTATGAGGCGATGGGCGACGCCGCGAAGGCACGCGGCGCATGGAACGATGCAGCGGGCATGGGTACGGCCAGCGCGGGCGGGACGGGCGCGAATGGACCGATGCGCAGCCGGGGAAACATCGGCGGGCTGGCCGCGGGGGTGCGCGTGGAGCAGGCCGCGCCGTTCTATCAGGCGTTGGCGCTGGAGAAGCTGGGCCAGCCGGAGCGCGCCAAGGCGATCTTTACGCAGCTCATTGCAACCGGCTCCAAGTCGCTGGGCAGCGCGCCTGAGACGAAGGGACCGGCGCAGGCTGTCGCGACTCCGGCGCAACGCGCGCAGGTCGCGGACGCCCACACCCTGGTTGGCCTCGGCCAGCTCGGGCTGAACCATCCGGACCAGGCGCGGCAGGAGTTTTCACTCGCACTGGAGGCCAGTCCCGATCATTACGCCGCCATGCGCGCGCTCAACGACGGGACGCGCTGAAGCGGGAGATCCGGTGTAGGACCTGTCCCGTAATGCCTCCTTCTCTCGCTCAGAAAATCATGCGCCACCAAATGCCGGGACTAAACACTGCATGAGCCTTCCTCGGACGCGCTCAGCGCAGGACGACCAGCGGCGAGGGGGGATTTTTCTGCGCGGTGAAGCGGGGCTGGCTGCCGTGTGGCTGGGCGCTGTGGGGTGGCTCTTCACTTTGGGAGGCGACGCGGGTGAAGCGGCCTCCGGGGCCCGCGCCGACGGTGCGGCCGAGGCGCTCGATGCGGGCGCGCAGGCAGTGGTTGCACTGCGTGGCGTCCTCGTCGAGACATGCCATGCCGGGATAGATCTGGTACATCTGGCGGTAGGGCGCGGGGGTGAGGACGGGCATGAAGACGTTGGCGCCGCTCTCGAGGCCGTGCTCGCGGCCGTCGAGGGTGTTGATGGTGGCAAGCGCCGTGGTGCTGGGAAGATTGGCCTCGGGGCAGACAAGGCGGGCGAGGGCGACAGCCTTGAGCACCATCCCCTCGCTGATGGGAACCTGATCGGGGCCTGCGGTTTGAACGCCGGGCGCCCCGAGCGGCGTGTCGGGGTGGGGCAGGAATGGGCCGATGCCGATCATGTCGAGGTCGAGGGATTCGAAGAGTTCGATGTCGCGGGCGAGCATCTCGAAGGTCTGGCCGGGAATGCCAACCATGACGCCGCTGCCGATCTCGTAGCCGAGGGTGCGGAGTTCGCGCAGGAGACTGACGCGGTCGCTGATGGCTGCGCCGCGCTGGGGATGGATGGCGGCGTAGAGCGCGGGGTCGGAGGTCTCGAAGCGCAGGAGGTAGCGGTCGGCGCCGGATGCGCGCCAGAGGCGAAGCTCGCCGGAGCGGCGCTCGCCGAGGCTAAGGGTGATGGCGAGCGGGGTTTCTTTTTTTATGGTGCGGATGATCTCGGCGAGCCATTCGGCCTCGATGCCAAAGTCTTCGCCGGACTGCAGGACGACGGTGCCGAAGCCGAGTTCGACCGCCTTGCGCGCGGCGGCTAGAATCTCTTCGCGCGTCATGCGATAACGCGGCATGGAGCGGGCGGAGCGCAGGCCGCAGTAGTGGCACTGGCGGACGCAGTAGCTTGAGATCTCGATGAGGCCGCGCAGATGGATGTCGTCGCCGACGTGGGCGCGGCGGACTGCATCGGCGCGGGCGAAGAGAGTCGTCAGCGCGGCGGGGTCTTGTTCGCGCAGCCAGTGGAGTATCTCTTCGTGGGTCAGTCGAGGCATTGCGACTCCGATAGGGATTAAAGCAACTGAGGATATAGTCGCAAACGCCGACGAAAAGCGTACCTCAGGGGCTAAAGCCCCATTGAAAATTGGCCACTTACGGCACGGCTGAAGCCGTGCCCTTAAGCAAAACTGGCTAGTTCCCCGTTCCTTCAAAGCAAAGACGAAATACAGGGGTCCTTCACTTCGTTCAGGATGACGGCCTTCAAAAAAATTCAGGATGACGGCGTTGATATGTTTGGCGCCCCTGTACTAACTATTTGCTACACAAAGACGTCGCGCTTGCCGGAGCGGACGGCGGCGATCATGGGCTTGGCGATGCGCTGCTGTTTGGCGTCCATCTCGGCGATGTGGGTGAGGATGAGCTTCTCGCCGGCGGCCTTGGTCTCGGGGCTGGCGTAGTCCTCCAGATACTCGGTGAAGGTGGAGAGGGCGTTGGGCTCACAGTGGTATTTGATCTCACCGGGCTTGGCCATGTCCATGAAGTCCGTGCCGGTGCGACCGAGGCGGTAGCAGGCGGTGCAAAAGGAGGGGGTGAAGCCCATCTCGGCGATCTCGCGGACGACAGCATCGAGCGGGCGGGTATCGCCGACGGCGAACTGGCTGCTGTTGAAGTCGCCTGCGGCGAGCTCGTAGCCGCCGGGATCGGTGCGGCTGCCGGCGGAGGTCTGGGAGATGCCGATCTGGAAGCTCTTGTGGCGTACCTCGGCGGACTCGCGGGTGGACATGATCATTCCCGTGTAAGGGACGGTGAGGCGGAGGATGGCGATGAGCTTGAGAAAGTCGGCGTCGCTGACCTTCCACGGCGTGGTGGCGGTGAAGTCGGTCCCGGCGGCGGGTTCGAGGCGCGGAACGCTGATGGTGTGCGGGCCGCAGCCGAAGCGCTCCTCGAGATGATGGATGTGCTGCAACATGGCGAGGACTTCGTAACGCCAGTCGTAGATGCCGAAGAGCGGGCCGATGCCCACGTCGTCGATGCCGGCCTCCATGGCGCGGTCCATGACGGTGGCTCGCCAGTCGAAGTCGGACTTGCGGCCGCGGGGATGGACCTTGGCGTAGGTGGGGCGGTGGTAGGTCTCCTGGAAGCACTGGTAGGTGCCGATGCCGCAGGCCTTCAGCTTGCGGAAGTCCTCCACCGGGAGCGGGGCGATGTTGACGTTGACGCGGCGGATTTCGCCGTTGCCGCTGCGCGTGGCGTAGATGGTCTCGATGGCCTTGTAGACGTAGTCGAGGCTGTTGGAGTTGGGATAGGCCTCGCCGGCGACCATGAGGATGCGCTTGTGGCCCTGCTCGATGATGACCTTGATCTCGGCGGCGATCTCTTCCTGAGAGAGTGTGATGCGGTGCAGGTCGCGGTTGCTGGCGCGGTAGGCGCAGTATTCGCACTCGTTGGTGCAGCGGTTGCTGATGTAGAGCGGGGCGAACATGACGAGGCGGGAGCCGTAGATCTCTTCCTTGACGGCGCGCGCGATGGCAAAAAGTTCTTCGGTCAGCTCGGGGTCCTGGAGAGCGATGAGGGTCGCGACCTCGTCGAAGGTGAGGCCCTGCATCTCGCGGGCCTTGGCGAAGATGGCGCGGACGCGGGCGGGCTCGGGCTGCGCGGTGTGGCTGAGGCAATCGAAGATTACCTGGTCACTGATGTAGGCGGCCTGTTCGGCTACGGCTGTCATCGAAGCTCCTCAGCACGGTTGGACGGTGCTGCGCCGCCTGCCATTGCAGCAGACCAGCCACGGGGTTGAATGCGGCTGCGAGCGCGCTTCAGTGGCCCAAGCGACGCTGTATTGAGGAGTAACACGCGGCGATAACGGCCCGCAGTGACACTGGTCACAGCAAGGTAAAGACTGGCGTTTTTTGGGAGAAAAGGACGGGTTGTTTCGGTTGGGCGGAGTTCATCGGGGTCCTTCGACTCCGTTTGTCGCAAAGAACGCGCCAAACTCCGCTCAGGATGACAATTTGTAGATTGATCTATCCCAAACGCCTCACCTCAATTTTCGATTCGGCCTAAAACTGCTCCCAGTGGAGGAGGCCGGCGAGAGGACGCTTTTCGATGGAGGGCGACTCGGCGGGATGGCCGACGGAGACGATGCTGATGAGGGCGAGGTCCGCGGGAGCGCCGAAGGCCCGGGCGACGGCGGGCGCATAGGGCTGCGGAGCGCCGGCGACCCAGCAGGCACCAAGGCCGTGCGCCTCGGCGGCGAGGAGGAGGTTCTCCGTGGCGGCGCAGCAATCTTCGACCGCGCAGGTGGAGGGGCGCGCGAGGACCAGGACGCAGAAGGCGGCGTTGGCGATGAACTCGGCGTGGCCGAGGAGCTGCGGAATGCGGGCGAGGGAGGATTTTTCGGTGACGACAACGAACTCCCAGGGCTGGTCGTTCATGGCGGTGGGAGCGAGGCGCGCGCAGTCGACGATCTCTTCGATGGTGGCGCGATCAACGGGCTGCGCGGTGTAGGCGCGGATGCTGCGACGCGAGTGCATGGCTTCGATGGCGGTCTTCATGGGTGCTCCGTGGGGGTTGTCATCTTCTATGGTATGGCAGAGGCGGGGTAATTGCTGAGACGCCGGTCACAGCGGAGGCCTGGCGGTAGGCGCACAATAGAGAGTGCAACACCCGGCGGGAGAGAAGAGAATGAGCCAGCGCGAACGCATCGAAGAAGACCACCTCGGCACGCGCGCGCTGCCCGTGGAGGCGCGGTACGGAATCCACACGGCGCGGGCGGTGGAGAACTTTCCGCTGGCGGGGAGGGCCGTGCATCCGGCGCTGGCGCGGGCATTTGGCGAGGTGAAGCTGGCCTGCGCGTTGACGAATCGCGCGCTGGGCGCGTGGGCGGGGAACGAGGCCAAGGCGGAGGCGATCGAGCAGGCCTGCCGCGAGCTGAGCGAGGGCGAGCTGGCGGGCGAGATTGTGGTGGACGCGCTGCAGGGCGGCGCGGGGACCAGCACCAACATGAACGTCAACGAGGTGCTGGCCAATCGCGCGCTGGAGATTCTGGGGCTGCCGCATGGGGAGTACGCGCGCGTCTCGCCGCTGGACGACATTAATCTGCATCAGTCGACCAACGACACCTATCCGACCGCGCTGCGGCTGGCGGCGATCCGGCTGCTGCATGTGCTGGAGAAGAAGGTTGTCGCGTTGCAGGAGTCGTTTCAGCGCGCGGAGAAGCGGTTTGCGCATGTGGTGAAGGTGGGGCGGACGGAGTATCAGGATGCGGTGCTGACCACGCTGGGTCGCGAGATGAGCGCCTACGCGGAGGCCATCAACCGCGACCGCTGGCGGATTTATAAGTGCGAAGAGCGGCTGCGGGTGGTGAACCTGGGCGGGACGGCGATCGGCACCGGGCTGGGGGCGCCGCGCGAGTTCATCTTCCGCGCGGTGGAGCAGTTGCGCGCGCTGACCGGGATTGGGTTTGCGCGGGCGGAGAACCTGGTGGACGCGACGCAGAACACGGACGTCTTCGTGGAGGTTTCGGGAATCCTGAAGGCGCACGCGGTCTCGCTGATCAAAATTTGCACCGACCTGCGGCTGTTGTCGTCGGGGCCGGACGCGGGGCTGGGAGAGATTCGGCTGCCCGCGCTGCAGGCGGGCTCGTCGATCATGCCGGGGAAGGTGAACCCGGTGATCCCGGAGGCCGCGACGCAGGCGGCAATGCTGGCGATGGGCAACGATAGCGTGATTGCGGCGGCGTGCGCCGCGGGGAGCCTGGAGCTGAATGCGTTTCTGCCGCTGATTGCCGATTGCCTGCTGGAGACGCTCGACGTGCTGGCGCGGGCCGACGACGTGCTGGCGCGGCTCTGCGTGGATGGGATCGAGGCCGACGAGGCGCGCTGCCGGGCGCATGTGATGAACGCGACCACCGAGGCCACAGAGCTGGTCCCCAGGCTGGGCTATGAGCGTGCGGAAGAGGCGGAGCGGCTGGCGCGCGAGCAGGGCAAGTCGCTGCGCGATGTGGTTGTGGAGCTGGGTTGGATGAGCTGGGAGGAGTTCGATGAGGCAACCAGCCCGGAGGCGGTCTGCCGACTGGGTTCGCCGGTGCGGAAGAAAGCGACGCTGCGCGATGCGGCTGAGCCAGGCGATGCGGCGAAGGAGATGTTGCCATGAGCAACACGCCGAAGGGATTGCGGCTGCATATCGGGTTTTTTGGCCGGCGCAATGTGGGCAAATCGAGCCTGCTGAACGCGATCACGCGGCAGCATGTGTCGATTGTGTCGGATGTGGCGGGGACGACGACCGATCCGGTGGAGAAGCCGATGGAGCTGCTTCCGCTGGGGCCGGTTCTGTTTATCGATACGGCGGGGATTGACGAAGTGAGCGGGGCGAGCAGGCTGGGCGCGCTGCGGGTGGAGAAGACGCGGCAGGCGCTGGAGCGGACCGAGATCGCAGTGCTGGTGGCCGAGGCTGGTGTGTGGGGTGAGTTTGAAGACGGGCTGCTGGCGGATTTTTCTGCGCGGCAGACACCGGCGGTTGTGGTCATTAATAAGACGGATGTAGCCGCGCCGGATGCGGCGCTGGTGGAGCGGTTGCGCGGGGAGAAGCTGCGAGTTGTGCTGGCGTCGGCGATTACGGGGGCGGGGCTGGCAGAGCTGCGCGAGGCGCTGCTGGAGCTGGCCCCGGCGGACTTTATCGATTCGCCGGCGATTGTTGGCGATCTGGTGGGGACGGGCGAGATGGCGGTGCTGGTGGTGCCGATCGACAAGGAGGCGCCCAAGGGACGGCTGATCCTGCCGCAGGTGCAGACCATCCGCGATCTGCTGGACACGGACACGCTGTGCATGGTGGTGAAGGAGCGCGAGCTGCGGAGTGCGCTGGACCGGCTAAAGACGCCGCCCAAGCTGGTGGTGACGGACTCGCAGGCGTTTCTGAAGGTTGCGGCGGACACACCGGTGGATGTGCCGCTGACCAGTTTTTCCATCCTGATGGCGCGGTTCAAGGGCGATCTGACGGCGCAGGTGGAGGGGACGCTGGCCATCGAGCGGCTGCGTAGCGGAGACCGCGTGCTGATTGCGGAGGCGTGCACGCACCACCCCATCGGCGAGGACATCGGGCGGGTGAAGATTCCGCGCTGGCTGACGCAGTATACCGGGGTGAAGCTGGAGTTTGTGACGGTGCAGGGACGCGACTTCCCTGCCGACCTGACGAGCTACAAGCTGGTGGTCCACTGCGGGGCGTGCATGTGGAACCGGAGGCAGATGCTGAGCCGGATTCTGCAATGCCAGCACGCGGGGGTGCCGATTACGAACTATGGGTTGACGATTGCGTACAGCCTGGGCATCTTTGCGCGGGCGCTGGAGCCGTTTCCGGCGGCGCTGGCCCGCTATCGGGCGCTGGCCGGAGCGGCGGCGCACTGAGAGCGCAACCGCGGGGAGTTGCGGCGATGCGTCGTTGATCATATCTCCGACATGAATATCTCGTTTAGATACAGTGTCTTCTAAAGGAACGAAGAGTGCTTCGCGTGCTTTCTCCAACTCTGTTTTATGGGTAGTATGACGGCCATCACATACCGCGCCGATTGCGCGCTGATAGAGTTTGAGCAGCCGCTAATTCCAACAGGGGTGGCGCCAGCAATCGCGGGAGAATATCGCGGGAAAGCGCAACGAAACGCGGTGTTCTATCCCGCGATAGGCCGTACGGCGCAATCGGTGCGCCATACGGGAGATCCCCCTGGACGCGATGCCAGGCCAGCGCGGCGGACGAGGAACGATGAGTACACCAACGGAAGTGGCAACGGCAGTGAAGGCAGCGGCCCCCAAGGCCCCGGCAGCGCCCCAGGACGAGATCACCCTGATCGCAAATAAATGGAAGAACAAGCGGGGCAGCCTGATTATGGCGCTGCACGACCTGCAAAGCAGGGTCGGCTATGTGCCGCGCGAGTCGGCCATGAAGCTGGGACACCTGATGGATGTGCCCCTGGCGCGCATCTATGAAGTAGTCACCTTCTACAACTATTTCAAGCTGGAGGCGCCGGGCAAGTACGTTATTTCGGTGTGCCTGGGTACGGCGTGCCACATCAAGGGGTCGGCCGAGCTGCTGAGCGGGCTGGAGAAGGAGCTGAAGATCAAGGAGGGCCAGAGCACTCCGGACAAGGAGTACCACCTGCAGGCCGTACGCTGCCTGGGCTGCTGCGGACTGGCGCCCCTGGTTTCGGTGAACGGCAAGGTGTACGCCAAGTTGAAGACCAATGAGAGCCGCCATGTGATCGAGCGCATCCAGATCGACAAGCCCATGGCCGTAGCCGATGCGGATGATCTCGCCGATTAACTCCCGCGCGGGCGGGATTGTTTGCAATCGAACCGATCGGAGTACAGGAAGATTATGAAACCGGAAGAACTTGAAGTAAGAGCGGCCGCGGAGCTTGCCAAGCAGCAAGCATTCGATGTGCGCCTGTTCACGTGCTCGAGCCGGGGATGCCAATCGTCCGAGGCGCTGGGCGTGATCGCCGGACTGAAGGCGGAGGTCAAGGCTAGACAGCTCGACGCCAGGGTGCAGGTGAACGGCAGTGGATGCATGGGGCTGTGCAGCAAGGGCCCGCTGGTGCGCATGTGCTCGAAGACGCAGAAGGACATTCTCTTCTCCGAGATCAAGCCGGAGATGTCTGGCGCGATCGTGGAGCAGGCGGTGGTTCCGGTGCTGGCGGGCAGCAAGATCGAGAAGCCGGGCGGCAATCTGGAACAACACACGCTGGACCTGAACGATCCTTTCTTCACCATGCAGGAGTTCTCGGTGCTGGAGAACAACGGCAAGATGGATCCGGAGAAGCTGGAAGACTATATTGCCCGCAACGGCTATCGGGCGCTGCGCA
>Ga0326727_10003488_pt1 | contig 50169 bp, 40 predicted proteins | sample MB2enrmetagenome_FD_207643 | JGI IMG/M metagenome (GOLD analysis project Ga0326727, IMG submission 207643) | Lab enriched peat soil microbial communities from McLean, Ithaca, NY, United States - MB29MY | ecosystem: Environmental > Terrestrial > Soil > Wetlands > Peat | place: USA: New York... | reverse complement strand
ATCATCCGCTCCATCTCGGCGGCCGAACACTGCCAGGTTTCATCCACCACCCAGCATCACCCGCCCACCGGCTATGCGGACAGATCACGTGTGAATTGGACCGGACAACTCACATACTAACGACACAGGTGACATTACTACTTTGCGGTGACAGGGCGTTTGTGATATCATGCCGCCGAAACGACAAATAGCGCATCGCGACCGGCGGGGAGGTACCCATGGCCAATACGTTCGTGTTTAAGGCGCCCGTTCCCGGCGGAGGGCCGGTGGAGATCTTCTTCGAGGGGATGACGAATTCGCCGCTCGAGCAGAAGGTGACGGTTGCCATCAGGGGAACAAGCGACTCCTACGAGTGGACCGGCAAGGGCGAGAACAACCAAAAGATGGACAACTCGCACCGCCGTTCGTTCTCCTGCCAATCGGACAGGGCGATAGCCGTTTCCGTCCACTACCGCAAGTCCGGATCCACCACCTGGACGGAGTCCAGGTGCGTCCAGGGCCGCCCCATCAAGGTGGGCGGATATCAGCAGATAACGGTGGTGGCCGAGGAAGGCGGCGACCAGGACTGGAATGACTGCACTGCGTTCTTCTGCTGGGCGGCTGGCATGGACAAGCTGCTGGCCGACAAGGACAAGAAGAGGCTAAAACTCGCCCAGGGCGACAAGGTGCTGGTGGAAGCCTACACGTTTTCTCCCTACGGACACCGGCTCCAGCTCACGCTGAGCAAAGGCGAGCCCAGGCTGTTCGAAGGAGGCGGAGCCGGTTTCGCGCCGATGAAACCGGCGAAGAGCGGCGACGCCATCATCGAGAACAAAGACCCCGGGGAATTGACCGTCGATTTCAAGTTTGATTATCGGTTGTCGCGGGAGAGCGAATGGAAGCCTGTTCCCCACGAGGTCGGCCCGGCGCAGTGCAGCGTCAAGAATTATCGGCAGTCCACCGGGGTCGGCCTGCTGCCGGAAAAAGGCAGGAACCCCCGGCCGAGCGCCGTTTACTGCGCGCGGAGCTGGACGGTGCGGGCCTCCATACGATGGGCTCTGTGCATCGACCGCTCGGGGAGCATGGGCCAGGAAAGCAAGCTCGCAAGCGCTCAAACGGGAGCCAGTAGCTTTGTCGACTGCACGAAGAAGGGAGACGGCATCGCCGTGGTCTCCTTCTCCGACGAAGCATCGCGGGTCTATCCCAAACTCGGCGACGAGGTCGTGGTGATCGACAAAGAACGTAAACGGGTGCAGGAAGCGAAGAATGAAATAGGAAACATCGCGCTGGGAAATCTAACGGATATCGCGGCTGGCATCAAGCTGGCGTGCCAATTCCTCGATCGCGCTGATCACCCGAAAGGCATTTTCATGCTCAGCGACGGTTGGCACAACAAGACCAAAGAGAATCCGCGCGACTTCGCTCCGGCGGATTACCCTCTTTATACTTGCGCGGTCGGCAACGTTTCCGACGAGAAGCTCCTGAAGGATCTTGCCAAGAAGACCAACGGTCTGTACTACAAATACGAGGCAATCAGGGCCCGCATGTCTCAGGTTTTTAACAGCCTTCGCGGACAGACTCCAACCGTCAAGATCGTGGCGAACGAAGTCTTCCAATTGACAGCGCCGGAGACGAAAGTGTTCGAGGCCCCCGTTCTCGGCAACGCCGAGGACGCCGAATTCACCGTGGCCTGGGACGATCCCGCGGTGGAATATACACCCGGTAAGCCTGCGCTCGGCCAGGTGAGGATTAATCTCTACCATCCGCGGGACCAAGAGCGTCCGCTGCCCGATCCCCCGTTGGCGGTGGAGAAAGGCTACGTGGTGTTTCGCGTGCCTCGCGCCGACCCGGGGCAATGGAGAATCTCACTGGAGTACCCCGGCAAGCCGGGTAAGGATGGGCATGTTCTGGGGGTGTGCGTCGGAGTGTTCGAGGTGGAGTTCCTGCCGAACGCGCTGCCTTCGCTGGATCTTACGGGTCTCTGGGACGGGCGGAAAGACACGGCGCTGCCGATTGCGCTTCGCATCAGCGATGGTGGGGCCGGCGTTCCGCACCAAAAGGTCACTGGCCGCCTGCGGCGGCCTACGCGAACGCTCGAACAGGCGCTGGCGCTGTTCGCCGGCCAGTTGAACACTGCCGGCCTCGACGGCGGCGCCGATCCCGACGGGGATACACAGGCCGCTCGGCTGGCTGCTCTCGCGGACCTGCTCCCTCCAGGCGAGCCCGCGCTCGGCTATGTCGAAGACGAGCTGAGCTTCGCGGAGACCGAGGTGGAGGGCGAGTATCGCGCCACGGTTCCGGCTGAGCTCACCGGCGTGGTGGGCAGCTACATCCTGCAGGTGACGAGTTCCGGGAAATCGCCGCTCCGTGATGCCGATTTCCAGCGCAGCGAATTGCTCGCGTTTTATGTCTCTTAGAGTTTTGACCCAAAGCGGGCCGCAGCTTGTTCACATTCGGAGCGGCACTGTAGTTCCGCCCGACGAACACCGGGCGCTCGAAGATGACGACCGGCTGAGAGCCGGCAGAGTCGTTTTGCGGCTCAAATTCGCGGTTGTGCCTGAGGCCGCCTGAAGCGGGCTCCGGCGGAGAGCCGGCTCAACGCCCGGTGGGCGCTGTGATCTTGAAGACCTCCTCGTCTCCGCCCTCCGTCGGGTCTCGCTAGACGCTTTTGTCGTCGCCCTGTCTACCGCGCGCGCCGTCGCGCACCAGTACCCGCGTGCCCACATGTGTTGGCGCGATGCTGTTTGCGCAGTTCCGGGAATTCCGCTTGCGGATGTCGGGACGAGCGTCCCTTGACGCACTGCGCAAGCGTTGCGGGCGCCACAATCGGCGGTGCCGCCACCAACCGGCAGACGCCCCCGGAGACCTTGAACTCGCTCTCCTGGCCGCTTTTGAGGCCGGCCCGCCGGCGTACAACCGCAGGGACCGCAAGGGGCGTTCTGTCTCTAGCGCGAGTTTACTCGAACCAGGCGAAACACCGCATTCCGGAGGCCCGCCTTCAGTGCAAGGCGCCCGTGCGATTTCGTCAGGAACTCGGCGCCGCAGCCGCCGCAACTGTGGACCGAGCCTCAATGTCGTGCGCGAAGCCGGAGAGGAACGACAGGAGAAAGAGAGCCAGCCCGGCCGCCAGGATGCTCCAGCACACGTGCAGGAGCCGAGTCTGATCGGACACGCCAGGGACGTAGCCAACTACCGCGATTTCCAACGCCGCCAGAAACAAGACGGTCCCAGCTATCAGGGTCCATCGCCAGAGGCAGCCCAGCACCCGGCGAGCCGGCGGCGGGATCAGCCAGCGCCAGAATTCAAGCGATGCCCGAATGCGCGTGGCCGCCACCCAGTTCAGCGTGAAGAGCAGGAGCTGCGCGATGCCGCCGCCCACCAGAAACGAAGCGACGCCAAGCAGAAGAAAGACCGTGGGGCCGCGCGACGTGTGCATGAAGCGCAGCGACCAGAGGATCAGCAGCAGACCAACGAGGGTAGCCAGGATGCCCGTTACGAGGAAGTTGGGGATCAGCGCGAAGGCGCCCTCGCCGCCCTTGGTCCACGCGGTCCAGTGGTATCCGGGGCCGAGGACATTCACGATAAGCCCCGGGGTGGGGCGATTGCCCTGGACGCTCTCCAGCAGGCCATGGTCGATGGAGCCGACGCCGACCAGAACGCCGAGCGTGGAGACCACCACGCGGGTAGCAGCGTTGTAGCTGTGCGCCGGTGCCTGCATAGATTGGCGGGAACGCACGCTCATCGTATCAAACTTGAAAAACGCTATTGACTCTTCTCCTTTTATTCGCCCATAATGGACCGAGGCACGAAGAATGGCCCTTACGCCCAAACAGAAGCGTTTGCTCGACTTCATCGCCGATTTCGCGGATCGCGAAGGCTACGCGCCCAGCTACGCCGAAATGAAGGACGCGCTGCATCTGGCCTCGCTCGCGACCATACACAAGCACATCGAGGCGCTGGAAGAGCGCAAGTACGTGCGCCGCAGTTTCAACCACAGCCGGTCCATCGACGTCGCTCCGTCCTATCTGGAGGAGCGCCGGCGCGAGCGCGGGAAGACCGGCGACTTCCTGCCGCTGCTGGGGCGGATCGCGGCGGGCTCGCCGGTGGAAGCCATCGCCGGGCAGGATACCATCGCCTTCGCCGATTTCACCGGGAAGGGCGACACCTTCGCGCTGCAGGTGCGCGGCGAGTCGATGATCGAGGACCACATCTGCGACGGCGACTACGTGCTGGTGGAGAAGACGTCGGACGCGCACAACGGGGACATCGTGGTGGTCCTGGTGGGCGGTATCGAAGCAACGTTGAAGCGGTTCTACCGGGAAAGCGCCGAACGGGTCCGGCTGCAGCCGGCCAACGCGGCCATGGAGCCGATCTACCTTCATCCGTCCGAGCTGCAGATCCAGGGGCGGGTGATCTCGGTGCTCCGCAAGTACCGCTGAGACAACTCTCGGCGTGTTGACCACTGGGTAACCTCGTGGCTCCTCTGAAAACAGAACTGTGCCGAAAAATGGCGGCAACCGAAATGACGCCCAAGGACTTGCCTGGGATCGCAGCCGAAAAAACGCTCATTTTCATCCTCGGTGGTGAGTCGAAGGATCATGACGACTCGGTAACATCCTGCAAACCTGGGACATCGGGACCGGGCCGCAACGGTCACGGAGCGGTCCGGCGAGTATTTCACGCGTGCCGACGCGCGCGGCTCGGAGTCAGTGATGTCGCGCACCTCCTTACACTTCCTGAAGTTCCCGGCCTGACACCGCGTGATAAACTGATGGATGCATGGGCGGCTTCTGGAACGGCCTCAAGCGTTTCCTTCTGTGGGACTACCCGCGCGCCGGCTGGCAGTACGACGTGATGGTGGGCATCATCCTGGTGTTCATCTTCGCCACGCCGCGCGACTGGTTCCGCGATCAACCCAAAGCCAGCAGTATTGTGATGCTCCCGGCCGAGCGCGGCCGTGGCCAGGCGTTCTGGATTGCCCCGGAACTGCTGGACGGCGTGGCGGCGGCGCAACAAACCAGCACGGTTGAGGGTTTGCTGAAGGCGCGGTGGCAGCGGCCCTACCGAGTGGTGCATCTGCAGCCCATCCCGGATTCCGAGCAGGAGATCAGAGGCTGGATGGCCTACGTGGCCAACCCGTAAGGTTCTCCGTGAATTCTTCTCGATCATTGAAAGCCCGCGGTACAACTTTGCGGAGTTCGCGCGAGACGGACCGCGATCATGCCGCCGGAGCCTGTGGGTTCCCGATCCCGATGGCGGCGCGGCTGGCGGCCCTTGCGCTTGTGGCGGCGCTGGCGCCGTTGGTGGCCGCGGCGATGCCCCCGGAGATTCTTGCCCGCATGGACCAGGCGGCGGCCAAATTCCGACAAATGTCGGCGGACGTGCGACATACTACTCACACCGCCGTGCTCGACGAGGATAGCGTGGAGAGCGGCTCGGTGCGGATGCGCCGGACGCCGACAGGTGAAATTCAGGGTCTGGTGGAATTCACCACACCTGATCGGAAGTTCTATTCGTTTGAAAAAAGAACACTCCGGATTTACACTCCGAAGATCAACACGTTGCAGGTATTTGACCTCGGCCAGCACGGCGAGCAACTGGATCAGTTTCTTTCCATTGGGTTTGGCACGTCGGGCAAGGAACTTGCAAAGGGATACGAGGTGGAGATACTCGCCGACAACAAGGTGCCGGAGACAACCAGGGTGAAACTCACTCCTCGCGACGCGGAGGTGAAGAAGTACCTGACCAGGATAGACCTGTGGATCACGGATGGGAATTATCCCATCCAGGAAAAGCTCTGGGAGCCCTCGAAGGACTATATCGTGGTGAACTACAGCGACGTGCAGATCAACCCGAAGCTCGGTCCCGACGCTTTGCTTCTGCACACCGCCCCCAACCCGAAAATCGAGTATCCGCAAAGGTGAAACCGGAGAACTCCAACGCGAGTCGACGGTACGGCCCGGGACGCCTCGGGTTTCTGGACTGGACCCGCGGCCTGGCCGTGCTCATCATGCTGCAGGGGCACGTGTTCCACTCCTTCTCGAGGAACGAGCTGCGCACCGAAGGGCCGTACATGCTCTCGCAGTTTCTGGGCGGCATCGGGCCGGCGGTGTTCCTGTTTCTGACCGGGATCACGCTGGCGTTCCTCATCGACCGCCGGCAGCGCAACGGCATGGGTCCCATGGCGCGCTGGGGCGCCGCGCTGCGCCGCGCCCTGTATCTGCTCATGCTGGCGTTTCTGTTCCGCGCGCAGCTCTGGCTGTTCGGTTATCCGTGGAGCGACTGGCACTACCTGTTCAAGGTGGACATCCTGAACCTGATGGGATTCGCCATCGCCATCTTCTCTTTCTCGGCGCTGTTCTCCACCGTGGATCGCGTGAAGATCGGCGCGATCATGGGCGCCGCCATCGCCCTGCTGGGCCCGCTGGTTTCGCTCATCGACTGGAGCTGGCTGCCCGCTCAGGTCACCGCGTACTTCGTTCCCAGCTACGACTACTTCTCGTTTTTCCCGTGGGCGTCCTACATCGCCTTCGGTCTCAGCGCAGGCAGCATCCTGCGCCTGGCCGGCGCCGACCAGGTGAACCGGATCATGCAGTGGGCCACGCTGGCCGGGATCGTGCTGGTGCTGGGCGGGCAGTACCTCGGCAACGTGGGTTGGTCCGTCTACCCGAAGTCGGAGTTCTGGCTGAACAGCCCGTCGCTGGTGGCCATCAAGCTGGGGGTGCTGCTGATGATCGTCGCGATGGCCTTCCTGTGGCACGAATACGGCCTGCGAGGAAAGTGGAGCATCGCCCGCCAGATGGGCACCACATCGCTGGTGGTCTACTGGACGCATATCGAGCTGGTGTACGGGCGCACGGCCGCGCTGCTGAAGGAGTCGCTAAACGTGGCGCAGTGTGTGGTGGCGGCGGCGATTCTGATTGCCGTCATGCTGGGCTTGTCGCTGTTGCGGACGCACTGGCTGGAGGCGATGCGGCTGTGGCGAATCCGCTTCCCGCGCCTGGCGCCTTCGTGGACAGCGGCTTTCGAGCCGCAGCGGGCGTCGGGGGATTGAGGCTAAAGGGAGTAAGGGAAGCAGAAGGAGTGCGTTGACGCACTGATCGTGCTCTACTCCCTTTATTCCCCTTGATCCTCTTTAGGCGTCCGGCGCAGCTCCATCGAGTCTTCCTGGATGCGGGGTTTTTCCGCTCCCGAATACCTCATGTAGGGCCCGCGTCTGCCGTTCGGCAGGACGGTGGCCCGGTCGGTGAGCGACTGCGAGAGCTGTGACATGGTCAGCTCGCGCGCGCGGTCCAGGTTTGCTCCGCGCAGATCGGCGGTGAGCATGCGGGCGCCGCCGAACTTCGCGCGGGCGAGAGTCGCCCCGCCGAACTTCGCTCCACTCAGGTTGGCGTCGCGGAAGTCCGCCTCGCTCAGGATGGCGCGCAGAAACGAGGAGGATTGCGCATCCGCTTTCTGAAACCTGGCTCCAAACAGTTCGGCGGAGTCGAACACGCAGTGCGTGACGCGCGCGCCGCTAAAGTTGGCGTTGTCGCCCCGGGCCCCCTGAAAACCGCAGAACGAGAGTCGCGACTGGTAGAACTGAGCGCGCCGCAGTACCGTCTCGCTGAGATCGCACTCGCTCAGATGCGCGTGATGGAACATCGCTTCGCTCAGGTCCGCGCCGCGGAACGAACAAGCCTGGGCCACCACGTCATGCAGGCGGGCCTTCTCCAGTTGCACTTTGGGGAACGTCGTTCCGTTCAACCGGGCCTCGGCCAGGCAGGCGTTGGACAGCCAGGCGCACGAGAACTGGCAGTCGGCAATGACTGCCGCGGTGAAATCCGCCGAGCCGAAGCCGGTCCGCTCGAAGTCGCAGTTCTCCAGTTCGGCCCCTTCGAATGTGGCGCCGGTGAAGTCGCAGTCGAGTAATGACGTACGGAGCATCCTCGCGTTTTTCAGGACAGCATCGTGCAGCGTGAGGTCGTGCACAGTGAGACCTTCCACGACCGCGCGCTGGCCGTCGGCCCCCTGCACAAACACCGCATGGCGCCGGACTAGCTGCAGAAAGCGGCTACTGTCGTCCAGTTCGGGAACAAGGCTGATGATTTCGGTCTGGGCTGCGCCGTCCATTCGCTGTACTCTTCGGCGAGCGGAAGGCGAGTATGAGCGAGGGCCGGGAGTACTACTACACCAGTGAATCTCCGTAGCCGGCGATTCGAGGGGCGCGAGTTGAAAACGGCCTGTAATGTGGCCGCTTGATCGGGGTGAGTTGTCGCGCTGGCTTTACTCCGCTTCAGCCCGGTTCCCGATCTTCAGGTCCCTGATGCGCCGGAATTCGCGGGTAGCTCGACTCCGGATTGTAGAAGAATTCACGGACAGCGCTTACCAAATCGCTACGTAGATAGTGCGGGTGGAACCCGTTCGGTGGGCCCAACTTGCCACGAATAACGTCTCCGAAAACGTCCTGAGGCGCTCGATGAGCCTTTTATTCGATGTTGACTCTGTCGTGCCCGTATGAGCTCAGACTGGTCAGGATTCCTTCAAAATCATCAAGCGAGGAGAAGAGGGAGCGGAGTTGCACGAGACGATTCCGGAAGTTCGCGACGCTGGGGCCTGGAGGGTTCCGCTCCTGCAAGAGACCCGACGCAGTGGATAGCCTGCATGGGCTGAAGCTCCCGCGCCGAAGACGTAGGCGACCATCTCTCCCGGTTAGACCATCCCAAAAAACGGCTTCAGCGCCGGATACAGCGACTGATACACGCGGTGCCCGCTGGCGTAGACAGCCGCTTCCCGTGGTCGCGGCGACACCGAGAGCACCTCGCGAATGGCCGCCTTGCAGCATTCCTGCACCGTCGCGTACTGTCCCGTTCCCACCAGCGCCAGCAGCGCCGCGCCGTGCGCCGAACCTTCCTGCGACTCCAGGCACACCACCCGTTTATCGAACACATCGGCCAGCAGTTGCCGCCAGAAGGCGCTCTTCGCCCCCCCGCCCGACACGCGCACGGACGACAACGGCACGCCCATGCCCTCGATAATGTCCAGGCAATCCTTCTGGCTGTAGGAGACGCCCTCCAGCAACGCGCGAATCAGGCTCGCCCGCGTGTGTTTCGCGGTGAGGCCGATCCAGCCGCCCCGCGCCGTGGCGTCCAGGTGCGGCGTGCGCTCGCCCATCAGATAGGGCAGCCAGAACAAGCCCTCGGAGCCGGCCGGAGCGGATGCGGCCTCCGCGGTGAGCGCGTCGTAATCGGTGCCGGGCGCGAGCTGATTGCGGAACCACTGGAAGCTCAGGCCCGCGCCCTGGGTGACGCCCATCACGTGCCACGCGCCCGCTACGGCGTGACAGAACGTGTGCACGCGTCCGCGCGGATCGTAGTGCGGCTGGTCCATGTGCGCGAAGACCACCCCGGATGTCCCCAGCGTGCAGGAGACCACGCCGGGCTCCACAATGCCATTGCCCACCGCGCTGGCCGCCTGGTCGCCGCCGCCACCCACCACCGGCGTTCCCTCGGCCAGACCCGTGGCCTCCGCCGCGGCCCGGATCACGGTTCCGGTGACTTCCTGCGACTCATACACTTTCGGCAGGATGCCGCGATCGAGGCCCAGCGCGTCCACCAGCTCCCATGACCAGCGCCGGTTCACCACGTCGAACAGCGCCGTTCCGGAGGCGTCGGAGACTTCACTGGCGTATTCGCCGGTGAGCTGGAAGCGCACGTAATCCTTGGGAAGCAGCATGTGCCGCAGGCGCTTGAAGCTGGCCGGGTCGTTGTCTCGCACCCACAGCAGCTTGGGCAGCGTGAAGCCGGTGAGCACCGGGTTGGCGGTGCAGCGCAACACCGTATCGGCGCCCACTTTGGTGTTGATCGCGTCCACCTGCGCCTGGCTGCGCTGATCGCACCAGATCAGCGCCGGCCGGATCACCCGATTCGCGGCATCCAGCATGGTGAGGCCGTGCATCTGGCCGGAGAGTCCGATGCCACGCACGTCCTTGCCGCTGGCGCCGGCCTGGCCGAGCACCTCGCGAATGGCCTGCCGGGCAGCGTCCCACCAGTTTTCGGGGCGTTGCTCGGCCCACAGCGGCCGGTCCATGCGAATGTCTTCATGCGCCACGCTCACCGCGTGCTTCACGCGTCCCTGCTCGTCCACCAGCAGCGCGCGGGAACTGCCCGTGCCGATGTCGATTCCCATCCAGAACATGGTTTATCCTTTGCGCTCCAGCAGCGGCAGGTAGGCCGCCCCAAACAGCCCCGCCTCGTTGCCCAGAATCGCTTTCTCCACCTTCGTCTCGGCGTGCCGGAACGTGAACGAGCGCCAGCGCGCCTCCTCCAGCATCGCCGGCGCGAAAAACTCCCACGCCGGCAGCGGCCCCCCGCTCAGCAGGTACAGCGGAAAGTTGAAAATGTTCACCAGCGTGGCCAGCGCCACCCCCAGATAGCGCCCCATCGCCTCGAAAATCCGCTTCGCCTTCTCGTCCCCGGCCACCGCCAGATTGTAGACCTGCTCCGACGTCAGATCCGCCCCCAGCCCGATCACCTTGGCCATCCCCGAGATTGCCGTCGCCGAGGCGTGCTTCTCCAGACACCCGCGGTTGCCGCACCCGCACGGGTTCCCGTCCGGCACCACCGTCATGTGCCCCATCTCGCCGGCCATGCCCACGTGCCCGTGCAGCACCTTGCCCCCGCAGATGATCCCGCCGCCGATGCCCGTGCCCAGCGTCAGCAGCACCAGATCGTCCACGTCCTTGCCCGCGCCCATCCACTTCTCCCCCAGCGCCGCCGCGTTGGCGTCGTTCTCCAGCACCACCGTGGTGCCCAGCCGGCGCTCCATGTCGTCCCGCAGGGCGTAGCCTTCAAAGGCCGGCATGTTGTTGGAGCCGACAATGATGCCCTTCTCGATGAGGATGAAACCGGGCACGCCCATGCCGATGCCGGCCAGCGTGTGCGCCGTGCCCACCTCCTGATCGCGCAGCTTCACAATGGCGTTCACCATGTCGCCGATGACGGCATCGCGGCCGGCCGAAAGCTGGGCCCGTCCGGAGATTCTGGCCAGCACTTCGCCGCCGGCGCTGATGGCCGCGGCGCGGAGGTTGGTTCCGCCCAGATCGACACCAATTGAGTATTCAGGCATGACAACGGCATCATATCAGGACACGACCGCGGGACGCACCGCTCCCCGCGGACACGCCCGGCTGTGATAATGTACGACTACGCATATGGCAGAAACCACCCCTGCAACTGGCAAACCGCAGTATGGTCTGGCCACCATCGTCGGTTTTGCGGTCTTCTTTATCATCGGTCTCCTCACGGTGTCCAAGGACCCTCTGATCCCGCACCTGAAAGGAATCTTCCAGCTCAACTACTTCCAGAGCAATCTGATCCCGTTCATGTTCTTCCTGGCCTATCCCATCATGGGCCTTCCCTCGGCCAGAGCCATCGCACGCTTCGGGTATCAGGGAAGTATGGTTCTGGGGCTGGCGGTAACGGGTTTGGGCGCGCTCCTTTTCGTCCCGGCGTCGTTGGCGGCCTCGTACTCCATGTTCCTGGTGGCGCTGTTCATTCTGGCGTCGGGAATCACGCTGCTGCAGGTTGCGGTGAACCCGTACGTGGCCTCTCTGGGCTCGCCCGAGCACGCTTCCAGCCGGCTCAATCTGGGGCAGGCGATCAACTCCGTGGCCACCACCATCGGCCCCCCGCTGGCCGGTATCCTCATCCTCTCCGCCAAGGTCCCGAAGCCGGAAGAAATCGCTAGGCTCGGCGCACAGGCGTTGCAGGCGTACCGGACGGGCATCCTGTCTAAGATCATGGCGCCCTACACCGTGATCGCTCTGGCGGTGTTTGTGCTGGCCTTCATGATCTCGCGGATCAAGTTGCCGAAACTGGCGATTGAGAAGACCGACAAGACGCCGGAACCGCCCCTGTCCGCGGTGTTCAAGTACCGTCACGCGGTGCTGGGCGCGGTGGGTATCTTCGCTTATGTCGGCGCCGAAGTGGCCATTGGCGGCAATCTGTACAAATACCTTACGCTGCCGGAAATTGGCATCTCCGGCGATAAAGCCGCGGCCATGCTGGTCGGGTTCTACTGGATGGGCGCCATGATCGGCCGGTTTATCGGTTCGGCCGCGTTGCGCAAAGCATCGCCGTCGAAGGCTCTCGTATTGGTGTCGCTCGGCGCGATTCTGTTTGTCGGTACCAGCATGTTTACCACCGGCCAGGTGGCCATGTGGAGTATGATCGCCGTCGGCCTGTTCAACGCGATCATGTTCCCGACCATCTTCGCGCTGGGGATCGCCGGGATGGGCCATCTGACGGGCAAGACTTCTGCCTTGATCAGCATGGCCATTGTGGGCGGCGCGATTGTGCCGGTGGCCCTGGGAGCGGTGGCCGACATCCCGTGGATCGGTTTGCAGAAGGCTTTCATCGTGGCGGTGTTGTGCTACGTGTACATAGCGTATTACGGCGGCAGCGGCTACAAGCCTCTGAAGACGGTGGTTCCGATCAACGGGTAGCTTCGCTGACATCCGCTCCGTCACCGTGGCCGCTCGGTAACAATTGCGCGCGTTTCTGAGCCGCGCGCGTTAGCAAGCGGTTTTCGGATCTTTCCAGAATAGTTCGGCGTCGGAGCGGCGCACGTAGTTGGCGTCGAGCAGGGCGGGATCGCCGGCCTCGCCACGCTGCAGCCGTTGCCAGGCGATCTGTCCGATGACGCCTGCCAGCGCGCGAGGGGCCTGCCACCGGGGAGCACTCGCGAATCGTGTACCCGCGAAGGACGCTTCGAAGCGATCCATTTCCGTGGAGATAAACTCCACGTCCGCGGCCGGCAGACTTTCCAGCCACGCCGCGAACTTAGTCACCACTTCGGGGCGCATCGCTTCGAGCGCGCCGTTGTAGACCGCGCCAAAGACATCGCCCCGGCGCGCGTCCAGCAGCGCGGCGCGCAACGGAAAATCGCCGAACGCGGCCAGCGCCTGCAGATTCGAGACCGCGGTGGCCGGTTTGCCGGTGGCCTCGGCCAGTCCCTTCACCGCCGCCAGCCCCACGCGAACGCCGGTGAACGAGCCCGGCCCCGCAGCCGACGCAAAACACGCCATGTCGCCGAGGCGCAACCCGTGGCTCTCCAGGAATTGCGTGAGGTGCCCATACAGCACGTGCGAGAATCCATCGGGCGAGTGCATGGGCAGCTCGCCGACGATACGGCCCGCGTCGACCAGCGCCAGGCTGCCGAATTCGGAGGTCGTGTCAATCGCGAGGATCACTGGGTGAGCTGGAACACCTTGTCCAGCAGGTACGCCTTGCCATTGGCATTGATCGCGGTGACGCGGACTGTCAGCACCCCGGTATTGTTACTGTGCGCCAGTACCGGCGGCACCTGCAATGTCCCCCGCGGTCCGGTGCCCAGCACGCGGAACCCCTCCGGCCCGCCGGCGATCTCGCCCGTCCAGAAGTACATCATGGTGCGCGTCGCGCGGGTGGGCCGCTTGATTTTCACCGCGTAGGAAACGGGCTGTCCGGGCGAAACCTCGTCGGCGGCCGGTTCGGTGATCTGGTAGGGGATCTTCTCCAGCGCCTGCTCCACCTCCTGCATCAGCAGCGCCCGGGATTCGAAGTACCACGAGTGCAACATGTGTTCCTTGCTCCCCTCGCGCGAGATGTGCAGCACCCACGGATGGGCGGTATCCGGCGGCGTGGAGGTGTAGTGTTCGCCGTGATATTTCTTCTCCGCGAGTTCCTGGCCGGTGAGCGGATTGAACCAGGAGACGTCGTAGGTGTGTTTTTCGATGTCCACCTCCACGGGGGGGCCGGGCTTCTCCACGTACACAATGTACTCGACGCCTTCGAGCGCGATCGCGCGGCCGCCATCCACGGAGAAGAACGGCTCCAGCTCCCAGTGGCGCGTGCCGGCGATGAAGTCGAACCAGTTCTTCGCCTCGAACTCGTTGGACCCTTCGAAGGTCACGTACTGGCCGTCCATCACGCTGCTCCACAACCGCGCCGCCGTGGTAACGCCCACGAAGGGGACCGGATAGAGCTGGTGCTCCACCGAACCCATTTCGTCGTCGCCCGGCTCGGTGCCGCGGCTGATGACGAAGTTCATCCAGCCGTCGGCCAGCAGCGGCGTCGAGGTCATGCGCGCATTGGTGGATCGCGGGTGCAGGTAGGGGTCGGTCTTCTTCAGTTCCAGACCGATCTCTTTCAGCAGTGCGCGGGAGCCGGCGTAGTCCTCGAACTCGCCCACGCCCTGCCACGTGATGTTCATGGGAGCATAGCGCGCCACCAGAAAGCGGACCAGGCGCTGCCGCGACTGCCAGTCGGGAAACAGCGCGGTGATCGCGTCCGGGTTGGCCGCCAGCACCAGGTCGGCGACGATGCCGCGCTTGTTCACCTCGCGGATGCGGCGGTCCAGTTCTGCGAAGTACGCTTCGTCCGGCCGGCCGTTCGGGAACACGCGCCGCGCGTCGCCGGCCCCGCCGAGAATGGAGAGGCGCAGGTGGGTGAACTTGTTCTGCACGGTGGTTTGCAGCTTGGCCTCGAAGTCCGCGGCGGGGAGGAAAGCGAGGCGGTCCGCTACGTCGCCAATCCAGAGATGCGGCTGTTTGTTCTCGGTGGCCCAGTGGTGCACGTTCGCGGGAACCACGAAGCCGGGCGAGTCCGACGCGGCCGCCGTGAAACTGCCTTCCTGTTCGTCGAGGCCGGCAATGCTGCTGGTGATCTTGTAGATCCACGAGCCGCCTTCCGTGGGCGTGAAGCGGACTACCATCTGGTGGCCGTCGAAATAGCCCGGCATCAGGAAGGTCTTGAAGTGGGGCGAGCGGAATTCGATTTGGATCAACGGCGACGCCCAGGGATCGGCGCTGCCGGCCGGAAGGTCGAAGCGCAGTTCGCAGGGCGAGTAAGCCGGAGTACCGTCGCAGCCGGCCTGCGCCCGGATCGCGAGCGCGGCCACAAGGACGAAGCGGACGAGCATTCCTTTCAGTATCAACCATGCTGCAGTGGGTCAGAGGCTTGTGGGGCAGGCTCTTAGCCGGCTCTCAGCCTGCGGCGGCCTTGACCACGAGCGAAGGCGGACGCAGATCTTGTCCGCGGGTAAGCAGACCAGCGCGGCTTCGCCCCTGGTCAAGGCCGCCGACCCGCCACCCAAACATGCTGTGCGACACTGGATGGCAGAATGACCGGGCGGGCGATTCTTCTCTTCTCGATGGCCGTTTCATTGGGCGCCGCCGATACGTCGTACGTTCAGCAGGTGGAGCAATGGCGCGCGCAGCGGGAAGCGCGTCTGAAGGCCGATGAGGGCTGGCTCACCGTGGCCGGGCTGTTCTGGCTGCACGACGGCGACAACACTGCGGGCGCCGCGCCTGACTGCGACATCGCGCTGCCGCCGGGATCCGTTCCTGGGCATATCGGGGTCTTCCATTTCCACGATGGCAGGACCAGCTTCCAGGCCGCCGAGGGCGCCGCCGCGGCGGTGAACGGGAAGCCGGCTCAGGCCGCCGAGCTGAAATCCGACACGGACAAGGACGGTCCCGATGTGGTTACCATCAACGCGCTGACGATGTTCGTGATCCACCGCGGCGACAAATACGGCATTCGCATGAAGGACCGCAACAGCGAATACCGCCGCCAGTTCACCGGGCTGCACTGGTATCCGGTACGACCGGAATACCGCGTCACGGCGCGGTTCGTCGCGTATGCCGAGCCGAAGAATATCCCCATCGCGAACATTCTAGGCCAGACCGAACCCACGCCCAGCCCCGGCTATCTCGTGTTCACGTTGCATGGCGTCGAGGTGCGGCTGGACCCGGTGCTGGAAGACGATTCGCTGTTCCTGATCTTCCGCGACCGGACGGCGGGGAAAACCACCTATGGGGCGGGCCGTTTTCTGAACACGGACATGCCGAAGAATGGCACGGTGGTGCTCGACTTCAACCAGGCCTACAATCCGCCCTGCGCCTTCACGCCCTACGCGACTTGTCCGCTTCCGCCGCCGCAGAACCGGTTGGCGATCGCCATCGAGGCCGGCGAAATGAAGTATGGCGACCACTGAGATGTACCAGCGGCGCCTGGTGGCGCTGACAACGGCTCCCGGCGGGAAGAAGGAAGTTCAGGCAGTCGCCGAGTCTACACTACATTTGCGATTGAGTTCGAACCGCTCGGGGAGGCTGAGGCCGAGCCGCTGCGGGAGCGATTTCTGCGCGGTGGTGGGTTCGGTGATGCGGCGCAGACGGATCTCCCGGCCGTCGGTGGTGGGCAGAATGATGGCGGCGCTGTGCAGAGTGGAGAGCAGAGCGAGCGCCTTCATTGCCGACAACGGCTGCGCATTATCGACTCCGCTATTCGATGGTTGCGGAACGATGGCGGTCCGGCGCTTCAGCAGATGCTTGAGCATGACCGACAGAGCGTAGCCGAGGAAGGCGACCATCACATGAGACCTGATCCGCGTCTCCAGTTGAGGACAAAGGGCGGACGGAGCGCTCGCTTTTGAGCGCGCGAAACGATGCTTCGGCCTCGGTCAACGGCACGCCTTCCCGCAGTCCGCGCCAGACCCGGCGATCTTGTCTGATCGCCCCGTGGAGACGAACGCCCATGGGTGTTTCGCGCAGAGCGATCTCGTATAGATCGCTCACCTGCGGATGGCCGGCCTGAATCCGGCCCAGACGCCGCTCCATTTTATTGCGGCGTGTCGTTGATCCTGCGTTCCGCGATGCCCACCAGGTCGTCGAGCGCCGTGGATGGATACCAGCGCTCCGCCATCGCCAGTTCGCTGCCCGGCGCGCACAGCCGACTGATGGCCAGCACGGCGGCCACGCGCGACCATGGCACGTCGGCCTCGTGCTCATTTACCGCTTCTTCGAAGAAGCAGTCCGGATCCAGACGCCTCCATGGTCCCAGACCGAGCCAGCAGGCTCCGAACTGCCGGGTGCGCTCCAGCCGCACTTGGTTCAGCAGCACGCGCGCCACCTGCCGATCATCCGCCGGCGGTTCCACGTGCGCGGGAAAAAGCTTCCGCTGCGGCGCCTCACCCTGCTCGTTGAAGACCCTGATCCCCGAGATAACACAGCGTCCTTTGCCGCGGACCATCGGGCGTGCGTACTGTCTCCCCAGCGGCCAGCAGGCGCGGTCCTTGCCGTCCTTGCTCCGCCGGTTCGACCGCAGAAACATTCTCGCCCGATCTCGTCATGACCATGGAATCCCTTCAAGAGGGCAGATCTACACTACATCGACTGTTCAGAATCCGCGATTGCAGGCAAAGAAGTTGTTCCGCCTGAGCCCCGAAAAATCGCTCGAATCGGCGGGGCCGTGACGAACTTCGGCTGAGCGGCTGGTCCGACAGCGGACCGCGCTGGGACTGTCGCAGAAGGACGTAGCCCGCAGGCTCGGTGTCGACCCCGGAACGCTGGCAGGGTGGGAGCGCGGCGAGCGAGAGCCCGGCGGGGCGCTGCTTGCGCGCGTGAAGCGCTTTCTCGTTGATGAGAACGCACAGCACTCGACCTCGCGGCGTGCCGGGTAATCGCTCTTCATTTGTCTATCCGGGAGCCACGGCAGGTTGCGCCGCCAGTCTACACCGAGTGCCACGAAATCAGCGCTGAAGCTGCTTTCCCTGCTATGTCCAGTAGCTCCGGTCGAGACTCCGGTACTGCACCGCATCGGCCAGATGCTTCGCCGAAACGCCCTCGGCCGCTCCCAGTTCGGCGATGGTGCGGGCCATTTTCAGAATGCGGTCGTGCGCGCGGGCGCTCAGCCCCAACTTCCGCATCGCCAGCTCCAGCGTGCGCTCGCCGGCCTCGTCCAGCGCGCACAGCGTGCGCAACTGATTGTGCGGGATGTGCGCGTTGTAGAACCCGCGGCGCTTCTGCAGGCGCGCGGCGGCCACCCTCTGGCGCATCTGCTCGGGACGGGGAGGTATGATCCAGTAATCAATGGTGCGATGTTCACATCCCGGCAGCTTGTTTCCTCGACCCTCGCGTCACGGAATCGATCCGGGCATTGAACGGAGAGCTGTTCCCGCCCCGGACTTTGCGGTGTGGTTTCAGGCCAAAGACACCCGGCTCGGCATGGATTCTGCCGTTGCGGACAGCCAGGAGAACCGATTGGAGGAATGCTTGTGCCTTTGAAATCACTTCAACTCTTCGGATTGACTGCCCTGGTCGCGGCCTCGCTTCACGGCCAGACCTATTGGTCCACGACGGCGCCGGATTGTTCCAGCCTGATGGACGGAGAGCAGCCCGTCCCGATTACGAACTCCTCGGGGACAGTGATCGGCTATTCCTGCTGGGTGAGCGGCACCTTCATATGGCTCGCCGCGGGCGGAGCATGGGGCAGTTTCGTCCGTGTGGCCGCGCCGGCGTCAGGCGCTATCGGTGTCGACTATTGGTTCTACGATATGAATGGGAACAATTTGAGTCTGGACACTTCGTTCGGGAATAGTCCGGCGGTCACACCCGGCAATGAGGTGAACTATGCCTTGTCTGCCAACCAGCCCTCCCAGGTTAACCTGCTCGGTCTGTCGGGCACAAACCACAGCGTCACCGAGACAGGCTCGGTCTGGGCCATATTTTACTGTCCCGACGCAACAACCTGCGGCAACGTCCTTCCGCAATTGCTCTACTCGGCGCTGCCCACCATCCCCTGGTCGCTGAGCGTACCCATCGCGTGGGACGACGCTCTGTGGACCCAGTGGTCGGCGGTGGGAATCGACGACGGCGCTTCGCACCGGGTGTCCCTCGCGGTTTACAACGAAGACACAACGTCCACGAGGCCCACCAGCTTTACGGTCCAGGTCTACGACAGCAACGGAAACCTTGCCGGGTCGGGTACGACACCCCCGCTTAACCCCATTCCGGTATTCAGCGACGGCAGCTACGGGGAAGGCGGCACGTGGGCGGACCTTCTGTCGAATGTGGTCAAGACGCCATTGCCGCCGGGAGTTTTCAAGGTCCTGATCGATGGCGGCTCGACGCTCTCCGCTGCCGAGGTGCTGCAGATTACCGGCGCCTCCGCAACCACCCTGCAGGTTGCCTATGACACCTCGTCCTCTGCGAGCGCCTCCTCCGCGGCCCGGAAAGCGAACGCGAGAAAAACGGGGATAACGGACACGCCAAAGCCGGTGTTTAAAGCGCTACCCAGGTAACGTTAGTGAACTTCGGACACCCCATACTCAAGACTCAAGGCAGTTGGGCGCGTTCTTCGTTCATCAGGATGTCGGGCGTGTCCCAGCCTTTTTGCCGCGCCATGGTTTTGAATGCCCGCCGGTACACTAGGACGGCATGGACGGCGATCCGCCCGCCGTTTTTCGGCGCTGCAAACTGATAAGCCGTCGTGTCCGTCGCCCTGGCCGCGAGACGCGTATCCTCGCGCAGCGACGTGGGGTTCCAGTATGCGGCGGTCGGATGCACTCCTGTCCACCGCTCCTCCAGAATCCTGGCGAAGATCTTCCCCGGCCTTCCGGCGTAATCCGTTGGCTCGCTTCCTTTGCCGCCCCACTCCGGAATCACCGGCCCGCTCAACTGGCGCAGCTCGTTTCCGGCGGCATCCGTGGCCCAGACCACAAGAATGATGTTTCTCGCCGGGTGGTCGGTGGGGATATGATGCCCGGCCTTCGCATTGGTAACGTCTGCCTGGACCTGGATGCGGTCGCCAGCCCTTCGCGCCTGTACGCGCATTACCGCGGCATCCCGCAACAAAGAGACGTCGGAAGCTCCCGGCATGAGATGGCTGAAGACCGTCCGCGGATCGCGATCGCCGCCGCCTTTGTCGCGGCGGGCAATGAGAGTCCCTCCGCGGCGCGGCATGTGGCAATCCTGGCAGGTCTGGCCGGAGGCCGGGCCGGCATAGGGGCTGGCGAGCCATTCTCCGAAGGAGTTGTAGATCTGCACGCCCCAAAACTGTCCGAAGTGGCACGGCGCACAGATCTGACTTCGATTCTGAAGCGGAGAATACGTATCCTCGCCGGGCGCGACATCGTCATACGGCCCAATGAACAATTGCGAGCCGGGAGGCGGCCGGCGGAACGAGATGGACAGTACGCCGGGCATGCCGGGATACGGCAAGCCGGTCTGGGGCTTCAGCCGCACGGCCCAGATCTTGTGACAGAAGTCGCACGTGATGCCTTCGCGCCCCGCGCCGGACACCGAGTTGACATCCGTGCCGTAAGGGGCGGCTGCGGCGGCAGCCGGCGCGTGGCACGCGGCGCAGTTGCCGGCGCTGGCGGGGAAATCGAGTTTGAATCCCGGCCCGAAATACGGCTTGGTGGGATCGGGCGGCAACGGAAACGACCCGTAGTCCGAGTGCACGCCGCGAGGGGTCCGCGGGCTTCGGTGCGTCCCGCTCAGATCGGCGCCATTGTACATGGAGAGGAAGCGCCGGTTCCGAAGCGACCCGCCGTGCGCGTCCCTGCTCCACTCGTCAAATGGAAGAGCGGAGTCTTTCGCGCCGGTATCGCCATGGCAGATCTGGCAGCCTGGTTCCCCTCCGGCGGAGCTCGTCGCCACGACCCATTGGTAGCCGGCATAGTCTTCCTTTGGATGTTTCTTCAGAACAATGCCGATACTGGCGCCGCACGGCCGGGTACTGAAAGGACCGGCGATGTAATAGCCGGGGGCATACGCAGTCAGGGAAAGCAGCGGGCATAAAGCCGCGCCGGGCACCGCGAAGGCGCCGTCCTGGCTGGTGACGACGGCGAGTCCCGTCCGCTGGACCCGGACCGTGGCGCCGGGTACGGGGCCTGAGGCATCGCGCACAACGCCGCTCACCTGTGCCGGAGCGGTCGACGCCATCCCGGCAAGCAGGGCCGCGCACAAGCGGAGATCCTGTATCACGCTACTTCTTCGGAGGCGCCGGCGGCTGCACTCCCGGTTGATGTCGTCTCTCCAGCGGCATCAGGTCCAGGCGGAAGACGCCTTCGCCATCGGTGGCCGCGTAGACCGTGCCGCCATCGGGAAAGATGGTCAGCGCCATCACCGAGCGCGTGCGCAGGCCCTCGTTGATCTGCTCCCAGGTCTGACCGGCGTCCCGCGAGCGGTAAGCGCCGGTTGTCAGATCGCTCGCATAGAGCGCGTTCGAGTTGGTGGGGTCGATGGCCAGGGCGCGGATGCTGGCCTGGGCGTCCATCCCGTATCCCGAGGCGACCCAGTGATTGCCGCCATCGGCGCTTTTGTACACTGCTCCGTTTTCCAGTCCGGCGTACAGCGTGGACGGGTTCTCCGGATCGAGGATCAGCGATCGCACATCCAGAAGCGGCTGGCCCTGGTTATTCTGGTCCACGGTGGGAAGACCCTGGTTGGCCGTGGCCCAGGATTTGCCGCCGTCGCGGCTCCGCAGCACTCCGCTGGCAATGGTCGCGGCATAGACCACGTCCGGGGAGCCCGGGTCCACCACCAGGGCGTTGATATCCTGCTGGGCGGAAGTGGCGTCGTTGGACGCCTGCCACGTCTCGCCGCCGTCGAGCGACTTGTAAATGCCGAAACTCGTGCCCGCATCTCCGGAGTCGATGCTGAGTATCGCGCGCCGCATCCCGGCGTACACCACGTTGGGATTCGAGGGCGCGAAGGCGAACGCCCGGAATCCATCGCAGTCGTCCACGTTGCAGGGCATGTCCACCTTCGTCTCCTGGAAGGCCCGCCGCCAGCTCTGACCCCCGTCGGCGCTGAGGAAGATCTCGCCGCTGTTCATGTCGCCCAGCAACACCCGGAGAGAATTGGAAGGATCGAGGGCCAGACCGCCCTGGACGTCGATCATCATCGGCGGGAATTGCATGCCGCTCCACGTCGCTCCGCCGTCGTCGCTGCGGAACGGGCCCGATTTGGCGTTGACGAATATCCGGCTCGGATTGCGCCGATCCACCGCCGCCATCCAGACCTCGGCGCCGGTGTAGCCGGCGCTGGCGTTAGCCCACGTTTTGCCGCCATCCGTCGACAGGAAGTTTCCCCCGCCGTAATTATTGACGAACACCCGGTCGGGATTTTGAGGATCCGGCAAAATATCGATGGGTCTTCCGTTCTCCGTGCCCGGCGGACCGTAATACAACTGCTGGTTGTTGCCGCCGCTCATCACCGTCCAGGTGTTCCCTCCGTCCTCGCTGCGCCAGAATGTTGTCAGCGACCCGGCATAGGCGATGTTCGGATTCGCAGTCGAGAATTTCACGGCGCTGACCGGGTCCCAGGTCTGGCCCAGTGGAAAGGCCGTAAGAGTCTGCTGCCAGTTCGCGCCGCCGTCGGTAGTGAGATAAACGCCCGACCCCGCCGAGTACCCATAGTTTCCCGCCGCCGCCAGCAGAATCTCCGGATTCTGCGGATGCATGATCAGCGAACTGATGTAGAGGTTCTGCAGTCCGTTGTTCTGGTTCAGCGTCTGCCACGTGTTCCCGCCGTCGACGCTCTTGAGAATCCCCAGTCCGCCGGCGACATTCTGCGCGGCGTTCGAGTTGACCGCTTCCCGGTCGAAGATGCCGGTGGACACGTAAATCTCGTCCGGGTTTTGCGGATTAATCATGATGTAACGCGCCAGGCTGTCCCCGCGCCAAAGCAACTGCCAGTTTTGGCCGCCATCGCTGGTGCGGTAAAGCGCGCCGGCCGCGATGGTGCTCATTTTGCCGACCCCCAGCGGAGGTCCCTCGGCGGCGGCATACACGATGTCCGAGGTGCGCGGATCGACGGTGAAGCCGCGAAAGGTGGTCTGGGCCGGCTCGACGATGCCCTGGCTCTGGTCGGCCCAGGTCTGGCCGCCATCCACGGATTTGAAGACGGTTCGCGTACCCTGCGTACCGGTCCAGATAATGTCGGGGTTGTGCGGGTCGATGGTGAGGGAAAAAATGGGAATGGCGTCGGGATCGTTGGAGACCCCCATCCGGGCGGTTATCCCCGTATTGGCTGCGCGCCAGGTCTGGCCGCCATCGGTGCTGGTGTTGACGCCACTGAAGGTATCGGTGACGAACATCACGTCCGGATTGTCGGGGCGCATGCGCACGTCGTAGCCGACCCCGCCCAGCGGACCGCCGGTCTTGACCCAGATGGGCTGCGGCGGCTCCGGCGGGCCGGTGACCTCGACGTCGGCGATCTCCGCCTCCGCCCCCGCTTGTGTCGCGATTCCGATGGACCCGGTCAGCACCGGATCGGAGTCAGTGAGATCGATCTGCAGGACTCCGTTCACATACACCTGGATATGCCCGCCGATGCCCACGATCTCCAGCGTGTACCACGCACTGGAAGCGTACGAGCCGGGAACGTGGGCAAGGTTGGTGGGAGACGCGCTGCACGAGAGCGCGCGGCCCAGGTCCATGCCGGTCGCCTGCAGGCCGATGTAGTAACCCGAGCACTGGCCGGTACGATACTCTAGGGTCAGATAACCCTGTAGAAGCTTCACCTGCGCCTTGTACAGGAAATCGGACCATCGTCCGCTCATCAGGCTGGCTTCGGCGTTGCCCTCGCCGGTAAACACGAAGGCGCCCGCGTCGGTCTGGATAAACCAGCCCACGGCCTGATCGTCTTTCAGCGAAACGCCCCAGCCGTCGGCGGTGCCGTCGGCGAAATTGTCGGAGTACAGGACCACCCAGTTCGAGGGCACTGCCACGTCCTGCGGCTGGGTGGATGAAGTGGAGGTTTGGCTGGTCGGGGCCGGCATGGCGCCGAGGATAAGGCACGCAACACCGGCAACGGCGGCCAACCGGACAAACAGCCGGCGACCCGCCATACAGATCTCCTTTGGGCACGAGTATGGCACACCAAGACCGGCCCTGCAAGACCAGGAGGCGGTGGGGTCCTGAGGCTCTTGAGGCAGAATCAGATCAGTATCCTGACCAGCCGGGCACTCTCCCGGCTATGTCCAATAATCCCGGTCCAGGCTGCGATACTGCACGGCTTCAGCGAGGTGCTTTGCCGACACGCGCTCGGCCGAGCCCAGATCGGCGATAGTGCGCGCGACTTTCAGGATGCGGTCGTGTGCGCGGGCGCTGAGCCCCATCTTGCGCACGGCCATCTCCAGCGTGCGCTCGCCGGCATCGTCCAGCGCGCACAGGGCGCGCAACTGGTTGTGGGGGATGTGGGCGTTGTAGAACCCGCGCCGCTGTTGCCGATCGCGCGCGGCCGCCACGCGCTGGCGCATCTGCTCTGACGTGACGCCCTGATCGTGGCCGCGCAACTCCTTGTACGGCACCGCGGGCACCTCGATGTGCAGATCGATGCGGTCGAGCAGCGGCCCGCTCACCCGCCCCAGGTAGCGCTGGATAATCGCGCCGGTGCAACGGCATTCCCGCGTGGTGTCGCCGTAGAAGCCACACGGACAGGGGTTCATCGCCGCCACCAGCATGAAGTGGGAGGGAAACGACAGCGTCATGTTGCTGCGCGCGATGGTCACCGAGCCTTCCTCCAGCGGCTGGCGCAACTGCTCCAGCACGTTGCGAGCGAACTCCGGCAGCTCGTCGAGGAACAGCACGCCGTGGTGCGCCAGGCTCACTTCGCCCGGACGCGGCATGCCCGAGCCGCCACCGATCAGCCCGGCGTCGGACACGGTGTGATGCGGTGCACGAAAGGGCCGCTGCGCGAGCAGTCCCAACCCGCGAGGCAGAACGCCGGCGACGCTGTGAACCTGCGTGGTCTCCAGCGCTTCCTGAAACGTGAGCGGCGGAAGGATGCCCGCGAATCGGCGCGCCAGCATGGTCTTGCCCGATCCCGGCGGACCCACCATCAGCACATTGTGCGCGCCGGCCGCCGCCACTTCGAGCGCGCGTTTCGCGGTGGTCTGACCGCGCACATCTCGGAAATCGGGCAGCGACGGCTCGATAGGAGCCGGTGACGACACGGGAGATGGGGTTGGCTCGAAGCGGTCCGGTTCGTTGAGGAAGCTGACCACCTCGGCCAGATGCCGAAAGCCGAACACACGCACGCCATCGGCTACCGCGGCCTCAGCGGCGTTGTCGGCCGGCACCAGCAGGTTGGCGATGCCCTGGCTGCGCGCACACACCGCCATGGACAACGCGCCGCGCACCGGGCGGATGGACCCGTCCAGCGACAGCTCACCGGCAAACAGGTGCTGGTCCGACCGGGCCACCACGCCCATGGCCCCGAGGATTCCCAGGGCCATCGGCAGATCGAAGCCGGCGCCCTCCTTGCGCACGTTGGTGGGCGCCAGGTTGATGGTGACGGATTTGTTGGGGTAGCCGAAACCCGAATTCAGCAGGGCGGACTTGATTCGCTCCCGGCTCTCGCGCACGGCCGTGTCCGGCATGCCGACGGTGACGAAGTCGCGGGCCGAACCGGCCGGGTACATGTCCACTTCGACGTCAATCAGATGCGCTTCAATGCCGAACAAAGCCGCGCTGAGCGTGCGAAACAGGGCCATGGCAGACAACGTAGTGGCGGGCGGGGCCGGTTACTCTACCGAAAACTTCTGCTCGGTGTCCGAGGTTTGGTTGCCGATCTTGTCCCGAACGGTGAGTACGATGGTGTGCTCACCCTTCACGATGTCGGCTGGCAGCGTGAGGCTGAGCGCCGCCGGGAGGTATCGCTGCGGATAGAACGAATGGTCTTTCAGCGTGGCGGCCTCGGGCTGGCTGAAGCCGGGCTTGCCGTCGGGCCGGATCACCCTCAGCCCATACTGCACCTCGAAGGAGTTGCCGGCGCCGAGCTTGTATCCGGTGATGTCGAAGCGGGCCCAGACACTCTCGCCGGGCCGGTAGGCGGCGGCTGGCAGCGGCTGCGGATCGTCCTCGGAGCGGTAGAAACGAAAACCGCGCACCACCAGCGTGTCGCTGGGCGCGACATTGTGGCCGCGCACGCGGAACGGGAGGTCGGCGCTGGCATCGGCCCCGCTCATTGCGTCGTGCACGATGATCAGAACGTGGTAGGAGCCCGAGGGTGCGTAGTAGGGGATCTCGAAGTTCTGGCGAATCTTCGGCAACCACTCCTTGTCCTCGGGAGAGACATCGGTCTCCACCCTGCCGCTTACCGGCTCCACCAGTGGAATGCCGGTCGGGTCCAGGCACTTCCACTCCCAGGCAAGTTGAATGTGGTCCTTATCGGATTTCTGATAGCCCGCGATGTCCAGGCTGAAGAACGCGAGTTCGCCGGCGGCGTAGCCCAGGTCGGCGGGCATGCGCGGGCCGTCCTCATACTGCTGCAGAGCCGTGTTGACGATGCTCAGGGGCAGCTTCGGCCCTTTGGGCGGCGCCGCCAGGAGTACGACAACGCCTGCGGCAGCTACAACGGACCAGCGGAATCGAGTGCGCACCTGCCTTCATTCTAAGTTGAGAGAGAGTCCGCCGGGCGCGCTGTCTTCCCGGCCCACTGAGCAGGGTGCAAAAAAAAACCGTTTGGGCCACGAATCCAACACGAATGAACGCAGACAGGAAGGTGGCCAGCGCTTTTTCAGAAGCCCGCTCAGAAAAACTTGCGGATGGCCTCGTATTCCGCTTCGAAGTCTTGCATGATGCGTTCCGCGGCGCTGCCGGCGAGTTGAAGAAATGGTTCCTGGGAGACTTCGTCGAACCCGGCGGATTTCGGCTGCACGCAGTTGCCCAGGCAGTTCACGTAGCCGTTGGCGGCGAACACCACCCGGCTGAGCCGCGTAAGACCCGCTTCGGAGGGCGTAGGGTCTGGGCCCGGCTGGTGATGGTATCGCACGGCGGTCTGAATCGGTTCCGGCAGGTTCCAGACGGCCAGGGCCAGCGATGAGATCTCCGCATGATCGAGCCCGAGCACTTCCCGCTCGCAGTCGCACAGGGTCCCGTAGTCAGCGGCGTAGAGAGCCATGATTTCGCTGTACTCATCGACGGCGGCGATGGCAATCAGCAGGCGGCCGAGGTCGTGCAGGAGCCCCGCGATGAAGGCGCCTTCGGGGTAGCGGACCGGGGCTCTCTGGGCCAGCAGGTCGCTCAGCACGGCCACCGCGACCGAATGCATGTTGAAATCCTTCGTGGACCAGCCGCCCGGGGTTTTCACCCTGGCCCACAATCGGGTGATGGACATACCCAGCATCGTGTTTCGCAGTTGGTTCACGCCGAGCAACGCCACCGCATGCCGCACGGAATTCACCGTGCCGCGCCGACCGTACATTGCCGAATTCACGACCTTGAGGATGTTGCCGGCGAGCACCGTGTCCTTCTCGATGAGATCGGAAAGCGATGAAAACGACACATCTTCGCTGGCAAGGCTGGCCATGACGCGGTTGAGCGTGGGAGAGAACGGGGGGAGCCCGCCAAGGCTTCTGAGAATCCGGCCCCGGCAATTCTCCTGTTTGAGAGCGAGCGTCACTAAGATCCTTATCGGCGGGCGGCCCGCTGGTGATAAGGGTAGTCGGCCGCAGCGGAGTTGCCGCGCACCGGGCGACGCCGGGGTGGTAAACTGGCTCTGTAGTTCCTCACGCTGTCGGGGCGTGGCTCAGCCTGGCTAGAGCGCCTGGTTCGGGACCAGGAGGCCGGTGGTTCGAATCCACTCGCCCCGACCAATCCACTCAATCGCTTACGACTCTACTGCGGCCTGGACTGAGCGTGTTTGACCGCTACCCTGACCGCTACCGGCCCGAAAATCTCGTCCATTTTTGCGGCTGCCTGCTTTTCCCCGTCGAGTGTCAGGTGCGTGTAGATCTCCTGTGTGGTCCGCACCGACGCGTGTCCGAACAGATTCTGAATCGCCTGATCGGGTACGCCTGCCATCTTCAGGATCGTCGCCGAAGAATGGCGCAGATCGTGGAACCGGATGCGAGTCAGCCGGGCGCGATCCCGGATTCGGTGATAATCCCGCAGCATGCTGCGCGGCTCAAGGGGGGTCCCTTTGGCGGTGGTGAACACCATGCCTGTTTCGACCCAGCCGGAGCCGGCGAAGATTCGCTCCTCCGACTGGCGCTGCCTGTGTGCGAGCATTATCTCAACGACGATCCGAGGCAGCCATACGGATCGGTCGCTTTCTGCTGTCTTCGTCCCGACCAGATCCAGATGGCTCTTCCGCTCGCCTGGCCGCTTGACGCGCTGGAGCGAGCGCCGCAGCTGAACCTTCCCGGCTTCGAAATCGAAATCCTTCCAGTTCAGACCGAGAATCTCGCCCTCGCGCGATCCGAGGCACAGAGCGAGCCAGTAAAGCGCTTCGAGCCGCTCGCCGTAGATCGCCTCGATGAACTTCGCAGCCTCAGTTTCGTCGTAGATGGTCGGCCTTCTGCGCGATTGTCTGATCGCAACGGACGCGGCCGGATTGCGTGCGATCAGATTCCATTCAAGGGCGACATTGAGAGCTGCCCGGAGCGTATCGCGGCAGCTCTTGACTGTGCTCGAGGACAGCGTCTCCGGCGTGGCGCGAGCCTTGCGGCTGCCGTCTTTCCTTGTCGTTCGCTTCGGCTTGACGAGGAGGGCGTTGATCATGCGCTGGACATGCTCGGGGGTCAGTTTCGAAAGCTCGATTCGACCGATTGCCGGCACGATATGCACTCGCACCTGGGTGCGATAGATGTCTTCGGTTTTGTAGGATACGTGCGGCTGGCAAGCCTTCACTTCCAGCCATCGTTGCAGAAACTGAGCAACCGTAATCCGTTCGGTCTTCGCCTGCAATCCCTAGGAGACCCGCTGCTTCATTGCTTCCAGCCTGGCTCTCGCTTCAGCCTGCGTTCGACCATACACACGCGGTCTGACCTAGCGACCTTCCTCATCGAATCCCGCAGTCATCTCGCCGGCCCAGCGCCCGTCGCGTCTGAGGTAAACTGAGCCTTCTCCATTGGCTCGCTTGCGCATTCGTTTTCGTGCCATTCCTGCCACCTCCACTCAGGATGCACCCTCACTTCCCCATCAGGACTTTGGGGCAGCCCGCTTTCGGCCGCCCTTGCGGCGGGCGCTCTTTTTCATCAGCAAATCCCACTTCATTGCACTGACCATGGTTTCGATCTTGCTCTCCGGCATTTTATCGAGGTATGCGGACCATAGTCGCATCCGCGGATCGTCATAAAGTTCGAGCTTACCGAGCGTGATGATTCGACCGGCTCTGTCGCCATCAGGTGGCGAACTGATGATATAGTCCTCCACTGCAGACGTGATCAAGCTTTGAATACTCATTTCGCGCCGCATACATTCTGCCTGGGCCCACTCGTGGAACTGCTTTGAAACTCGCGCGGCCATGAGAACCTTCGGTTGGTTGGGAAGATCCGGGGCCGGTGCGGTTCGGATGCGTTTGAATCCGCTCTTGACCTGGCGCATACGTTTGGATTATACGTACAATAGTGATCGTATGCGAATGGCATATGAATGCACACAAGGAGGAGGTAATGGATCGTCTGATGCTCAGGCCCTCTGAGGCCGCCGAGCTACTCGGAATAGGCCGGACCAAGGTCTACGAGTTGATCCGCGCCAATCAGCTCCCGCACCGGCGTGTGGGGAAGTCCATTCGGGTGCCCTTCGCGCAGTTAAGAGCCTGGGTCGAGGCACCGGCGGGCTCTGAACAGATCCAAAACGCGCAGCGCCCCACAAAGCAACCAGCCGTATCCTCGGGCGCGGCGCGCCAGGCGACCGGAACTGAGTCTCCGATCCGCTCGGTCTCGCGCGGATCGCGTTCAAAACGGGCTGAAGCGTCATCCCCGTACGGTTAGGATCAGCGGCCGGCGATTCCGACATGCGGCCAAGTACCGGCCTATGTGGGTCCGCGTGCTGAACGCCTGGCGGAAACGGGCGAATCGAGGAGTCCCGTCCCGCCGATGAACGCGCCCACCACCACGTCCGCCACGAAGCGTGTGGAGTCCCCGCCCAGCACCCTCGCCGCAAAAATGCGGCTAACGTGGCCCGGAGTCGGCAGCCATTTGCTCCTGGAATCAACAACGACCGGCGCTGGCTTCGGATTTGCCGTGAACTGGGTCGAGTTCGTGCCTCTCTATCAGGAGACGCAGGAGCTTTCGTAAAGTTGAAGCGGCGCAAGAGTGTCCCAGCGTCTTCGTGCTTCTTCCGGCAGGAACGGGTTCGCCGAGGTTTCCGGGAATTATGAGACGCGCATTATTGAAATTGCAAGACGGTGCTATAATAGCGGCTTCTATTGCTCCACCGCTGCGGCTGAGCGCCCATCCGGAACAGCGGCTTCTTCTCGCGCAAGAGAACATGGAGGTGCAGTCAGTGTCATCGGCTCTTTCCGGTTTCAATATCGACGAGGTCATCAGACACATGACGGCTCAGGCTGTATCGAGCGTCGATTCTGGTGTCTCGCTAACAGGCTTCCGCGGCCTTGATTCCGCGCTCGACCAGGCTGCCGCGCACGCCAGGGCAGTAGGCGACCTCCCTCCTAAGCCCGCTACTCTTCGGGCCGCCATTGGGTTTCTTCTGGTCCGGGGCGTGCGGAGAATGCTTTTCTGGTATACCCCCGGAGTGCGCGGGTTTCACGAATCGGTCATCGCTTCTCTGACCCAGGTGAGAGCCTCGCTAGGCCTTTTGGAGGACCAGATTCAGCTCAACGAGCCGCACGCGCGAATTGATGCGCAGCGGGCCAGAGAGGCACTGGCAGCTCTGCAGGAAAAGATGGAGCACCGGGTAAATGAGCTTGTCGAACAAAATCGCCAGGAACGTGTCCGGTTCCATGATATCCAGGAGGAAAACACAAACAGAATTGAGGCGATTCAGCAGCAGGTTGTCGAGCGACTTGACCGTATCGAAGGCGAAGTCTCCCGGCTTTCCGTCCGGGCCGATGTGCTGGTTAAGTTGCAGTTTGGGATGGAACAACTGAGTCAACGCATCGACGAGATGGGTGGACTCGTGGCCGCCGCCCGACGGGAGATGTCGGTGCGGGTCGTCGAGCACTCGCAGGAAGTGGTGGAGGAGCTGCGCCCGCGCACGCAGCCCTGAACAGCAGGCTCGTGGGGCACTGGAGAAAAAGGCTGGTCGGGAACCGCTTAACGAGTCTTGCTTTCAAGGCGTGAGAAGCGTGCTCATGTCGACCTTCGTGTTGATGCTACAAAGTATCGTTGGCCGGGATGCCGTATGGCAGGAACATTTGTGGTCCGCCAGATGTTTTGGGTTGCGATCGAGAATTACATGAGGCAGGAGTTATGAAGGTCGGCATTGCTACGGTCCAGGTACCGTTCACGACCGGCGGTGCCGAAGCTCATGTCCATTCACTCTGCCGGGAACTCCGGCTCCGCGGCTACCAGAGTGATATCTTGACCATCCCGTTTAAGTGGTATCCATCGGAGAGCTTGATCCATAGCATGATCATGGGCCGTCTTGCGGACCTGCGTGAGAGTTATTGCGAACGGATCGACGTCCTGGTGGCGTTAAAATTCCCGGCATATTACACCAGACACGATCGGAAGGTGGTCTGGCTGCTCCATCAGCACCGCCAGGCATACGATCTGTGGGAGACTCAGTTTGGCGACATTCACACCTGGCCGGATGGTGAATGGCTGCGCAATGTCATTCGCGAGCATGATATCCGATATCTTTCCGAAGCACGGCGCGTTTTTACGACCTCGCAAACGGTAAGCAAACGCCTTGAGCGCTTTACCGGAGTGGGCAGTACGCCCTTGTACCATCCGCCGCCTGATCACGAACTGCTGTACTGCGACAAATATGAGCCTTTCGTGTTCTATCCGTCACGAATCGACAACATGAAACGCCAGCGTCTACTCGTAGAGGCCGCACGGCACCTGGAATCAAACATGAAGATCGTGATCGCGGGCGCGGGACTGCAAACGGAGCTCGACCATCTGGAATCGATGATCCGAGAACATGATTTGGGAGACAGGGTCAGGCTGGCCGGGTTTATCAGCGATGAAGACAAACGAGCTCTTTATGCCGACTGTCGCTGCACGTTTTTCGGGGGTTACGACGAAGACTACGGATATGTACCTCTGGAGAGCTTTTATTCGCGCAAGCCGATCGTCGTACTGGACGATTCGGGCGGCGGCCGGGAATTTGTCGAGGACGGCCGCAACGGGTACATCATTCCTAACGACCCCGTCACTCTGGCCCGCATGCTCGATCAATTATGCCTTGATCGCGGTCTTGCGGAGCGTCTGGGAGGGCGAGGCTTCGATCTGGTGCAGGAAATGGCAATTAGCTGGGATCATGTGATCTCATCGCTGCTGAGGGCTGCCGGTGTCTAAGCCAGCGTTGCTCTACGCAAGTCCGTTCCCACCCGTGAGGAGTGGCGTGGCAGATTATTCAGCAGTGCTCGTCAGGGGCCTCTGCGAATACTTCGACGTGACTCTGGCGATCGACGACTACGAGTTGAGTGACTTAGAGCTGCGCACGGCCGTCGGTGTCGTTCGATTCACGCGAGACAACATCGACTGGGACAGGTACGATTTCAAGCTGTACAACATTGGCAATGAGCCCAGGTATCACGGGCATATTTATGGAGCGTGTCTGGAGCACCCTGGTACAGTCATTTTGCACGATTTCGTGATCTACCATTTGGTGGTCGGCTGGTACATGAACCGGCCGGAGTTTTACGCCAAAATCCATGAGATCGCTGGCTCGGAGGGTCTGCGTATTATCGAGGGGTTCCGCAGCAAGAGCCAGAAGCTCCTCCAGTGCGGGATGCCTCAGTTGCTGCCGCTAACCGGAGAGCTGCTGGCTTCGGAGAATTCCATCCTCTGCCATTCCCAGTACACGCTGGCACAATGTGCGAGGCTGGCGCCGAAGGCCCGGCTCGGCCAAATACGGCACGTATCGAACCCCACGACCGGGGCATTGGAGTCACGCGGGCGGCTTCTGGTGAAGTGGGGTATTCCTGAGGATGCTTTGCTGGTCGGATCGTTTGGTTTTGTGCACCCAACCAAGTTGAACCACGTCGTATGCGAGGCAGTTCGCCGTCACAATCAAGGGTGCCACCGCAAGATCTATTACGTGATGGTGGGTGCGGGTGACTATGTCCGTGACAGCATGGATGAGTTCATGCGGTTGACCGGCTTTGTGGATAGTCTCGAGTTCGCTGAATGGATAGCAGCCATCGATCTGGTTATCAATCTCCGCTTTCCCTCGAACGGCGAGACCTCCGGGGCTCTGATTCGTGCACTTGCAGCCGGCAAGCCGTGTATCGTGACAAACGACGCGTGGTTCAGTGAACTCGAGGACGATATCGTCATCAAGATCGCGTTTCCGTACGGCGAGGGGGCGATAGCCGGGTTGGAGGAGGCGCTAAAGTTGTTTAGCGAAATACCGGAGATGTTCCGTCAAATGGGCGCTCGAGCCAGGGCTGTCCTGGAACGGGATTACAGCGTCGACATCGTGTGCCGGGATATTATCGAGTTTCTGTATCAGGGCAGGAACGACCTCTCTGCGGATGCGCTTGGTCCACATGGGTTGTCAGCACCAGTCTAGAGAACGACCGCATTTTCACCGGTTTTGTTGTTAGGAGGGCGCATCAGCGGGGGAGTGGTACGCACTCTATAGCGCGGCGTTTCGAGCGCTCGCGCCTGCAGGCCCAACTTAGCATCGACGCCTTCCACTTCCAGCACCACAAGAGCCGTATGCAGGCCAAGCAAGCCCGAAACGGCCTTCCATCAGCTCCACCGTCGTGGTGATTTGAACGTCTTACTCATTGTTGCGCACATTCGCAGACGGGCCCTGAAGCCGATTTCTTGTACATTTTCCCCACGACCGGAACTCAGCGGGCAGTCTTGCTTTCCAAGCCTGAAATCCGGCGCTCAAACTCGGACATCGCAAAAGCGTAGAGTTCCAGGTCCATGGGATTGTGGGACTCGATCCGCCGCACGATGTTCAGATCCAGCAGTTCGCCGGAGGGGCGGCGCGAGCGGTTGAGGATGACAGGTTCGAGTTTCGCGTCCGGTTTGCCGAATGTGGTCTTGATCAGGCCCAGAGATTCGGCCATCCGTTCCGCAATTCCGAATACGCGGACGTTCTCGATGAGGTTATTTTTCGCGCTCCGCAGCGCTGCTTCGTCCCAGACGCGAAACTCGGTGGTCCCAACGTCATAATCCGACAGGAAGTACGTTTGATAATTGGTGAACTGCCTCTGAATGGGGGCTCGTTCCGAGTTGAAGAACTCATGGATCGTGGCGCGCTGCGTGAATGCCAGAGCCTGTGCAGCGGCATCGTGCCTGGCCAGGTGCTCCTCCCAGACAGGATCGGGTTCCAATACAGCGTGCCAGCCTTGATATTGCGAAAGGGCTCTCGTCACGGGGTTGCGCAGCATTGTTACGATGTCGGCCCAAGGTACGAGCCTGCGGATGCAGTGCATCGTGAAATGGCCGTGAAGATAGTCGTAGGCATCCAGCGAAGAAGCCTTCCGGACATCGTCATCTGTGAGGTACGGGCACGGCGCCTGGGGCTGGAGCAACTCGACGAGACTGGAGTGCAAGGACGTTCCCGCAGTCTTGGCGATATGAAGAAAGACCACCATCTTGGGCCTTGGAACACGGCATGGGAACTTGACGCGCGACATTCGACCCGGGTCCGCCGTTTGCGGACACTGTCCCCGGTCGAAGCCAGTCGTCCGAAGATGCAAAATACTCGTCTCTGTCCTTCCGGCTGTCATTACGATACCATGTGATGCTCCAGGATACTGGGGTATACATGGGCAGTTCAACCGGAAGAAAATGACCAGCCAGAACATAGGGACAAAGGCGTTGTCATTGAAGGAGGAACAATGGATACAGGCAGGCTATGAATGAAATGGCAAGGGCCGCGCGCGCAGACACGCGGGCACATCGTGGTCCACGTAGAATCGTGGGTGTAGGGCTTAGACATAGGCCAGCCGCTGCAGACTCCAATGGAAGTTGCGATCACAGGCTTCCTGATGGAGGCGGAGGTGACGGCCAAGGTCGGCGCGCAACCACACCAGCGGAGCGCCGAGCGGACGACGCGCCGTGAGGGGCGCAGTGAGCGGCGCTCGGACACCCGCCCAGGGACATTGAGCTTGATATGCCGAAGCTCACGAAAGCGGCTACATGCCGAGCTTCATCGAACATCGCAGGCGGGGCGACAAGGCGCTGATCAGCGTGATCCAAATGCAGTGGTGGAGGGCGTGTGCACGCGCAAGATCGAGGCGCTGTCGAGACAGTTGGAGATCTCCTGCGTATCGGCAGGGCAGGCAAGCGGCTGTGCGCGACGCTGGACGAAAAGGTGCGGGCAGTTTCTTTAGCCGCGGCTTTCCAGATTGTGGGTGATTGAGAAAAACGGAGCAGACCAATGGACCGATACTTCTTCATTCATGTACCCAAGGCCGCGGGTACCAGTATGTTTCGCATTTTTAGGGATCTGCTAGGGCCAGAGAACGTCGGGCCGATGTTGCCGGATTTCCACAAAGTTGACGTCGAGGCTCTTTCCCGGTTTCGCTTGCTTGGTGGCCACGTGAGCTTCGACAGAATCGAACATTTCGGTCAGCGGCGTCTGTTCACCGTACTTCGACATCCAGTCGACCATTTGATCTCGAAGTACTTTTTTTTACGCAGCCTGACGACGATCGACGCAGCCTACCCTCGGGCTCAAATGTCAAAGGATCTCTCACTTGACGAGTTAGTTGCTCAGGAACCGCAAAGCACGCTGAGATTCTACTTCAATACTACTGTTTGGCAACTCGCCGGAATGGGCTTCAGGGCGTATCGGAGCGACTCGGAAACAGAGGCTCTCCGCCTGGCGAAAGACCACTTGGCGCAATGCCATTTCATCGGAATCCTCGAACAATTCGCGGATTCCCTGGATCTGATGAGCTACACGTTCGGATGGCCTCCCGTGGAGAAGATTCCGCGGGCGAACGTGACATCTGATCGCCCGCCACTGGAGCAGATCGATTCCGGCCTCCAACGGCGGATCAGAGAGCGCAGTTGCCTCGACATGGAGCTGTATGAATACGGCCTTTCATTGTTCACCAAACAGAAGAGGGGGATGATGCGGGCTGCGGTGAACCAGAAACGACTAGCGGATCCCGCGCTCATGGTGGCCACGCCGACCAGTTCAACCGAACCGTTAGAGTTAAAGGCCGCGGGGCCGATCTCCGGCTCGGAGGCCATCGGCACCGCTAGAGTTACGATCATTCATACCGAGGTCCTTGACTCCCAGGGTCGTAGCGATCAGATCTGCTCTGGAGAAACCTGTACGGTCCGGGTCCTAATTGGCGCCCGTGAGAATGTCGACACTGTCACGATTTCGTTGATCATTGCCAACCTGTACGGCCAGATGATGTTTGGGTCTCGTTCAACGGATCACGGTGTTCAGTTCTCCATGGGAGCAGGTGATTTCCGCGAGGTCCTGTTTCGCATGCCTTTCCGGCTTACCACGGGAACATACAGGGTCACTGTGAGTGCGTCCAGGAGCGACTGGAGTGGGGTTCCAGAACACATACGGTCAGCTCTAGCGGCAGAGGCACAGGAAGTCTACGACCTCGTCGCAAACGCAGCGACGATCTCTGTTACTCGTTTCGCCGGCCCGCGGTTCTACGGCGTCTGCGATCTCGCTCCGTCGGTGTGGGCCACGGGGAACCATGATCTGGCCGAAAGATTCGACTGCGAATTCTCGCAACCGATTATCTTCAGCAGCACTGGGCTGGGCCGCCGACATCTATGTGCAGGATGGTCGGAACCGGAAGAGTGGGGCACCTGGACAATGCGGCACGCCGCCCATCTGCTTTTTGGTCGGCGCAGGTTTCCGAATCGAGATGTGATCTTGAAAGCCACAGTCCTCGCCTTCTGCCCGGAATCATTCCCCTCACTGACAGCAGAGGTCGTCCTGAACGGCCTACAGCTCAGTGTGTGGCGTATTGAGGGTAACGAGGCTCGCGTCCTGGAAGTGCGCATCTCTGCCATCCTGACCCAGGGCCCACTTCTCCACCTCCTCTTTCGCATTCTCGATCCTCGCAGCCCGGCGATGGCAGGGGTTTCAGCCGATGACCGGTTGCTCGGCATCGCCTTGCACCAGGTAGAATTCTGCGACATAGGAGGTGGTCTCGATAATCTCAGTTCAGCGTGCCAGCCCTGTGCGGAGGCGTCATGAGGCGGCGATCACGTTTTCGTTTACCGAACGGGAAGCGACGCTTTGTGTCGAGTGTTCCGGCGCGGCCTGGGCGGAGCGCTCGGAATCAGTTTGCGAATCGAGGAACCTGCTACCCCTCTTGGGGGCGGCCGTGGGGCCTCTCGCTCACCCCCTATTGGCGGTGAGGCCAGCGACGGCTGGGTGATGGGTCACTCACAACGGCCTGCGCCAGTTGGCTCGATCAAGAGAGGTGGCTCGTCGCCGAGGCAGATGGCGTTCCAGTTCTCTCTTGCCTGTTCCGTCCCCAACGGAAACTCATCCGGACGCGGATACCCCCAAAGCACGAACAGGTCCCTATAACGCTCATAAATGCTGAGCCGGTAGTGCGTCGGAACGACCCGCCGCCAGAGACCGGGCTCTGCCCGCCAGAAATGACATGAATGACGTATTGCTTGCGACCGCATGAGGTAGAGAGTATACGCTCTCGCGACCTCGTCCGACGTCCGGCGTGTTGGGCATCCCAAGCGCCGCAGAACGGCGTCGAGCGTCCCCGCAGGGTCCTCGACGAGCCGCTCATAATGAACCACCTCTTTGGCTGACGAGTGCCATTCGGCGCTCACGTTCAGAAAGAGGGAGGCCCGGAGGCTCAAGGCATAGCTGAGGAACGCTGGACTGGCCGGATCCGCGTCGCGGAGCGCGCTCTCGTCGCCTCCTTCCCCTTCCAGCCATTGCGCCGTTGCCGGTTCGTACTGGGAGAAATGGAGAATAGAAACCAGCACATCCAGCGGATGACGAACCGTGGTGACAACATCGAACCCTCCGCGTGCCAGGAACGATTGGAATGCCGGCGTACGGTGCCAGTGCATCGCGACAATGCAGTCAGGCCCGAGACTTTCCCAAGCGATTTCGCGGGGCGAGTGGGCAGCCACTTCCACACCGCCAGTCGCCTGAGCGACCATCTTTCGAAACCACGTATTACCCGTGCGCGGCGTGCACGCCAGAAAAAGCCGGTTCATGAGAGAAAGGCCGGACTCACCACACCGAAATGCTGGAGTCCGGCGCCAGTCTACTGCAACCCAGGTGAAGCCGGACCCGTGAATGAACCGGGGGTGGTATTGCCTATCAGCCGATTATTCCCAAACGTCAGGATCGAGGCGCCGGTCGTCGAGAGCCCCGTTGTGTTGTTCGAGATCGTCGAGTTATTGACGGTCACCGTGGCTCCACTGATCGCATCAATCCCATCGGGACTGTTGTTAACTACCACATTGTCCAGGACGAGCGTCGCCGTCCCGGGCGCGCCCGCGACGCGGATGTTGGCAAAGGCTGTGCCCACGGCGTTGCCACTGATGGTCGAATTCCGAACGACCACTGTACTCCCACCAGTAATAGACAAACCGAAGTTCGTGTTATTGACGATGTTCACGTTGTCAAGCGACACCTGTGCCGAGCCTCCACCCGCGGGCGCCACCACGAGACCGTTGCTCGCCGAGGCCTGGATGTTGGTATTCGAGATGAATACATTGGTACTGGCTGTCGGTTGAACGCTGATACCGCGCGTCACAAAACCTTTGATGTAGCAGTTATCCACGATAACCGTGCCCGCAGTGTTGATCTGGATTCCATCTGTTCCGCTCAGGATGCCGTCGAAGGTCAGGCCGCGCAGGACTATCACATCCGTCGGGCCGGCCGAGATAGTTATCCCGGGGGTTCCTGACACGAGGATACCAGCGATCACGCCATCGGACTCGATGCTGATCGCCTTGGTGATGGTTACACCCCCGAAGCCGCCCGGGTCAAGTACATCGATTTCACCTGCGGCTGCTGTCTTGCTGATAGCGCCAGCAAAGGTCTTGCAGGGTGCGGTGCGACTACATGGGTTCGCATCGTCGCCTACGCCAGATACCCAGGTCCGGGTTGCCTGAGCGTATGCATTTGAAGCCACCAGCAGCGCGAGTGACACGGCGAGTGGCGAGACAAATCTTCTGATACTGAACATGTTGGGTTCCCTTCCTCCTTGTGGTCGACTGCTCAACCGCTCCAGCCCACCCGGTCTGCAGCCCCACACAAATTGTTCGTGGATAGTCCTCCATGGCCCGAATCGGCAGGGAGTGGAAGGCTGAGTCAGGGAGATAGCTGGTCCGGCTGTTTCCAGCACAAACCGGCATTAGACCGGATACCGGCTATTCTGTTGACGGTAAGAGACTTGGCAATTGGGAGAAGTACTTTGCCGCGCGGAATAGACCGTTATAGTAATAGTAATATATATCTAAACTGGCGCGTTCGCGAGCGGCGATGACCCGAGACTGCGTTCTGGGCGCGGCTTCGTCAGCATCCCGGACAGCAAGGGCGTGAGAAGGTCGAGTTCCTCGATAAACGCCGCCTGCCGAGCGCACACACAACATCGCGAAGTGACCTGTCCGCCCCCAGTCCCCCCCGGCCGCCTCCGGTCATCAGCCGCGGCGGCGTTCGGGCCTGGATATTCCAGCGGCTCCGCGCCCAGAATGGCCGGCATTGCGGCGTAGGCGCGCCGTGTGGCGTCGCCGGACCCCAGGGCGGACTGTGGCGGGCTGGCGGCCGGACCACGTTGCTGTTGACCGCCTCCGTGGCGGCGACATCGGAAAGTAAGTCACCCGGTGGCGTGACCGCCAGAGTGCGATCTCGGTGGGAGTTCGACGCGCGGCAGGTGGCAACCGCAGTTCCTCAAGGGCGGCATTTCCATCTTGTCCGAAGGCGCGAGCCCTGTCATGCAGGGAGTGCCGCGTTGACCGCTACCGTGACCGCTACCAGAATGGAAATCCGCGTACGAATCGGCATCGGACGGACATCGATGCTCTCGTAAGTTGAAGAAACGACACAGTGCGGACACAGGCGCACAAGGCGCCAGCCAATTCGGGACCAGGAGGTCGGTGGTTCGAACGGCTGAACGGCAGGACTTGCTCCCGAATCCGTCGTGGCGGGAGTGATCGGCGAGATCTCTCGCGTTAGAAACCTGCCTTGGCCGGTGCATCCGCGCGGCTCAGGTCCCCGGCCGATGCGAAAGCCAGGGACGAAGGTTTCTCGCGGACCGGCATCCCGCGCCCGGTGGCGAGGGCCGTCACGGCTGCACGTTGAAACCCTCCACCACGATGCGCGGTTTCTCGCCGCGCGTATCGGCGTCGTCAAGATCCGTGGTGATGGTTCGCCGCTCGCCGGGCATCAGAGCCACGTAGTTGTCGCTGTATAACACTGGCAGAATGCGGTCGCCGGTGGTCTCGCGCACGGCCTTCACCTTCACCATCAGCGCCGGGGAATCCGACGCGTTGTGCAGTTCCGTGGTCAATCGCCAGCGCCGGCCTTCCCGCCCCACCTGCGTTGCCGCTTCCACTTTCGCCTTCGGCAGCCCGCGAATCGCCCGATAATTCTCCGCCCCATCGACTCCGCGCAGGTAGAAGTTCGTCGAAATAACCCGATCTCCCTCGGTCAACTGCAGCCGGATGAACTGCACCTGCGAAAGACCGGACGGGTACTCCATTTTGATGGGCGATGCAACGCTGTCCTCATTGCTGTCGAGGGAGGCGGTCTTCTCCCACCGGAGCGCGCCGTCCATGTTGCGGATCTCCGCGTGGGCGGTCAGGCCGGTGCGGTTGCCGCCGCTGTAGTTCACCACCTCCACGCTGTCGGTCACCGGGTTCCACTGGATGTGCAGCGGCTCCGATGCCTTCTTGCACCCGAAGTAGGCCGCGGTCGGTTCGAGAAAGTAATCGTAGGTCTGCCACGTCAGCGAGGTCCACGCGGGATGGCTCATCCAGATCAGCAGCCCCATGCGGTTCTTACTCTGCGCCTCGAACATGGCGCGATGGCCGTCGTAGTTGACGAACTGGGCCAGTTCGTCCCAGTCCGCGATATTGTCGGTGACGCCGTAGCTCACCTCGACGCGCTGGCTGAAGATTTCGCCGGTTTGCGCGCTGTGCATCGTGAAATCGTGCACACCCCACATGCGGCCCTGCGGCCACAGATCCGCTTCGGGCATCATGGCCCGCAGGCTGTCCAGCGTGGCGATGTTGGGCATGCCCATCTCGCTGTGCAGCTTAATGGTGGCGCGGTTCGCGAAGTAATACTTCGTCGGCATCACCCGGTAGGGACCATGGCCGCTCACGCCGTCGTCGGCCGAGCTGGGGATGTAGTACAGACCTGGGTGCAATTCGGCCAGCGTCCTGCGTATGCCGCTATCCAGCTCTTCGGGCGGATAGCCTTCGTTGCGGCCGCAGTACAAACCGATGGACGGGTGGTTGCGAACCCGGCGCACGAAATCGTCCACGTTGCGCAGGAACATGGCGTTGTCGTCGGGGTTGGGGCCGTCAGCAGGATTGGCCAGCCAGAAGTCCTGCCAGACCACGATACCGTAGCGGTCGCACGCTTCATAGAACGCGTCGTCGCCGACCTGGCCCACCCAGTTGCGGATCATGGTGAAGTTCATGTCGCCGTGATAGCGAACCGCGGCGTCGAACTCGCGCGCGCGATAGCGCAGCATGGATTCCCCGAAACCCCAGTTGCCGCCGCGCGGAATGAAGCGCCGGCCGTTCACCCATATCTTCAGCGCGCCGCCGTCTTCGCTGTAGGTGAACTGGCGCACGCCGGTCCGGAACGATTTCGCGTCCGATACAGCGCCCCCTGTTTCAAACTTCAGCTCGACGTCGTAAAGGTTGGGCTCGCCGTAGCCATTAGGCCACCACAGCTTCGGATGCTGAAGGTGCAGCACCTGGTTGATGGTCTTACTTTCGGAGGGCGCCAGCGTCACCGCTTTTTCGAAAACCCTGTCGCCGAAACGTCCGCGCAACGTTCCGCTGACCGGCCGCTCCTCGTGATTGCGGAGCGTGACGTCCAGCGCCAGATCCGCCATGCTGGCGTCGGGCATGGGCAGGGTGGCCTCGACGAACGGATCGTCGACGGTAACCGGTCCGCTGCCGCTCAGCCAGACGTCGTTCCAGATGCCGGTATTGCGCCCGCGAATGGTGGGTATCCAATCCCAGCCGACGGAAGCGTGAAACGTCGGATTGTCCGCTCCCAGCGCGCCGCCATTCTTGCCGGTATCGTCGGTGGTCTTCTCGGTGACGCTTCCTGGCGTGGCGTTTTTGACGATGCGAACGGCGATGGCGTTCTTCCCGCCGGGGTGCAGTTGGCCAGTGACATCGAAGCGGGCCCGCGTGAACGCGCCTTCGATGCGTCCGATCCTCCGGCCATTGAGAAAGACGTCGGCCTTCCAGTTGATGCCATCGAAGTTCAGCCAGGCGTGCTGGCCGGCGAGCGTGGCCGGCGCGACGAACTCGTTGCGGTACCAGAAATCGGCGTAGAAAAACGAATCGGAGATCATCGCCTGGTTGTCGCTGAAGTTCGGGTCGGGCAGGGCGCCCGCGTTGTAGTAGCTGGCGAGCACGGTGCCGGGCACGGTGGCGATCATCCAGTCGGCGTCGTGGAAACCGGGCCGGGAGAGCGCCGGGCCACCGGCGTGCACCAGCGAATCCCGCTGCAGCTTCCACGCGCCGCCGGTCAGATCGAGACGGCCATCGGGGCGCACGGCGGGCGCCGGCTGCGGCTGCGGCACCGGCCCTCCGCGGCCCCACACTTCCATCTCGCTGAGCGCATAGCCGTCGGGCGAGCTGGCCTTCGTCATCAATACGCGCACGTACCTGCCGTGGGCGGATTGCGCCAGGCGGATGTCATCCACGTTTCCCGCCGCCGCCGGTAAAGCCTGCAGGAAGGTCCATTTCACGGCGTCATCGGACACCTCGAGCGAACCTTCGGCGGCGCGCAGAATCCAGTAGAGCGCTACGCGGTCAAACGTGCAGGGCGCGCCCAGATCCACGTACACCCATTCTTCGCCGGTTCCACTACTCAACCACGCGCTGGTGAAATCGTAGGGTCCGCCGATGTTGACGCGCCGATTCCCATCGAAGAAAGCCAGTTCTTCCACGCCCCACAGCAGTGCCCGGCCCGCGTGAAGCTCCACCCGATAGAAGCGGTTGTGCGCGGGCGTGGCCAGGCGGATGGACGGCTTCAAGTCATATCCCGCCGGCCGCGCTATGCCTTCCGCGCGTCCCAGCTCCTTCCACGCCTTCCCGTCGTCGGAGCCCTTGAGCAGGCAGTCCCACACCTGCATGTCCATCATCCGGGCCTGCGCCACCGCCTCCACATCCAGCCGGTCCACGGCGGGCGGGCCTTCGCCGCCGCGCAACTCAATCTGTATCCAGACCTGCCTGCCGGTCATGGCAACGCCGGTCACCGGGTTGCGGTCAAAGGCCAGCTCGCGCCCGATCTTCGGCAGCGTGCCCTTGTCACTGGTGGATACCACCACCGTTCGCGGCAACGTGGTCGCCCTGATTCCATCGGTAATCAACTGCGCGGTCAGATTGAAATCGTAGCTGCTGGAGTGCCACGCCGGCCGGTGCAGGGCGAGGTTGCGATACGTGGACGCATCGATGCGCGGCGACGGGCCGGAGTACTGTTGCGGATCGCCCGGATACAGGCCAATGCCGCGCGTGTACGGCTGGGCGGACAGGCTGAACATAGCGGCGAGACTCAAAGGCAGTAGTGTCCTCATGGCAGGAAGAAGACAGTATAACTCCCGCGATGTAGTGAGTCGGATTGGCCTGGAATCCGCCCGGGGTGCCGATTCGAAATCGGCGCGCAGGCCGACCTGTTCCACATCCCGAACTGGCCCGTTACCTCCCACAAGGCCCGCCGCTGCTACGATGAAGTCTTATCCCGCAATGAAGAAACGAGTCTTTTCGGGCATCCAGCCCTCCGGCGATCTGCACATCGGCAACTACCTGGGCGCGCTGCGCAACTGGGTGAAGATCCAGTACGACTACGAGAGTATCTTCTGCATCGTCGATATGCATGCCGCCACCGTCTATCAGGATCCCGCCGAGCTGCAAGCCAAGATCGAGGAGATCGCGGCGTTGTTCCTGGCGTCCGGCATCGACCCGAAGCACTCGGCCATGATCGTGCAGTCCGCGGTGCCCGCGCACGCGGAACTCGCCTGGATGCTCACCTGTGTGACGCCGGTGGGCTGGTTGCAGCGCATGACCCAGTTCAAGGCGAAGGCCGAAGCGCAGGAGACCGTGGGCGATGGCCTGCTGCAATACCCGGTGCTGATGGCCGCCGACATTCTGCTTTACCAGGCGGCCATCGTACCGGTGGGCGACGATCAATCGCAGCACCTGGAGCTGACGCGCGACATCGCCCAGCGGTTCAACGCGCTGTATGGCGAGACGTTCGTGATGCCGGAGACGAATCTGCCCGCAGTGGGCGCTCGCGTCATGGGGCTGGACGATCCCGAGAAGAAGATGAGCAAGTCGGCGCAGGGCTCAGGACATGCCATCGCGCTGCTGGACCCGCCGGAAGTGATCCGCAAAAAGATCATGCGCGCCACCACGGATTCCAGCCCCGCGGTGGACTTCGCCGGCCTGGGCCCGGGCGTGGCTAACCTGTTGACCATCTTTCAGGCGTTCAGCGAATGGGCGGACGATCGCATCCAGGCGCACTTCGCCGGCACGCGCTACGGAGATCTGAAAAAGCAGGTGGCCGAAGCCGTGGTTTCCGGTCTGGAGCCGCTGCAGAAGCGCTACCGCGAGATCGTTGCCGAGCCGGGCTACGTGAAAAGTGTGCTGAACGAGGGCGCCGAGCGCGTGTCCCCAATTGCCAATGGCACCGTGGATCTGGTGAAGCGGCGGATGGGGCTGTACACGCGGGGGTGATATCTGGCGCGAGGACAGCGGTTCGGTCTCTGCTCGTCCCGTCGTGCTGGCGCGGCCGAGAGACCGCGATTACGTATCCAAAATCCTCCCCAACACGCGTACAATCGGAGGGGGAAGGACTTGACCGTTTGATGGAGAGCGACAAGCTGTTTGATCACGTGGAGAACCTTGCGCCTGGCGTGTTGGTTTCGATACTCACGACCGCTTTGATACCAAGATCCGAGTCGCTTCATGCCGCTCCGGACTTTCAGTGGGTCATGGGGAATCCGTTCGTGACACCTGTCGTTTTCCTTGTGGCTTCCTACTTGACGGGCGTCGTGGTCGTGCTCATCAGTCGCCTGATTATCGACCGCTGCTCCAGGCTGACGTTCAGGCCGTGGCTGTTGGTGTTATTGCACCGACGGCGATTCGAGCTGACCAAGCGCGACTACGTGAACGAGTACTACGGCGAGTGCCTGCGGAACGCCGAGGCTACTGCAAGTCAGGTTCGTGTTGCGGAAATCCAGAAGCGCAGACAGAGTGGCCGATTGGTTCGCTCGGCATGGATTCCCGCTTCTATGCTTATCTGGGTGAGCCTTCAAGACGGTTGGTGGTTCCGACCCTTTTTCGAACTCATCACTTTCGGAGCATTCGTGTTCCTCTACGCATACAGCGAAGTCGCGACGTTCGAGGCTTGCCGCCGAGAGGACTTTCAGTTTACCTACTGTAAGCGCGCACCCCGATGAGCATTCGCGTCCGCTTCGCTTAAAGTGCAGCCCAGTGCCATCAGCAGAACTCGGCAACAGAGTGTCGAGCTAGCCGTCTGCGGTCAGCAGGCCATTGCGCTCCAGCAGCGCGTTGGGGTCGGGATCGCGGCCCATGAAGGCGCGATACAGCTCCGCGGGATCCTCGCTGTCGCCGCGCTCGAGAATGCGCGTGCGGAAAGCCATGCCGGCGTCGCGGTTGAAAATGCCCTCCCGGCGAAAACGGCTGAAGGCATCCGCGTCCAGCACCTCCGCCCACTTATACGAGTAGTAACCCGCGCCGTAACCGACCGGACTCGCGAACAGGTGCGTGAAGGAGGCGGCCATGGCATGGTCGGGCGGCAGCTTCGCCGCCGAGAACCGCTGCAGAATCTCGCGTGAGTATGCAATGACGTCGCCGTCGCGCGCCGGATCGTAGTCGCGGTGCAGCGCCAGGTCCACGAAGCCGAAGCTGAGCTGGCGCATCTGCGCGTTGGCCGCCCGGAAATTGCGGGCCCGCACCATCTTCTGAAAAAGATCCTCGGGGATTCGCTCGCCCGTCTCATAGTGCCGCGCAAACAGATCGAGAGCCTCGCGTTCCCAGCACCAGTTCTCCATGATCTGCGAGGGGAGCTCCACAAAGTCCCAGGCGACGTTGGTGCCGGCAAGCGTGCGCACCTCCACCTGGCTCAGGCAGTGGTGCAACAGGTGGCCGAACTCGTGGAAGATGGTCTCCACGTCGCGATGCGTGAGCAGCGCGGGCCTGCCGCCCAGCGGGGGAGTCAGATTGCCGCAGATGAGACCGGCGTGCGGATCCAAGCCGTCCGCGCGCGCCACGCCGGTGATGAGGCTGTCCATCCACGCGCCGCCGCGCTTGTTCTCGCGCGGAAACCAGTCGGCATAGAACGCCCCGTACAGCGCGCCGCTGCGCTCGTCGCGGATCTCGTAGTACTTCACCGCCGCGTCCCACGCGGGCACGCCGTTCTGCTCCACTACGCGCACGCCGTACAGGCGGCCCACGATCTCGAACATGCCCGCCACCACGGATTCGAGCGGGAAGTACGGGCGCAGCTCCTCTTCGTCGAAATCGTACAGCGCCTTGCGCTGTTTCTCGGCGTAGTAGCCGACGTCCCACGCCTGGAGTTCCCGGCCGGCGAAGACTTCCAGCGCGAGGTTCTCACATTCGAAAATGGGCGCGGTCTTCTTTGTCAGGTCGTCGAGAAACGCCTCGGCCCGCGCGCCCGTGTGCGCCATGCGATCCACCAGGACGAAGTCGGCAAAGTCCGCAAAACCCAGCAGCGATGCTTTGGCGCGCCGCAGCTCCAGAATGCGCGCGAGGATGGGCCGGTTGTCATGCTCGCCCGCGGTGGCCCGCGTGGTCTGCGCATGGTAGGTGTCGCGACGAATGCCGGCATCGTCCAGATAGGTCATCAGCGCCACGTAGCTGGGCCCTCGCAGGGTGAATCGCCAGCCCGTCTGTCCCTTCGATTCGGCGCTGGCGCGCGCGGCTTCGATGGCGCTCGGCGGGAGGCCGGCAAGTTGCTCTTCGCCGCCGAGATTCAGCTCCCAGGCGTTCGTGGAATCGAGCACGTTTTCGCCGAACTTCGTGGTGAGCGCGGTCAGCTCGACGTCCATCTCTTCGAGCTTCTTCTTGCCCGCGGCATCGAGCTCGGCGCCGTGCCGGCGGAAGTTGTCCACGGTCTTCGTCAGGAAGCGCCGGCGTGTGCCCGCGAGCGTCTTCGCCTCTTCCGTCCGCGCATAGCTTTTCACAGCCTGCCAGAGCGCATCGTTCAGCGGCAGGCTGGAGAAGAACGCACTGACATCGGGCTGAACCCTGTTAAACGCGGCGCGCAGTTCCGGCGTGGTGGCCACCGATTCGAGGTGCCGCACCACGCCGAAAGCGTATTCGAGGGGATCCGCCAGGCGGTCGAGGGCGGCCATGGTGTTCTCCCACGTGCGCGGCCCGGACGCGGACGTCAGCGCATCGAGCTGCCCCTTCGCGCGGGCGAGGAGTTCGCCTATGGCCGGCTCGACGTGCTCGGCGCGGATCTGGTCGAAGGGGATGCGAAAGCGCTCTTCGAGGAGAGGATTGAAGTCGCTCATGTGTGCGTAATTGCTCATGGTAGCGCAGCGTTGTGCCAGGGCACGCGGCGGCAGCCGCGTCACTCGCCTGGTACCGCAACAACGCGGCTGCCGCCGCATGTCCCTGGTCAGCCGCTGTCGGACTGTTCCCGGGCGGCCGCCGTGGCCAACTCGTCGCAGCGGTTGTTATCGGCGTGCGAAGCGTGGCCCTTCGTCCATTTCCACTCGGTGCGATGGCGCTCGTTCTGTTCGTCCAGCTCCATCCACAAATCCCGGTTCACCACCGGCTTCCTCGATTTTGTTTGCCATCCGTTCCGCTTCCAGTTGTGGATCCACTCGGTGATGCCGTTCTTCAGGTACTGCGAATCGGTCACCACCTCCACGGCGCAGTTCTGCTTCAGCGCGCGCAGACCCTCCACGGCGGCCTGCAGCTCCATGCGGTTGTTGGTGGTGTGCGGCTGGGAGCCCCACAGCTCCTTCCTGCGTTCGCCGTAACGCAGGATGCATGCCCAGCCGCCGGGGCCGGGATTGCCGATACAGGCCCCATCCGTAATCAGCGTCACTTTCTTCATTCGTTCGGGATCAGGCGGGCACGGCTTCGAGCTCTCGCTCGAAGAATCGGTCGACCAGATCGAGAATTGCCGCGGCTTCATGTGTTCTGTAGATCTCCACGCGCAGCTTCGAGCCGTTGCGCACGCCATGGGTGAAGTAAGTGGCGAACTGTTTCATCTTACCCACGGCATCGGGCTCTTCCCGTTCCCTCAGCATCGAGTAGTAAGTGCGCATAAGTCGATAGCGTTCGCGCTCGGAGGGCTGGTAGTAAGTCCCGGTCTCCAGAAACTCGCGAATCTGCCGGAAGATCCACGGATTCGACGACGCCGTGCGGCCTACCATCACCGCGTCGCAGCCGGTTTCGGCCACCATGCGCAGCGCGTCCTCGGGGGCGGCGATGTCTCCGTTGCCGATCACGGGGATGCGCACTGCGGCCTTCGCTTCGGCGATTCGCGCCCAATCCGCGGCGCCGCTGTAACCCTGCTCGCGCGTGCGCGGATGCAACGCCACCGCGTTCAGGCCGCAGTCCTCGGCCAGCCGGGCCATGTGCACGTGCACCAGTTCGTAATCGTTCCAGCCGGCGCGGAACTTCATGGTCAACGGAATGGAGATGGCCGCGCGCACCCGCCTCAGGATCTCCTCCACCAGCGGAAGATCGCGCAACAGCCCGGACCCGCCGTTGCACTTCACCACTTTGTTGACCGGACAGCCGAAATTGATGTCGACGATATCGAAGCCCAGGTCCTCGCACACGCGCGCGGCGTTGGCCATCACCTCGGGGTCCGAGCCGAAAAGCTGCGCCGCCAGGGGGTGTTCCTCCGGCTCGAACAGTAGATAGCGAAACGCGCGGGTCCGCTTGCGCGCCCGCACCATGTTCACCACGCCGTGCGAACTGGTGAATTCGGTCATGAGCAGGCCGCAGCCGCCCTGCGCGCGAATCAGCCTCCGAAACACGGTGTCGGTGACGCCCGCCATCGGCGCCAGCACGGTGGCCGGGGCAATGGGCACGGAACCGATCGCAAATCCGCTCGGAAAGGACGCCATCTTTGTTTGATTCTACCAGTCGAAACGTAAGCCGCCCGGTCCGCGTTTAATGGAATAGAGAGTAGTGGGTCAATTTGCATCCGCTGCCGAATGAAGACATGATTATCAATTCGAAGATCGTGCTGGCCTTCGCGGCTGGAGCGATGCTGGCCTCGGGCATCGTGTATGTGGCATTGAAGCCTTCGGCGCCGCCGCGGCACGTTGCGGCGGTGGCTCTCCCGGCGCCGCCGGTCGCGAAGCCTGCAATCGCACCCGCGCCCGCCGCCGAGCCGGAGCCGCCCAAGCCAGTCAGCCCGAAGTCGGTCGGAGAAGCGCGGCACGCGGCCAGAGCGCCGCAGTACGCTGTGCAGGCCAGCGCGGCCCCGCCTCCCGACGATGTGCCGGCCTCGGTGAGGACGGACGAAAACCCGCCGCCAGCACCCGCACCGCAAGTGGCCGCACCGCCTGTCGCGGCGCCAGCCCCGGAAGCCAGTCCTGAACCGGAGCCGGCTCCCGAACCCGTGGTGGTGAATGAAACGCCACCGCCGGCCCCGGCTCCGACGCCGCCCCCGGCACCCAACACGGTCACGCTCCAGCCGGGCACGCTCATCACCGTTCGCCTCGCCGAAGCCCTGTCCAGCGACAAGAACGTGAAAGACGACACGTTCTTAGCCACCCTCGACCAGCCCCTGGCGGCCGGCGGGTTTGTCATCGCCGAACGAGGAGCGCGAGTGGAGGGCCGGGTAGTCGATGCCGTGCGCGGAAGGGGTGACACGGTCGGCGATCTGAGTCTCGCGCTTACCAAGCTCCACACCTCGGACGGGCAGCAGATCGGCATTGAGACCACGGCGTTCGACAGAAAAGGTCAGGCCTCGGGTGGTCAGAGTGCGGCGAAAGTAGGAGGCGGCGCGGTGCTCGGCGCAATCTTGGGCGCGGCGGTCGGCGGCGGAAGAGGCGCGGGCATCGGAGCTGCGGCAGGCGGCGCTGCGGGTGCTGGTGGGGCCGTTATGACGCGCGGCCGTACCGTCACGCTGCCTACGGAAACCCGCATCAGCTTCACTCTGCAACAGGCGGTCACCATCACGGAACGAGCCCACTAGATTCTTAGGTCTTCATTCGTAAACAGAACTACTTCAACAATCGCATGTAACATCAAGCTGCCTGTAACAGGGTAACAATGTTCTCAATGGCCTTGTCGGCTTTGTGATAGGCGGCCTCGAGTC
>Ga0326727_10003486_pt1 | contig 50176 bp, 47 predicted proteins | sample MB2enrmetagenome_FD_207643 | JGI IMG/M metagenome (GOLD analysis project Ga0326727, IMG submission 207643) | Lab enriched peat soil microbial communities from McLean, Ithaca, NY, United States - MB29MY | ecosystem: Environmental > Terrestrial > Soil > Wetlands > Peat | place: USA: New York... | reverse complement strand
ACGCCCTGCTCCTCGGCGGCCACAATGTAAAAGGCCATGACCGGCAGGACGGCGCCGTTCATGGTCATGGAAACGGAGATGCGATCCAGCGGAATGGCGTTGAACAATATCTTCATGTCCTCCACGGAGTTCACGGCCACGCCCGCCTTGCCCACGTCGGCGGAGGCGCGCGGGTGGTCGGAGTCGTAACCGCGATGGGTGGGGAGGTCGAAGGCGACGGACAGGCCCTGCTGGCCGGCGGCGATGTTGCGGCGATAAAAGGCGTTGCTCTCCTCCGCGGTGGAGAAGCCGGCGTATTGACGGACGGTCCAGGGCTTGGTGACGTACATGGAGCCGTAGGGACCCCGCACGTAGGGCGGGAACCCCGGCATGGAGTCCAAATACTCGCATTCCTTGAGGTCAGCCGCAGTGTAAAGGGGCTGGACCTGGATGCCTTCGAGCGTTTGTTGCACGCATTCGTCAAATGACTTGATGACGGTTTCGTCTTCAAAGCGAGCGCGCCATTGGCCGGGACTGACCTCCGTCGGGACGGCCTGAAAGGGGATGGTGGTAAAGTCCGGGAAAGTGCTCATAATTCAACTCCAAGGCGGCGATGAAATGAAATCAGCAATTCGAGCGCGTCGGCCCGAATATGAATGAATTCGTCAACACCGGCCTTTTTGTGGGCCTCGATTTGGGCCGTTGGGAAACCTGCCAGGACGATGATGGCGTCGTTCCGTTGGGCGCGGAGGGCTTGGGCCAGCGGCGGCACCAAGGCGGGATATTTTTCATCCGTCGAGCAGATGACCGCGATGCTGGCGCCGGAGGCGGCAAAGGCCTTGGCGGCGTCTTCGGGTGAGGCGAAGCCTTCGGGCGAGATGATCTGGTAACCGCCGGCGGCAAAAAAGCCGCTCGAGAAATCCGCGCGCGCCTTGTAATCGCTCAACCGGCCCATGTTGCAAAGAAACACAGAAGGCGGCGCGGTCTGGCGGGCGGCGGCATAACGCTGCAAGGCGCCGCGCAGGCGCTCGAAGCCCGTGGCGGCGCGGGTAATGCAGACCGGCGTGATGCGGCCGCCGGGGCTGTCGTGAATGCGGACGGCGCGGGAGATTTCGCCGAGGGTGGCCCCGGCGGCGGCGGCATCGACACAAGCATCGAACATGCGCGGGCTTTTGAGATCGAGCACCTTGGTCAGTTTCTGGAGGACCAGCTCGTTGTCCGAATCCTCCAGATTGGTGCGGTGGGAGGTGATCTGAAAGACGCGGCGCCGATAAAAGGCCTCCGTGTCCACGGCGGGACGTTCCGGGGCGGGTTCGCCGGCATTGGCGAACTGATTGACGCCGATCATGGGATCGCGACGGCGATTGACGGCCTTGATTTTCTCCGCCGCGGTGGCGGCAACGGCTTTTTGGGGGAAGCCGGCCTTCAAGGCCGCCTCCATGCCGCCCAGCTTTTCGACTTCCTGAAAGAGCGGCCAGGCGCGGTTGGCGAGTTCGGCCGTGAGCATTTCCACGTACCACGAGCCGCCCGCCGGGTCGATGACGCGGGTCAACTCGCATTCCCGTTGCAGGATGAGCTGGCCGTTGCGGGCGATGCGCTGGCTGAAATCGTCGGGCTGGCGGAAGACCTCGTCGAACGCTCCCACCTGCATGCTATCGCAGCCGCCCAAAACGCCCGCCAACGCTTCCACGGTGGTGCGGAGCATGTTGTTGTAGGGATCCAGCACGCTCTTGTTCCATTGCGAAGTGCGGACATGGAGCGAAAGCCGCTGGGCCTCCTCGCCGCCGCCGGCCGCGGCCACGACGCGCGCCCACAACATCCGCAAGGCGCGGAGCTTGGCGATTTCCATGAAGAAATGCGCGCCGACGGTGACGGCGAAGCGAATGCGCGGGGCGACCGTGGCGGCCGGGAGATCGCGCCGGCTCATTTGGCGGAGGTATTCGACGCCGGTGGCCAGGGTGAAGGCCAGTTCCTGCACGGCATCGCCGCCGGCTTCGTGCCAGGAGCGGCTGTGGACGCAAACGGTTTGGAGGTAGGGCGCGCCAGCCGCCGCCCAACGGAGGAGCGCGGCCATTTCACGATAGGCGTCTTCCAGAGATTGCGGCAGGCAGCCTTCGTGGGACAAGACGCCCAGGGGGTCCATTTCGATGCAGCCATAAAGGCAGGCGGGAGCTTTCCTGCGCTGTCGGGCCAGCGCGACCAGGAGGGCGGCAAACGGCATGGCGGACGCCCCGGAACGGACAAAGAGCCAGGTGTTGCCCAGGTCCACGCCTTCCAGGGCGCGGTCCAAGTCGCTCACGGTCGCAATGGACAGCCCGCCGCAACCGACTTCCTGCGGCTGGGCCCAATCGGGGTCGTGGCCGTTGCGGGTGGCCTTGTCCAAAACGATGTTCAAGGCCTTGAGGCCCCGATCCAGCGAATTGCGGGCGGCGTGATTGAATTCAGAGGGGCTGGAGCAGTTGATTTCCTGGGAAATGGCCCACGGCTGACTGGCGTAACCGCCGGCCCTGGCCCCGCGCACGAAGGGAATGAAGCCGGGATAAGAACCCAGGTGAGGCAGATATGCGGCGTCTTCGGGCCGGTAAATTGGCTTGAGGATGATGCCTTCGTAAGTGGGCGTGAACATCCGCTTGTCGAACGGAGCACCCTTCAGTTCGGACTCGACCAGGCGGTGCCAATCGCCATAACCGACCGGCGGAAAGTCCGCCAGCAGCCGCTCCGTGACGGGTTTGGATTCAGTCGGATTCATAGAAACAAACTCCGCGATTCAGCCTTCCAAGGTTTCGACCAGCACGTCATGCCGCTGTCCGTTCAGGGTCACGAACAAATGCCGGCCGCGTCCGCCGCCGGGATAAGCCGGAGCCGGCGCGGTGGTGACCGGCGCGGGGGCGGTCCTGGCGGCCTTGGGTTTGAAGAGGGCCTCCACTTGTTGCGGGAACATGGCGTAGAGAACAACGATTTCGTCTTTGACCGGCAGGCCCTTGTCCGCGCACTGCTTGCGATAATTTTCCATGGCGGGTTCCAGGAGATCGGCGGGCCGGGCGGTGACGGGCTTCTTGCCGGAGAGTTTTTCGACCTGGGCCAGGACCTCCGGATTGATCGGGCCGGGCGTCCTGCCGTAATTGCCGAGGGCGATTTCCTGGGCGGGCTGGCAGATCATTTTCCAGCGGCCAAACTTGACGTTCATCATGGCTTGAGTGCCGACAATCTGGGAGGTGGGCGTGACCAGCGGCACCCAGCCCAGCGCCTCGCGCACGACCGGGATTTCGCGCACCACGTCGTTGAAACGGCCGGACATCCCCTGCTCTTTGAGTTGGGTGCGGAAATTGGAGAGCATCCCGCCCGGCACCTGGTAAATGAGGATGTCGCTGTCCACCCGTTCGTTGGCGGGGCTGGTGAATTGGGACAATTCCTTGTACACACCCTCGAAGTAGGCGTGGAGCTGTGAGAGTTTTTCGGTGTCGAATTTCGGGCAACGGGGGTGGCCCTCCAGCAGCGCCAACATGCGTTGCGTGTCGGGCTGCGCGGTGCCGTTGGCAAAAGGGGAAATCGAGACTTCGACACAATCCACGCCCGCCTCGATGGCCGCCAGGTAACTGGCCGCCCCCAGCCCGGCGGTGTCGTGGGTGTGGAGCGTGATGGGGATGCCGACCTTCTGCTTCAATTCGCGAACCAGGTCGTGGGCGACGCGGGGTTGCAGGATGCCCGACATGTCCTTGATGCCAAGCGAATCACAGCCCAACTCCTCCAATTCGACGCCCATCTTGACAAAGTTGCCGATGGTGTGGACCGGACTGATGGTGTAGCAGAGTTCTCCGCGGGCGTGCTTCTGATATTTCTTGACAACGCGAATGGCCGTGTGGAGGTTGCGCATGTCATTGAGGGCGTCGAAGATGCGGATGATGTCCATGCCATCCTGGCACATGCACTTGACAAAAGCCTCCACCACATCGTCGGGGAAACTGGCGTACTGGACGATGTTCTGGCCGCGCAAGAGCATGATCTGCGGGGTCTTGGGCGCGGCCTTTTTCAGGGTGCGCAGACGGTCGAAGGGATTTTCGTTGAGGAATCGCAGGCAGGAATCAATGGTGGCGCCGCCCCAGGTTTCCAGGCCGTTGAACCCCATCCCGTCGAGAATGGGCGCGGCGGGCAGCATTTGGGCGGTCGTCATGCGCGTGGCCGCCATCGATTGATGCCCATCCCGCAGAACCGTATTGTTGAAAAACACCTCTTTCATTATCCCAACCACTACTACGACGCTGGGGAAAAGCAAGCCTGCCATTTCCAGGCGAAATCATCCCCATTTTTGCTTGGGGGCTGATGCGGCGCGGTTGTTTGAGGGGTTGGGCCGGGAGCAGCGTATTAATGATGGATTGAAATGATCGTGACAGCACTAATTCAGAGCCATTAAGCTGCGGAATGCGGCGGGCGTTGCCGCCGCCTGACATCGTATGAACACCAAAGAACCGGCCCATGACGACAAGGCGCTGCACCAATTGCTTCAGCAATGGCGCGCGGACAGCCCGCTGCCGCCGCGTTTTCAGGAGGGCGTATGGCGGCGGATCGAACGCTCCGAAGCGCCAACGGCCCCGTTGATTTGGGGTTTTCTGGCGGATGGGATTGGCCGGCTGCTGCCGAGGCCGGCGCTGGCGGTTTCCTACCTTGCCATCCTTCTCGCCGTCGGCGCGACCACCGGCTGGACGCAGGCGCGCCAGGAAACCGCCCGGGTGAAAGGGGAACTGGGCGAACGCTACCTGCGCCTTCTCGACCCGTATCAAGCCCCACGCCAGTGAAGAGATGAGAAGGGGCGTTTTCATATTGGCGCTTGGTTTGGCCCTGGCCGCGGCGGCTTACGCCTCGGTTTACTTATTCTGCACCTCAACCGCGCGCGACCTGCAGCAGAGCCGGCAGCCGGAACTGGCCTGGCTCAAGGAGGAATTTCACCTGAGCGACTCGGAGTTCGAGCGCATTTCGCAACTCCACGCCGCTTACCTGCCTCAATGCGCAGCGCTGTGCCAAAAGATTGAGGCGCAAAACCAGCGGCTCAGGGCGCTGCTGGAGGCCACCCATCAAATGACGCCCGAGATCGAGGCGGCCGTGGCCGAAAGCGCCCGGTTGCGCGGCGAATGCCAGCGCAACATGCTCCGGCATTTTTACGAAGTCAGCCGCACCATGCCGCCGGAACAAGGACGCCGCTACCTGGCCTGGGTGCAGGAAAGAACATTTCTTTCCAGCGAAGGCATGATGCGCGACAAATGAAATGGCCCGCCACTCTGTCAGCCGCCGACCAGGAGGACGGCCGGGAAATGGCGCAATTGGCCGCCGGCCACGACGCGGCCCTCAACAACTTGATGGCGCGGCACGCGGAAAAACTTTTTCACTTTCTGACTCGCGCCTTGCAAAACGAGGAGGACGCGGAGGATTTGGCCCAGGAAACCTTCGCCCGCGTGTATCACAACCGGGCGAATTTCGACCCGCGCCAGAAATTTACCACCTGGCTTTACGCCATCGCCAGCAATCTGGCGCGCGACCGCTATCGCTGGCGCAAACGCCATCCGCAAGTCTCGCTTGATGCGGAAAACCAGGAAACCGGCGCCTCGCTCGGCGAGCGTCTGGTTGATTCAAGCGCACTTCCCGGCGACCATCTTCAATCGTTGGAGCGGGCGGAAGCGGTGCGCCGGGCCGTGGGCGCGCTGCCGCCGGAATTGGGTGCGCCGCTCCTCCTCGCGGAATACGAAGGGCGCACGCACGGCGAAATCGGTGAGATTCTGGGTTGCACAGCCAAGGCGGTGGAGATGCGCGTCCACCGCGCCCGCCAGCAGCTTCGAACCGCCCTGGCCGCTCTTATTCAGGAGCTTTAGGCAAAGGATTTCGAGGCTCGTCGGCGCCGCAATGGTGTGGGACTATTGGATCAAGAATAATGACTGTTAGGCAGAGGGTTGTTGAATGTTGTGGCGTAATAAGAGAGTGAAGGGGCCGCACAGCGGTTCCGAAGAAAGTTAAACAACAGTCAACAAATGAAAGGTAAAAACATGAAAACGATCTTAATCCCGGTTCTGGCAGCCTTCGCGCTGACATTGCCGGCCAACGCGGCCAACAAGGGCGCCGAACAACTCAAGCAGATGACCGGCACCGCCCTGGTCACAACCTCCATTCCCGTCGCCGCCGCTCCCATGGCTTGTCCGAAGTGCAAAGACGTGTTGACAGCCGTGCCGGATACCAGTGGCAAAGGCGCGCAAGTCCTCGTCACCCAGGGCGCCCCGACCCAGACTGTCGGCGCTCATCTTTGCGCGGGTTGCTCCACCACGATCACCACGTCAAAGACCGGCAAAGTTCCGGTGAGAGTAGTGACTCATACGTGCCCTGCCCACTGCGAAACCGCGACATCGGCCAACTAACATTGTGCGCGTTCCCAACCGAAAACATTGTCCGAAGACAATTCAGCTCACCGCCACCACGATTCTGGCTCTGGTGGCGGTGGCCGGTTGCAAGGGCATCCCAACAGCCGGCGAATTGGAGGCGCGTCGCAACGCGGAAGCCGTTGCCGGGGCTTATCGCCCCCAGGATCATCGTCCTGCCCTGCCTGCTTTGGAAACCAATTCGAGCATGGGCGATTTTCTTCGCTTTGGCATTCTGAACCATCCCCAGGTTGAGGCCGCGTACTACGATTGGCTCGGTTCTGTCCAACGCATCACCGTCGAACGGTCGTTGCCGGACCCCAAACTGACTTTTCAAGCTTACATTCAAAAATCGCTCACTTCCTTGATGCCCGGGTTGATGCAGGAATTTCCCGGCCCCGGCAAGTTGACGGCCGCAGCCAACGTGGCCAGCGCCGAGGCCAGGACGAAGTATTTCGCGTTTGAAACGGCCGCGTTCCAGACCGCTTTTGCCGTCAAGCAGGCGTATTACGGGCTTTGCTTTCTCGACGAGAAAATCCGCATCCAGCGCGACACACTCCGCCTGCTGAGCGGCCTGGAAAAAATCGCCCGCGCCCAGAACGACGTGGGCAAGGCGACGTTGCAGGATGTCTATCGGGCGCAGATCGAGCGCGACCGGCTCGCCACCGAGACCGTCAACCTGGAAGATTCGCGCCGGCCGCTGACGGCCCGATTCAAGGCGGCCCTGGGGCTGACCCGCGACCGCCCCGACCCGCCGCTGCCGACACGATTTGAGAGCACGCCGCTGGAACTGAGCGGCGATGAATTGCTCGACACCGCTTTTGCCCGCAATCCGCGCCTCAAGGCCATGGAGTCGGACGTGCGCCTGGCGGAAGCGTCGATTGCGCTGGCCGGCAAGTCCAAGGTGCCCGATTTTTCAGCCGGGCTGCAGGCCGAGGTGTACGAGCCGCCGTTCTATTGGCCGCAGGCGAGCATGAGCCTGCCCCTCTGGCGGGACAAAATCGCGGCGCAGATTGCGGCAGCCCAGGCCGGCAAACGCGCCGCCGAAGCCCGGCTGAGCGCGGAACAAATTGGATTGACGGTCGATTTCGCCATGAGGACCTACGATTACCGGGAAATGACGCGCGACCTGGCGCTGCTGCAGAACCAATTGATTCCCAAGGCGCGCCAGTCGCTCGAAATCGCCCGAGGCAGCTATCTCGGCGGACAGATTGACTTTTTCAATTTGATCGACACGGAGCGGACGCTGCTCAATTATCAACTGCAGGAAGTGGAGGCGCGCGCGCGGCGGGAAATCATTCTGGCGGAGCTGTCGTTGTCCATTGCCGGCATCGCGCCGCCCGGCGCGCCCGTGCTGCGTTGAACGCATTTTTATGATCACCCAACTGAAGCCCATGGCCTGGATCGGGATTGTTCTTGTGATTTTTATTGGAAGCGCGGGCGTTTGGCTGCCGGCGAAGAGCCGCGCGCAGAATGCCGGACCGTCTTCCGAGGGGAAAACCCTCTACACCTGCGGCATGCATCCGCAAGTGGTGCAGGACCATCCGGGCAACTGCCCGATCTGCGGGATGAAGCTGACGCCGATCCACCGGGAGGCCGGCCAGTCGCAAGTCATCGCCATTGACCCGGTCACGACGCAGAAGATGGGCATCCGAACGGCGATCCTCCGCCGCGGGCCGCTGCGCCGGACCATTCGCACGGTGGGTGTGATCGAGTATGACGAGACGACGCTGGCGGACGTGACGACCAAGTTCAAAGGCTGGATCGAGAAACTTTATATCAACGCCACCGGCCAGCTTGTGATGCGAGGCGACCCGCTGTTGGAGATTTATTCGCCGGACCTCTACAGCGCCCAGGTCGAATACCTTCTGGCCACCGACCCCGCCAACAAATCGGGGGCGGGGGACGATTTGCTCAAAGTCTCGGCGCGCACGAAATTGAAATTTTTCGACATCTCGGACGAGCAAATCGCCGCATTGGACCGCACGCGGCGGCCGCAGAAGGCGCTGCGGATCATGGCGCCGCAGGATGGCTTTGTGATCGAAAAGTCGGCGGTGGTGGGCCAGATGGTGGATACGGGGGCGAGGATTTACCGGTTGGGGGATTTGGGCCTGGTCTGGGTGCAAGCGCAGATCTACGAGCAGGACCTGGCCTGCATCAAGCTGGGGCAGGAAGCGACTGTGACGCTGGATTACCAGCCGGACCGGGAATACCGGGGGCGGGTCACCTACATTTATCCGAGCGTGGACGAAAAGACGCGCACGGCGCGGGTCAGGATGGAGTTTCATAATCCCGGCTATTTTCTCAAGCCGGGGATGTTTGCCACGGTGCGCATTACGGCGGAACTGGCGCCGTCGGCGCTGCTGGCGCCCGACATGGCCGTGCTGAGGAGTGGCGAAAAGACAACGGTTTTTGTGGCGCTGGAGGGAGGCAAATTCGAGCCGCGCACGGTGGCGCTCGGGGCCCAGGGCGAGAATGACACCTACCAGGTGCTTGGCGGATTGAAGGAAGGGGAACGCGTGGTCACCTCCGGGCAATTCATGCTGGATTCGGAAAGCCAGCTCCGCGAAGCGATCCAGAAGATGTTGCCGGCAAAACCAGCAGGCCAAGCCGCGGCGGGCGCTCCCGCGGAAGTCAGCGGGACTCCGGCAAACCAGGAGACGGCGGCATCTTCCGCGCCGCCGGCGTCGGCGGCTGTCAAATATGTTTGTCCCATGCCGGAGCACGTCTCCATCCAGTACGATCATCCGGGCCAATGCCCCATTTGCGGCATGACGCTGGTGCCGGTCTCAACCGCGGCCCTGGAGAAGCTCCAGCCGGGCGGCAAAGTGCTTTATTACACCTGCCCCATGCCGGAACACAGCGACGTGCATGAAGCCAAACCGGGCAAGTGTCCCAAATGCGGCATGACGCTCATCCCGGTCATGGAGCCTCCGCCGTTGCCGGGGCCGGCGATGCCGCCGGTGCTTTATACCTGCCCGATGGAGGCCCACGCGGACGTCGTCTCCGACAAACCGGGCCAATGCCCCAAGTGCGGCATGGACCTGGTGCCCACCGGCACGGTGCCGCACGGCAAGATCGCGGAGGAGAATTGGCGCAAGCAGCATCAACCCTGAGCGCCGGGATCCATCATGCTCAAAGGCGTCATAGATTTCTCGCTCAGGAACAAGTTCATCGTCCTTTTGGTGACTGTGGCGCTGTTGATCGGCGGCGTGTATGCGGCCCGGAATATTCCCCTGGACGCCATCCCGGATTTGTCGGACATCCAGGTGATTATCTACACCGAATGGCCGGGCCAGGCCCCGCAGATTGTCCAGGACCAGGTCACTTATCCCATCACCACCAAAATGCTGTCGGTCGCCAGGGCCAGGGCGGTGCGGGGTTATTCGTTTTATGGGTTCTCGTTCGTTTATGTTATTTTTGAGGATGGAACGGACCCCTACTGGGCGCGCAGCAGGGTGCTGGAGTACCTGAGCGGGTTGAGCGGGCGATTGCCGGCGGGCGTCTCGCCCCGCCTCGGCCCGGATGCCACCGGGGTGGGTTGGGCCTTCATGTATTCGATCAACTCCACCAACCGCGACCTGGCCGAGCTGCGGTCCATGCAGGATTGGTACCTGCGCTATCAACTGGCCTCAGTGGAGGGGGTTTCGGAAGTGGCGTCGGTCGGCGGGTTTGTCAAACAATACCAGGTGACGGTGGATCCGGCGAAATTGCGAGCCTACAACCTGTCCATTTCCGACGTGGCCACGGCGGTGAAGCGGAGCAACGGGGAAGTGGGCGGACGGTCCATCGAGCTGTCCGAGAAGGAATTCATCGTGCGGGTGATGGGGTATATCCGGAGCCTGGATGACTTGCGCAGCGTCGCGGTGGGCGCGGGCGAAAAGGGCGCGCCGATCCTGCTCCGGCAGGTGGCCAACGTGGAAACCGGCCCCGACATGCGGCGCGGCATCGCCGAACTCAATGGCGAGGGGGAAACGGTGGGCGGCATCGTGGTCGTGCGGTATGGGGCCAACGCCCGGCAGGTCATCGTCGATGTCAAGAAGAAGCTCGACCAGGCCATGAAAGGGCTGCCGCCGGATGTCCAATACACCATTGCCTATGACCGCAGCGCCCTGATCGAGCGCGCCGTCCACACCCTGGAGGAGAAGCTGGTGGAGGAAAGCCTCGTGGTGGCGCTGGTGTGCCTGGCGTTCCTGCTGCATTTGCGGAGCGCGTTTGTGGCCATTGTCATTCTTCCCATCGCGGTGTTGATTTCGTTTCTGGTCATGTTCGCGCAGGGCATCAGCTCCAACATCATGTCGCTGGGCGGCATCGCCATCGCCATCGGCGCCATGGTCGATGCGGTCATCATCATGATCGAAAACGCCCACAAACACCTGGAGCGCGACCAGGGCAAAAAGCCGCATTGGGAAATCATCCGCGAGGCGTCGGTGGAGGTCGGCCCCACGCTGTTTTATTCGCTGTTGGTCATCACGGTGTCGTTCCTGCCGGTGTTCACCTTGCAGGCGCAGGAGGGGCGCCTGTTTAAACCGCTGGCGTTCACCAAGACCTATTCCATGGGGGCGGCGGCGCTGCTCTCGATCACGCTGGCGCCGGTGCTGATGGGCGTTTTTGTCCGGGGCAAAATCCCGCCGGAGGAGAAGAATCCCCTCAACCGGTTTCTCATCTGGCTCTACCACCCGGCCATCGATTTCGTCATCCGCCGGCGGTGGGCTGTCATTTTCACCGCCGGCGCGCTGGTGGTTTGGGTTTTTCTGCCCTGGAACAGGCTGGCGGCCCGGTTGCTGCCGGAGGGCAGGGTCAAGGAATGGGCCTTTAGCGTCGGGAAGATTTTCCCGTGCCAGAACATCGGTTCGGAGTTCATGCCGCCGCTTTACGAGGGCGATTTGCTCTACATGCCCACGACCTTCCCCGGCATATCGCCGACCAAAGCGCGCGAATTGCTGCAAGTCACCGACAAAATCATCCGGCAGTTTGCCGAGGTGCAGAGTGTCTTTGGAAAGGCGGGCCGGGCCGAAACGGCGACTGACCCGGCGCCGTTCGACATGATCGAAACCACCATCATGCTCAAGCCCGAGGCACAATGGCCGGCGGCGGACATTCGGGACGAACAGGGCAACGTCATCGCCCACCGACGCCGGACGCCGGATGAACTGGTGGAGGCCATGAACGCCGCGGCGCAAATCCCCGGCCTGAACAACGCCTGGACCATGCCCATCAGGACGCGCATTGACATGCTGGCCACCGGCATCAAAACGCCGGTGGGCATCAAGATCGCCGGGCCGGACCTGGCGGAACTGGAGCGCGTGGCGTCGGAGGTGGAGGCGGTCGTGAAAGGCGTGCCCGGCACGTTGAGCGCCTTCGCCGAGCGCACCATGGGCGGAAACTATGTGCAGATCAACATTGACCGTGAGGCCATCGCCCGTTACGGCCTGCGGGTCGGCGATGTGCAGGAGGTGTTGGAAGTGGCGCTGGGCGGCATGCCGTTGACGACGACCGTCGAGGGCTTGGAGCGTTACGAGGTCAATCTTCGCTACAGCCGCGATTTCCGGGAGAATTTGGGGGCGCTGCGCGACATTGTGATTCCCACGCCGGGCGGGGCGCAGGTGCCGTTGGGCCAGTTGGCAAAGATTGAGACCGTGCGCGCGCCCATGGGCATCAAGAGCGAAGCGGCGACGCCGAATGCCTGGATTTACGTGGACGTCAAAGGGGTGGACATCGGCACTTACGTGGCCATGGCCCGGCGCGCCGTCAACGAGGCCGTGGCGGGCGGGCGCATCCAATTGCCCGGCGGCTACAACATATTCTGGAGCGGGCAGTACGAATACATGCAACGCGCCGCGCACCGGCTGATGATGGTTGTGCCGCTGACTTTGCTCCTCATCATCCTGATCATCTACCTGAACACCCGGTCGGCCATGAAAACGGCCATTGTCATGCTGGCCGTGCCCTTTTCGCTGGTCGGCGCCATCGGGGTGCTGGCGGTGCTGCATTACAATCTGAGCGTGGCCGTCTGGGTGGGAATCATCGCGTTGGCCGGGCTGGATGCGGAAACCGGCGTGGTCATGCTGCTCTATCTGGACCTGGCCTGGGAAGAGTGGAGAAAAAAAGGCCTGCTCACCAATTTGGCGGGGTTGCGGGATGCCATCTATCACGGCGCGGTGAAGCGCGTCCGCCCGAAAGCCATGACGGCCTGCGTGATCATCGGCGGTCTGGCGCCGATTTTGTGGAGTCACGGCGCCGGGGCGGACGTGATGAAGCGCATTGCCACGCCCATGATTGGCGGCATGGTGACGTCCACCCTCATGGAGCTGTTGGTGTATCCGGCGATTTTTTACGCGTGGCGCGCACCGCATGTTGAATCTGACATGGTCAGGCCAGCCTGACATGATCGGGCCAGGATGGGACCGGCCCAATGCGTTACCGGCAGCCGCCTGGCTCAAGATGTTTGATCTGCGCCATGAATTCTCATGAGCGCGAGGAGGACGCGGTATTCGGCTATGAACTGTTGAAGCGTGTGGCGGCGGTCGTGGTCAAGCGGCTCCAGATCGTGCGGCTGCAACCATGGCAATCGCGGCAGGAAACAAGCGGCACATCTGCGCGCACTTGAGGAAGTTTTTGGCTTTGCGGCGGCGGGTCTGCCCGCTTAAAAGACTTCGGCCTTGAGGCCGGTTTCGCTTTTGATTCGCCGGCAGATATGGGCCAGGCTTTGCAAGGGGATGTGCCCGCAATTGGAATAAGCCGTGGGCCGGGTGGCGGAATAAATCTGCACCTGGGAAATCATGGCCCCGTCGTTCTTGAGTTCGACCAGGCGATGGATGTATTGGTCGATTTCCTCCTCGGGCGGTTCCTGATCGGCGATCATGGGGAAGAGGCTCTGGATGACAATGGGATGCTTGCGGCCAATCTGGCAGGCATTTTGCAGGACTTTTTCCAGGGGGGCTTCGCTGCGGTTGACCCGGTCCATGTATTCCTGGGTGCCGGCGTCGAGCTTGATCCAGATTTCGTCCTCACGAATGAAATATTGCAGGCCCTTCTGGACCCGATCCAGCTCCAGCCAGGTGCCGTTGGTGATGAGAACCAGCTTGAAAAAGGGATGCAGCCCGCGCGCCCGCACATGCACCACCGCCTGCACCGCTTGCGCGAACTTGCTGCACAAGGTCGGCTCGCCGTCGCCGCTGAAGGCCACATGGCGCAAGTGGAGCAACTCGCTGCTCAAGGCCCCATAACCGGCCATCCGCCGAATGGCGCCGGACTGGATGAGGATGAGGGTTTTCTCCAGCTCCGCCCCCATGACGGCGACATCCAACTCCTGCTCCAGCGGTGGAATGGAGCGGTTGACCTCGCAATAGATGCAATCGAAGTTGCAGAACTTGTCCGGGTTCATGTTCAGCCCGATGGAAAGGCCGCGCGCCCGGGCCGAGGTCACCACATAAACAAACCGGCTGCCGAGGAAATCACGGGGACAGCCGAAGGCGGTTTCAGTTTGATGCGCGTGTGCGTACTTTGCCTCTTGAATCTCGCAAGCTTTCGCCGACATAATCTTTGCAGTCAAGTTAACTTCAGCGCCAACGACCCTGCCACACCAACTTTGCGAAATACTTGCCGCTTTTTGCTCAATTAAACGTCGTTGTTTTTGCTTTCTGGAAAAGGGCGTCTTGTTGTAACTCGTTGAGCGTGAACTGGACAGCCACCCAAGCGGGGCGCAAGACGGGCTGACCTTCGCGCCAGGCCGGAACCGGGCTGTTTATCGAGGGCAACGTCCCCGGAACCTGCGGTTTAACCGAAATCGGCGGCGGCAAAATATGCGTCGTTTTCGCCAAAAAGTGGGGAGCCACCTGCGCCGCGACAAGCCAAAATGGCTTCGTCAAAATGATCGCTATGCCATCATTCAAACGCGGGGGGATAGCCATAATGAAGTGCAGATATATTCTTTTGGCCTTGTCTTGCGTCGCGCCGGCCGCGGGCTTCAGCCATGCCCGGCCGGGCGTCGTTTTTGACTTGGGCCATCCGCTTGGCGCGACCCTGTTTGGCTTGTTTCTGATCCCGCTGGTTTTGGGTCAGGCAACGGCTCTATACGACAAACAGACGCGCCCCCTGGAATTGGCATGGAAGCCCGGTGAAATCCGGTTGCAACCGTTGTCAATTTTACAGGAGGTGGCACACGATCCAGCTCACACCATGGCTAGTCCTCACTAAGCCCGCTGGAACAGCAGGCAACGACCAGGGCGCGCCAAATATGGCGCGCCCTGATTCTTTTGCGAGGGAATTGGGGGCCGTTATGGTTCTGAATTTCGTCCGGAATGTCCAACATTAAGACACGGGGTGCCCTTCATTGGACAACAAACCGCCGTTTGATAGGGATTTCACCTCACGGCGCCCCTGCCCTCGTCCATGGCATATCCGATGCTCATAAACGACCATGATGAAAGTCGTTCTTATCGGCCTGTGGTTTTGGATCTTCGCCTTCCTGTGCTTGGCGATAAAACGGGAATTGCGCCGATGCCGCCATCATCAGATTCGCGCCTTGCGGCGTTTCACGAGGGAGAATTTCAGTCCGCGTCGGAGCCATCAACAGCCCAGTAGCGCCTAATAGCCAGCGCCGGGTTGAGGGTCCACGACCGGTGCGGGCCTCGGCCGTTTAGGCAGGTTTGATGGGAAACAAAACAGGCGCCCCACCCGGGGCGCCCCATGAAAACTAACTCTACTGCGGGGAGTAGTGTATAAAGGTCCGGCCATCTTGTCTGCAAGGCAAAACACCTTTTTTGTTGTAATCCGACCCCTTACACATTATCGGATTACGATTTTTAATGGCGATTAACACCTCCATTGCTGAACCAGAACCCGGCCTGAGGCAGGCGCCGGGAACTCTACGCGCGGCCCCTCCCCCGCTCCGCGCGCCCAGGAAATCCTTCTGGCAACTGGCCGGCGACGTGCTGGCGCATGGCGGCCCCGGCTATGTGCAGTTTGCCATCACCAACATCTGCAACGCCAAGTGCGATTTCTGCGGCTTCGCAGCCGACAAATTCGATCCGCGCCGGCGCCGGAGTGTCACGCTGGCACAGGCCAGGCAGGTGGTTGACATCCTGGCCAGAAACCACATCGGCTACCTTCTCTTTGTCGGGGGAGAACCGCTCGCGCACAAGGACCTGCGTTCCATGACCCGCTACGCCGCGGAACGGGGCATCCGTCCCATGATCTGCACCAACGGCTCGCTTTGGACGGAGCAAAACATGCGCGGCCTTGCCGCCGACGGGTTGAGCAGCGTCATCATGTCCATTGACGCGCACGACGTGGGGCGTCATGAAGAAAACCGCGGCCTGCCGGAGGTGTGCAAAAAGATCAAATACGCCAACGAGGTATTCGCCGAACTGGGAGTGCAGAGCACGGCGAGTGTCACGGCCAGCCGGCTGATTGACGATTACGAGAAGCTGCCGGACTTTCTGCGGAGGCTGGGATTCACCAGTTGCACGTTCAGCCATCCCTTGACCCATTTGGCGTCGAGCTACCTGAGTTTCAGCGATTCGAAGCTGGTCAGCTATCAGCGGGAGGAGTTGATCGAGGTGTTCGAGAGGATCAAGCGCATGAAGATGCGGAGCGGCTACCCGGTGGTGAACCCGCTGGAATCGCTGACCGACATGCAGCGGCATGTGCGCGGCGAACGGGAACATTTCGGCTGTCTGGGCGGCCACAAGTACTTTTACCTGGATTGGAATCTCGACCTGTACCGCTGCCATGCCTGGGACAAGCCGATGTGCCGCATTAAGGAATTCGACGAGAGCAAATTGATCCGGGACGGATGCACCAAATGCATGATTGACTGCTACCGCGACCCCAGTGTCCTGCAATTTGTGGCCGTGAGCGCCGGGGACGCCTGGCGGAATCTGAAACAGGGGAGGCTGGGCGCGGCGGCGAAGAACATCCTGGACCGGCGCAACGTGACTTCCCTTCGGGCGGTGTGGGAGGCCAGAAAATGGATCGGCAACGTGTAACGGTTTAGAGCCGGCGGGCGCGCAGGGCGTCTTCGAGGCGGAGGAGGTCTTCGGGCAGGTCAACCGTCCAGGCCATGCGCTTGCCGGGTTGGTCCGGGTGCTCCAGTTCGAGGATTTCGGCGTGCAAAGCTTGCCGTGGAAAGTGGATGGAAGCGCCGCCGCGCGCGCTGTCGCGATAACCGGGGTGGTAGGCGCGGTCCCCGACCAGGGGAAGTCCCGCCTGAGCGGCCTGGATGCGGATTTGATGCTTGAGGCCCGTCTCCAAGCGGAGCCGCAATTTGGAGATGACGCCCTGGCCGCCAGCCCGGGGAAATTCCGCCAACACTTCGTAATGGGTGATGGCCTGGCAGGCTGCGGGTCCGGCGGCTTTTGCTTCCGTTGCGGAAATGACCTGCTGGCGCAATTTGTCGCCGTCCAATCGCAACCAGTGCCGCCAGACGCCCTTGGGCGAGGGCGGACGGCCTTCCACAAAGGCCACATAGCCGCGTTTCATGGTGCGGGCCTGCACCTGCGCGATGAGATGGCGGCGCGCGGCGGGATTGGTGGCCATGCAGAAAACGCCGCTCGTATATTGATCCAGGCGATGGACCGGCAACGGTTTCAACCGGCGATAGGCAGGCGGCAGCGGCATTTGGTCCGCGCCCTGTTTCCCCGTCCCCAGCCTGCCCGCGAGGAAATCGGCCAGGAGGCCCAGGGCGGAGGGGCCGGAATTGGAGGCCGGCACGGAGATGAGGCCAGGCCCCTTGTTGACAACAGCCAAGGCGCAATCCAGATAGAGCAACGAAACCCGCGGATGAATCCGCCACCCGGAACCGCCGGCCAGCGGGGCGAGGCGGGCGCCCAGTTGCAGGGCGTCCTTCGGGTCGGGGATGATGTGGTGGGGTTTGCGGATCACCATGCCATTGAGGCTGACGCGTCCGGCCAGGATCCATTGTTTGGCGCGGGTTCTCGGCGTGTCGGGATACTGGCGCAGCAGCCAATCCAGGAGCGGGCCGGTCGCGGTATCGGTCGGGCAATTCGACATGGCCGCAATATGGCGCGCCCGCCGCGAATAAGCCACAGGATACTTGACGCCGTTCCGCAAGGCGATAAGATTGAGTGAAGCTCGGCGCGGCGCCGGGCTGAAAGGAAACGTGAACAACTGCCGGAGATAATCCGATGAAAACCAACCTAAAACTCTCCCTCACGATCATGGCGTTGCTGTTGGCGGAGGCCTGCGCCCTGGCCCAAGTCCCCGCCACGCTCGTGAGTTTTGACGGCGGCGATGGCGCCAACCCACAGGCGGCCCTGGTGGCTGGCGGGAACAGTTTGTACGGCACGACCTATGGCGGCGGCAGTTCGAGTGCGGGGACGGTCTTTGTCGTCAATGCGAATGGCACCGGCTTCAGCAATCTTTATAGCTTTACCGGCGGCAGCGACGGACGCGGGCCGCAAGGCAGGCTGGTCTTGTCTGGGAACATGCTGTATGGGACCACCGAGCTGGGTGGCGCCCCAACCCATGGCGTCGTCTTCGCAGTCAATACAAACGGCGGCGGCTTCACCAATCTGTACAGTTTCAACGGCCCGGGCGACGGGGCTGAGCCGGTCGCCGGGCTGGTGCTGGCGGGCAATATGCTCTACGGAACGACTTACGCCGGCGGGGGCAGTTCGTTCAGCGGGGCGGTCTTCGGCATCAGCACCAACGGCTCCGTGTTTACCAACATCTATAATTTCAACGGCAGCAACAACGGAGCCCATCCGGAGGGGGGGCTGGCGTTGTCGGGCAACACGCTCTACGGCACGACCTACGCCGGAGGCAGTTCGGGCAACGGGATCGTCTTCAGGGTCAATACGGACGGCAGCGGTTTCAGCAACCTCTATAACTTCACCGGCGGCAGCGACGGCGCGAACCCGGAATCGGGCCTGGCGCTGGCGGGCGGCACGCTTTACGGCACGGCCTCGGGAGGCGGGGACTTCGACAACGGAACCGTCTTTCGTGTCAATACAAATGGCGGCGGCTTTTACAGTTGCGAGTTCAATTACAGCGACGGGGCCAATCCGCAGGGAGGCCTGTTGCTGGCGGGCAACACGCTCTACGGAACGACGACCAACGGCGGGACACAGGGGTGGGGAGCGATTTTCGAGGCCAATACCAACCTCGGCAGCATTGGCAATTTGTACTCGTTCACGGAAGAAATCGACGGGGCTGTTCCGGAGGCGGGACTGACATTGCTGGGCGGCACGCTGTATGGGACGACCCAAGCTGACACCAGCTACGGTTCGGGGACGGTGTTTGCGTTGAATGTGCCCGGATTCACGGCCACGCTGAATATCGCCAGGCAAGGCGGCCAGGCGGTATTGAGCTGGACCAACGCGGCCTTTGTGCTGCAATCAGCCGCCAATTTGCCCGGCCCCTGGACCAACCTGGCCGGCGCGACCAGTCCTTCCACCAACACCGTGACCGGCACAGGGCAGTTCTTCCGCCTTTGCCTGCCGGTCTCTGACTGAAGCCGCCGCCAGCCGGCGGGGCCTTAAGAGCGTGTTCTAAAAAAATGGCTCGGCAGGAGCCTCGCCCTGCCGAGGCGTTCGTGGTAGAGCGAGGCTCCTGCCGAGCCGGGGCGTCAATAAATGAGATTTTTAGAACACGCTCTAAGTCTCGATGCCGTACATCTTGATCTTGTTGTAAAGGGTCTGGCGTCCGATGCCCAGGCGCTTGGCGGTTTCCAACTTGTTGCCGTTGGTTTCCTTGAGCATCTGGATAATGGTGTTGCGCTCCATCGCCTCCATCAGCGTCAGGTCCGGATTGTCCTTGGCTGTTGTCGCCGCCATGATGGACAAATCCTTCTCTTCCACCGTGTGGCCGTCGCACATGAGGACGGCCCGTTGAATTTCGTTCTGCAATTGGCGGACGTTGCCCGGCCAGTCAAAGGCGCGCAAGGCCTCGGCGGCGGCGTCGGAGAACCCGCTGATATTGCGGCCCGCCTGGGCGTCGTAGCGTTTTAAAAAGGCATTGGCCAGCGGCATGATGTCTTCCCGCCGGTCGCGCAAGGGCGGCAGGTGGACCGAGATGGCGCTGATGCGGTAAAAGAGGTCTTCGCGCAGTTTGCCCGCCTTGATGGCATCGTCGGTGGCTCGGTTGGTGGCGGCGATGATGCGGCAATCGGCCTTGTAACTGGTCCGGCCGCCGACCGGGCGCACTTCCTTTTCCTGCAGGACGCGCAGCAGCTTGCTTTGCGTGTCAACGGGCATCTCGGAAATCTCATCCAGCAAAAGCGTGCCTCCCTCGGCCTGGCGGAAAAGCCCTTCCCGGTCCGCCGTCGCGCCGGTAAAGGCCCCTTTGACGGACCCGAACAGTTCGCTTTCGATCAGCTCGCGGGGCAGCGCGGCGCAATTGATTTTGATGAGCGGCCCCTTGCTGTGGGGGCTTAGATTGTGGATCAAGTCGGCAATGACTTCCTTGCCCGTGCCGCTTTCCCCGGTGATGAGGATGGAGACATCGCTGGGGGCGATCCGTTCGACGGTGCGGACGATGGACTTCATGGCCGGGCTTTGAAACACCGGCGATTCGCCCCCGCACATCGTGACCACCGCCTTGCGCAAGGCATTGGCTTCCTGGTTCAAGCGCCGGTGTTCCAAGGCGCGTTCCACCGAGAGCAACAACACCTTTTGATCGAACGGTTTGGCCTGGAAATCATAAGCGCCCAGCTTGGTGGCCTCGACCGCCTTGTCGTAGGTGGCGTTGCCGGTCAGCATGATCACCTCCGTGTCCGGCCATTGCTTTTTGATCTTGGGCAGCAATTCCATGCCGTCGCCATCCGGCAGGCCCAAGTCCAGCAACACGACACCCGGCGGCGGGTCGTTGAAGGCGGCCAGCAGCTCGGCGGCGTTGGTTTTCGCCAGCGGCTCGTAGCCGGCGCGTTCCAGAATGACTCCCACCACCTCCCTCACCTCCACGGTGTCATCCACGACTATGATTTTCTCTTTCATAAGTGTTTCTCCCGCCCGCAGGCGCAGGCTTCAACAAATGCACTGAAAATCTGCCGGAAAACCGGGCTCCTGTCAATTAAACGTTCAGGATGAAATTGCAATCCGAGCAGAAACGGGCCATTGCCGTTCTGCTTCAATTCCACCGCTTCAATGACGCCGTCCGGGCTTTGCGCCACCGCCCGCAGCCGCGGCGCCAGCCTGCTGATGGCTTGGTGGTGCGTGCTGTTGACCTTAAAACTCCGCCGGCCGGCCAGCCGCGCCAGCAGCGTGTCCGGAGCGACCGTGACGTCATGCACCGGCTCATCTTTGGCGTCCATGCGCCGGTGGTTCAACGAGTTGGGCAGTTGCGTGGGGATATCGACCACCAGCGTCCCGCCCAACGCCACGTTGAGCATCTGGTGACCGCGGCAGATGCCCAGGAACGGCTTGCGCTGCGCCAACACCTCCGCAATCACATCCTTCTCCCAGGCGTCCCGGTCCGGCTCCAGCGGCCCCACCGTTCTGGCCAGCGACTTGGGCAGGTCCCTGGCGTAGAGTTTCGGGTTGATGTCGTCGCCCCCCGTCATCAGGACTCCGTCGCATCGCCGCACCGCCTCGGCGATGACCTGAGGCGCCTTGGTCGCGGGAAAAATCTGGGGCAGGCCGCCGGCGGCGATGACGGCGTCGGTGTAGCACTTGGAAAGGCTGATAGACCAATCGGCGAACTCCGCGCCGGCGCGTTCCGTGCCGGGCATGACCAGGATGACGGGGCTTCGTTTCATGGCGCGATGGCGGCTGGGTCAGTCAACATGTTTCTCTTGCTGCAGTTGCTCCAACTCCGACCCTGGAAACCGCTCCAGGATGGTTTTGCGCAGGCGCGTTTCTGCTTCGGGCCGCAGCAGCCGGCGGTTGATGCGCCGATGGACGGAATCGAGCAGGGCCAGCCAATCCTCCAACGGGGGGCATTGGACCTCTTCCCAGCGGTCGAACCGTTTTTCGCGCCAGTAGAACACCCACTGCTTGCCGACGTGCTGGGCGTAGCACTGGACGGTCTCCCCCTCCGGCGTCGTGCGTTTCCAACTGATCTCGGCTTTGGGCATCAATCTCCTTCCGTGAAATCGACGCCCGCCACCGCCAGGGCCGCGATGCCCTCCTCGCGCCCGATAAAGCCGAGGCGCTCGTTGGTGGTGGCCTTGACGCCAATGCGCTGCAACTCGATGCCCAGCGCTTGGGCGATGTTCTTTTTCATCGTCGGCGCGTGCGGCATCACTTTGGGTTGCTGGGCCACAATGGTGGCATCGACATTGACAATCCTGCCGTGGCGCACTGTAACCCGGCGCGCCGCCTCCTGCAAAAAAACTTTGCTTTCCGCCCCGCGCCAGCGCGGATCGCTGTTGGGAAAGAACTGGCCAATGTCCCCTTCCCCCAGCGCGCCCAGGATGGCGTCGCAAACGGCATGCATCAGGACATCGGCGTCGGAATGCCCGTCCAGTCCCTTGGGATGGGGAATCTCCACCCCTCCCAGCACGAGCCGGCGGCCGGTCACCAAGGGATGCACGTCATATCCGATGCCGACATGAACCATAGGCTCAATTATATGGATGGGGCCGCCGACAACCAAGACTTTTATAAGATAGTCAAGCGCGGCGCAGGCCCGTGCCCTTTCGGGCGGCGCGGGCGATGCGTTCCAGCTTGCGGCGCAGCAGACCGTTATTGGCCAGCATCCGCCAACCCTGGCTGCCGGGGATGGGCTGGCGCCAGAACTCTCCGCCCGCCCGTTCCAGAATGAAGCCGGCCGCCGCAATGTCCCACAGGTAAAACCCTGACTCGATGTAGGCATCGAACCGGCCCGCCGCCACGTAGCACAAGGACAGGGCGGCGGCGCCCATCATCCGTATCTTGCGGACTTTCCCGACCAGGGCGTTGAAGACCGGAAGATTCTCCCGCAGGCTGGCGGGGTCTTTGGCAAAGCCAATCGCCACCAAGGCCCGGTCCAAGTCCTTGTTCCGGCTGGCATAAATGCGCCGGCCATTCAACAGCGCCGGACCGCCGCGCGCCGCCGTCCACAACTCCTCGCAAAAGGGATCATAGACCACGCCGAGGACCGTCGAGAAATCCGGCCCGGCGCGCTGCTGCAAAGCGATGGAGACGCAGGCATGCGGAACGCCGTAAGTGAAGTTGACCGTGCCGTCGATGGGGTCCACCACCCAGCGCCAATCGGCATCCGCCGCGCCCGCCACGCCTTCCTCCCCCAGGATCGACCAATGCGGAAAGGCGGACAGCAGGGTCCTCTCGATCAACTTCTGGCACTGGACATCCAGTTCCAATTTGATGTCGTGCTGCGATTGCTGGCGGATTTTTTTAACGGAAGTTTGGTGGCGGCGCATCAAGCTGCCGGCCTGCCGCGCGGCCCGCACGGCGCAGGCCAATGCCCTGCCCAGTTGCGGCGATTTCATTGCAATCCTTTCATGAGCGGCCAGCCTAACGCCTGTCGGCGCTATTTCGAGGAAATTCGACTGGCAAAGGCAGGATTCCATTTTTGCTCAAATGAACAAGTTCAGGTTGACAACTTGACGGGTTTAAGGAATCCTTAAAACATGAAAGATTTGGATTCGATGACTGTTTCCAAAGTGGGCCAGGGCACGCTGCCCAAATGGTGGCGGAATGCCTCGGGCTTGTTGGAAGGCGGAGTGGTTGAGGTTCGTCCCATGCGCGATGGCAAGAACAGCCTCATTCTAACACCCAAACCCGCCAAACGGCGCGGCGCTGTTGGCTTGCTCACACAATTCGCCCGCTGTCCAAGGCCCATTCGTCCCCCGGCCCGCCATAAGCTGCCCTTCAAATGAGCTTCCTGATCGACACCGATCTGCTGTCGCTGCTGGAACGGAAACAAGTGCCCTCCAATCTTGGGAAGTGGGTGCGGGAGAATGAGGCGGAAATTTTTTTGAGTGTCGTTTCTTTTGCCGAATTGCAGTTTGGACTTGATCGAGCGCCCTCCACGCATCGCCCAAGTCTTGCTGACTGGCTTGCTGAGACACGACGCAGATTTATTCCAGCCACGGAGGAGTTGACCGAGCCGGTGTTGGTGCGATGGAAAGAGTTGCTCGCCGACCTCAAAAGCAAGAATCGCACGATGACGTGCGAGGATTCATTGATCGCGGCCACAGCCCTTTTTCACGGCCATACGCTCGCCACGCACAATAGACGACACTTCGAACCGGCAAACTTGGAAATTATCGATCCTCTGGCTTAATATGAGGAATGAACCGCCGGTGAATCCGTGACTTGCAGTCGGTATTGCTGACAAATCACGGGGTTGGAGGTAGTTTACAAGGCGATGAACTGTCATGATTACATTGCGGTTGACCCCGCAGTAATGGTGGGGAAACCCGTGGTTCGAGGGACGCGACTGGCCGTGGAACATGTTCTGGGGCTGATGGTGCAAGGATGGCCGGAGGAGGAGATTATGCGCAACTATCGGTTGACACGTGAGCAGGTAAGGGCCTGCGCCGCCTATGCCCAGGAACGCTTGAGCGAAGAAAAGGCCTTTGCGCTGGCCATATAAACCCGGCCATGCAGTGCAATATCGCAGAATTGGTCATTTTGGCAGAATTTCTCCGTCTTCGTTAACTTCGTTACCTTATGTAAAATCCTTGTGGATTGACATTTCTACATCAGTGTATCATAGTATCAATGTATGCGAACGACGATTACCGTGGACAACGATGTTTTTGAGGCGGCGCAGGCGCAAGCGCGCGCCTCCGGCAAACGGCTGGGCCAAGTGATATCGCAATTGGCGCGCCGGGGATTGCGCGCTTCGGCGAGCACGACCAAGCGAACCGGCCTGCCGGTGTTTAAAGTTTCGGGCAGCGCGCCAGTGATCCCCAGCAGCCGCGCCAAGGAAATGCTGGATGAGGACGCGGCATGACAATCTCGTTGCCGGACACAAATCTGCTGTTGGCATTGGCGTGGCCCAATCACCAATTTCATGCGCAGGCCCATGCCTGGTTTGCCGCCCGCGGCAAGCGCGGTTGGGCGACGTGCGCCTTTACGCAACTGGGATTTATCCGCCTTTCAGCCAATCCGGCTTATTCGCCGGAAGCGGTTTCGCCGCAGAACGCGGCCGCTTTGCTCCAACACTGGACGAAACATAAAGCGCACCATTTTTGGAATTCGCCGGCGGCAGATTCACCGGCCATTTATTCAAGGGCCTTGGGACATCAGCAGGTCAACGATGCATGGCTGGTGGAAGTTGCGCGGAAAAACAAAGGCAAACTCGTCTCGCTGGACGCGCGCCTTTCCGCTCACGCCAGCGAAAGCGGCTTGGTCGAAACGATCATTTCATAGCCATCTCCGCCTTTTCAACCTTGTTTAATATTGTAATAAGTGTCCCGCCACAGAGGTTCCGGCGTGCAAAATGGAGGCTTCACGAACGCTGCCGTCCGAATTATTTGGAGCGGCGCAACAACCACAACGCTGCCGCGCTCAATCCCGCGAGTGTGGCGGTGGACGCCTCGTCCGGTGCCGGACTGATGGCGATGCCATCGGGTTCAGCCAACCCGGAAATCAGGGACGCATTGACCGTCGCCCCGGAGGTCGTGTATTCGCCGACGGTGCCGCTTCCATAGTTCGCAACAAACAGGTCGTTCCCCGAAATTGCAATGCCATAGGGTTGATCCAACCTGGAAATCAGCGACGTATTGACCGTCGCCCCGGCAGTCGTGTATTCGCCGATGTAGCCGCTGTAGAAGCCGAAGAGTCCATAGTTCGCAACAAACAGGTTGTTCCCCGAAATCGCAATGCCCTGGGGGCCATTCAACCCTGAAATCAGCGAGGCATTGACCGTCGCCCCGGAGGTCGTGTATTCGCCAACGGTGCCGCTGAACCAGTTCTCAATAAACAGGTCGTTCCCCAAAATCGCAATGGCATCGGGGCCACTCAAGCCAGAAATCAGCGAGGCATTAACCGTCGCCCCGGCAGTCGTATATTCGCCGATGGTGCCTCTACGGTAGTTCGCAACAAACAGGTCGTTCCCCGAAATCGCAACGCTCTGCGGGTCAGACAACCCGGAAATGAGCGACGCATTGACTGTCGCCCCGGTAGTCGTGTATTCGCCGACGACGCCGTTTACCCACGTCGCAACAAACAGGTCGTTCCCCGAAATTGCAATGCCAGTGGGGGTGTAATACAAGTCGGAAATCAGCGAGGCATTGACTGTTGACCCGTTCATCCCGTACTCGCCGACCGTGAAGTTCGCAACCGTACCTACGTATAGATCTTGCGCCTGGATGGTGGCCGCCAGACTACACGTCAGGGCTAAGGCGATTCCATAGATAATCTTCGTGGTTTTCATACTGAGTTATTCTGGCCTCAACGCGCTATGCCTCGGCGGGTTGCTCTTCAGCCGAAGCCCGCTCATGATCCTCGGGACGGCGCAATCTTCTCAAAGTGAGCCTGATTTGTCAAGCCTGCAATTTCGGCTCGCCTAATAGTCTAATAGTTTTCGGTGGATGGTTGGCTATTGCAATAAATGAGCCGACGGTGATAAATTGGAACAAGGTTGTATGGACCATGAACAAATTGCGGTTTTCGATTCCGTTCGGATGGGTAGTTTCATCATATGAACTAGTTTTTGTATGATCAAAGTTAACGATTGGTATTCGCCATGAAGTGTTTGATGATAATTGGCAGCGTTCTCGTCGTTGTTGCTTTCCTTTTGCCGGCGTTTTTCCGTGGGACAGTTCCAGCGGCGGAACTTACGCGCGAACGGATGGCTTTTGATCGCATACGAATCCTGGACTATGCACGCGTTCATGGTTAGTTGCCAACGGATTTGGCAGCCTTGCCACGACTGGCTTTAAAGCCTGAAGCCGATCACTACTTTGAAGATGCTTGGCATAGGAGCCTTATTTATGAGGTGGACTCCTCAGGCACTGTCACTTTGAAGAGTCTTGGCAAAGATGGCGTTCCGGGGGGTTCTGGCGATGATGCGGATATTGTCCTTAAATTTCCGTCACATAATGCTGACGGGAGTTAGATTAAGGCAAATTAACTTATATATGATTCGCATGATATAACCTAACACTGAAGAGACCTAACGAAAACCGCAGAATTCCCTTTAAAATCAATGGTTTGATGCGTATGGCAAGCGATGAGGAGTGACGGGCAAAAATGGCTAAAAGTGAATTTTAAAGCCGGAAGCATGCGATTGGATTTTGGTAGCGCGAACGTCCCTGTCGCTCTGGCCGGCGTCCCGCCGGCCAGTGATGAGGCTTTGTGGCGCCAACTCTTCGGTGAAGCCTTCAAGGCTATGATGGTTGTCGGCGGGACGCCGACAACAGCGGTCGGGACGACCGCGATCCCCGGAACCAACTGAATCGTTCCGGCTAAGTCCTGTGCGGCTGCCTTCCCGGCAATCAGTTGTCAGCGAAGAGGTATTCCAGGTCGCTCTGTGAGAGGTTTCTGGCGAAGCCTTGTTCGCCCAGGACTTCGGCGATGGTTTGGGCTTTGCGCTGCTGCAATTCCCAGATCTTCTCCTCGACGGTGCCGGGAGAGATGAGGCGGTAGGCGTTGACGGTGGTGGTCTGGCCAATGCGGTGGGTGCGGTCGATGGCCTGGGCTTCCACCGCCGGGTTCCACCACGGGTCATAAAGGATGACATAACTGGCGGTCGTCAGGTTCAGGCCGGTGCCGGCGGCGCGCAGACTGAGAAGAAAGACCGCGCCATTGGGATCGTCTTGAAAAGCCTGGGTGACTTCCTGGCGGTCCTTGGTTTCTCCGGTAAGGATGTGAGTGGGGATTTGGCGGGCGGCGCATTCCTTCTCCAAGATCTTCAGCATTTGGACAAATTGGCTGAAGAGCAGCACCTTCTGCCCTTCCGCCATGAGCGGTTCGAGCAATTCAAACAGGGTGTCCGTCTTGCCGGAGGCGGCCTCGTTGCCCACCAACTGGGGATGACAGCAGATTTGGCGCAAGCGGGTCAAAGCCGCCAGCACATGAATGGTGCTTCGTTTCAAACCGCGTTCGGCCACGGTATTGAGCACCTGCTCGCGGCTGCGCCGCAATTCGGCCAGGTAGAGCTTGCGCTGGGTCTCTCCCATATCGCAATCGCGCCTTTGCTCGATGCGGTCCGGCAAATCGCGGGCCACCTCGCGTTTCATGCGGCGCAACAGCAGGGGGCGCACCTTGGCCGAGAGCCGCCGCCGCGCGATGCGAAGCTCGTCGGCGGCGTTTTCGCCGCGCGGCTCGTAATTGTCGCGAAACTTCTGCTCGCTCCCCAGGTAGCCGGGCTGGATGAAATCGACGATGCTCCACAGGTCCAGCAGCCGGTTCTCCAAGGGCGTGCCGGTCAGGGCCAGGCGCTGGTCGGCCCGCAATTCCTTGACCGAGCGGGTGATTTGGGCGTCGGGGTTCTTGATGAATTGGGCTTCGTCCAGAATGACGGCGCGGAAGGAGAATTTCTGCAAGGCCGCCAGGTCGCGCCGCAACAAGGCGTAGTTGGTCACGATCAAATCGTGTTCGGGAATCTGCCGGCGCAAATTGTGCCGGGCGGCGCCGCTTTCCAGGACCAGAACGTTGAGCGAGGGCGTAAACCGATTGGCCTCCCGCCGCCAATTGTGGATGACCGAGGCGGGACAAATCACCAAGGCAGGCCGGTTGGGGCCGTGATTGGCCTTGAGCCAGGAAAGCCAGACCAGGGTTTGCAGCGTCTTGCCCAGGCCCATGTCGTCGGCCAGGATGCCGCCCAATTTGTGGCGGGTGAGATGGCAAAGGAAGTCGTAACCGGCGTGTTGGTAGGGGCGCAGTTCGGCATTGATATTCTTGGGAAGGGGCATGGCAGGAATGCCTTTGAATTCGGCCAGGCTTTTGCGCAACGCCTGGGCGAGCGGGGAATCTCCAAAGCGCCGCAAGCCGGCCTCATCCAGATGCGCCGCCTGTTCCAGCCCCAATCGTTGCGGCACCGGGACCAGGCCCTCCACGCCGAGGTCCGCGAAGGCCTCCTGCGCCGCCTGCACGGAGGCCGTGTCCAGTTCGAGCCAGCCGGCGTCGGGCAATTTGACGAATCGTCCCGTGGCCGTCTGCAGCCGCTGCAAATCCGCCGCGGTCAGTTTGACGCCTTCGGCCTCCCAATCCGCGGAGACGGAGAACCAATCGATGCCGCTGCCCTTGATGGCCAGCCGCGGTCGCAACGGCCGCGAAGCCAGGAACAAGCGGTGAAAGGCCAGATTGCCCAAGTAATCGGCTTCCTGCGGCCGATCCGGCCAGGCTTCGGCAAAAGCGCCCAGGAAGTTATCGTTGGCGTCGCCCACCCAGAGGCCCGGTTCGGGCGTGAACCAATCCAGGCGCCGCAGCCATTGAATGGCTTTGTCCAGGCGCAGATCGTCCAGAATCCTGGGTTTGCCGTCAGTCTCCAGGCGCGGCGCGTCGCATTGCCATTCCGCGCCGTTCCAATGCCAGGGGCGCTGCTGCTCCTCGCACCGCGCCAGCAGCCGCAGCCGCACCGTGTCATCGACCAATTCGAAAGTGAACCGGGGCAAAGCCCGATGCACGATGCAGAGCTGTTCCCAGTCCACCCCATGGCAGGATTGGGCCTTGCGCAGCTTGGTCAACAGCGTGTGGGTCAATTTGCTGACCGGCAGCGACTTGCGTTGCGCCCAGGAGTTGAGCAACTCGTCCGGCGGCGCGCTTCGCAACAGGTAGAAGACGTGGCCGTCCAGGACCATCGACGGCCGGCCCGCGAAAAACTGGACCCCGCCCAAGGGCCGTTTCTCGCCTCCCGGCAGGGCCATCTGATGAGTAAAATACAACTCGCCGTTGACCTTCTCCAACCGCGGCTCCATTTCGGCCAGGTGCCCGTTGAAAACAACCGGCTCCTGGTTCCCGGCAATGATCAAACGGCCTTTGTCCCCCCAGCGCGCCAGCCATTGCAGCAGTTCCAGGCCCGTCAAAAGCAATGGCTCCCCTGCCCTCTCCGGCTCGGCCCGCTTTTCGGCCAGCCACTCGATGAATTCCCAGTCCGCAAATGAAAACAATTCCTGCTCATGCGAGGCGCGCGTCGCCAACTCGACCATTTCCCCCAGCGTCTTGAGCTTCTCCCCGGTGCGCAGGCGAGAGAGGCAAAAGTTGACCGACAACCCGTGCAGCGCCGAGCCTTCCGCCACCGGCCTGATTTCGCAAACCACCCGCAGGCTGGCCCGCGGCGCGTCCAGATGGGTCGGAGTCGGCGGGAAGAGCCAGTGTTCGAGCTGGCGAACCAGGTGCTGCTCCCGCTCGCCGTGTTCGATCTCGGCAAAGCGCCGCAAATTGGCGTGGGGCTGCAACTCGGCCGGCAGGGGGCGGTTGGCCCGGAGAAAGAGAATGGCGGTTTCCTCCAGGCGCTTCTTGCCCTGGGCGGAAAGCACCTTGGCCCACCAATTCTGGCTGGTGAAATCCTTGCGCGAGAGGGAAAGCCTCTCGAAATAATCCTCCAGCAGCAGCCAGGCCCGTTGCGGATCGACGCAATCGGCAAAAATCCTCAGAATTTCGGTGCGTTCCGCCACGGCCGCCTTGGAATCGGCCAGTTCCCGCCGCAAATCGGCCTGTGAGCCATAAGCCTTGGCCAACACACTGTTTTGGGCATCATAGTTGGCCGTGTTGCCCAACCCCGTTGCGGCACCGCATCTTCGCGTTTTTTTAGCCATGCGCGTTTCCCCAATATAGCCGTTCATCACGCCACGGTTCCGCCCTGTTGTCAATAGAAAACCGTGAAAAGTTATGCACGGGTTATTAACCGCGGTTCCCTCCGCGCCGAAGTGGAAAGCCTGGAATGCGCTTCAATTCTTTGCAGAAAAGTGACAAGCGCCAATGGCCCTTGCAGCCGCCGACGGATGGGCGACCGCGTCAAGATGAAATATTAACGTTACTTGGCCGGCGGGGTCCAGACGCTGACTTTGTCCGCCGTTGGGAAATCGGCGGGAACGGGGATCGTGACCTGGCTGGTGGCGGCCCATTCCGCGCCGCGGTTGAGCGTGGTGACGAACCCCACGTCTTCCATGGATCGCGTGTCGTGCCCCATGGTGGTGTGAAACATCCGGCCTTTGTTGTAGTTGATGGCCATCAGGATCGGCTCATCCTCATGGGTGGTATCCGAGTTGGCGGTGGCGAGGACGGTAACACTTTTGGCGGGGCCAGCCAGCATCGAGTAAAGTTCGTCGGGAGCATGCAACCACTTGCGCGGCAGCCCTTTCATGATGGGATGGTCCGGGCTGCGGGTTTCAACGACCCACGAAAAGTAAGCGCCATGCATTCCCCTGGGGCCTGGGTTGCCGGCATCCAGCACCTTTTTGCCGCCCCGCCAGCGGATCATGGGGCCGGAATCCTGGTTGCGGCCGCCCCAGCCGCCGACGCCGATCATCTTGTTATATTCCACCCAATGCGGAAAGGAGTTGTCGGCGGCATGGACACTGACGGCGCCACCGCCGTTTGTGACATAATCCTCGAACGCGGTCATGGTGGCGGCAGACCAACTGTCGCCGTTGTAATTGAGGACAATGACATTGTATTTGGCGAAATCCGGTTTGAACTCCTCCATGCTCTGGCCATGCGCCGGACTGGTGGCGACCTCGACGGTGAACCGCCCGGAGCTTTCGAGGGCGGCCTGGAGGATTGGAGTCGTGGCCCGCCAATTATGATTATTCTGGCCATCGATGATCAGGGCTTTGAGTTTGTCGGCGGCGGCAGCGGGTTGAAGGCTGAACAGAAGCAACGCGCCGAGCGCGAAGCCGGAGAGCCAATTGATGTTGACGGGGTTCATTTTCATAGTGTCTGTTGATGCATTCCAAATTCCGGGAGGGATAGTGGCCTGTTTGCCGGGTTTTTGCAAGCGGCGGACATTGGCGGCCTTCGTTGGGTTACGGGCGGTTCATCGGCGGTTCATGGAAGGGCCGGCCCGCGCGGTAAAATTCCAAAAGCTGCCGGTTGATGGCTGCAAAGCGCGTTTCACCGGCGGCGGTTTCGTCGCGCACCGCCTTTTCAGCCGTGGCGACGGCGTCGGAGAATCGGCCTGCCTCGGCGTAGGCGGCGGCCAGCGTGCCGGGCACGCATGCGTCCTTCACCGGCGGCAGACGGGAGGCCCGTTCGGCGTATTGCACCGCTTCGGTCCCGTTCCGCACCGTGTCGTCCGAAGCCGTGGCCAGGAGCCAGGCCAGGTTGTTCAAGGCCTCCACCGAATCGGGTTGGAGCGCCACCGCCTGGCGAAGTTGGGCCGCTGCCCGGCGCAAATCGCCGGCCTGATGCAGCAGCATCGCGTAGTCCAGGCCCATCCTGACATCCGGTTTCGGGGACAACGCCAGCGCCACGCCCAAGTGGGTAAGCGCCGGCCGGCTCCGGCCCTGGCGCAGCAAAGCCACGGCGTATCTGCGGTGCGTTTCCGGGTCGTCGGGCTTGAGCTTCAGCGCCGCCAGGAAATGCGGTTCCGCCTCGTCGAATCTGCCTTGAATGCCCAAAAGTTGGGCCAGATTCGATTGCGCGTCCGGATTCTCCGGATTGGACTGAAGTGAAGCAACGAAGTGTTGTTCAGCCTCGGGATAGTCTTTTCTGGCCGCCAGGAGCACGCCATAATCGCTTTGCACGCCCCAAGCGGCCGGGTTTTTCGCCAAGGTGTCACGGAACAGGGTCTCTTCCGAGGTGAACACCTGCGCGCGCTGGAAGGTCAACCATGCCAGGCAGCCAATGAGGGCGGCGGCCATCCATCGGAAGGCCGCGGCGGGCAGCAGGACAGTCAGGCTGGCGGCGGCCAGCGATACCGGCGCCACTAAGGGCAGGTATTGCAGGTGGTCCGAGACGCGCCATCGGGTCAAAAACTGCGTATCAAAGAAACCCAGCACCGGAAACAAGGTGATCGCAAAAACTCCCAGCCCCAGCAGGACGTGCCGTCCCCATCTGCGGCGAAATCGCCAGCAGACCAGGACAGCGGCGCAGAAAAGAAGATCCGGAATATAAGACGCCAGGGCGGTCGCATCGACCTTCCACTGTGGATAGACCAGGTTCAGGTTCAAGGGCAGGAGCGCCTTGCCCAGATAGAACCAATAGATGCTCCCGGCCAGGGCTGTCCGTTCCCAAAAACTTTGCGGCGCAAGCGTCATCCCGACCAATTGTTGGTGTTTCTGGAACCAGGACGACATCAGTCCGAACGCCAGGGCGAGGAGGAAAAATGGGGCGGAGCGGAGCCAATCCCGGCAGGTGATCCGCCCGCGCTGCCACGCCGCGACAGCCAGCAGCACCAAAGGCAGCATGATGGTGGAGGTTTTGCTCAGCAACGCCAGGACAAAGGCCAGCAGGGAGAGGCCGTAGCCCAAGGAGGAAAGGGGGGGAGGATTGAGATTGGGATTAAGATTAGGATTAAGATTAGGATTAAGATTGGGAAGGTAGAGCCAGAAGCTCAGAAGGAAGAATGGCAGGGAGAGGGTGTTCTTCATCTCGGCAATCCGGGCGACCGAATTGACGCACACGGGGTGGACGGCAAAAATCGCCCCCGCCAGCCACGCGCCCGGGATTTTCAAGCCAGCCAACACGCGCCACAACAACACCGCGCTGACGACATGCAGGAGCATGTTGACCGCATGATAACCTCCGGGATGAGGCCCCCAGGCCAGCCACTGCGCCCAAAACACAAACCAGGACAGCGGCCATTCCTTCTGGAACCAAATGGAGAACGGCCCGAACTCCCCCTTCACGATTGGATTGTCCGCCTTGACCATCCGCCAGTCATCCATCACGAAACTTCCCGGCAGAAGGGGGCTATAAACCGCAAACACCAGCACCAGGATAACCACCGCTCCCAAAACAAGCCGCCAGCCACCCCGGTCGGGGCGGCAGGGCAATGAGGATGATGTGGGCTGTTCCGGCAATTGCTTACTGGTTCCGGTTGGGAAGAATAAGCAAGGCGGGCCGATTTGTCCATGAGGCAGGTTCAAATTCCGAGGGCAATACTTTGCGCTTTGAAGCCGGCGCGGGCCGGTATAGCCTCGCCGCCATGAAAGATGACAGGCCGCCGGCCATCGCGCTCATCGGAGTCCCCGCCCCGGCGCTGCGCGGCGCGGCCGCAAGCAGCGCGCTGCCGGCGGCGTCGAGTATTGGCCATTGAGATATGCCGTCTGTTCTTCAAAAGATTCCATGAACCAGCAACCCAGCACATTCATCAAAGAGGACCCGTGGCGCATCTTGCGCATCATGTCGGAATTCGTCGATGCCTTTGAACTCTTCGCCAAGGTCGGGCCGTCGGTGAGTATTTTCGGCTCGGCCCGCAAGCGCCCCAGCGATCCCTATTACCGGGCGGCCGTGGCCCTGGCCCGGAGCCTGGCCAAAAACAAGCTGCCCGTCATCACGGGCGGCGGGCCGGGCATCATGGAAGCGGCCAACCGGGGCGCGGCCGAGGCCGGCGGCACGTCCATCGGCCTGAACATTGAATTGCCCTCCGAGCAGAAGGGCAACCCCTTTGCCAACATGCCGCTGCATTTCCATTACTTTTTCTCGCGCAAGGTCTGTTTTGTCAAGTATAGTGTCGGCTTTGTCTTCATGCCGGGCGGCTTTGGCACCCTGGACGAGTTCTTCGAGATCCTCACCCTGGTGCAAACCAAACGCATTCCCGGCTTCCCGCTCATTCTTTTCGGACACGAGTACTGGAACGGATTGATCCGCTGGATGAAGGCCACGCTCGAAAAGGACAAGCTCATCGGCCCGGGTGATTTGCAACTGTTCACCATCACGGATGACCCGCAGGCGGCGGTGGATATAATCCTGGACTATCTGCGGAAAGTCGGCCCGCCGGAGGTGTCTCCGCGCGCCGTCGGCTGAAGTCCTGTTTTTCCATGCTGGCGGACGAACAACTGAGTCCTGAGCAACTTGCGGTCTTTCGGCGCATGACGCCGGAACAACGCTGGCGGGCGGCGCACCGGCTGTACTGGACGATGCGGCGGCACAAGGCGGCATTCCTGCGCAGCCAGCATCCCGATTGGCCGGAAAAAAAAGTTGAGGACGAAGTGCGCCGAATATTTTCCCATGCCAGAACCTGACTTGATCCAGTTGTTTGCGCAGCCGTTGAACCAGATCGGGGTTCGTTATCTGGTGAGCGGGAGCGTGGCTGCAATGCTTTACGGTGAACCGCGCGTTACGCATGACATTGACTTCGTTGTCTTTCTGCGCCCGGAGGATGTGGCAAAGTTCCCCGATGTTTTTCCAGCCCCGGAATTTTATGTTCCACCCGCAAACATTATTGTCATCGAGATGGCGCGGGAACGGAATGGACACTTTAAAATCATTCATGCCGACTCGGGTTTGAAGGCGGATTTTTACACGGCAAATCGTGACGAATTGCATGCATGGGCGTTTCGCCATGCGAAGCGGTACACAATTGGCGAAACCGAGATCTCTCTTGCGCCGCCAGAGTACGTCATCGTCAGGAAGCTGGAATATTATCGCGAAGGCGGCTCTGAAAAACATTTGCGCGATATTCGTTCGATGCTTTCCATTTCGGGCGAAAAACTCGATCAGACGGCCTTGCATGACTGGATTCAACGGCGTGGATTGGAAGCGGAATGGCAACTGACTTCCTAAAAGCACATTCTGCAATGTCTTACAAATGGAGCGGAGGTTAAACTCTGTGGAAATGACTGATTCCCATTGCCGCTGAGGGCAACGGCGGGTAGGATGCGCGCCATGACAACCACCGCCTCAGCAGGGGCAGCGCGGCCCGATGGCCGGCGACCGGATCAATTGCGCCCCATCCGCTTCCAAAACGGCATCGCCCCCTACGCCAGCGGTTCCACTTTGATCGAATGGGGCAACACGCGCGTGATTTGCGGCGTCACCGTCGAGGACACCGTGCCGCGGTGGATGAAGGAACAAAACGTGACGGGCGGCTGGATCACGGCCGAATATTCCATGCTCCCCTACTCCACCCTCACCCGCAAGGCGCGCGACATTACGAAGGGAAAACTGGACGGACGTTCCCAGGAAATCCAGCGTCTCATTGGCCGTTCGATGCGCGCCGCGATTGACCTGGAGAAAATCGGCCCGCGCACCATCTGGCTGGACTGCGATGTCTTGCAGGCGGATGGCGGGACGCGCACGGCGGCGATCACGGGGAGCTTTGTGGCGCTGGCTTTGGCCGTCCGCAATCTCGCGCAGGGGGGCCGCCTCGCCGCCGACCCCTTGCTCAAGCCCGTGGCGGCGGTGAGCGTGGGCATCGTGCAGTCGCAGGCCTTGCTCGACCTTTCCTACGTCGAGGACGTGGCGGCGACGGTCGATATGAACTTGGTGATGAACGCATCCGGGGAATTCATCGAATTGCAAGGCACGGGCGAAGAGAGCGCCTACAATGAGGAACAACTGGCCGCCATGCTGGCGGTCGGCAAGCGGGGCATCCAGCAGTTGATTGATGTGCAGCGGGCCGCGCTGGCGGGCGGCTAATTCCAGGACAAATCGTCGGGCGATTCGGCCAGCAACCGGCCCTTGATATCTCTGCGGCGCAGGATTTCTTTCCAGAGCCGGGCCGGCTCCGGGTAAAACACCAAATCAATGGTAGCCGGATGGACCAGCCAGTCCTGGCGCGCCATTTCCTGATCGAGCTGCCCCGCCGCCCAGCCGGAGTAGCCGGCGAACAACTTGAGCTTTTGCGTGGTGGAACTGGATTCGCTCAAGTCCATCAAGACGTCCAGGGAATGCCCCAAGCTCAGGTTCACCATGACGTTGGCCTCGGGCAGCAAAACGTCGGTATGGAGAAAACTCAACGTCCCCGGCTGCACCGGGCCGCCCACGAACAGCGGCTGGTCCTTGATCTTCTCCGACACATTGGCCACCAGGGCCTGGCCCACTTTGCTGTCGCTGCTGCGGTTCAAAATCAGCCCAAAAGCCCCTTCCTCATCATGCTGGCAGATCAGGACGACGGACCGATGGAAAAACGATCTGTGCAACTTACCGCCATCCAGCAGGAGCTGCCCTTTCAAGGATTTGTGGGCTCTGGCCATGACCCCGTCTCATTTCATCAGCTCGCGCGCCGCCTCAACTATCTTGCCGGCGGTCAATCCGTGCTTTTGATACAGGTCCTCGGCCACGTAGGCTGATTGTCCAAATTCCCCTTGGATGCCCAGCGACTTCATGCGATGGACCACCCCCGCCTGGGCCAGAGCGTGCGCCACCTGCGCGCCCATGCCGCAGATTTTCTGATGATCTTCAATCGTGACAACGCGTCCTCCGCAACGCTCGACCGCCGGCCCGATCGTCTTCAAATCCACACGGTTGATGAACGGGTTGGCGATGACTGTGGCGGCGATGTTTTGCTCCTTGAGCTGGCGGCCCGCGTCGATGGCCCGCCCCACCAGCGGTCCGCAAGCCACGATCACCACGTCGCCTCCTTCGGCCAGCACCTCGGCCTTGCCCCATTGATACCGGGCGTTTTCCACCCAGCGCAGCGGGTAGTTTTCGCGCCCCACAAAAAAGATGGTCGATTCGCCGTCGTGCCCTTGTTCGCGCGCCCGCGCCGTCCGCTGGATCGCCTCGTACATCAACGCTTCCGCCTCGTCCGCGCAGGAACAGGCGATGACCACCGTGTGCGGAATCGCCGAGACGGCGGCGAAGTAAGTCGTGGCCTCGTGCGACGCCCCGTCGGCCGCGTCCTGAAAACCGACGTGCGAAAAGACGGCGATGACCGGCGCCTGGGACAGCGCGGACATGGTCAGCGGCAAATTGCCCTTGGTCACGCCAAACTGCCCGAAGGTATCGACGACGGGAATGAAGCCCGCCTTGGCCAATCCTGCGCCGGTGCTGATCATGTTGGCTTCCGCCACGCCCACCTCGATGAATCGGTCGGGAAAACTCTTTTGGAAGAAGCTCATGCCGGTGGACCCCTCCACGTCCGCGGAAACCGAAAAAACGGGAAAGCCCTCCTGCGCCGCGCGCACCGCGCCCCTGGCCAGGCCGGCCTGGATTTTCTCCTTCTTGACAGACGGGGCGGGCGGCGCGGACGCGGCTTTGGCCTTTTTGGCCGCCTCCTTCTGTTCCCAATCGGCGCGCAGGCCCCCGGCCCACCCGGCCAATTCGGCCGGAACTTCAGGCGCGCCGAAATAAATCTCGTTGACAAAATCCACGATCTTTTCCGCATTGGCCAGCGGAAAGCCGTGGCCGCCCGAGGCGCTCTCCACGGTGGAGCGAACCCCGAAACCCTTGACGGTCTTGGCCCACACACAGACTGGAACGCGCGGATTGGCCCTGGCCTGTTGCAGGGCGGATTCCACCGCCAGATAAACTTCCTGCAGATTGTTGCCGTCGGCGACTTTGACCACGTTCCAGCCCAGCACGCTCATCGCTTCGAAACTGGGGACCATCCTGAAAGCGTCCTTGCTGATGCGGCCGGAAAGCTTCGTGTCGTTGTCGGAAACGACCAGCAGAAACGGGTTGAGCCGGTCTTTGGCCGCCAGGCCGGGAATGGCGGCGAATGCCTCCTTGGCTTCCCCTTCCATGGACGCCCCGTCCGAAACCGTGCAGATGGTGACGCGATCGTTCTTCCGCACCTTGTCAGCCAGGGCAAGGCCCTGCGCCTGGGGCAGGGACGAGCCGAGAGGGCCGTTGCTCAGCAGCACGCCTTGGGGATTGAGGTGGGACTCGCCGTGCCCGGTCAATTTGCTTTTGATGCCGCGGAACCCTCGCAAATCCTGAAACGTCAGGCCGTCAAAACCGTAATTGGCCCGCAAGGCGTAAATGCCGTTCTCGCAATGGCCGGCGTCGTTGACGAAATGGTAGGCTTCATGCCAGGGGCGGTCTTTGACGGCGAACATCACGCCGTGAATGGCGGAAACGATCTCGGCGAAGGCCGCCGGCCCGCCCCAATGCGAGGCCGCGCCGCCATTGACGGCGCACATGTCCATGAGGGCGACCAGGGCGCGGCTGGCGCGCGGGTCCGCCAAAATGACCGCCTGCCCCTGCGCATTTTTGACCGTCACCGAATATTTCGGGGCCTGCGCCGGCGTGGGGGCCAGTTTGGATGTCAATGGGAGGGGTTTCAGCGGAGGGGCTGCGACGGGTTTAACGATGGATTTATCTTCAGACATAGTTATGGTGCTTGACGCATGGCCGGCAAAAGAGCGGGTGGAACTGGTACGCGCGGCGGGAGTCGAACCCACAACCTGCGGCTCCGGAGGCCGTCACTCTATCCAGTTGAGCTACGCGCGCACTAGCATCGCTTAAACCATGAACCCGGATCTCTGCCTTTGCAAGCGTTTGCCTCTCCACTATGTCGCCTTCCTCCGCCTCCGGCAAGAAAATCTAATCCCGCACCGCGACCCTGTTTCCAGTCCGGTCCCTATTGGCTGGCCGGCATTTTGCGGTTGCAAAACGAGGTCCCCAGACTAACTTGGGAGAAATATCAGGGGGAACGCTTATGAACGATGCAGAACGTGACAGGCTGTTAAATCCCAACAGGCGGGAATTCTTGAAGCTGGGCGGCGCGGCAGCGGCGGCGCTGATGAGCCCGCCCGCCCTGGCTGCCACGGCGGCAGACTGGCTGATTTCCAATCCCAAGACGGCTGGCGCCATGCCGACGCGCAATCTGGGGAGGACCGGGCATCGGGTTGGCCTTTTCAGTCTGGGCGGGCAAGCGGCGCTTGAACGCGCGCAGAACGAGGCCGTGGCCGTGCCCATCATCGACAGGGCGCTGGACCTGGGTGTCAATTATATTGACACGTCCTCGATTTATGGCGGCCCGGCGCGGTGGAGCGAGCGCTACATCGGCCAGGTGATGAAGCGTCGCCGTTCCGAGGCCTTCCTGGCCAGCAAAACCAAGGAGCGGACGCGCGACGGCTCTCTCCGCATGTTGGACAAATCTTTGGAATTGCTGCAGACGGATCATTTGGACCTGTGGCAATTGCACGATCTGGGCACAATGGCCGAAATCGAGGCGGTCTTCGCCAAGGGCGGCGCCATGGAAGCGCTCTTCCAGGCGCGCGATCAGAAGCTCGTTCGCTTCCTGGGCGTCACCGGCCATTACCGCCCGGACGCGCTCCTGGAAGCCATCCAACGCCATCCCTTCGACACGATCCTGATGGCGGTGAACGCGGCGGACAAACATTATTACAGTTTCGCGGAACATTTGCTGCCGCTGGCCGTGCAAAAGCAAATGGGGATCATTGCCATGAAAGTACCTGCGCGCGGACGGCTGTTGTCGAACTGGACGCCCCCGCCGTTGGAGAAGCAAAGGCATTCCTGGGAAGGCGTGGTCCTGGCCGACAGCCCCGGAACGCTCGATATGCGGGAGGCCATGCATTACGCCTTGAGCCTTCCCGTAAGCACGGCCATCATCGGCTGCGACTCCCTGGCGCAACTGGAGCAGAACGTTCAGTTGGCGCGCGACTTCACCCCTCTGAGCCAGGCACAAATGGAGGCCATTGCGGCCAAGGCTGAACCCGTCTCAAAGCAGGCGCTGTTCTTCCGCTTTTTCGAGAAGCACATCTAGAAATTTCGACTTTTCAGTCACTTCGGCGCCAAATCCGATTGTCGTTGTTATGCGGCAAGCTTGCCGCTATTTTGCCGGCGTTATGAAACTCATTTTGCGCGCGCTTCTTCTTTCCGCTTTCCTGCCCCCCGCCTTTGCGGCGCAGGCGCAGCAACCTCCCGTCACCAACGCCCCTGCCGCGACCGTGGCGGGGTTGCCGGAGGGCGCGAGGATGTTCAAAGACATCGAATACGTGCCCGGCGGACACGAACGGCAGAAGCTCGACCTCTATCTGCCGCCGCCCACCAACAAACCGTCGCCGCTCATCATCTGGATCCACGGCGGCGCCTGGATGGCGGGCAGCAAAAACGATTGCCCCGCCAAACGCTTCGTGGCGCGGGGTTATGCCGTGGCCAGTGTGGGCTATCGTTTGAGCCAGCACGCGATTTTCCCCGCGCAGATCGAGGACTGCAAGACGGCGGTGCGCTGGCTGCGCGCTCACGCCAAGCAATACCACCTGGACCCGAAGCGTTTCGGCGCATGGGGAGCGTCGGCGGGCGGCCATCTGGTGGCGTTGCTTGGAACGACCGGTGGGGTGAAGGAATTTGACCGTGGCGCGAACCTGCGCGTCTCCAGCCGTGTGCAAGCCGTGGCGGACTTCTTTGGCCCGACGGATTTATTGCGCATGGGCGAGCAATCCAGTCCCAAGAGTCAAATCCATCATGACTCGCCGACTGCGCCGGAGGCCAAGTTGATCGGCGGGGCCGTGCAGGAGAACAAAGACAAAGCCAATCGAGCCAGCCCCATCACCTACGTTTCAAAGGGCGACCCGCCGATGCTGATCGTCCACGGTGACGCCGACCCCCTCGTGCCCTGCCAGCAAAGCGAGGAATTGTACGAAGCCCTCAAGAAAGCCGGCGTGGATGCGCAACTGCACCTCGTCAAGGGCGGCGGACATGGAACAGGCTTCGGCCCCGACGTCAACGAACTGCTCGTGCAATTTTTTGACAAGCATCTTAAGAACAGCGCGGCGCGATAGGGCTATTCCGCGGCGTTCCGCTCCGGTGCGCGTCGAAGTTGCCAGTGTTTGCTCACTGGGCGGCAAGTGCAATTATCGTTGTCAGCCGGCCGGCTTGCCGCTATGTTGCCCGGCATTATGAAAGTGATTTTGCGCGCGCTCCTCTTTTCCACATTCCTGCCCCTCGCCTTTGCCGTCCAGGCGCAGCAACCGCCGGCTCCCGCCAATGGTCCTGCCGAAGACGTGGCGCCGTTGCCGGAGGGCGCGGTGACATTCAAAGACATTCAATACGTGCCCGACGGAAACCGATGGCATGCGCTCGACCTTTATTGGCCGCCGCCGACAAACAGACCCTTGCCGCTCATCATCTGGATCCATGGCGGGGCATGGAGGGCGGGCAACAAGCAAAATTGCCCCGCCAAACGCTTCGTGGCGCGCGGTTATGCCGTGGCCAGCGTGAATTATCGTTTGAGTCAGCAGGCGATTTTCCCGGCGCAGATCGAGGACTGCAAAGAGGCTGTGCGCTGGCTGCGCGTTCACGCCAAGGATTACGACCTTGACCCGGAGCGTTTCGGCGCCTGGGGAGATTCGGCGGGCGGCCATTTGGTGGCGCTGCTCGGAACGACCGGCGCGGTCAAGGATTTCGATCGGGGCGCAAACCTGGATGTCTCCAGCCGAGTGCAAGCCGTGGTGGACTTTTACGGCCCGACGGATTTATTGCGCCTGGCCGAACAATCCGGTCCGAACAATAAAGTCGATCATAACGCGACGAATTCGCCGGAATCCCAGTTGATCGGCGGGCCCGTGCAGGAGAACAAGGACGAAGCCAATCGAGCCAGCCCCATCACTTACGTTTCAAAGGGCGCCCCGCCGATGCTGATCGTCCACGGCGACGCCGACCCCATCGTGCCGTACCAGCAAAGCGAGGAACTTTACCAAGCCCTCAAGAAGGCCGGCGTGGAGGCGCAACTGCACCTCGTCAAAGGCTCCGCGGATGATGCGGGATTCGGAGCCGATTTGTACGAACTGGTCGGGCAATTTTTTGACGCGCATCTTAAGAACAGCGCGGCGCGATAGGGCTATTCCGCGGCGGATTTGCCGGGTTTCAACGCCTGCTCGTAACAGGCCAGCGCCTCGCTGTGCCGTTCCATGCGGTTCAACAAGCCGGCCTTGTACAGGTAGGCCATGATCAGGGTCGAATCCTGCGCAATGGCGCGGTCATAGCATTCGATGGCGCCCTGGGTGCGTTGCAGCCGCTCCAGGGCCGCGCCTTTCTTGACCAGGGCTTCGGCGTTGCCCGGATCGAGGACAAGAATTTCATCCAGGCAATCCAGCGCTTCCTCGGCTTTATCCAGCTTCATCAGCGTTTGGCTCTTGTTGAACAGCACCTGGATCGTGTTGCGTCTGTCAGGAATGGCTCGCCCCGGAATTTCCCCGGACGACTCCGCGGGTCCGTTGCCCGCGTGTCCTTCCGGCAGCGTCCGGCCCGCTTTGACCGATGTTTCCATGTCGTGGAGCCGCTGTTCCAATCGCTCCATCAATTGCAGGAAGCGCAGGTTGGATTGCTCCAGGCTGTGGGCCGGCGGCAGAAGCATCTCTCCCGCGCCCGCTCCCAAGGCTTGAGGCGAACGGGCCGCGCTCAATCCGGCGGCGGCGGCGGCCAGCCGGTTGACCGAGGCCCATTGCAAAAACGCGGCAAGCAACAATCCGGCAAATCCGATGAACGCAAAGGCGCCCGCCGCGATGAGAATCGTTCTGTCCAGGTGCTCCATGCCGCTCAACTGTTCGGCGCGCTCGCTGGCGATGGACTTCTCCATCAAGCGCAGCCGTTCCTCCAGGGCCACGGAGTTGCTCGCGTTGGCGGCGGCGGTTTCCTGCTGAATCTTTTCCAGCGCCAATTGGGTGTCGCGTAGCTGTTCCTGTATTTGCAGATAGGAGCGCAGAAAATCCTGCGCCCGCACGTCGCCGGTTTCGCCGGCTTTGACCTCGGCGCCGGCGGTGGTGTTGGTCTCGGCCGCCGACGCGGGACGGAGCAGGACCGTCATGGCAGCCAGCAAAAGACAGCCTGCCCGGATGCTTCTGAAGCCGGTCTTTGGTTTGGTAGTCATCAAAACGAAGCCTGAACAAACAGTCTTAAAATGGAAAGCCAAAAGCGATGTTAAAAAGGGCCGCCTCATTCAATACCGCTGCGGCTGTTCGCTCTGCTGCCGCGCCTTGAGACGCGCCTTCTCCATCTCGGTTTTCAGGAAAGTGATTTGGGCGCGGATCATCTCCCGGTTCTCGGCCTCGGCCGTGATGAGCGCCTTGAGCAATTCGTCAATCCGCCTCTCGTAATCCTGGTTGCGCTGATGCATCTGCTGCTCAATCCTCGCCAGGCGCTCGTCCACCGCCAGCATTTTGAGCGCGGCGGCCTGTTGCGTGGCCAGCAACTCCGCCCGGTCGGATAACAGCCGCAGCACCACGTGCTGTTTCAGCCATTGGCTCAGGTTGGCGACAACTCCCTCGCGCACCGATTCCGGCGTCCGAACCATCTTCTGCGCCGCCGCGGAAGCCGGAAGCCAGCTTTGCGATTGCGTCCGCGTGGCCCCTTCCGTCTCGACCCGCACATACGGCGCGCCTTCCGATGGCGGCATGGCGCCGGTCTGCGGGCGAGGCTCCGCCAACAGGACCGTCGCCGCGCGAGCCGCTGATCGGCGGGCGGAATCCCGAAGGTGAAGCACCAGCGCCAGAACGCCGGCCAGCAATCCCACCAGCCAAAGCAGGATTGTGGGCGACAGATTCGACAAGCGATCAGCGGGTTTTGGCGATTTCCCCAAGGCCGGCGCAGGAGGCGAGGCGCTCGCCCGCGCTTCCACCGCGGCCGGTGCGGGCGTTTGGTTGCTCGCTGCGATGGCAAGCTCGCCGATCGTCAACTGGCTGGCGTTCGTCAGGATGATTTCCGGCTTGCCCTGGTAATTTGAAATCATGCCGGCCATCTCAACATTTCTATTTGACAATAATGGCAGATTGGTGAATTCGTTCGTGAATCGGCTGAAGATGACGCCTGTGAACGGCGAATCGGGATAGGGTTGCTCAAAATTGAGGAACACCGCCCTCGGCCGGATCGTCACCTGGGCAACCCTGCCCGTCACGACCAGGTCCTCGCCGTAATGCTTGTCCGCGTTCGTTGCGGCGATTTGCCGGCGGCCCTGCGTCTCGGCCCGCGCCGAAGCCAGCGCCACAAAAGCCGCCAGGACAATCAAACAGGGAATTTTCATTCGCATCGTGCCGCCGGTCATCGGAAAAAGTCATACACTGGCCCATCTCACCCGTCAAGCGACCCAACCAGCGCCAAAAGCCCGGAAAGATCCATGACCCGCCGACAAATTCCAATGCGGCTGGTAAATCGTCCAGTTGCCGCTGGGGGTGCTCGCTGGAGATGACAAAGCGAAAATATCCCCCGGCCGGGCCACCCGGATACTCAGGGCTGCTGCTCACAAGCTCCGCCAGCACAAATTCCCCATTCCATTTCTCCGATCAAACGGGAAGAAATTTCAACCAGCGATTTTACCGTGCGGTCATGCACTGATGGAAATCGAACGCCTTCCTGTAGCTGGGGGCTCATGACAGACCAAGTCATTGCCGTTCAGGTTGTTGGTCAGGCGGGGTCAAACCCCGTGCGAGTTTGTTGGTTTGTTCAACGCGCGTTTACGTATGCCGGGGAATTTGTCGCTGTGTTGCGCAAGGGTGAGTTTGCGCGCGACACCAGCCCGCTCCGAATCGCATACGTTTTCCCGTCCCGGGGGTTGGTCGCGGTTGTCGCGGTGGCTTTGATCCACGGACGCTCCCGCTCGGCATCGGGCAGGAAATAGAAGGTCGAATTCAAGGGCACCTCATGAAAGTCAACCCCCTGCGATACAAACAGTATCGTCTCGTCTCCGTTAATTGGAACAGCACGGCCACTCACAAGGCGGCGGGCAGAATTGGTGGAGACTTTCAACCACAGGCCTTCTGGACGTTTTTGCGCAAAATAAAATGTTGCGTGAACAGGTGTTTCGGCAAAACGGAGCGAATCGGCGGCATCAGGCTTGGTTCGTTCCTTGTTATCGTCACCGGCTTGGGCGGACGTCCCATCGCCCGCTGGAATGCTTTTCGAGAAATCTGCCGGCGAACCGGCCGGGCTGATCTGCAAAGCCGTGGCTTTGTTGGAGGAGTTGCCAGTGCAGGTGATGGTCACTGTTGGTTTACAACCGCAACAGCCCGATTTGGAGCAACCAGACGACACTGGCGGGCCTTTGGTCACTGGCGACACCACAGCGCGCGATGGCGCCGCTATCGGAACGTCTATTGCGACCCGGCTCTGGGACAGCCCGGCTTGCGTCCAAATCACCGCCATCACTGCATACAGAACGGTTTTTAACCGTGGAAGCTGAGTGTTCGTGAATGCCATTGAAAAATATCCTTTCATAGGTCTATTCATTCCATTTATGGGCCTTTAGCAGGTGTAGCACGTGTACCACGTTGTTTAGCTAATTTTGGGGGATTTTCCGGGTTTTTACAAGCCTTTTTTTGACAGGTTTTTGTAATCGGTTCGGATGTCACTGGCGCGCCTATGAGCGGGAGCGGCGAGTCCGTTACGCGTCAGAGTGAGAGGAATCAGACCGTACATTTGCACAATCTGGTCCTCTTTTCATTTGCTTTTCTCCTCGCATAGAGAAGGTTTCTCAGCGTGTTCCGGTGCATCTGCAATTATTTATCCCGCCCGTCCAAACGTCGGATAGATTTATGACCGGCCGACAAATTCCAATGCGGCCAGCAAATCGTCCAGTTGCCGCCGGGTGTGCTCGCTGGAGATGACAAAGCGAAAATATCCCCCGGCCGGTCCGCCCGGATACTGGACGAACGACGGAAAAATCCGGCGCGCCATCAGATGCCGCCGGATGGCCCGCTCCTGGGCCAAATCCCGCGGCACGACCGCGATCACCGGGACCGGCGTTGGCGGCGCCGGTATGCCTGCGGCGCGCAGGGCCGTCTTGACATACTGCACGTTGCGATTGAGGCGGAGGCGAAAACTGCGGTCTTCTCTCAAAAGACGGATGGCCGTCAGGGCCGCATAAGCCAGCGGCAGCGGCAAGGGAGTGCTCCCCGCAAACATGGCGCTCCCGGCGATGATCCTGGCGCGCAGCGCCCGCGAACATAAAATGGCGCCGCCATAGACGCCGAAACCTTTGCTCAAAGTGACCGTTTGGATGATGCGCTTGTCTGAAACCCCGGCATATTCACGTGTCCCGCGGCCCGTTTCCCCGATTACGCCGGCTCCATGGGCGTCGTCCAGCAGTATCATGCCTTGAGGCGCAAGAATATCCAAAAGTCTCAAATACTCCGCCAAGGGGGCCACTTTCACTTCATGGGTAAACACGCCATCTGTCAATAAGATCGGTTTTATGGGCCGGCCCGTCCCGGTCAGAACGCGGCTAAGGTCCGCCGGATCGCAGTTTTTATATTCCAGGATGGGACACTCAAAAAAATGGCTGGCATCGCGCAGGCTGACGTGGGCAGCGGCGTCGATCAGGACATGGGAAAAATGGTGGCGCAACGTTTGTGCCACGACGGAATTGGAGGCGTAACCATTGGAGACGAGCAACGCCGCCGGCGCGGCAAAGAACCGGGCCAGCGCACTTTCCAACTCGCGGTAAAGGGCATGATTGCCGGTCGTGATGCGGGACGCGGCCACATTCAATCCGTATTTCTTCAGCCCCACGGCGACGGCCCGGATCACATCGGGATGGCTGGCCAGCCGAAAATAATCGCAACCCGCGAAACAGGTAAGTTTCCGCCGCCTCAAGAGCACGCAGGTGCGCCCGGCCGGTTGCAATGATTCAGCTTCGTTCATCTTGGATACAGCAGCTTAACCACGGATAAACAGAGATAAAATCTGACTCGATTGCTCCCGCCTCTTCATTCAGCCTTTAGCATTCAGCATTTAGCATTTCTTCAGTTCATCTCAGGGCACAATTTCCACGATATCGCCCGCTTCCAGCGGCAGGTCCTGATGATGCAACAAGTCGATTCCCTTCAGCTCCCCGATCATTTGTCCGTTGCGGATGACGCGAATGTGTTTGGGCGTCATAAAGCCCGTGTACTCGGCATTGACGATCGCCTGGGCAAGGCCCAAGCCTTCCGTCCACGGGATCACGTGATTGCTCACTGGCCCTTGCACAACGACCTGCGGCGGCTGCTGCGCCTGCCATTGCTTGGCGGCCTGGGCCTGGCCGGCGGTGTAAGCTTCGCGCGCTTTCCGTTCCGCCTCCTTCTTGCTCACACAACCGCCTAAAACCAGGACCAGCAAAATCAATATGCCGACGCCTTGGCGCATAGATCAGTGGGCCAGCGATTTCTTTGTCAGCGGCCCGGGTGGAGGACACCCTCCTTCCATTCGACCACCGCCGCTCTCATCTGTTCCGCAAAATGCCAGTGTTTTTTCACATGCCGCGGCACCGCGCCCGGCGATGTCCCCAGCAAATCGGTCGTGACCAATATCTCCCCGTCGCAATCCGGGCCGGACCCGATGCCGATTGTAGGGATGGGGATTTTGGCGGTGATCTCGCGGGCGACCGGCGGCGTGACCAGTTCCAGCACAATGCCAAACGCCCCCGCGTCCGCCAGCGCCACCGCGTCCGCCATCAAGTCGGCCCGTTCTTGCGGTGTCTTGCCTTTGACGCGGTAGCCGCCTTCCGCCACCACATTTTGCGGGAGCATTCCCAGGTGGCCGAGAAAGGGAATCCCGGCCGAAATGATGGCCCGCACTTGCGGCAGGATGTTCCGGCCCCCTTCCGCCTTGACGGCTTCAGCCCCTGCGGCCAGCAGGCGGAGGGTGTTTTCCAGGGCCGCCGTAACGGTGAGACAACTGTTGAACGGGAGGTCCGCTGCCAGCAAGGCCCTGGGCCGGGCGCGGGCCGCGGAACGGACGTGATGTTCCATCTCCGCCATCGTGACATGCGTCGTGTCGGGATAGCCCAGCACCACCATGCCGACCGAGTCCCCCACCAGCAACAGCGGAACGCCCGTGGCGTCCAGCCATTGGGTCATGGCATAGTCGTAGGCCGTCAGCGCCGCAATGCGCTCGCCTCCCTTCATGGCCCGCAAACTCCCGGGCGTGATCTTCCGTGGATTCATGGCAGCAATTCCTCCCGGCGCACGCTTTCCAAAAGCTCATCCGGACTCACCGTGGCCGTGCCCAGCTTGCCCACCACAATGCCCGCGGCGTGATTGGAGAAAATCGCCGCTTCAACCGGCGAGGCCCCCGCCACAATCGCCAAAGTAAACGAAGCGATCACCGTGTCGCCCGCCCCGGAAACATCGAACACCTCGCGGGCCACGGTCGGAATATGGAATGGCTTATGGCCGCGCTGGCATAAAAGCATCCCCTGGTCGCCCAGCGTGACCAGCAGCAGCGCCGGCTGGTGTTCTGTCAATAATTTATCAGCCACCGCCAGCAACGCCGCCTCCTGCGCCGGGGCTTCTCCCCGCGCCTCGTCCTGCGCCCCGGCCAGCTCAAAGGCCTCCTTGCGATTGGGCGTCAGCAGGGAAACGCCGGCCAGATTGAGGCAATGGGAAGGTTTCGGGTCCACGCTGAGCCAAACGCCGCGCCGGCGGCAGAGGGCCTTCACTTCGTCAAACAACTCCTGCGTAATGACGCCCTTGGCGTAATCGCATAAAATCACCGCGTCGGCCGTCTCCAAGCCCCGCTCCAAGGCCGCCAGCAAGCGGCGCGTGGTGTCGCCGTCGATGGTGAAACGGCTCTCGCGATCGACCCGCACCACCTGCTGGCGATGCGCGATAATGCGCGTCTTGACGCTGGTCTGCCGATTCCGGCACCCCACCAAGCCGCCGCACCCGATGTGGTCCCGCCGGAGGACTTTCTTCAGTTGCAACGCGGATTCATCGCAGCCCACCGCCCCCAGCAGTTCGGTCGCGACCCGCAAATCGGCCAGGTTCTGCGCCACGTTGCCCGCCCCGCCCGGAACGTAGCTTTCGCGTTCAAAATCCACCACCGGCACCGGCGCTTCCGGCGAAATGCGCCCCACCGTTCCCCAAAGAAAATGATCCAGCATGACATCCCCCAGCACCAGGATGCGGGCGTTGCCGGCCGCTTTGAGCAACTGCCCAATGCGGGCGCTGGACAGCCGGCCCGGCGCCGGCGGTCTCGGAATTCTTCCTTTGAGTTTCAATGGCATGGTTCTGTCTTGTTAATTCAAAAATGCCGTCAATGGACTCGTCGCCGCCGCCTCCCCCTGCGGCCCGCCCAATCCAACCTCAAACGCCTCGCGCCCCGCCTCCACCGCCGCCCGGAACGCGCGCGCCATCCGGCAGGGATCATTGGCCACGGCAATCGCCGTGTTGACCAGCACCGCGTCGGCTCCCATCTCCATCGCTTCCGCCGCCTGGCTGGGCGCGCCCAGTCCGGCATCCACCACCACAGGCACCGTGGCCTGCTCGATAATGATGCGGAGCTGCCCGCGCGTCTCCAGGCCGCGATTGGAGCCGATGGGCGATCCGAGCGGCATCACCGTGGCCGCGCCGGCGTCCTGCAAACGTTTGGCCAGCACCGGGTCGGCGTTGATATAAGGCAGCACCACGAAGCCCTCCTTGACCAGCAACTCGGCGGCGGCCAGCGTCTCCACCGGGTCGGGCAACAGATAACGGGGGTCGGGATGAATCTCCAGCTTGACCCAATTGGGCAGCCCCGCCGCCACCGCCAGTTTCGCCAGGCGCACCGCCTCGGCGGCGTTCATGGCCCCGCTGGTATTCGGCAGCACCAGATACCGTTGAGGGTCAACGTATTCCAGAATGTTGGCGAAGGGGTCCCGTTGCCCGCTCAAGTCGGCCCGGCGCAACGCCACCGTCACGATGGCCGTGCCGCTGGCCGCCAGCGCTTCCCGCATCAACTCCGGCGAGGCAAACTTCCCGGTCCCAACCAGAAGCCGCGATGCAAACGTCCTGCCGGCAATGGTCAATTTGTCGGATGCCAAGTTCAACCGTCCCAGTCTGAAGTCTGCGTCTGGAAGTTGAAAGCGCAAATTTTGCCGCCGCGGCCGGACCGCCGCTCGCAGCCCGCAAAAGTTTCCTTGACAAATCATGTCAATTCTGTCGTGATGCAGCGTGTTGAGCAATTCGTTTTTATAATGCGGCTTCTCTCATGAGTTAGCTTCCTTGATGCCGTGGGGGTGCAATGAAGAACATAGCTGCCAGAACATTTATCTGCCTTCTTTCTTTTCTCTTGACTAAAGCGGGCGCCCAAGGCGTTTCCGACCTTCTGCAGCAAGGCCTCTCCGTGCAGCACGCCGTCGTCCCGCTCTACACGCCCGGCGCCTTCAAACTCTCCGCCGTCGTGCGCGTGGAC
>Ga0326727_10003484_pt1 | contig 50187 bp, 38 predicted proteins | sample MB2enrmetagenome_FD_207643 | JGI IMG/M metagenome (GOLD analysis project Ga0326727, IMG submission 207643) | Lab enriched peat soil microbial communities from McLean, Ithaca, NY, United States - MB29MY | ecosystem: Environmental > Terrestrial > Soil > Wetlands > Peat | place: USA: New York... | reverse complement strand
CCCGAGATGAATGCAACACACGTGCAAAGACAAAAGCAAAGGCAAGTACAAAAACGCAGCTAAGGAAAAAGCAAATGCAAAAACAAAAGCCTTGACAGCCCCAGCCGTCTCATAGAAGCCCCTGAGGCAATGCAAACGCCCCGAAAGACTGCCTCGGGGGCTAAAGCCCTGTTCTATTTGGACTTTTGATGTACGGGCTAAAGCCCGTACCCTTCGACGAAAGCTGAGTTTTTAGACAATCTCCGAGAGTCGGGCGGTATCCGGCGGGAAGAAGGTCTCAGTGTTTCCCGTCGGGCATCAGAAGCTTTTCAAACTCTCCGACGGGCACAGGACGTCCGTGCAGATACCCCTGGAAAAAATGGCAACCCAGGCGCTTGAGGAACCTATGCTGCTCTTTGGTCTCCACGCCCTCGGCGATAACGGAAAGGCCCATCGTCTTTCCCAGCGCGACGATGGTCTGCGCAATGGCCCCGCTATTGGCGTCCAGCAGCAAATTCTGCACAAAGGAGCGGTCAATCTTCAGTTCGTCGATGGGCAGCCGATTCAGGTAAGCAAGCGAGGAGTAGCCGGTGCCGAAATCGTCCAGCGCGAACCGCAGCCCGCGCTCCTTGAGAGCGGTCATTTTAGCAATCACGCCCTCGACGTTTTCCAGCAGCATGCTCTCCGTCAGTTCCAGTTGCAGTCTTTGGGGAGCCGCACCGCTCCGGTCCAGTGCGGCCAGCACTTTTTCAACAAAGTCCGCTTGGCGGAACTGCCGTGCGCTCACGTTCACGGCGACAGTGATGGAACTGGCTTCCGGACGAGTCGCCCAGGTAACAATCTGCGCGCAGGCCTTTTGCAGTACCCAGTCGCCCACCTTCAGGATGAGGTCGGATTCCTCGGCGAGCGGGATGAACTGAACGGGCGTAACCAGCCCGAGCCGCGGATGCGCCCACCGGATCAGGGCCTCGGCTCCTACCAGGGCCCCCCGGTCCAACTGCGGCTGATAGTAGAGTTGCAGTTCGTCTCGATCGATCGCCTTGCGAAGTTCCGCTTCCAGGGTGGCGCGGGCCTTCACGGCGGCCTGCACGGCAGGATCGAAGAAGCATAGGGTGTTGCGGCCTGCCGTCTTGGCCTGATACATCGCGATGTCGGCTAGTTTCAGCAACTCGTCGACGCTGTCGGGAGCATCCTCGAAAAGCACCGCGCCGATGCTGGCCGTGCTGCTGTATTCCCGCACGGAGAGCTTGATGGGCTGGCGAATGGCGGCTAGAAGCTTGTGGCCGACATACTTCGCATTGTCGGCGGCATCCGCCGCGCTTTCGCCCAGGTCTTCCAGAATCACAATGAACTCGTCGCCTCCCAGCCGGGCCACGGTATCGCCCGCGCGCACCGATGAGCTGAGGCGCTGGCCCACCATCTTCAGCAAAATGTCCCCTTCGGAGTGGCCCAGCGTATCGTTCAGCGTCTTGAAGTCGTCCAGATCGACAAAGAGCACCGCGCCGTTCTGCCCGCTGCGGGCATGGGAGTTCAGCGCATGTTGCAGCCGATCGAGCATCAGCCGCCGATTGGGCAGCCTCGTCAAACCGTCGAAGTAGGCCAGTTCCTGAATCTGCTGCTCGGCCTGTTTCCGGGCTGTGATGTCGTGCAGAAACACCGCCGATTGCCCCCCACCCAGGGGCAGCTTCTTCACGCTCACCTCCACGTCGAACGTGGCGCCGTCCGCGCGGCGATGCATTGACTCGAACCGGTAGTTCCCCTGCTTCTCTAGCTCTTCCCGCATCTCCGACGGCGGCTCCATGATCCAGATGCCCGCCACATTCATGCTTTGAAGCTGCTCCCGGCTATACCCGCTCATCTGGCAGTAGGCGTCGTTAACCTCCAGAATGCTTCCCTCCGGACTCAGCAGCCAGAAGCCGTCCATGGCCGTCTCCAGAATGGTCCGGCTGAGTCTCTCGTTATCGGCAAGTCTTTCCTCGGCGGCTTTGCGGTCCGTCACGTCCGAGGCCATGCTCATCGCGATGCGGCGGCCGTCGGGCAGGCAGCCCAGAGAGACCGAGGAGAACTCCCAGATGCGCGCAGACCCATCCTTGCAGCGCACGACGTACTCGCCTTCGGCCTTGCGGCGGTCAAGGGTGTAGAGCGTTCCGATCTCTTCCAGCACCGGCCCGCGGCTCTCTCCATAAGCCCGCTCTGTCCACGCGGAGATCGTGGGAATTTCGGCGAACGTATAACCGGTAATCTCTATCCACGCGCGGCTCAGCGTGATCACTTCGCCATCTTCGGCATGGATCATGATGGGAAAGGGAGCTTCCTCGATGGCCAGCCGAAAACGCTCTTCGCTCTGGCGAAGTTCCTCATTCTTCTGGCTCAGTTCGGCGGTGCGCGCTTCCACGCGCCTTTCCAGTTGCTGCGCGAGTTCCTCAATCCGCGCATGGGCCAGGGCGTTCTTCAAGGCCAGCGCAATCGGAGAAGAAAGAAGCCGGATAATTTGGCTGATCTCCGTAATTCGATCGATTCCCGGCAGATCGAATAGCAGCAACGCGCCCGCCAACTCGCCGCCGGTTCGCAGACGGTAGCGCGCCATCGATTCAAGCCCGATGCGTTCGAAAATGGGAGTGAACGGGTGGCCGCCAGGCAGATCGCTGCGCGCATAGGCGGTCTCGTCCGGCCCCTCCAGATGGCAGATCAGGCCGAGTTCGCGCATCGTCAGCAGATCCAGCCTGCGTTTGGGGCTGACGGAAAGCACCTGATCGTCCTCAGGCTCGTCCCGGTGCTCAACAACCATCACCGTTCTCGCGCCGGAGAGTTCCCGCAGATGATTCGTGAGCGTCTCGCTGAACTTCAGCGGAGACGTGGAGACCAGCAACTCCGAGATCACCTCGATGGCCATCAACTGCGCTGCTGACGCGAAGGAATTGCTGCCTGCTTGCGGGATCACGCCGGACGTCCCTCCGATAGCTCGCTGCACTCCTTGGCCCTGGTGGCCAGTAATGAAGCCAGCATTGCATCCAACTCCACCACATCGACACGCCATGGCAATCCGGTATAGGCGGAAAACGCCCGCAGATGCTCCTCCGGAACAGGCGCAAGTCCGGTGTCCAGATACACCAGCACTTTACGGTTTTCGCCGATCAGACCGTGCGCAACCACTTGATTCAAGCCGAGTTCGTCCTTGACGATGTGTTCCCAGCGATGCGACCACTCGGGCAAGACGACAAAGGCCTCTTCCCGCATCAACTGCCGGTAACGCTCTTTCCCCACCAGCAGTTGCACGCAATTTATGACGGGAACGCGTCCTACTCGGTAATTCCGGACCAAATCCAGCATTCCCGCCGAACAGTCGCCGTACACCAGAATCAGGCAGGCCGCGCTCTTGGGACGCTCTTTTAGGAGATCCGTCAGTCTCGCTTCCAAAGCCGGCGGGTCCATGTGGAGCATCGAATCCAGAAACAGTAGTTCGCCGTCAATCGCTCCACGCCGGTGGAGTTCCTGCAACTCCGCCCGCAAAACCCCGCAACTGAGCCAGACCGTTGTCCCGCTCATTGAGCGCATCCCATCTCCGCTGAGAACTCGGCAGCAGCCTGCTGCATGGCGCACAGATTCTCCGGCGGCGTCGCCTGAGGGACATCCGCGCCGGCATTGCATAGAATGTAGCGTCCTGCCGGAGCGGCCGTGCGCAGGCATCTCATGGCCAGGTCATGCACTTCGGCGGCGGAAACCACGGGCAGAGTCAGATTGTCGAGATTTCCGATCAGGGTCGGTTCCGGTCCCAGCAACCTCCGCGCCTCGCTCAGGTCGTCCTGGGAGCTAATAGCCACTCCCACCAGGTGTTCGAGGCCGGGGAGCAAATCCAGAATGTGTCCAATCGCTGCGCCGGAATGGTGAAAAACGAGAGGGGCGGAGATCTGGGCAAAGATGGAGCGAAGATGCGGCAGGCACTGCCGGGCAAAGGTATCGCGCGGCAGGATCGTGGAAGAGGCCATTCCTTCGGTCACCACCAGGCAATCCGCTCCCGCATCCATCAGGGCGCCGGCCCAGGCGCAATAGAACGGAGCCGTGAACTCCAGAAGTTTCTGCGCCGTCTCCGGTTCGAAGAGCACCATTTCCATCCATTGCTCGATGCCGAGAATGAGCATGGGGAGGCTACAGGGGCCGGGCAGCACGCTGACGATGGGAACCTGTCCCTTGTACAGATCGCGCAACCGCCGGGTGACTTCGAGGATGACAGGGAGCCGCGCGGACTTGTTTGGATCCGGCAAGGCCATCGCAAACACGTCCGCGGCGTTTCGCACCCCCGGCCGTTTCAGATTGGGCGCCTGGTTGGCAGACCAGGCAACCGCCCCGCCAAAAGCCTCGGCAAGGGCGCTGTAATCAAAGGCGGAGAGCACCAGGTCAAAGCCGAATTCCTTCTGCAGAGCCTGCTGGCCGGCAACGTAGGCCGCGGCATCGCTGTATAAGGTGCGCATATCCGCGCCGGTCAGTCTCGCTCCATAGGCTCCCAGAACGGCGAAAACCGGCGGCCGATCCGTTGGAGCGCCGGCAAGGGTGTTCATCACTCTCTGGTAGGAGTTCACGGCTTGCCCCCCTTGCACACCTGCGATTGGAGGCGCGTGAAAAGCTCGTCCACGCCGGCCGCATTCTGGGCCGTTCCGTCCCCGCCGACCTCCGCCACCAGGTCGGGCCGCCAGTTGAAGACCGCGCCGCCCACCGCCAGCTTGATCTGCTGGTTCAAACCGCGCTCGTCGATCAGGTCGCGCAGTTTGCGAATGTTCAGGGCCGTAGTCTGCATCATCGCCGAGCAGCCGATCACGCTGGCCTTGACTTGAAGGGCCTTGTCCAGCAGTTCCTCTGCCAGAACATCGTTGCCAAGATCGTAGATATCCCACCCGGCGGCAGACAGGAAAAGCCCCACGGTCTTGCGGCCAAGACCGTGGAAATCGTCCTCGATATTGCCCAGCACCGCGGCGCCTTTATAGACCGTATCGCTGCTTCTTACCGGAATGCAGCGGAGCAGCGCGTCTTCCGCAATCTTGGAAGCCACGTAATTCTGGGCCAGTGACATGGTCTCTTTCTCCCACAGGCATCCAAGCTGCACGATGGCGGGGTCCAGAATCTCGGCAATCACGGTCTCCGGAGGCATTCCGCCGGCCAGCGCCCGCTCGATAAGTTCCGCCGCGCCGGCGCGGTCGGAATTGGTCATCGCCGCCAGCAGGTCTTCACTCTCTACGTGGGATTTCATCCTCGAACCTCGTCTTTCGGCTGACGAAACGGCTGCCTGTCTTGAGAGTAAAGGGTTCACATCTCATAAACCTGAATTGTGGACAGAGAAAAAGACTGGCAGAGAGCATATTGCCGCCAGGCTTTCCGGACAGTCTGCACCGGACGACTGAAGCTGCCGGAGCGCACCGCCCCTTGGTCGCACGCGAGAGAAATCCCGTGTAAGTAGGTATATTTGCACATTTCCAATTGGCGATGTCAAGCCGGATGCCGAGCATCGGAGTGAAAGCAAATCGCTGAATAGGAATCACTCATGGGCTGTGCTGGATGGCAGAACCGGCATGACCGATCCGGCCCTCAAAAATTGCGCCACTGTCCGCGGGTGCCCCGCCCTCGGGGGGTGAGGGAGTTACGGCTAGGCAGGACTCCCAGAAAATCTCGTCTCTGAAACCAGGCACACAATGAGCAGTTCTGAACAGACCCGGAAAATCCTCCCTTGCTAACTTTGCACTGGCCCGCCGTGGCGGCATTCCGCGTCGGGCCCACGGATGGACGATTTTGGAGACGCAATGCTGCCTCTGCGGAGGCGAGAGGGATCATATGCGCAAAAACAGGTTTGGTATCACGTATTGTCTGGCGGCGCTACTCGCCGTCTTCCTCGTCGGATGCGGTCAGGAAACGGTCGTTGTTCCGTCTGTCATTTCCACAGTTCCTGCCAATGGCGCTACAAATGTCCTCATTAGCTCCTCAATCAGCGCGACTTTCAGCATGGCGATGAACCCGGCCACGCTCACCTCCTCGACGTTTACCGTGACTGGTCCAGGAGGCACCGTAGCGGGAGCTGTAACCTACAGCGGCTCGACTGCGACCTTCACACCGACGGCGCTTCTTGCCTACAGCACTGTGTACACTGCCACGATCACCACCGGCGCTGCGAACCTTGGCGGTACGCCGCTCCTGACGAACTATGTTTGGAGCTTTACCACCATCACTCCGCCACCGATGGTTGTTTCCACGGTCCCTGCGGCTGGCGCAACAAGTGTACCCATCGGCCAGGCACTGAGCGCGACCTTCAACGAGGCAATGTTTGCATCGACGATCAATGCGACGACATTTACGGTAACCGGGCCAGGCGGAGCAGCAGTTGCCGGTACAGTAACCTATAGCGGCCTGACAGCAACGTTTACGCCTACGGTAAATCTCGCTTACAGCACCGTCTACACGGCCACGATCGCCACTGGAGCACAGGATCTGGCAGGTCAGCCGCTCGCTTCCAACTTTGTGTGGAGCTTTACCACCATCACTCCACCACCTACGGTCACGGCAGCGCTCCCGTTGAATGGAGCTACCAGTGTACCGATCGGTCAGGCACTGAGCGCGACCTTCAACGAGGCGATGCTTGCGTCCACGATCAACGCGACAACCTTTACGGTAACTGGACCCGGCGGAGCAGCCGTTGCCGGAACAGTAACGTACAGCGGCTTGACGGCGACGTTCACGCCTGCAGCAACTCTGGCTTACAGCACCGTCTACACGGCCAAGATCACCACCGGAGCGCAGGATCTGGCGGCTCAGCCGCTCGCTGCCAACTATGTGTGGAGCTTTACCACCATCACTCCCGTGCCCACGGTAACTGCAGTGCTTCCGCTGAATAGCGCGACAAGTGTACCCATCGGCCAGGCCCTGAGCGCGACCTTCAGCGAGGCGATGCTTGCGTCCACGATCAATGCCACAACCTTTACGGTGACTGGACCCGGCGGAACAGCCGTTGCCGGGACAATAACGTACAGCGGCTTGACGGCGACGTTCACGCCTGCAGCAACTCTGGCTTACAGCACCGTCTACACCGCCAAGATCACCACCGGAGCACAGGATCTGGCGGCTCAGCCGCTGGCTGCCAACTATGTGTGGAGCTTTACCACCATCACCCCGCCGCCTACGGTGACGGTAACGACCCCGTTGAATGGGGCCCTCAGTGTACCGATCGGCCAGGCGCCGAGCGCAACCTTCAACGAGGCGATGCTCGCGTCCACGATCAACGCGACAACCTTTACGGTGACTGGACCCGGCGGAGCAGCCGTTGCCGGAACAGTAACGTACAGTGGCCAGACAGCAACGTTTACGCCTACGGTAAATCTTGCTTACAGCACCGTCTATACGGCCACGATCACCACCGGGGCACAGGATCTGGCGGCTCAGCCGCTGGCTGCCAACTACGTGTGGAGCTTTACCACCATCACTCCCATACCCACGGTGACCGTTGTGGCGCCCTTGAACAACGCCACGGGCGTACCGGTCGCTCAGGTGCTGAGCGCGACCTTCAGTGAGGCCATGAATCCGGCCACGCTGAATGGCGCAAGCTTCACGGTGACAGGACCGGGAGGTGTCGTCCTTCCAGGAGCCATCGCTTATTCCGGTCTCGCCGCCACGTTCACGCCGACGACCAACCTGGCCTACAGCACCGCCTACACGGCAACGATCACCACCGGGGCTGCGGATCTGGCGGGGCAACCACTGGCTGCCAACTACGTTTGGAACTTCACCACAATCTCTCCGGCGCCCGCGGTGATTGCAACGGTACCGGTCAGTGCGGCCACGGGAGTCCCGACTGCACAGGTGCTCACAGCCACCTTCAACGAAGCAATGAAGTGCACGACGCTCGCCTCTCCCGCAACCGTCTTCACCCTCGCAGGTCCGGGTGCGACGGCCGTACCGGGAACAGTTAGTTGCGCAGGCGCGGTGGCAACCTTCACGCCCTCCGCCAACCTTGCGGTCAACACTCTCTATACGGCAACCATCTCCACCGGAGCCCAGGATCTGGCCGGCACGCCGATGGCCGCCAGTTACACATGGAGTTTCCTGACCGTTCCGGCGCCGACGCCGCCCACCGTCATCTCCACAGCGCCCGTCAATCTAGCCACCGGCGTACCGGTCAATCAGGCCGTCAGCGCAACCTTCAGCCTTGCGATGAATCCTGCCACCGTCAACGCGACAACCTTCACCCTGGCTGGTCCAGGTTCAACCGCAGTGACCGGAGTGGTTACGTATGTAGCCGCCGGTTCGGTTGCGACCTTTACCCCGGCAGCCAACCTGGCGCCGAGCACCACATACACGGCCACCATCACCACCGCAGCCCTGGATCTGGCAGGGATTGGGCTAACCCAGAACTACGTGTGGACCTTCACCACCGCGGCCGCTCCCGTGCTTGTACCGCCTACGGTGATCTCGACCATCCCGCTCAACGCGGCCACCGGTGTGCCGTTGAATCAAATTGTCAGCGCCACATTCAGCACGGCGATGGACCCGGCTACCATCAACTCCACTACCTTCCAACTGACAGGACCGGGCACAACTACCGTATCCGGCCTGGTTGCCTACGCAGCGGTGGGAAAGACGCTGACCTTTATACCGGCGGCAAATCTGGCTCCCAGCACGCTGTATACAGCCACCATCACTTCCGGGGTGCAGAACCTGGCGGGCACGGCCATGGCCAGCAACTACGTCTGGACCTTCACCACCGGCGCTGCCACGGTCATAACTCCGCCGCAGGTCGTTTCCACAGTCCCGGCGAACGCGGCCACCAACGTGGCGCTCAACCAGAACGTAAGCGCGACCTTCAGCAAGGCGATGAATCCGCTGACCATCACTACGGCAACCTTCCAACTAACGGGGCCGGGCGGAAGCGCGATCGCGGGAACGGTCTCCTACGATGCAGTCAACTTCATTGCCACATTCACCCCATCGGCTCCTTTGACCGCCAGCAGCAGCTACATCGCAACGGTGACCAACGGCGCGACAGACGTGAACGGGAACCCGCTGGGAACCACTGGCCCGAATCCCTGGACCTTCACTACAGGTGCAGCCGCAGTCCCGCCCCCCATCGTTCTAGGGCCGAACGTCTCGTTGTTTGGCGGATTTGGCGGCAATGCCGGAATGACGAACCAGGGAATCAACACCGTGGTCAACGCCAGTATCGGAACTACGGCAGCCTCTTCGCCGATGACCGGATTCCACGATACGACCGTGGTCGTCGGTGGTGTCGCCGAATGCACGTACTCCGAGACGACACTCAATTTGGGACTGGTGAACGGTGTGATCGACACCGCCCCCGGAACCTCGCAGCCCACGGCGGCATGTCCCAACGAGGGCACCGCTGTAACCTTCGCGGCGGCAACACAGTCAGCCGCGGAAGCGCTGACGGCCTACAACACACTTGTCGCCATCCCCAACGGCCTGGATGTTTCCGTCTGTCCGGGATGCGGAGGCGGCAATGCGGGCGAGTTGGGCAATCGGACACTGGCTCCCGGCGTGTATAAATCCGCGGTCGGTTACTTTGACATCTCCGCGGGGAACCTTACGCTCGACGCAAAGGGAGACCCCAATGCTTACTGGGTCTTCCAGATGGGAACCTATCTGACCATCGGCACGCCGACATCGCCGGAGAGTGTCCTCCTCGTCAACGGCGCTCAGGCCAGCCACGTCTTCTGGCAGGTGGGAAGCGCCGCAACAATCAATTACGGCGGCGGCGGGACGGTGGTGGGAACCATCATTTCGCAAGCGGGAATCACGATCTCCAGTCCCGGACAATCCACTTCGTCGACGGTCACCACCATCAACGGCCGCGTACTGGCTTTGAATGCGTCGGTCACCATGGTCAACACCGTCCTCAACCTGCCGTAAACCCCAGGCTGAGGCCGCTATCCAGCGGCCTCAGCCTGTCTCCGGCGATGCAGTGTATGGCAATTTGCGTTCGCGCCGAGCCCATCCGGTAGCGAGATTCAACTGGAATCGCGGCGAGCGGTTCAGGAGGCAACAATGAGAGTGAATACAAGAATGATTGTCACGGCGGCGTTTGCTGTCCTTCTACTGCCTGCGTCCCTGCTCAGCGCGAAGGAACCGGCAACGCCATCCGGCGGAGCCTCTGCCGGTGCGGCTGTCGATTCCAGCAATACTTCCAGCGCCGAACCCGAGGTTGCGTCCTCATGGGGCTCAATGGGGGCAGCCATGCCCTACACTGCAGGCCGGAACCTGGGCACTCCCACGGCTGAGCTGTTTCTGGGCTACTCCTATCTCCGCGCCGTGCCCACAATGGCGCAGGGAAACCGGATGGTCTACCTCAACGGCGGCAGTACATCCCTCGCGTTCAACCTCAACCGTTACCTCGGACTTGCAGCCGACTTCGGCGGCTTTAACGATTCGCAGATCCGGTTTGGCGGAACTGGCTCAACTTCCTCGAACACAGCTGACTCGAGCGGAACCGCCTACACATTCCTCTTCGGTCCGCGGCTCTCGTTCCGAGGGCGCGGCAGAGTCACTCCTTTTGTACAGGCGCTCTTTGGCGGCATTCATGCCAGCGCTGTAACGCTCTCTTCCGGCTGCACCGGACTCGGCTGCACACCTCTTCCGTCCGAGACCTCGTTTGCCATGACGGCCGGCGGCGGCCTCGACGTCAAGGTCCGCCGTCATTTCGCCATCCGCATCATTCAGGCCGAGTACCTGATGACCCGCTTTGAGGACCACTCCACCGGAAGTAGCGCAACGCAGAACGACATGCGCCTGTCTTCCGGAATTGTCTTCCGCTTTGGTGGGAATTCGGCTCCTCCGATGCCTCCCCAATCGCCGCTGGCCTACTCCTGCTCGGTGACCCCGTCAGCCGTGTTTCCAGGCGAAACGATTGCCATATCTGGCACGGCCGTCTACCTGAACCCCGATAGAACTCCTGTCTACACATGGTCGGTGGATGGTGGAACGGTGTCGGCCGTCTCAAGCAGCGGAAGCATCGACACCAAAGGTCTGGCTGCAGGCTCGTACACTCTCAAAGGCCACGTCTCCCAGGGAGACAAGACGGATGAGAACGCGGATTGCTCCGCGCGCTTTGACGTCAAGGCTTATGAGCCACTCACTGTAGGCTGCTCCGCCAATCCATCCACGCTTCTCTCCGGGGATACTTCCACCATCACCGCAACCGCTGTCAGTCCGCAGAATCGTCCCTTGACTTACAGCTATAGCTCTACCTCCGGTACGGTCACTGGGACCGGCCCCACGGCCACTCTCTCCACTGGCGGCGCCGCGGTTGGAATCGTTGGCGTAACCTGCAACGCTGCCGACGACATTGGCCAAACAGCTTCGGGCACTACGTCGATAACGGTCACGGCTCCAGTCGCAGCTCCGAAACCCCAGGTCAGCGACTTGTGCGCCATCCACTTCGATCGTGATCTCCGCCGCCCAACCCGCGTCGATAACGAGGCGAAAGCCTGCCTGGATGACATTGCTCTGAGTCTGCTGCGCGCTCCCGATGCCACGATTGCTGTCGAAGGCAACGCTTCGAGCGGAGAGAAGGGTGGCAACAAACTCGCCACGGAGCGCGCGGTCAACACCAAAGCTTATCTGGTCCACGAGAAAGGCATCGATCCTTCCAGAATCGCCGTTTACACCGGCTCCACGGATGGAAAAACTGTTTCCACTCTCCTGATTCCAGCAGGCGCAACCCTCGATACCACCGGCCTGGCTCCTGTGCAGTAGACCGCTGTAGAAGCCTTCCAAACGTCCTATAAACCCGGCCAACGAACCTTGGTATCTCGTTGGCCGGGCATACTTCCCGCAACACCCGCCGCCCCTTACGAGCAGGATTGCAACAGAGGCTTCAAGCTCTCAACGAATGTCCGGACGTAAGGCTCGAAGAGCATGAACATGTGGCGAGTATCCACGTCGAGAATCTCCAGCCCGCCTCCGGCAAGCGGCCGCCAGCCGAGCGATGCGTCCTCTGTCCTGCTGAGCGGCTCGGGGCCTCGCTGCAAGGCCCGTATCAGCGTGATCTTGCCCGCATAGGGCTTCAGAACATAACGATCCTGGGCCCGCTGATGCGCCTCTTCCACCTCAATGTAGTGCAGGCTGAGCGGTAGGCTGCGCCCTGCGCGCCGGTACCCCTTGCAAGCCATCAATTGCAGAGAACGATGATACTTCTCTCCCAGAGACTTTCCTTTTTCGAACAGCTTTGTTCCCACAAAGCCGGGCCCCTCGCGGCGAAGGCGACTCCAGAAGCGCGCAAGCTTTTCGCTGTTTTCGTGCCGCTGCTCATGGCCGGGGACTGCGGTGTCGTACAGAACCAGCAGACTCGGCTCGGCCCCCAGTGCATGGAGTTGCCTTGCCATTTCAAAGGCAACGAGTCCGCCGAACGACGCGCCGCCGATCCTGTACGGGCCTTGCGGATAGAAGGCTCGCAGGTCGCGCACATAGATGGACGCCAGTTCTTCGACGGTAGTCTCCCGTACATCCTTCTGCGCAACCAGCGGCGACTGAAAGGCGTAAAACGGCTGATCCGGTCCAAGAGCGCGGGCCAACTGCTCGTAGAAGAGAACATCGCCGCCTCGTGCATGAACACAGAAGAACGGCAGGTTTGAACCCTGCGGCTGAATCGGGACCAGGGATGTGGACTTCTTGCCTGCCATCCCGTCCGCATCCAACCTTCCGCGAATTACGGCGGCCAGTTTTCGAATGGTCCGCGCCTGAAACAGCGTGGCAAGTTCGATCTCCAGCTTGTAAGTCTTGGCGATCTTCGAGAAGAGCCGGACACCCGTCAGTGAATGACCGCCAAGCTCGAAGAAATCGTCGTCAAGGCTAGGCTGTTCGACGCCCAACAACTCCCGCCACCAGCCGGTCATCACGTTCTCAATGCCGGAGGAAGCGCGAGCAGCAAGCGGAGTTTCAACCGCCGGCGAAGAGGCACGCGCCGCGAGCCGGCTCAAATAAACTCCCGTAGACTCCGATGCGTCCTTGCCGTCGAGCCGCGCAAGAGTCAAAACGTCGAGCGATGGCGTAGCTGCAACATCCTCCAGCAGGCCGCCGAGCGCCGTCAGCCACTCGCAAATGGTGGACTGCTCAAACAACTGCACATCGTAATGGCAGCGCAGTTCCAGCCCCTGCTCGCTCTCAATCGCATTCAGATAAAGCTCGAAAGACTCGAAGGCCTTGGGATTGATCTCGTAGTCGAGCGTGAATCCCGCTTGCTGCAGTTCGCTGGAGCGGAACCGCGTCACGCTGGTAAAGCCCGCCGGAATCGGAGAAAGCCCAATCGCATCTGCCTCAGGATGCAGTTCGCCCAGCAAGCTGACCATGGTGTAGGCCGCATGGTCCTGAGCGGCCACAAGCTCGTTTTGGACGCGCTTCAAGAAACCTTCGAATGCTTCGCCTTCTATGAGTTCCACGGCAAAGGGTAGAAGGTTGACGCAGTGCCCGACCAGGCCGGGCTTGCCGATGACCGGCTGATCCGCTGCGGGCAGCGGAATGACGAAACGGCGCTGACGCGAGACGCGCGCCAGTTGAATCGCAAGCGAACTCAGAAGCACGGCAAATACGCTGCATCCCTGGCGCGCCGCAAGGGCTCGCAGTTCGAGCGTCGCAGCCTTCGCAACCGCATGGCTGGCGCAGCAGGCCTTGAACGCGCGCCGCGGCTGGCGGGGCTTGTCGGTGGGTAGCACCAGCATCGGAAACCCTTCGGCAAACTTCCCATGCCAATATCTTTCCGCTTCGCCGAAAGCCTTGGCGTACTGCGGCTCCGCATGGCCGCGCACGTAATCCAGATAACTCTCTGCCGGCTCCAGCCGCGCCGGCTCGCTGGAGATTTCTTCCGAGTAGAAGGCGCAGAAATCGTGGATCAGCACATCCAGCGACCAGCCGTCGCAGATCACGTGATGAGCCGTGAGGATTACGGCGGCGCGGTCGCGGCCCAGCAGAACAATCCGGCCGCGAAACAGTGGCCCGGCCGGCAACGAAAACGGTGTCGCGGTCTCCTCGGCAATGAATTTGTCCAAACGCTCTTGTTCGAGAGCAGACGGGTTGGCAGATTCCTGCACAGTGGAAGAGCCGGCCGCGGAAATGTCGGTCGCATCCACCGCGATTGTAGCGGACGGAGCGATCGTCATCCTCTGCCCTGCATGATCGAAGCTGGCGCGCAGTGCGTCGTGGCGCTGCACCAGCCGTTCGATGGCCCGCTGGATCTTCGCTACGGAAATCGTGCCGCTCAACTGCAACGTGACGGACTCGTTGTAGCCGGCGGAAAGGCTATCGCTCAGGCAGGACGAGGCGAAAATGCCCCGCTGTGGAATCGTGGATTCAGCTTCCATCGCGCCGCACGCAGCCGCAGCGCCGCGTTGCTCTTCGTGCGGGGCCTGCGGCGGAGCCGCTTGTGCCGCACCCTTGCCTTCAAGCAGAGCCACCAGACGAGAGATCGCTCGTGCCTGTTCGGCCACCACTTCTTCAAGTCTCGAGTTCGCAGATGTGCGCTCGCTCGCCGGCGCAGGAACAACAGCGTCGGCGGTGGAATTGGCGTTTGCCGCGGCAACCTCGCACGGAGCTTCCACCGGCAACAACGAGTCAAGATGTTCCGACAGCATCTCGACGTTTGGAAACAGATTCATGAGTTGGCTAAAGCCGACCTTGACAGAGAATTCCTTGCTGATGGCAAAGGCCGCCTGTGTCAACGACAGCGAATCGAAGCCTTGCTCCATGAACGTGGCTGCGCTGTCGATCTCCTCGCGCTCCCGCCCCGATACGGGCAACAACAGATCGATGACGCGCGCAGCGATGCGGTCCTTCCGCGACAACTGCGCAAGCGCACTGCCCGGGCCCTCTGCGGTTTGCGGGGTCTGCTCCGCAAGCGCGGAGGAAACCGCAAGCGAATTCGCTGCCTGACTGCGCCCAGCAGCATGTGCAGGCGCCGGGTCCACCCAGAACCTTTGATGTTCGAAGGGATAAGTGGGTAACGCGATGTGCCGCCGCTGCTCATTCGCGTAGAAGGCATCCCAGTCAATCGGCACTCCGTTCATCCAGAGGGAGCCAAGCGCAAACAGCAGGCTCTCCCACTCGGCCTCGTTCTCCGCCCGGTCGGCCAGCGTCGGAATGGCAGTACATGGGCTGCCGTGCGCGAAGTGTTTGCGCGCCAGCGAACATAGCGTGGAACGCGGCCCGCATTCCAGGAACAGATCGTGGCCCTGCTCCTTGCAGTAAGAGATAGCCTTCGAAAACTCGACCGTAGCGCGTGCGTGTTTGGCCCAGTAAGCCGGATCGGTCGCCTGCTCCGCGCTCATCGGCAATCCCGTAACCGTGGAGACAATCGGGAGCAGCGGAGCGTGCAGCGTGAGCTTGGCGATAGCCTCGCGCAGTGGCTCCACAACCGGGTCCATCATGGCGGAGTGGAAGGCATGCGAAGTATGCAGATGGCGGCAGGCGATCTTCTCCGCCTCCAGCCGTTCCTGCAACTTGCCTACATCCGCGTCGGGACCGGAGACCACGCATAGCTCCGGCGCGTTGGCGGAGGCTATCTGCACCGTGCCGGGCAGGAAGGCGCGCACAGCATCGACGCTCAGGCTCACCGACATCATGGAGCCGCGCGGAAGACTCTGCATCAACTTGCCTCGCAGAGCGATGATGCCGAGAGCTGCCTCCAGGTCCCACACACCTGCCAGCGTTGCGGCCACAAACTCGCCCACGCTGTGCCCGGCCATAAGAGCGGGCTTGATGCCCAGGCTTTGCCAGAAGCGCGCCAGCGCATATTCGATGATGAAGATGGAAGGCTGCGTATAGAGCGTGTTCTGCAGGCTGGTTTGCGCCGCCTCTTCGTCGCCGATCCTGGGGTAAAGCATCTCGCGCAGATCTCTGCCCAGATGAGGCTTCAGAATCTCGCACGCATCGTCCACAACCGCGCGGAACAAGGGCTCGCCCTGGTAGAGATTGAGACCCATGTTGACGTACTGCGTGCCCTGCCCGCCAAACAGAAACACCAGGTTTGGATCGCGCCGCTCGCAGTGCCTGCTTGCGCAGCGCAGCGGGTTGGGCTTGGCCAGGAGCGCGCTGGCTTCCTGAGCATTGGCGGCAACAGCAAACCGCCGGTAAGCCATCTGCCTGCGTCCCGTTTGCAGCGTGAAGGCTGCATCGGCAAAACTCTCCGGTTGCGCGGCCGCGAGAAATCCGCTCATCGAGTGGCTGTAACTCTCCAGCGCGGCGTTGCTCCTGGCCGAGAGCAGCACCAGTTGCCGGGGCCGCGTCTCGATGGATGGCTTGGGCGCCGGCGCCTCTTCCAGAATCACGTGCACGTTGGTGCCGCCGAAGCCGAACGAACTCACTGCCGCGCGCCGGATCTGTTCTCCGCGCGGCAGCGGGACCAGACGGTCGGCCATCAGGAACGGGCTGCTCGCAAAGTCGATCTTTGGGTTGGGCGTCTTGAAGTGCAGCGTGGGCGGAATCTCCTCGCGGTAGAGTACGAGCGCAGCCTTGATCAGGCCCACCACCCCAGCGGCATTCGTCGAGTGGCCGATGTTTCCCTTGATCGAGCCGATGTAGCAGAACTGCTTTTTGTCCGTCTTGCTCTCGAAGACCTTGCGCAGCGCTTCAAACTCAATGGGGTCGCCAACCGGCGTGCCTGTGCCGTGGGCCTCGATGTAACAGATGGACTCAATCGGCACATCGGCATTTGCCTGTGCAATGGCAATCGCCTCGGCCTGGCCTTCGACGCTCGGAGCCAGGAACGATGCGGGACGCGCGCCGTTGTTGTTTTTGCCGGTGCCGCGAATCACCGCGTAGATCGTGTCGCCGTCGTCCAGCGCATCGGCCAGCCGCTTCAGCACCACAACGCCGGCGCCGTCGCAGAACATGGTTCCTGTTGCATGGGCATCGAAAGGCCTGCAGTGGCCGTCCCGAGCAAAGGTCCCGCCTTGCTGATAAAGAAAGCCGCTCTTTTGCGGCACTGTGATGTCGATGCCGCCGCTCAAAGCGATGTCGCACTCATAATCCAGCAGCGAACGATAGGCTTGATCCACAGCCAGAAGCGTCGTGGAGCAAGCCGTGTTCAGGCTGACCGCCGGCCCGCGCAGATCCAGCAGATACGCCGTGCGCAGCGCCACGTAATCCTTCTGGTTGCCGTACTCGACGGAGAGCTTGCCCGCCATGGCCAGAAGATCGGGCTGCGTTAGCAAATTGGTCGTGTAGTAATGATTGTCGCCAATGCCGGCAAACACTCCGATGCTTTTTTTCGATCGCTCCGGATCGTAGCCTGCATCTTCCAATGCGGCGTGAGCCAGTTCCAGGAACACGCGCTGCTGCGGGTCCATGACCTTGGCTTCCAGCGGGCTGATGCCGAAGTACGCGGCATCGAAGAGATCAGCACCTTCGATCAATCCTCGCGCGCGAATGTAGTCGGGATCGTTGCGCAGATGTTCATCGATCCCCGGACCCAACTCCTCCGGCGAAAAGAACGAGATCGACTCCACGCCGTTGCGCAGGTTATTCCAGAGTTGATCGATATTCGCCGCGCCCGGAAAGCGCCCGCTCATGCCAATAATGGCCACGCCTTCCAGCGCCGTCTTGTGCCCGTCCGCGGATTGCGCGCGGCGGCGCGAATGGCTCTGCGCCTTGCTCAGCAAGTCCGAGCCGCTCTCTCTGTCTTCCAGAAACGCCGCGAGTTGGGCGATGGTTGGATGCTGGAAGACCTTGACGGCAGGAATCTCCTGTCCGTAGCGGGCCTGATACTGGCTGGCCATGCGCACTACAGCCAGCGAACTTCCGCCCAGATCGAAGAAGCTATCGTCGATCCCAACTTCGTCCAATTGCAGCAACTCGCACCACAACGCCGCCAGTTGCTTCTCCAGCGTGCTGCGCGGCGCAATAAAGTCCTGCGCGAGAGTGGGGCGTTTTCCTCCCGGCGCCGGCAGCGCCTTGCGGTCGAGTTTGCCGTTGGGAGTAAGAGGGAACTTCTCCAGATGCACAAAAGCCGCGGGAACCATGTAGTCCGGCATCCTGCGCTTGAGCATTTGCGCCAGTTCTGTAACGCCCATGCTCGCCGGCGCGGTGTAATACGCCACTAGCTTCTTTTCGCCCGGACGAGCCTCCCGCAAAACCACCACAGCCTGCCCGATGCCATCGATATCCGCCAGCGCGCTCTCAATTTCGCCTAACTCGATGCGAAATCCATTTAGCTTCACCTGATGGTCGAGCCGCCCGATAAATTCAATCGAGCCATCGTCGCGCAAACGCACTTCGTCTCCGGTGCGATAAAGGCGCGCGCCGGGCGCGTCGAATCCTCCGGTGAAATCGGGAACAAATCTTTCGGCGGTTAGCTCCGGCCGCTCGAAGTAGCCCAGCGCCAGCCCCGCGCCGCCAATCCAAAGCTCGCCGGGCACACCGGGAGGAACCGGCTGCCGATGCTCGTCGAAGATATGAAGCTGCGTATTGGCGATGGGCTTGCCGAGAGAGATGCGTTCGGCGGAGACAATGCGTTCGGTCGAGGACCAGATCGTTGTCTCCGTCGGGCCATACATGTTCCAGAGTTCCTGGCAGCGCGGCAGCAGTTGCCGGGCAAGCTGTGCGGTCATGGCCTCACCGCCGCAAAGAATGCGCAGGTCGTTCCTGCCTTCCCAGCCAGACTCCATGAGCAACCGCCAGGTGGCTGGTGTTGCCTGCATCACCGTGACACCGTGTTGAACCAGCAGTTGCTGGATGGCATGTGCGTCGGCAGACTGCTGGGCCGTAGCAATCGCGATCCGTGCCCCGCAGACCAGCGGAAGAAGCATCTCCAGAATCGAGATGTCGAACGAGGCCGGCGTTACAGCCAGCAGTGTGTCCGACGAACCGATTCCCGGCGTCTCCAGCATCGACAACAGAAAGTTGCTCAACGCCGCACAAGGGACCATTACACCCTTTGGCCGTCCCGTCGACCCGGAGGTATAGATCAGATATGCCGGATCCTGCGCTTCGCCGGCCAGATTCGGATTTGTGTCCGGAAAGCCGCGGATCGATTCTGCTTCGCGATCCAGAAGCACCAGAGGTGCATCGTTGCGGGGGACACTGTGCGTACGGGAAGAACTCGATAGCAGCAGGGAGGCCCGGGCGTCCGCAACCATGAACTCCAGACGGTCCTTGGGAAACATCGTATCCAAAGGAAGGTAGGTCGCACCGCATTTGAGCAGAGCCAGAAGGCTGACGATCGACTCGAACGAGCGATCCAGGTGTACGCCCACAACGCTGCCCGTGCGCATTCCCAACTGGCGGAGATAATGCGCAAGCCGGTTGGATTGGCGGTTGAGTTCGCCATAGGAGATCCGCGCGCCACCCATCGCCAGCGCGGGCGCTTCCGGCGTCAGCTCGGCCTGGGCCTCAATGAACAGGTGCGGGCCAGTCTGCGGCAGCCGTGCCCGGTAGGTTTCCGAAGCCGAGATGATGCCCAACGTTCCCACACTTTGCCTCGAGACGTGGATTCACGTACTCGATATTCTAGCCACGTGTGAAAAGCTGAAAATACCACTCCCGTGTCACCGTGCGGCCCACCAACGCAGCATTACCCTCATCTTTGCCTGATTTGCCGAGCACCCCCTAATAAATCGCACCGCTCTCCGGGAACTCCACCCTCGGTGACTCCGTGGACGGGTCTTCGACAGGGCCCTCGCGTTGTCTTGTTTCTTGCCGCCGCGATGGGATATTCCAATGCGGACTTGTTGGGCCTGGTCAATCGCCAGGTAAAGCGACATTCGCTGCCAGTCCCATTTCCGTATACCGCGGCTGAGCCGGTCAATTACCCTTGAAGAGAAGACATGGATGCTCCTGCCAGTCAACTACCTCGTCGCGGAATGGAAGCCTTTGCCTCCGGGGATTTCCGTCGCTTCCAACTGGCGCGCGTGGCCGCGGTGCTGGGCTACGCGGCGCAGTCGGTCGCAGTCGCGTGGCAGGTTTACGCCATCACCCATCGCGCTATCGACCTGGGCTACACCGGCCTTGCGCAGTTCATTCCGGGACTGATCTTCCTGCTGCCGGCCGGGCACGTAGCCGACCGCTTCGATCGCCGCAAGATCATCATGGTCTGCTACGGCATCCAGGTTATCTGCACCTTTGCCTTGCTCGAACTTACGCGCATGGGACTGCACAGCGTGTACGCAATCTACTGCGTGCTGTTCTTCCTGGGCACGGCGCGCAGCTTTGCAGGACCAGCCAACTCCGCGCTGATTCCGCATCTTGTCCCCGAGAAACACTTTGTGAACGCCGTCACCTGGGGCGCGACCATCTTCCAGTTCTCCACGATTCTGGGCCCCGCGCTGGGCGGCGTGCTGTTCTCTCTGCCGCTGACGCAGTACGTGCCGGGCACGCTGCTGGAGGGCGCGGGAATCGTCTACGTCTTCAACCTGGGCACGCTGGCCTGGGCGCTGATTCTCATGAGCAGTATGCGCGTGCGCATGGGCCGCATGGAGCACCGCGCGCTATCCGTGAAGGTGGTGCTGGCCGGTTTCCAGTATATGGGCCGATCGCCGCTTCTCTTCGGCGCAGCCTCGCTGGACCTCTTCGCCGTGCTGCTGGGCGGAGCCGTCGCGCTGACGCCCATCTTTGCCAACGACATTCTGCATACCGGCCCGCGCGGCCTGGGACTGCTGCGCTCGGCCCCTGCCGCCGGATCGGTAGTGATGTCGCTGTTCATGGCGCGCTATCCCGTGCGCCGCCATGCAGGAGTGCGCTTGTTCGTCTGCGTGGCTATCTTCGGCGCGGCCACCATCGCCTTCGGCCTTTCGCAGCAGATTGTCCTGTCGCTCGGCGCCTTGTTCATCGCCGGCGCCGCCGATTCGGTAAGCGTGGTCATCCGCGGTTCGCTGTTGCAGTTGGCTACCCCGTCGGAGATGCGCGGCCGGGTGAGCGCCGTCAATTCCCTCTTCATCGGCGCGTCGAACGAGCTGGGCGAGTTCGAAAGCGGCCTTACCGCGCAGTGGTGGGGAGCCGTGCGCGCCACTGTCTTCGGCGGCCTGGGAGCGCTGGCGGTCTCCGGGCTGTGGGCCGCGTTCTTCCCGAGCCTGCGCAAGGCCGACGAACTCACCGGAGAAGCCCTGCGCGCGCAGGTGCGGCAGGAGTAATCTTCCTCGACCTCTCGCAAGACCGTGGTTCATCTTCTCTGTAGAATGGATGCGTTGCAAGGAGCGCTTCCCGCGCCATCGTTCGCAATGGGCCGCGCATCCAACCTGCTTCACGGAGGATGGTTTTGAAGATCTGGCAGAAGGCACTCGCCGCCACACTGGTGACGTTCACCGCCGGCGGCATCTACCTGTTCAATGTGTGGAAGCATCGCCAGGACCCGGGCGTCATCGGCCGCACCCAACCTGCGCAAAGCTCCAACCTCGACGATTACGTCGTCATGCGCTTCATGATGCCCCACTATTTTGAGAATCTGAAGAAGATCGAGGGCACCACCGTATGGATGAAGAACGGCTACGTGATGCCCTATTTCCCGGCCAGCGGCGGACACATCCAGTTTGCTCATCCCGTGGGAACTGTCCCCTCGGCGCAGAAGATGGAGATCGTGAAGTTCGTCAAGTCCGCCGTGCCGCTGGATCTCGATGACGGCATGTCGCACCCCGCACATCAGGCCTTCGCGCTCTTCACCATGCCGGGCGATCCAAAGCAGTACGCCATCGCCGTCGGCGACATCGACGGCAGCGAAGAAGCCTATATGTGCGACCTGCTCTTCTTCTACGACGATCCACACACCATCTACGACCACTGGCCGAAAGAGGTGTGGGCGGCCATCGATGCGCGCCAAGTGATTCCGGGCATGAGCGAGCGCCAGACGCACATGGCCATCGGTCTTAACGCGCAGTATTCCGGCCACGAAAAGGGCAATCGCACCGTCAAGTACGATCAGGCAGGCAAGCACTGGACCATCACCTACGTGAACGACAAGGCAACAACGATCAAGAACGAATAGCAGAGCAGATTGCGAAGTGTGTGTCTTGCTTTCCCTGGTCCCCAAACGCGAGGGACCTGGGGCACCCGGCCCGGTTCCAAGACTTCGCTTCAAAGAGGTTCTTCCGCTACAGAAAAGGCCCGCTCTCGGCGGGCCTTTTCTTGGCTGCGAAGTTGTACAGCTTACTTGTGCGGATTCACCTGCTGGTTCAGGTAATTCGTCAGGTCCTCGACGTCCTGCTGCGTCCCGGCCATGGGCGGCATAAAGCGCCGGTAGGGCATGTCGGGCTTGTAGTCGTGCAGCATCGTCACAAAACTCTGGATGTTCGTGCGGTCGCGGCCGGAGAGCAGTTGGCGGATGGGCCGATACCCGTCCATGGTATGGCAGGAGCCGCACTCGCCGCGGAAGATGGCTTCGCCGCGGGAGTAGCTGTTGGCCGAACCGTTCCACGTCCACATGGAGTGCGCCAGATAGCCTTCGCTGTCGATGCGGCTCACGTAGGGAACGCGCACGCCGTTCGAGTACATCCAGCGGCCGATGACGTAGGGCTTGCGCAGCATCTCGCGCGAGTATTCGCCGGCGCCGGTGGCCATCAGGGCCAGCAGCAGCACGGCCAGCGCGTGGGACAGGTTGAACTCCACCGGGTTGCGATAAGCCAGGAAGTACGCCACGCCGATGATGGTGGCCGAAGTGATGATGATGACCAGCGCCATGCGCGTGACAGCCGAGAAGGTTCCGGCGTTGATGGTGTCAATGCCCAGCGTCAGCAGCGCCTGCTGCGAAGCCGGCACCATCAGGTAGTACCAGATCATCAGGAAGGGCATGGCCACGAACGAAGGCACCAGCCACTTGACGCTCCACTGGACCAGAGACGTTTTCAGCGCAGGCTGCTTGTCGCCGTCGATCTGGCTTGAAGTGATGAGCGCCCAGACACCGGCCAGCGAGCAGCAGACGCAGACGCGCAGCAGAAGGCTCGGCCAGTAGGTGGGATTGAAGAACGCGTTCCAGAACTTGCTGGCCTCATGGCCGGTGCCGGCCACCGAGATCCACGTATCGCCCGGCGTCAGCATGAAGGAGAGGATGCCGTTGATGATGATGAGCGTGGCAGCCGACGCAACCGCGTAGACCCAACCCACGGTCAGGTGCAGCTTTTCGTCGATGCGGTCCCACGTGTAGTAGTAGACCGCGGCCGTTGACAGTTCGACGAGGAAGAAGACCCACTCGATGGCCCAGCCAAAGACGAAGTTGTGGATCAGTGTGCTGGTGGCCTCGGGATGCGTGAGGCCGATGGCAAACCAGATGCCGACGCCCGAGACTGTGCCGTAGATGCCCGTGACCAGCAGGAAGAACTTGGAGTGCTTGGCAAGCTGCTTGAGCCATGCGGCGCGCATCTCCGGATCCTTCATGGCCAGCGCCTTGCGCTCGGCCAGGGGCAGGTAGAGGCCGCCGCCGACGGCGAATTGGGAGATCATGACGTGGAAGATGGCGATAATGCCGATCACCCAGCCTGAGCCGAGAATTGGAATTTCCCAGAATGGATAGTTCATTGCCCTCTCTCTCGCCTCTTACCGAATCGTCAGGTAGCCAAGAATGGTGGTGGACAGCAGCGCGACGATCGCAACCAGCCCGAAGTAGTTCGCCGCTCGCGCGCGCTGACCGCTCGTCTTGCGCGTGTCGTAAAAAGGAATCAGCAGCCAGAGCACAATGCCCAGCGTGAACAGCAGAATGCCGGCAATCTCGCCTGCTTCGCCCGGCAGCACCGCGCCGAGCAGTTTCAGCATCTCGAACGGGCTCATGAAGTACCACTCGGGATGAATGCCCATCGGGGCCGGGGCCAGCGCGTCATATTGCTTGCCCAGCGACCACGGAAACACCGAAGCCAGCAGCGCAAGAATATTCAGCGTGACGATCCACATGGCCAGATCCTTGCGCAGGAAGTTGGGCATGAAGGGCATGTACTTGCGCTCTTCTTTCGGCAGCGCTTCCACGCTTGGGGGAGCCGCGTTGCCGTGCTTCTGCACCAGCCAAAGATGGAAGCCCAGCAGCGGGACGAAGATCGCGGGCAGCACCACCACGTGCAGTGCGAAGAACCGCTGCACGGTAAACTCGCTCACCTCCGGGCCGCCGCGCAACATGTTGGCCATGACGGAGCCGATCCACGGAATCGCCGTGGGAATCTCAAGGCCCACCTTGGTGGCAAAGTAACTCAGCTCGTCCATGGGCAGCAGATAGCCGGAGAAGCCGAAGACCGAGGCAATGCCCAGCAGCAACATGCCGCTCAGCCATCCGAACTCGCGGGGCTGGCGATAGGCCTTCATGAAGAAGACCGAGAACATGTGCACCAGGATCGAAAAGATCATCAGGTTGGCCGACCACGCGTGCGCCGAGCGGATCAGCCAGCCGAAGTGCATGGTGAAGGTGATCTGGCGAACCGACTCGTACGCTTCCGCGCCGGGCCGGTAGTAGACCAGCAGTAGAACGCCGGTAAAACACTGGACAAGGAAAAGGAATAGCGAGATGCCGCCCCAGTAGTACCAGAACGACTGCGAGTGCACCGGCACCTGCTTGTGGCGCGCGAAAGCGGCCATCTCCGACAGGCCCAGCCGCTCATCCACCCATTCGTAAACGGAGCTTGAAATGCTCTTCATACTCATGCTTCGATCCTTTGCGTGCTCTCGATCGAGCGAAACCAGAGTTGATACATCCCGAAGCCACTGCCTTCAAGTCGACGCGACCATCGGGGAGCGGCGACCCTGCACAATACTTACCAGGACACAGTTACTCTGGTTTCGCTCTGGTTCCTTTTCCCTATCCACGGGTCAGTCTTGGCTTATCGGCAGAGCCAGCCGCCGTCAACCACCAGAATGTGACCGGTGATGTAGTTGCTGGCATCGGAGGCGAGGAAGACCGCCGCGCCGGCCAGATCCGACGGCAGACCCCAGCGGCCCATGGGAATGCGGCCCAGGATGGCAGCCGAGCGTTCCTTGTCGGCCCGCAGAGCCGTGGTGTTATCGGTGGCCATGTAGCCCGGAGCAATGGCGTTCACGTTCACGCCCTTGTCGGCCCACTCGTTGGCCAGCGCCTTGGTCAGCTGCCCTACTGCGCCCTTGGCCGAGGCGTAGCCCGGGACAAGGATGCCGCCCTGGAAGGTCAGCAGCGATGCGGTGTTGATGATCTTGCCGTGGCCCTGTGCGATCATCAGGCGGCCTGCATACTGGCTCAGATACCAAACGCTGTTCAGGTTGGTGTCGATGACCGTCTTCCAGAACTCTTCGGAGTGCTCGGCAGCCGGCGCGCGGCGAATGGTGCCCGCGTTGTTGACCAGAATGTCGATGGAACCGAACTCCTTGACCGTGTCGTCCACCAGTCCGTAGGCAACCTTCTTGTCGCAGACGTCGCCCGAACGGCAGATGTACTTCACGCCTGTCTTTTCGATCTCGGCAATGACGTCGTCGTGCACCTTGTCATAGTTGTGCAGTGTGACATTTGCGCCCGCCTGCGCAAAGGCAATCGCCATTCCCGAGCCAAGACCCTGGCCGGAACCGGTGACCAGCGCATTCTTGCCCTTCAGGCTGAACAGATCGAGAATTCCCATGGTGCTGCTCCTTTTCTTGTTAGGAAACCAATGTGATGGATTTGAATTTGTCGGCGTTACGCGCGCGAAACCAGCACGCCCGCGTCGCTGACAGAAACTTTATAAAGTGTAAGCGGCTTGGGTGGAGGCCCGCTCACATTGGCTCCGGTATATGGGTTGTAAACGCCGCCATGGCAGGCGCAATGGATGCGGTCGGCCTGCGGCTCGTACTGCACCGTGCAGCCCAGGTGCGTGCAAACCGCCGTCATTGAGATCCAGCGACCGTCCTCGTGATGGATCAGCAGCGCAGGCCGGGTGCCGAACTTGAACATCAGCACCGAACCCGCCGCCAGCTTCTGCGCGTCCTTCAGCATCACCTCGGTAACAGCCGTCGCGCTCAGCGCCATCTCTTCCGGCGAGGCCAGATAGCGATAGATGGGATAGGCCAGAGCCGCGGTGTAACAGACGCCAGCCGCACCGGCCGCGGCCAGAAACGCGCGGCGTGTGTTGCGCTCGCCGCTCTCCTCGACAATGGTTGCAGAGTTCTCGAGTTCGCTCATGACTAAGCCGCTCCCTCCATGGTTTTTTCCGCGCGCGCCACTACGGAGATGAGCCAGCCGATGACGCCCAACCCGGCAACAAAGAGCACCAGGAACAGCCCGACGACGCCCCAGTTGGTCGCCACCGCGCGATCCCACACGTTGTAGCCCTTGCTCAGCAATGTCAGGTCGCGCACCGCGTCGCGGTACACCACCAGCATCACCTCAATCAGCACCGCGACCAGGACGGCGGACCATGCCACCAGGCCGTTGACGATCTTTGCGAATCCCGCCACAGCGGCCACAACGATAGCCACCGCCACCAGCGCCAGCCAGCCGTAGCCGGCCAGGCCGTAATACTTGTAGAACTCGTAGCCCGCGGGAGGCGCCGCCAGCATCTGCTTCACCACGCCCGGCTGCACGCTGGCCGCCCAGATGCCCGCCGCAAGATAGACGATGCCAAACACCGCTGCCACCTTGCCGCCCACTCCGGCCACAAACTTCTGCTCCTCGGCCGTGAAGGTGCTGCGCGCCGAAAGATACAGCATCCACAATCCGCCGATAAACAGGCCGCCGGCCATCATCATCAGCCAGCGCGGCTCGGTGGTCGGGTCGCCCGTAGGCAGGTACACGCCCATGGCCGAAGCCGAGTACATCTGCTTCCACGCCTCGGGCCGCAGCATCAGCGTCATATTGGTTGACAGCAGCCGAGCCACGGCACCGGCCAGCAGCCACGCCAACAATCCCGGCGCCCAGGCCGACTTGCCCTCGTCCAACTGCTTTGAGAAGCGGTAGAGCATCCGGTAAAGCAGCATCAGGATGAGAATGATGGAAATCCAGTACACGCCGATCAGCACGCTCGATGTGTAGAGCGCGCGACCGTAGAGCACCTGCGCAAACAACAGCGGCGGCACTCCCAGGTTGATCACGAACGTCATCACCACGGTCAGCCTGCGGGCGATGGCGCGCGCCGCCACCAGCGAGACGGGCGAGCTGCGAAACAGGCTGAGAAGAACCGCCAGCAGCAAGCCGCCCAGCAGAACTTCCACGGCCACAAAGTGCAGAGCCAGCGTGACAATGTGCAGCAGCTTCATCAGCCACACGGGCGCGGGCAAGGGTATAGGGTCAACGGCAGGAAATTGTGGCATATCTTCCTTCGGGGTATCGCAGGGTGACTCTGAGTCTAGAGCGTGTCCCCGCAAATCGGGATGTGACAGCTATCACAGAATAAGACTGAGCGAGTCCACAAGCGCAGACTGCTTTCCCGGCAGCGCCATCGCCGCCGGAATTTATGCTTTCCACGGCAATGCTGTTGACCGGAATTTCATATGCAGAGGGAGCGGGCGCGTCCCAGAAAGTGATTCCGCAGGAGAGTTCCGGGCTGCGCTGCCTGCTGGCGCATTGCCATTGCGGCCAGTGCCGAGATCCGCCCCCTGATCCCGCTCCACCGTTAGGACGGGGCACGGGGCGTCCATATTTTACGAGCCAAATCCATCGTGGATGGCAAATCCAACCTTCATTCGCACCCTCTTGTTGCACCTCAGCGTTCGCCGTATTTCGCCGAATACCGGTCCACTGCCTCCAATTGCCATTTGCAATGCACGCGTGGAAGTGTTTCAATCTTGTTAGAAGAAACAGGGGTGCTCCGCAGTAGCGGGGCTGAGAAGATACCCTCGAACCCGATCCGGATAATGCCGGCGTGGGAAGCTTTCGAAGGCCTTTTTTAGGGCCTGACACCTCCTTTCCAGTTGAGTTCCCCTGTTTCTCCTTGCATCCGACAAGGGGAATCCATGTCTCAAGCCGTTTCACTCCGCCGTCACCCTTTCGTTGCTTTATTCGCCGCTCTAGCGATGAGCACAGTTCCTGCCGCTCTGGCGCAAAGCGCCGCGCCCACGACCCAGCCCGGACAAGCCGCTGGCCAGCCGAAGCTGCCCCCCGTGACCACGACCGTCGTGGTGCACGGAGAAACGAAAGACGGCTATCTGCCCGAGTCTGTCACCCTAGGTACGCTCGACGGCGCTCCGCTGCAGCAAACGCCGCTCTCCGCCACGGTGGTCACGCGCGAATTGCTCGCCGACCAGTCTGCCCGCCTGCTCTCCGACGTGGTCAAGAACGACGCCTCCATCGGCGAGGACTACGCGCCCGTGGGCTACTACGGCGACTACGAGATCCGCGGCATTCCCATCGACCTGGCAACCGGCCTCCAGATCAACGGCCTCACCATCGCCGGCGAACAGGATGTGCCGCTCGAAAACAAGCAGAGTGTGGAGTTCCTGAAGGGACTGGCTGGCGTGGAAAGCGGCGTGGCCTCGGCCGGAGGACTGATCGGCTACGTCACCAAACGGCCCGCCGTCGTCAAGGCGCTGGACTCGGGCACCGACCAGCGCGGCTCGGCCTTTGGCGCAGTCGATCTGGGCCGTTTCTTCGGCAGCCGCAAGCAGGTGGGCGCGCGGCTCAATCTGGCCGGAGAGCGCATCCAGAGCTACGTGAACGGGGCCGACGGCTGGCGCGCCATGGGCGCTGGAGCAGCCGACTGGAAGATCGGCCAGAAGGCCACGCTCACCTCCGATTTCGAGTACCAGCACAAGATCGAGCGCTCGGTCTCCGGCTATCAGTTGCTCGGCGGCACGGCGCTGCCCGACCTTGGCCGCATTCATCCCTCCACCATGCTCGGCGAGCAGTCGTGGGAGAAACCCAACACCTTTGACACTTACAACGCGTCGTCACGGCTCAACTACGACCTGCCCGGCGGCTGGCGCGCCTTCGTCGCCGGCGGCTTCAGCCACTCGCTCATCGACGACAATGTCGTCTACGCCTACGGCACTCCGTTCGACGCCAATGGAGATGTCGCCTGCCCCGGCGCGCCCGATGCGCCCTCCTACTTCTTCTGCCCGGCGGTTGCGGGCGTTACCGCGGGCGGCAGCTACGGAATCTACGACTACCGCAACCCCGGCGAGTTGCGCATCGACGCCCAGGCCGAAGCGCTGGCCAACGGCCGCGTGAAGACCGGCGCGCTGACCCACGAACTGAGCGCAGGCGGGGTGCTCTTCCTGCGCAGCGTGCAGATGCCCGGCTTCTACTCCGCCGCCAGCCCCACCGCTCCCGACGGCTCCGGCCGCGACGGCGCTGTCTATTACTACGTGGGCTCGGAGAACATCTATCAGCCGAACGCAGCTGTGGATCTGAGCATTGCGGAGCCTGTGCACCAGGCAGCCGGACCGCGCCGCCTCTACGAAGACAACCACCAGAGCGCGGCTGTGCTGCAGGATCGCATCCACATCCCAGGCGGCATTCAGTTGATCGCCGCTGGCCGCTTCGACGCGCTGCGCGACCATAACTACTCGGCCCATGCCACCGACCCTGCCGCACCCCTCTCCCCCACCGACAAGCACATCTGGCTGCCGCAGTTCGCCGCCACCTACAACCCCATCGCCAGCCTCACACTTTACGGCAACTACGGCGTGCTGCTCTCGCTGGGTCCGCAAGCTCCGTGGTGGGTGGACAACTCCAGCCAGTTCCTCGCGCCGTTCTTCACCCGCCAGGCCGAGGCAGGCGCAAAGTTCCAGCCCGCCCAGCGCATCCTGCTCACAGCCGCGTTCTACCGCATGCACACGCCCTTCTTTTATCCGCGCATCCTCACAGCAGCGGACAGCTTCTGCCCCGCGGGCGCGGCGGGAGACCAGTGCTTCGAGTCCAACGGCCGCGAAGCACACAACGGCATCGAGTTCAACGCCGAAGGCAAGGCCGCGCGCTGGCTGCGCCTCAGCGGTTCAGCCGCGGCCACACAGGCACAGTCCACCGGTACCTCCACGCCAGCCTTCAACGGCAAGCAGATCGTCAACCAGCCCCGTCTGCGCACCTCGCTCTTCGCCGACCTTGCCCTGCCGCACATCCGCGGACTGCATCTGATGCCCGGCTGGAGCTATACCGGCCGCAAGGAAGCCACGCGCGACGATACGGTCAGCGTCCCGGCTTACAACATCTTCAACATGGGCGCACGCTATACGCCCGGCGGCGATGAGGGCAAGCTCACCTTCCGCCTCTACGCCGACAACATTACCGACAAGCGCTACTGGAAAGACACCGGAGCCAGCGGCGGCGACACCTTCATCCACCTGGGCGCTCCCACAACGGTCCGCCTCTCGGCGCACTACACTTTCTAGATGAGCTCTACCTCAAACGCGCAGGGGCAGGTTCACGGGATGGACGGCTCGCTGGTCGCCACCGACTGGCCGCCGCTCACACTCGGCGAGCTTCGCCCGCTGCTGGCGGAGTTCCCCGCCTGCGGCCGTCCCGTGAGCATTCTCACTATAAGTCCGCGTCCCTTCTCCGCGGCCAGCGTGGTGGAAACCACCGCCGGCCGCATCTTCGTCAAGCGCCATCACCGTCTGGTTCGCGATGCGCGGGGCCTCGAAGAAGAACATCGTTTCCTTGAGCACCTGCGCAGCCGCGGCGTCTCCGTACCGCGCCTCTTCGCTTCCGCCGCGGGCCTTACCGCCATCGAGCGCGGCGAATGGACCTACGAGATTCACGACATCCCCGCCGGTGTCGATCTCTACCAGGACGCGCTCTCGTGGACGCCGTTTCTTTCTTCGGCCCATGCCCACTCCGCCGGGCAGACTCTCGCCCGTCTCCATTACGCCGCCGAAGGCTTCAACGAGCCCGCGCGTCCCGTGCGTCCGCTGGTCTCAAGCTTCACCATCTTCGCCGCCGCCGATCCCGAAGCCGAGCTTCGCCGTTATCTCGCCGCTCGCCCCGCGCTCGCCGCGCACCAGGATGTGCGCCGCTGCGCGGAGCAGGCGCTCGAACTGCTCGCGCCCTTCCATGCCGAGTTGCAACCGCTGCGGCCCGCGCTGCCCGCGCTCTGGACCCACAACGATCTGCACGCCTCCAATTTGCTCTGGTCCAATGAGAGTCCGACCGCGCGCGCCACTGCTGTGCTGGACTTCGGCCTCGCCGACCGCACCTTTGCCGTCTACGATCTAGCCCAGGCCATCGAGCGCAGTCTCGTGGAGTGGCTCGCCATTGTTGAGCCCGATGCGCCGCTTGACTCCGCCGCCATCCACTTCGATCAGCTCACCGCCCTGCTCGACGGCTACGAATCCGTTCGCCCGCTCACGCGCGCAGAAGCCGCTGCCCTCGTGCCCGCCACCGCGCTCTGCCACGCCGAGTTCGCACTCACTGAAGCCGACTACTTCCTCGCCGTTCTCCACGACGAGCAGAAGGCCTCCTACGCTTACCGGAGCTATCTCGTTGGCCACTCCCGCTGGTTCCGTTCCGCCGGCGAGCCATTGCTGGCTGCGCTCCGCCGCCGCTCAGCCACACGTTGGGGGCCAACCCTTTGAGCACGCTCTTTGCCTATCTTGCTGCACACGCGCTGGAGACCGCCGGCGTTGTCGTCACTCTCGTCGGCATCTGGCTCACCACGCGCCGGCTGATGCTCTGCTGGCCAATCACTCTGCTCGCCGACCTGCTGTATCTGGCCATCTTCTTCCGCGCGCAGCTTTACTCCGACGCGCTGCTGCAAGTCTTCTTCGTAGTGTTCACTCTGTACGGCTGGTGGCACTGGTGGCGCGGCCTGCGCGCCGAGGGCGAGGTGCGCGTGGTTCCGCTCGCTCTCTCCGGCTGGCTCTACGGGCTGGCCGCAGGCGCTGCCGGAGCAATCCTGCTGGGCTGGCTGATGACGCGCGTCGGAGCGGCCCTGCCGCATCTGGACGCGGCGCTCACCAGCTACAGCCTGGTCGCCAGTTGGTGGGGCGCTCGCAAGCACGTGGCCAACTGGTGGCTATGGATCGCCGTCGATCTGGTCTACATCGGCGAGTACATCTACAAGGGCCTGCAACTCACAGCCCTGCTCTACGCGCTGCTGGTTCTGCTAGCCATCCTCGGCCTGCGCGACTGGAGCCGCGCCCCAAAGGCCCGCCCACGCACAAGCTGAGGGCTGAGAGCTGCTTGTTTACACCTGATTCTGCAACCGCTCGCCCCGCATGTACCGCCGCAACTCGCCTGCCGCCACCTGCATCGCCCGCCGCGAAAACTCCGGCGTCGAGCCCGCTACATGCGGCGAGATGAAAACATTCGGACAACTCCACAGCGGATGCCCTTCCGGCAGCGGCTCCGGATCGGTCACGTCCACGGCAGCGCGGATCTTCCCCGACCTGAGCGCATCCACCAGGGCATCGGTATCCACCACCGCGCCGCGCGCAGCATTCACCAGCAGCGCTCCCTGCCGCATCAGCCCCATCTGCCGCGCGCCCATCAGATGATGGCTCTCCGGCGTCAGCGGCAGAATCAGAATCACGATCTCCGCATCCGGCAGCAGCGCATCCAGTTCGCTCACCGCATGAACCTTGGGATTCGCGCGCGCCGTCCGCGCCACGCGTGTCAACACCACATCAAACGGCGCAAGCAGCCGCTCGATCTGCTGCCCTATGGAGCCGTGGCCCACCAGCAGCACACGCTTGCCTGTCAGCTCTTCCTGCAGCACCGGCGGATACAGCGACCGTGCATCGCCAGTAATCTCCTTATAGCGCGCCGGCATCTCGAAGCGCCTCTTCCACACGCCGTCCTTCTGCACGCCCACGTAGAACGGCACATGCCGCAGCATCGTGAGGATCGCCGTCAGCGTCCACTCTGCCGTGCTAGGCGAGTGCGCGCCGCGCCCGCTGCAAATCAACACATCCGGGCCTACCGTCGGGCGAATCCATTCCGTGCCCGCCATCATGCTCAGCACCAGCTTCACGCCGCGCAGATGCGGCCACACCTTCAGCGCTTTGGGCGTGTAAGGGTCCGGAACCCACACATCCAGCGTGGTCTCTTCCGCGAGTCCATCCGGCAGCGCGATCAACTCAACATCCTCAGGGAAAACGCTCAAAAACTCTGCAGGCACAGTGGCCGGGTATCCAACACGCAACATGCACAATCTCCATTCCGCCATCGGCGGCACTACTGCTACGATGCTATCGCAGCCGGAATCGTTTGAGTTTGCGCCAACATCCGCACGGACTGCCTTGACGCCCGTCACTGCATCTTTCCCTAGGCTGGCGCATCATGGAATCGTGAGAAAATCCTGGAGCGGAGTGCACGAATGCGCCTGAGAGCCAACAAGACGTTTTCGCAGCATCAACTCGCCCTCAAGCTGCGCCTCGACAAGACTTCCCGGCTGGGCATCTTCACCTGGGAGCATCAACGCCTGGCGATCCACGCCGCGAAGACCGCCCTGGCCGCCGCGCTCTGCTGGTGGCTTGCCCATCATTTCGGGCTGCCCGACGGCTACTGGGGCTCGATCAGCGCGGTCATCGTTCTCCAATCCAACGTAGGCTCCACGGTCACGGCATCCCGTGATCGCCTGCTGGGCACGCTCATTGGAGCCGCGCTCGGCTTCTCGTTTTCGCTCTTCGGCGCGCTGCCCTGGAATTATGTTCTCGCCGTGCTCGTGGCTATCCTCGTCTGCGGACTACTGGGCCTGCGCTCCAGTTCACGTCTTGCCGGGGTCACCGTCACCATCATCATGCTGGTGCATCAGACCGGCCCGCGCTGGAGCCTTCCGCTCGATCGCGTGATCGAAGTTGTGCTCGGCATTGTGGTCGCGCTTGCCGTCAGCACACTCATCTTTCCCGATCGCGCTCGCCTGCGTCTCCGCGACGGACTGGCGCAGGAGTTTCTCCTCTTGAGCGCGTTCTTTGAGGCATCGCTGGAGGGCTTCGGCGGCGCGCCATCCAAAGCGCTGCCCGGCTTGCGCGAGGATGCGCTGGCGCGCATGCGCAGCAACAACCAGTTGCTGCAGGCCGCGCGCAACGAGCCGTCCGGAGGACCGGGCTGGCGCGAAGGCCTCGGCATGTTGCTGCAGTTCGGCCGCTCCATCTTCGATGCGCTGCTGGCGCTCGATCTCTCTGTGCGCGACAGCCACGAGGACGGTTTTGCGGCGCAACTGGAGCCTGCGCTCGGCCGCCTCGCACTCGACATCCGCACCGGATTCCATCACGTTGCCCGCTGCATCCACGAGTGGCGCTTCAACGTCCCTCCGCCCGGCATCAACCTTGAGCAGGACATCGCCGATCTCGAAGCGCGCATGGATGCCGTTCGCCACACGGGCATTGGCTTTTCGCAGGCTGAGATTCTGCGCGCCTACGCCATTCAGCTTCACCTCAAGCAGATCGCGCGCATCCTGCGCGCATCCCGCGTTGAAACCAGCCGCGCCGTTGGCGAACCCGACCAGCTCGAGCCAAAGCCTTCGTCAGACAGCAAGTAGATTCGTATACACAGCCATACCCGCAACGGCGTCAACGTTCATCGCATGGAGCGCGTCGATCTCTTCCTGGCTGCGAATTCCGCCCGCAACAATCAACTGCCGCTTCGTCAGCTTGCGCAGCCGCGCCGCCACGTCGATGGGAAAACCGCCCAGCATTCCCTCGCCGTCCACATGCGTGTAGAGGAACGTTTCCGCATAAGGCTCGAGCTCTGGAATCGCAGCGTCCGGCGTCAGATTCACTTCTGCCTTCCAGCCCTTCACGGCAATCCGGCCATTCTTCGTGTCGATGCCCGCAACAACTTTGTCCGCGCCCACAGCCTCTGCCAGCTCCGCTGCGAACTGCGTATTCACGCCGCCTTCCGCAGTGAAAAGCTTCGAGCCGATAATAACGCGGCGGGCGCCAGCGGCCAGCACCTGCCGCGCGCGCTCCACCGTGTGAATGCCGCCACCCGCCTGCACCGGAAGCCGCTTCGCAATCTGCTCGACAAGAGAAGAATTATCTCCCTGCCGCATGGCCGCATCCAGGTCAATCAACTGAACCAGCGGGAACTTCGAGAACTTCTCAATCCAGAACTCGAAATCGTCAAAGGCAAGCTTGAGTTTTTCGCCGCGCACAAGCTGAACGATGCGTCCGCCCAGCAAATCAATCGAAGGAATCAGCATGGCAACCTCACCGACACGCCGGCCTTGGCCAGCTCTTCTTTGAGCGAACGAGCGCTCGAAATCCCAAAGTGGAAGATGCTCGCCGCCAGCGCCGCATCCGCCTTGCCGCGCCCGAAGACATCGACAAAGTGCTCCACCGTACCCGCGCCGCCGGAAGCGATGACCGGAATGCCCACAGCCTCGCTCACCGCCGCTGTCAGTTCGCAATCGAAGCCAGTGCGCATGCCGTCGGAGTCCATGGACGTAAGCAATATCTCGCCCGCGCCGCGCTGCTCGGCCTCGCGCGCCCACTCCACCACGCGGCGGCCCGTCGGCTTGCGCCCGCCCTGCACGTAGACCTCGGCGTCGCGCACCGGATCGGCGGCCTTGGGATCGCGCCGCGCATCGATCGCAACAACAACGGCCTGTGCGCCAAAGCTGCGCCCGATGTCGTCGATCAGCATGGGATTCTTCAGCGCTGCCGAGTTTACGCTCACCTTGTCCGCGCCCGCGTCGAACACCTGCGCCGCATCGTCCGCCGTGCGGATGCCGCCGCCCACGCAGAAAGGCACAAACAGTTCCTTCGCCGTGCGGCGCACCGTATCCAGCAGCGTGGAGCGGCCTTCGTGCGTTGCCGTAATGTCGAGCAACACAATCTCGTCCGCGCCGTCGCGCGCATGACGCGCGGCCTGCGTCGCCGGATCGCCCGCGTCGATGATATCCACGAACTGTACGCCCTTCACCACGCGCCCATCGCGCACGTCGAGGCAGGCAATAATTCTCTTCGTCAGCATTTCACGGCCTCCGGCGTCCACTTGAGGAAATTGCTCAGTATCTTCAATCCCGTAGCGCCCGACTTCTCCGGATGAAACTGCGTCCCCATCACATTGCCGCGCTCCACCGCCGCTGCGAACGGTTCGATGTAGAACGTGGTTGCCGCCGTGTCTGCCGTAACCGGCCCCTTGAACGAGTGCGTGAAGTAGACAAACTCGCCTTTCTCTACACCGGCCAGCAGCTTTGAGTCAGGCCGAATCTCCAGCGAATTCCAACCCACGTGCGGCACCTTTTCCGGGCTCTCGGCAAAGTGTGTGCACTTCTCCGCGAAAACTCCCAGCCCCGGCTGCTCCGGCGCTTCGCTCGATCCCGCGTAGAGCCATTGCATCCCTACGCAGATGCCCAGGAACGGCACGCCCTTTGCAATCGCCGCGCGAATCGCGCCTGTGAGGCCCGTCTCATCCAGCCGCGATGTCGCCGCAAAGTGCCCCACGCCCGGCAGCACAATCCGCTCTGCCGATTCGACGAGCGAAAGATCGCCGTCCGTCACGATTGTCTCCGCGCCCAGGTGGTGCAATGTCTTGAGCACCGAAGTCAGATTGCCCGCCTTGTAGTCGATCACCGTTACACGCATCAAAGCAGCCCCTTCGTCGAGGGCAGCATCTCGCCCAGTTGCTTGTCGCGCGAGCAGGCCACGCGCATGGCCCGCGCGAAGGCTTTGAAGATGGCCTCGATCTTGTGATGATTGGAGCGGCCATACATCGTCTTCACGTGCACATTGGCGCGGGCTCCGCGCGCAAATCCCTCGAAGAAATCTTCCACAAGTTCCGTCTGCAAGTCGCCTACCAGCCGCGTACGTACCTTCGTATCCACCGCGTAAGCCGCGCGTCCGCTCAGGTCAACGGCTGCGATGGCCAGTGTCTCGTCCATGGTCATCAGGAAGTAGCCCGCCCGCAGAATCCCGCGCTTGTCGCCAAGCGCCTTGTCGAACGCTTCGCCCAGCGCGATGCCCACATCTTCCACCGTGTGGTGCTGATCCACATCCAGGTCGCCCGTGCATTTCAAATCGAGATCGAAGGCGCCGTGCCGCGTGAACAACTCCAGCATGTGATCGAAGAAGCGGATGCCGGTGGACACCTTGTAATGCCCGCCGCCTTCAATGGTGAGCTTCAGCGCAATCTGCGTCTCCGCCGTATTGCGTTCCACAACTCCGACGCGCTTACCGCGCGCTAGTGCGGACCTGGCTGCCGATTTTGCTGCGGGCCTTTGGACTGCGCGCTTGATCGTTGCCTTCTTCGTTGTCATGCGTTCTCCTGTTTGCCGCGCAGCGCAGCCATGGTCGTCTTCAGCGCTACGCGCGCCAGCCGCATCTGTTCCCGCGTTCCAACCGTGATGCGCACGCGTCCATCGCAACCCGGATCGGCTGAGCGATCGCGCACCAGCACTCCGGCGGCACGCATTCGTTCCACGAACTCCTTGTGCTGCGCGCCGATCTCGGTCAGGATAAAGTTCGCCTGTGTCGGCCAGCGCCGCACGCCTTCCTCGTCCAGCGCGGCCTCAAACTCCGCGCGCGCCTGGCGCACTTCGCTCACGTACCAGTCGAGATATTCTGTGTCGGCGAGCGCCGGCGGCAGACAGGCCAACGCCAGCGAATTCACGCTGTAAGGCGAAAGCACGCGCCGCACCCAGCGCATCAGCTCCACAGGCCCAGCAAGCAAACCAAGCCGCAGCCCGGCGAGCCCATAAGCTTTTGAGAAGGTGCGCGCCACCATCAGATTCGGCACTTTGCCAACAAGGTCCATCACCGTCTCGCCAAAGAAGTGGTAGTAGGCTTCATCGACCAGCAGGATCGCCTGCGGCGCGCGTTGTGCAAGCTCCAGCAACTGCGCGCGCGTGGCCACCGTGCCCGATGGGCTGTTCGGATTGGCTACCGCGATAATCTTTGTCTTCGGAGTAATCGCGGCAACCAACTGCTCGAACGGAAATTCAAGGTCGTCGCCGGCGAGCACCTTCACAGCCGTCGCATCGGTGGCGGACGCGTACACCTCGTACATGGTGTAGGTGGGCACCGGCAGCAGCAGTTCGTCTCCCGCTTCGAGGAAGGTCTCGAAGAGCACGTGGATGGCTTCGTCCACACCGTTGGTCAACGCCAACTGCGTGGGCTCGACACCAACCGTTTTGGCAACCAGCGCTTCCACCGGCTCGCGCTCCGGATAGAGCGTCAGCGCGCCGGTCGTAATCTGCTCCAGCGCCTCTTTCACCTTTGGTGAACAGGCCAGCGTGTTCTCATTGAAGTCCAGCCGCAGCGCGGCGCGGCTGCCCAGCGGCGGATGATACTCCTTCATGGCCTGCACGCGCGCACGCGGCGCGGGAGACAAACCTGCAACAACGTCAGCCACGATTCCCCCTCCCTGCAAGCCGCACGCGAATTGCTTCGGCATGACCGAAGAGCCCTTCGGCCTCTGCCAGCAGCGCGGCCTTCGGGCCCAGTGCGCGCATGGCCGCGCCGGTGTACTCCTGCACGGTAATCAGTTTTACAAAATCGTTCACGCTGAGGCCGCCGCGCACACGCGCTGTGCCGCCCGTGGGCAGCGTGTGATTGGGCCCCGAAATGTAGTCGCCCATGGGCTGCGCCGACCAGCGGCCCACGAACACCGAGCCTGCATTCTCCACCCAGTCGAGATCGCGCGCTGTATCCACAGTCAGGTGCTCGGGCGCAAGGCGGTTGGTGATCGCGCGCGCTTCTTCCACGCTGCTGGCCACAATCGCCAAGCCGTTGCGATCGAGCGAAGTCTTGGCGACGGAATTGCTCTTGGCACGCAGTTTGGTTTCGGCCATCACTTCCTTCGCAAGTTCTGCGTTGGTGGTGATGAAGATTGCCACCGCTTCCGGATCGTGCTCGGCCTGCGCCACCATGTCGGATGCGATCTCGCTGGCATTGCCCTTCTCGCTGGTGACCACAATTTCCGTCGGACCGGCCAGCATGTCGATGCCGCAGTCGAAGGCGACCAGACGCTTGGCCGCTGTGACATACAGGTTGCCGGGGCCAACGATCTTGTCCACGCGCGCCAGCGTTGCGGTTCCATACGCCAGCGCCGCAATGGCATGTGCGCCGCCCAGCCGGTAGAACTCCGTGATACCAAGCATGTGCGCCGCGGCTAGCGTTTCCAGCGCGGGTTTGGGCGAAACCGCCACGATGCGCTTGACGCCCGCCACCTGCGCGGGGATCGCCGTCATCAGCAGCGTGGAGGGCAGCGGATGACGCCCGCTGGGCACATAGCAGCCGACAGAACCAAGCGGACGCACAAGCTGTCCGGTCGTGGGCCCATTGCCCGCCGCTCCGCTCCACGACTCCGGCAGTTGCGCTTCAGCGAAAGCCCATATCTGCGCCGCGGCGGTCTTCAACGCGTCGCGCATCTCTGCGCTGGTCGCCTTCCACGCCGCCGCCATCTCTTCCGTGCTCACGCGCAGCGCAGCGGCATCGGTGAGGCCGTCGAGTTCCGCCGCATACTTCAGAAGCGCCTTGTCGCCCTTGCTCCGCACATCGGCCACAATGCGCCGCACGGCGGGCAGCACTGTGTCCAGTGCCGCTCCGCCGCGCCGCTCGAGCGCAGCCAGCGTTTCTTCCGCCTGCTGCGCTCCCCGTCCCTTGGTTCGGATCAGTTTCATCGCTGTCTTCCGTTGGTGCTGGTTGGTGTTTCGGTTTTTAGATAACCACCTTGTTCAGCGGATACTCCACAATGCCCGCGCCGCCCGCGGCCTTCAGCCTGGGAATGACGTCGCGCGCCGTGCGCTCTTCCACAATGGTGTTCACCGCAACCCACTCCGAGTCGCTCAACTGCGAAACCGTGGGCGAGTTCAACGCGGGCAGAACGTTCAGCACCGCTTCCAGATTCTCGCGCTTCACGTTCAGCATCAGGCCCACCTGCGACTGCGCATCGATGGCGCCGCGCAGCATCGTGGCGATCTGGTTGAGCTTGGCAGCCTTCCACTCGTCGGCCAGCGCATTCTTGCCGGCGATCAGGTGCGTCTCGCTCTCCATCACCGTGTCGATAATCTTCAGGTGATTGGCGCGCAGCGAGCTGCCCGTCTCCGTCACTTCCACAATGGCATCGGCCAGCATGGGAGGCTTCACTTCCGTTGCGCCCCAACTGAACTCAACCTTCACGTTCACGCCCTTCTCGGCGAAGTAGCGCTTGGATGTTTCAACCAGCTCGGTGGCAATGATCTTGCCTTCCAGGTCTTCGGCCTTCTCAAAGCCGCTGCCTTCCGGCACGGCCAGCACCCAGCGCACCTTGCGGCGGCTCTGCTTGGCATAGGTCAGCGTGGTCACGCTGGTCAGTTCCAGGCCGCTCTCGCGCACCCAGTCGATGCCCGTCAGGCCCGCGTCCAGCACGCCGTGGTCCACGTAGCGCGCCATCTCCTGCGCGCGGATCAACATGCACTCGATCTCAGGGTCGTCAATCGACGGAAAGTAGCTGCGGCCGTCGGCGTAGATGTTCCAACCCGCGCGCTTGAACAGCGCAATGGTTGCGTCCTGCAGGCTGCCCTTGGGAATGCCCAGTCTCAGTTTGTTAGCCACGTGCTTCCTCCGTCTTTGCCGCGTCCATCGTCAACTGTTTCGTGAAGCAGCTCACCGTGCCTTCGTGGCACACCAGTCCGTCGCCTTCCACTTCCACGCGAAACAGCAGTGTGTCGTTGTCGCAGTCGGTGGCCGCCGAGATCACGCGCAGCCGGTTGCCGCTGGTCTCGCCCTTCATCCAAAGCTTCTGGCGGGTACGGCTCCAGAAGGTTACAAATCCGCTCTCCAGCGTCTTGGCGTAGCTGATGGGGTTCAGGAAACCCAGCATCAGCACCTCGCCCGTACGTGCATCCTGCACGATCCCCGGGACGAGTCCATCCATCTTGTCGAAATCGATTGTTGCGTTCTTGTCGCTCATCTTCATCCTGGCTTGGTTGGGTGGTTTGGGTTGAGAGCACGAAAAAACCCGCTGGCGGTAGTCGCCGGCGGGCTGGTGTGCTTCTTCCGATCTCTCTGGCCGTTCTACTTCAGGCCATGGCAGTCCGCCGGCATGGATGTTCCATGATGGTGGTGATGGCCGTGATGGAGGCGGGTCTGCATCTGCTTTTACCCTAAAGGCTCTTTGGCTGGCTGTCAAATCTTTTTCTTGCGGCCCGCGCCGCCGAGGCCGAAAATGGGTGCGTGCGTACCCTGCTGCAAGTTGTTGCGATCGCTGCCCTTCTTCTCGGCGTCCGTTCTGCCGCACCAGCCCAGGAAAAGCCATGGGAAGTCTACGGCAATGCCAGGACGTCTTCCACAGCCCCTGCGCCCGAGGACCGGGTAGACATCAACCACGCCAGCCTTAGCCAACTGCTCAAGGTCCCCGGCATGACAAAAGTGTGGGCCGGGCGCATTGTGCGCTTCCGGCCCTATCGGACTAAGCAGAATCTTGTGGATCGCGGCGTGATGCCTCCCGAAGCCTACGACCGCATCAAGGATTACATCATCGCTCACCGCGAACCGCAGTGAGCGATGAGTTTTCTCAGGCTTCCGCCGGCGTTTCGTCTTCGCCGCTGTCGCGCTTGAGCAGTCTGCTCAACAGCACGTAGAGTACGGGGATGAAGAACAGGTTGAGCACGGTCGAAAGCAACATGCCGCCAACCACCGTGGTTCCCACCGAACGCCGTCCCAGCGCACCTGCGCCCGTTGCAAACACCAGCGGCAGCACGCCAAGGATGAAGGCGAACGATGTCATCAGGATCGGCCTCAGTCTCAGTTCAGCGGCTTCGATGGCCGCCTCGGCAATCGAGCGTCCCTTGCGCCGCAACTGCTCGGCAAACTCGACAATCAGAATCGAGTTTTTCGCCGAAAGTCCGATCAGCATCACCAGCCCGATCTGGCAGTAGACGTCGTTGGAGAGACCGCGCGCCCACACCAGGCCCAGCGCGCCCAGCACCGCCATGGGCACCGCCAGCAGAATGATGAACGGCAGCGCGAAGCTCTCGTACTGCGCCGAGAGCGTCAGGTAAACGACGAGAATGCCCAGCCCGAAGATGATTAGCGCCTTGCCGCTGGATTCGATTTCGTCCAGCGTCAGGCCCGTCCATTGGTAGGTCATGCCGGGCATCTTCATCTTGGTCGCCAGGTCTTCCATTGAGGCCAGCCCCTGGCCGGAACTGTAGCCGGGCGCGGGCGAGCCGTCGATCTCCACCGAGCGGAACAGGTTGTAGTGCGTGATGACCGGCGGACCGGAACTCTCCTTCACCGTAACCAGATTGTCCAGCGGAATCATCTGGCCTGCGTCGGAGCGCACGTAGTAGCTGTGCAGGTCCTTCGAGGTCATGCGGAACGGCTGATCGGCCTGCACATACACGCGATAGGTGCGGTTGTTGTAGTCAAAGTCGTTCACGTATTGCGAGCCCATGAAGACGCTCAGCGTGGTGGTAATCTGCGACAGCGAGACGCCCATCGCCTTGGCCTTTTCGCGGTCAATGGTCACCAGCATCTGCGGATCGTTCGCCGAGAAGGTGGTAATCAGGCCGGTCAGGTCCTTGCGCGCCTTGCTGGCATTCACAATCTTGTGCGCCACCGCATCCAGGTCGGTGATGGTGTTTCCACCCTCGTCCTGCAGCATGAACTGGAAGCCTCCATAGCTGCCGACGCCGGACACAGCCGGCGGCTCAAACATGGCCACCAACCCGCCGTTGGGCGCGAACATCAGCGACTGCAATTTCGGCGACAGATCCTTCACGATGTCGGCCGTCGAATGCCCCTTGCCGCGGCGCTCATTCGAAGGCTTTGTGTTGATGAACATCATGCCCGCATTCGACGCGCTACCCGCCATGCTGAAGCCCATCACCGAGAACGATCCGCCCACGTCCGGATTCTGTTTGATGATAGCCTCGGCGCGGTCGGCAAGCGACGTGGTGTACGACAACGACGATCCCGGAGGCGCTTGCACGATGACCATCAGGAAACCCTGGTCCTCCTGCGGGATAAAGCCGGTCGGCACGTGGCCATACATCCACACCGTGGCCCCGAGACCCGCAAAGAAGAGCATCAGCAGCAGGTAGCGCAACTGCAGAGCCACGTGGATAGCGCGCGCGTACGAACTGGCCATCCAGCTGATAGCCGCATCCGTGCCATGCACAAAACTGGCAAACGCGCGGGAGACAGGAGCGATGTGCAGAAAGTCGAGTTGCTTGGGACGGTCTTCTTCGCCGCGCAGGAACAGCGCCGAGAGCGCCGGCGAAAGCGTGAGCGCGTTGAAGGCCGAAATCGCAATCGCGAAGGCGATGGTCAGCGAGAACTGCCGGTAGAGAATGCCCGTGGTGCCGGGGAAAAACGACACCGGCACAAACACCGCAATCAGCACCAGCGAGGTGGCGATCACAGCGCTGGTCACCTCGCCCATGGCGCGCGACGTGGCCTCGCGCGGTTTGGAGTGTTCCATGGAGATGTGACGCTGCACATTCTCGATGACCACGATGGCATCGTCCACCACCAGTCCCGTGGCCAGCGTAATGCCGAACAGCGTGAGCGAGTTGATGGAGAAGCCGAAGATCTTGATAAACGCAAACGTGCCGATCAGCGAAACCGGAATCGTGACGGCAGGAATGATGGTGGCTCGCCAGTCCAGCAGGAACAGGAAGATGACGACGATGACAATCAGGATCGCCTCAATCAACGTCACCATCACTTCGCGAATCGAGTCGCCCACTACCGTGGTCGCATCGAAAGCAACCGCATACTGCAGTCCCGGCGGGAAGCTCTTTGAAAGCTTCTCCAGCACAGCCTTCGCCTGCCGGTCCACCTCCAGCGCATTCGCGTTCGAAAGCTGTTGGACGCCGATGCCCATGGCTTCGTGGCCGCTGTACTTCAGGGAGGTGCTGTAGTCCTCTGCGCCCACCGCGGAGTGGCCCACGTCCTTCAGCAGCACCAGCCCGTTTCCTGAGTTCTTCACGATAATGTTGTCGAACTCCGCGGGGCTTGAAAGACGGCCCACCACGCGCACCGGAATCTGAAAGGCCTGCTTGCTGTCCGACGGCGGCTGCCCAAGCTGGCCGGCGGGAATCTCAACGTTCTGCTCGGAAAGCGCTGTCACCACGTCGGCGGCCGTCAGCGAGTGCGCGGCCAGCCGCACCGGGTCCAGCCACAGCCGCATGGCATACTTGCGCTCGCCGAAGATCATCACGTCGCCCACGCCCGGCACGCGCTTCAGCGCGTCCTTCACGTAAACGTCGAGATAGTTTGAGATGAACTCGCTCGAATAGCGTCCGTCCAGCGTATAAAAGCCCGCGCCGAAGACGAAGTTGCTGTTGGCCTTGGTAATGCTGATGCCGGTGGAGTTGACGGCCGAGGGCAGCCGCCCTTCCACGCTGGCCACGCGGTTCTGCACATCCACAGCCGCGATGTCCAGGCTGTAGCCCGTCTGGAAGGTCGTCGTGATCTCGCTCTCGCCGTTGTTGGTGCTCGACGAGCCGATGTAGCGCATGCCTTCCACGCCGTTGATGGACTCTTCCAGCGGAATGGTGACGGCCTTCTCCACCGTCTCCGCGTCGGCGCCCACATAATTGCAGCTAACCGATACCTGCGGAGGAGCCAGATTCGGATACATGGCGATGGGAAGGTTCGGTATGCACACCGCGCCGCTCAGGATGATCAGCAGAGCGCACACCGTCGCAAAGACCGGCCGGTGAATAAAGAAATCTACAAACAAGGGAAACCCTCTTTTCTTCTTGGCCTGTGAATGTGGTACGGCTGCCGCGCGGGCAGCCTCTCGCTCGCAGGGCTCTGACTTAGTGCGCCGGCTGGCCGGGGCCGCCCGGGGGCAGAGGGATCACCGGCATGTTGTTCACCAGGAACTGCGTGCCCGAAACAATCACCTTGTCGCCCGTCTTCAGGCCCGACCGGATGGAGTACATGTTGTCCACCGTATCGCCCAGCGTAACCGCCGTCTGCGCCGCGAACACGTGGCCGCCCTGCTCCACCGCCACGTAGACGAAGCTCTGTCCGCCCTGCCGCACCACCGCCAGCACCGGAACCACCGCCATCGGCTTGGTATCCCAGATCACCCGCGCCTTGATCAACTGAGCATTGCGCAGCAGCTCCGGCGTCGCGTGCACGGGAGCCTTCACCAGAATCCCCTGCAGCGTCGGGTCCACCTGCGGCGAGAGGAAGTTGATCTTCGTCTTTTCCAGCGGCTTGCCGTTGTTGTCCGTCAACTCTACGTCCAGCCCCAGGCGCACATCGCCCGAGCGCTCCGTGGGAATGTAGATGTAGGCTTCCAGATCCTTGTTCTCGTCCACGGTGGTCAGCATCGACGACGGCGAAACGTAGTCGCCCACATGCACAGGCACGTCGCCCACCACGCCGTCGAAGGGCGCGCGGATGGTGTAGTAGGCAAGCAGTTGCTCCTGCGTCTTGCGCAGTTCCACCGCCGACTCGTAGTCCGCCTTGGTGTTCTCGTAGGCCTGCTTGGCCTGGTCAAAGCTGTCGCGGCTCACCACACCCGCCTCGAACAGCTTCTGCTGCCGGTTCAGCTCAATGGTCTGGTAGTCCGCCAGAGCCTTCTTCTGCCGCTCGGTCGCCCGTTGCGAGGCCACGGTCGCCTGCTGCTGCCGCGGATCGATCTCCATCAGCAACTGCCCCGCCTTCACATGATCGCCGGAACGCACGCGGATCTGCGTCAGTTGCCCGCTCACCTGCGGCTGCAGGGTCGCCGAGCGCCGCGACTTGATAGTGGCCACATATTGGCTGCTCTCGGCCACCGGGGCCATCGCCACCGCCGCCGTCTGCACGGGCAACCCCTGCATACCCGGGCCCGCCGGGGCCGCTTCCTTCTTGTGGCAGCCCAGCGCCGCCAGCCCAATCAGTGTCAAAGAGGCAATTCCAGCAATCTGCTTCAATGCGGAGTTTTTCACTCGCTACTTCCTTTGCCCGGACCACCGTGGCCCGTTCCCCGGTTCAGAATCTTGTGATCTTTCAGCGCCTCAGCCACAAGTTCAGCTTGAGCGCGGCTTCGGATGGAGTTCAGTACGCAGAAACCCGCATTGCCGTTCCAATGGCACTCCCGGGAGCGCAGAATGCGGAACGCGATAAAAGTTCTATTCTTCAGACGTTTGGCACTCTCGCAACGACTCAAAAAACCGTCCCAAAACTCGGTCGCGCCGGCCATTGAACTCCGCTGGCCGCGCTCCGGAGCCATCTCGCGCTCCAGTTAGAGAGCATACCGCAACCGCGTCTTTCCCCGCTGTCCACCACCTCCTCGGACCACCCCAAGGCGCCCAAGAAGGCAGCTGTTAAAGCATCCAAGACAGCGTTTCTTCCTCTCTTCCGCTCACGCTCCGCCCGGCCCACTTTGACACCTTCCCTTAAGATTGATAGCCTTGAAATGGACGTATGCGGCCCGCCTGGGCAGTAGAACCTCGTCCACAAGCGTCCCCGTCGTCTAGCCCGGCCTAGGACACCGCCCTTTCACGGCGATAACACGGGTTCAAATCCCGTCGGGGACGCCAATCATTTCAGCAATTTACGCGCTTCAATGATTTTTTCGTACGTCCGTATTGTTCCAATAGCAGCGGTGCTCTCGTTGTGATGGTTGTCGTCGAGCAACATGCTCACCAAGCGGCTCTGCGCTTTACGCTTCACTTCTGTCACTGCTTGCGCGTAAAGATTCATCGTCACCAGGCTATTTGCGTGCCGCAATAGTTCCTGCACAGTCTTGACATCCTCCCCATTCGCTTTGAGAAGAGTCGCGTAGGTGCGCCGGAAGGTGTGCCAGCCAATCCGGCCCTGGATTCCTGCGGCCTTCACTGCCGGTTGCAAGTGCCAGCGGTTCAGCGTCCCCGGCCAGTACGGCTGTGTTCCTTTGAGGTGAGGACTGGCAAAGACCCAATCCTCCGGTTGCGGGTAAGCACAAAGGGTCCGCCAGCGCCACAATGATTCCGCCAGACGCGCATCCAACGGAACTGGCTTGCGCGATGCCTCCGTCTTGCACTCGCCAACGTGCTGGAGCGAGATCGACCGCGTGACATGGATCTCGAACTTCTCGAAATCAATGTCCTGCCATTTGAGCGCCAGCAATTCACCCACCCGCAGCCCGGTCATTACATCCACCAAAACGGCGGTGTGCGCCGGTTCTTCGAGATAGAGCAGCAATTCCTCCACCTCGGCAAGCGACAGCACGGTGGGAATGTTCTTGCGCTTTGAACTCTGGCGCACATGCGTGATGGGATTCCGGTCGTGCCACTCCCAGCGAACCGCATGATTGAAGACCGCGTGCATGATGTTCCTGATCTTCGCCTTGCTGCCGTTGGAGAGATCGAGCGAACGCAGCCACTCTTCGACGGCAACCGATTTGACATCCTTCAGCCGGTAGTTGCCCCAGCGGGGCAGAATCCACTTCCTGAAGTAGCCCTGATACGTTCTGCAGGTTGCGAAGGTTTTGTTCGAGTCCTTGCCCAGTTCCTTTTCCCGGTAGTGTTCAACGAGCGTTTGGACACTGACCGCTTCGAGGTTGAAGCGCGGACTTTCAGCGTTGATGTTGACCAAAAGCGACGCAACGGCCCGTTTTGCCGATGCCTCGTTCGGATACTGTTCCACACTTCCGACAACCAGACTGCGGCGTTTGCGGCTGCCATCTGCCATCGGTTCGTACCAGCGATACTCCCAGGCACGTGGACCGCGTTTGCGCTCCGCAAGCTGGAGGTTGCCTTGTTGATAGCGTGTCCGTCTCATTCCTTCCCCATTTCAAGAGTGGTGAGGCGGCATGGATAGCTGTTCCGAGCTTATCGCGTGTGGCAGATAGTGGTCGAGATCGGAAGCTCGAAATCGCCATAGTTTGCCCATGCGCAAACCTGCAATAATCCCGGCGTGCGCGTAGCGCTGGAGGGTTTTCAGATGCACCTGCACGGGGGCCAACGCCTGTTTGCTGTCGAGTAAGGGTTCGAAGACATGAACGGGATCGAACATCGTTCGTACGCTCCTATTTACCACAATGCATTGGACCGGCAGGCGCGTCTACATTACCTATATGTACTCGCGAAGGCGCTGTTGGAAACCAGAGTTGAATCAGGGCACAGGAAGAATCTGAAGGCAGTTTCAGGAACAGTTGGCGCAGAGAATTCTTGACTTAAGTAATGCGACGTAGATCAGCGCTTCAAGGACGACGCCCGCGAAGTCATAAACGGTATGGAATACGGCATCGGCTTAAACGGCTTTAGCGACTCCAATGAAGGCGACCTCGTAGAAGACTTCTCCAGCGAGAAGATGAGCGCCGACCTCGGCACCCTAACCGCCACCAGAGCAGTAAGCGTGTGAAGTTCCCCTCTTGACCGGGAGGCATTGTCTGAGGGCGAAGTGTCCACTTATTTTAAGTGGACACTTATTGAGAACCTGTTTACGATCTTCTGAGTAGCAGCAGCCTGAGGAAGGCCAAGTGGATCATTTGCAGGCTGGTATTCAGCTTTCGTTCGCAGTTTTTCCATAGCCTGCGGCATTTCTCCAACCACGCGAACGATCGTTCGACGATCCAGCGTTTCGGGAGCACCACAAACGCATGTAGTTCATTGCGCTTAGCGACGTGTACGGTGGCCTTGATCCGCTTCATCACGCTGTCAGCAAAGGGCTGGCCAGTGTAACCGCCATCAACCAGCAGGCTCTCGACCCGTTCCAGATTCGGCTTGCAACGGTCGATGGCCTGCAGAGCGCCGTCACGGTCCGTCACATCAGCCGTGGTCACGGCGATGGCGTGGGGCAAGCCCTGCGTGTCGACCACGATGTGACGTTTGATGCCGGAGACCTTCTTGCCCGCGTCGTAGCCCTTTTCTTCTGCCGTGTCGGTGTTCTTCACGCTCTGCGCGTCAACGATCAAAAAGCTGGTCAAGGCGTTGCGCCCCAGTCTCTCGCGGGCCTCGCCAACCGATTTTTTTTAAGGCCCGCTCCAGCGCGCTCACACCGTCCTGGGCTGGCGCGCTCCATTTGGCGAAGTACGCATACACCGTAACCCAGTTGGGAAACCCTTCGGGAAGCATGCGCCACTGGCAGCCGCTCTTGAGCAGATACAGCACGGCGTTGAAGACCTCGTGCAAATCCACCGTGCGCGGCTTAGAGCATTTTTCCTGATGGTGTAGAGGAATCCCACCCTAGCCGCAAAAACAAAGACGCGGCGAGGGTGGGGCACCCGAACTCTATACCTATAGGAAAAATGCTCTAGTACGCTTACGCACCGATTCCAGCAGTGGACGAATCCGCTCAAACTGCTCCCGGCTGATGTCGCTTGGATAGGATTTTCTTGGCTCCATCCTCCACTATTACCGCACGCAGGACTGGCCGATTATCGCTTTGCTGGCTCCCTCGCGATATCGCGCCTCAAGATCGTAAACAGGCTCTTAGGAGTCTAAGCGGCTTGGGAAGAGTCGGTCTGGAGTGAGGCGGCCAGGTTCCATGGCAGCAACTCCTGGATGCGGCTAATCGGATGTTCGGCGATGGTGGCCAGAACCGTACGCAGGTAGAAGGCCGGATCGAACCCATTCAACTTGGCTGTGCCGATGAGGCTGTAGAGGGATGCGGCTCGTTGGCCGCCGGAATCGGACCCCATGAACAGGTAGTTCTTCCGGCCAATCGCTACCGTGCGCAGCGCCCTTTCGGCGGCGTTGTTGTCGATCTCCAGCAACCCGTTTTCGAGATAGCGCGTGAGGGCGCGCCAGTGTGTGAGAGCATAGCGGATCGCGCCTGCCGTTTCGCTCTTGGTCGAAAGCGAATGAAGCGCCTTCTCCATCCAGCGACGCAGATCCTCAAGCAGCGGCTTGGCGCGCGCTTGACGAATATCGCGGCGGAACTCGGTGGGCTTTCCTCGGACTTCTTCTTCGATTCCGTAAAGGGCGCCGATGCGGGCGAGTGCCTCTGTCGTAATGGGCGAAGCGTGAGCCACGTGGATGTCATGGAACTTGCGCCTTGTGTGGGCCCAGCAGGCCACTTCATAGATCGCGCCATCGCCGTAGAGATGATGAAATCCTGAGTAGGCATCGGCCTGCAGCGCACCCTTGAAGTCCTTCAGATGTAGCCGCGGATGCTCTCCCTTACGATCTTCCGAATAAGTGAACCACACGGCTGGAGCGGTCTGAAGACCTGCTGGACGATCGTCGCGGACATAGGTCCACAGCCTGCCGGTCTTGGTCTTGCCGTTGCCGGGGGCAAGCACCGGAACGGGCGTGTCATCGGCGTGGATCTTGGATGCCATCAGAACATGCTTCCTGATCTGATCGACCAACGGGGCAAGCAACTCGCTGGCAGCGCCCACCCATCCGGCGAGAGTTGAGCGGTCCAGATCGACGCCTTCGCGGGCAAAGATCTGAGACTGGCGATAAAGCGGCTGGTGGTCTCCATTATGTGATGCGCCACATAACTGCGATTATGTTGGGTTCCCGGTTATGTGGCGTTCAGCCCTGATCTGCGCGTAAACAGAGGGATTTGCAGAACTGAACGTCACATAAGTGC
>Ga0326727_10003483_pt1 | contig 50202 bp, 27 predicted proteins | sample MB2enrmetagenome_FD_207643 | JGI IMG/M metagenome (GOLD analysis project Ga0326727, IMG submission 207643) | Lab enriched peat soil microbial communities from McLean, Ithaca, NY, United States - MB29MY | ecosystem: Environmental > Terrestrial > Soil > Wetlands > Peat | place: USA: New York... | reverse complement strand
GGCAATGCTCCCCGCTACTTTTCCAATCTGAGAGCACCCAAATACGTGGACGAAGATCTGACGATCGCAAAGTGGTTCAACCTCAAGGAAAGACTCCGTCTGCAGTTCGCTGTCCAGATGTTCAACGCTTTCAACCATCCCAATTTCGGCATACCTAATGCCAGCGTTGGGAGCCCCAACATGGGATTGGCCTCCAGCACCCAGGGAGCGAGAGAAATGCAGGGTGTGCTGAAGTTGACTTATTGAAGTACCCATCTATGCGGACGACCGTCCTTGCTCTCTGTCTGACGATCGCGTTCACAAATCCAAACGTGAACGCGATCGTCTCCTCGGGAGCGCCAGCGTAGAACATTCAATCCCGCCTGGCGCAGAGACACCAGGCCAAATTGATCGGGGAGCGACCGGAATCTGTATATAAGCCGGTCCCGCGAAGGATCCTCTCGCGCCCACTGGAATCGCATGAATCGGTTAGAACAGTACCGGAGTGAATTCCGAAAAAGAGCTATGCAACCATGAATCGCAGATCATTCTTCACGGGCGGACTCTCAATGTTGGCGCTGGCCCGCATGGTGCATGCTCTGGAACACTCGCAGTTTTTTCAGGGAGAAGTTCCGTCGGGACCGTTCCTGCCATTTTGGGAGTCTCTGAAGTCCTACCAGTGTCCCGACTGGTTTCGCGATGCCAAGCTTGGAATTTGGGCACATTGGAGCCCGCAGTGCGTCCCCGAACAGGGCGATTGGTATGCACGGAACATGTACATCGAGGGATCGCCTCAATATGAGTATCACGTTAAACAATACGGGCATCCGTCGAAATTCGGATACAAGGATATTTGCCATCTTTGGAAAGCCGAAAATTGGGATCCGGAAGCGCTTGTCAAGCTGTACAAAAGGGCGGGAGCTGACTACCTCGTCGCCCTGGCAACCCACCACGACAACTTCGATTGCTGGAATTCCAAATACCAACCTTGGAACTGCGTCAACATAGGGCCAAAGCGCGACATTGTGGGCACATGGGCCAAGGTAGCGCGCGCTAATGGACTGCGATTCGGAGTGAGTTACCACGGTACCCCCCATCGTGTATGGGATGAGTTTCTTCCTGTCCGATATAAGAGCGATACGACCGGCCCACTGGCCGGAGTCCCTTATGACGGGGTGCAGACCATCGCAGATGGAAAGGGCAAATGGTGGGAGGGCATGGACCCTCAGATGATCAACGGAAAACCCCACCTGAAGAATACCCCTTGCCCGGAGTTCGTGCAGCAATTCCTGTTGCGCGTGCAGGACGTAATCGACAGATATAGTCCGGACCTGCTGAATTTCGACGACAATGCACAGTTTGATTTCGACGCGGGAGGGAGATTTGCACCGGACCTGGGAGTGTGGTTGGGGATTCCGGACCTCGCTCCTGAAATCATGGCCTATTTCTACAACAAAAACATGCAGGCGCATGGCGGCCGTCTGGAAGGGGTACTGAATCTCAAGCAGGTACCTCAGCCTGTGTGGGGAACCGTGACCCGCGATTTCGAAATGGGACTCGCGGATGGCATTCAGGAAAAGCCATGGCAAACAGAGGCATGCATCGGACACTGGCACTATGATCGTGCGGTCTTCGAGAACCACACGTACCAGAAGGCTTCATTGCTGATTCCTCTGTTCGTGGATATCGTGAGCAAGAACGGGAACCTGCTCTTGAACATCCCGCTTCCAGGTCATGGAGAACCGGACAGCGATGAACTCGCCTTCCTCAATGAACTCACCGAATGGCAACAGGTGAACGCGGAGGCGATTAAGGGCGCGCGGCCGTGGAAGATCTACGGCGAGGGACCTTCGACACAAATAAAAGGCGTCCCATCGTACCAGTTATCCAGGTACAAGTTCGATCCAACTGACATACGGTTCACGACCAAAAACGGCGTCCTTTATGCGATTGCCTTAGGTTGGCCTTCCGATGGCCGGACCATCATTAAGTCGCTTGCAAAGGAATCCACGAATTACCCCGCTCAGATCGGGAGAATTGAACTGCTCGGATCAAAATCTGAGGTGAAGTGGACCCGAAGCACTGAGGGTCTCGAAATCCGCCTGCCAGATAATCCGCCATGCAAATATGCTTTTTCGTTCCGGATCCTTCCGAGCTGATCGGAAGTCGACACAGTCAGGGCTCGTGGGTGATGGCTCCATGCTGAGAAGTTCAATTTCGTCAACTACGCCAACTTCGGCTCTCCGGATACCAAGCTGGGAGACACGAACTTCGGTTAATCCAGCAACACCCAGGGAGCGAGACAAGTGCAGTTGTCGCTCAAAATTTATCGGTAATGTCCATATGAGGCGGGCCGCTCTAGCACTGAGCCTGGCCATTCCGTTCACGTGCTTCAACGTGAATGGAATGGCTGCGGCGCAAGATCACGAGCAAGTTCTTCAATCTCTAATGGCTGATGCCGCTGCTGCGCGGTCCAGGGGGGATTTCAGCGCCGCGGCGGAATCGTATCGAAAAGCTACCGAGATCGAGCCCGCAGTTCCGGAATTGTGGGCGAATCTGGGCCTGATGTATCACCAGGCACACAGGTCCGCCGACGCCATTCAGAGCTTTAGACAGGCGATCCGCTTGAACGCATCTCTCTTCGTTCCCCAGTTGTTTCTGGGGATCGAATACCTTGAAGCGCAAAAGCCGGATGCGGCCTTGCCTTTCCTCGAGACTGCCACACGGCTGAATCCCAAGGATCCGCAGGCCGAACTCTATCTGGGAAAGGCTTACGCGATGCTGAGCCGGGGCGACCGCGCTATTGACGCCTTCTGGAATACGATACGGCTGACCCCAAACGATGGAAACGCCTGGCTCGCCCTCGGGACCGCATATTTAGAGCAAGTGGACAACGATGCGCGCCTTATGACTTCTACTTACAAGCATTCGCCGTATGTCAACCTGCGGGCCGCCGAGACGCTTGCCGAGGAGGACAAGCCGCCTGAAGCGGAGAATGCCTACAAGGCCGCGATCGCATCTGCTGCACCTCCGCCGTGTACTCACGCTGAGTTCGGGATTACGCTGCTTCGCGAAAACAAGATCAATGAAGCACGTGAGCAATTCGCAACGGAGACTCGAAGCGAAGGCCATTGCGGTTTTGCGGACATTGGGATGGCTGTCGCGCAGGCTGCTGAAGGGCATCCGGATGTTGCACTCAAAGCGCTCAATTCGATTGCGGCGGAGGATTCCGGATTCATTCAGTCGAACCTCTATCTCTTCCGCGGCGCACTGTCGGCCGATCAAACCAGATCGCTGGCCGATCTGGCGCGGAAGCAGGGAGGCACTGGAGATCCCTCAGTCGATCTTGGCACCATCGTTGAACAGGCATTCCTTTCCGACGCCATGCCTGCGGCGGAAATCGATGAGGACGGCACGTCTCAAACGGAGCAAGCACAGCCGCCCACAAATGCCGGAGCGCTTTATGCGGCGGGGAAATATGGCGCTTGCGATCAAGCCCTGAAACCGGCGCTGGAAAAGCTGGACAGCGCGCAGCAGCAACTCCTTGCTTCCTGCTCGTTTTACATAGGCGATTTCCTCACGACTGCCAAGGTCGCCCAGCGGCAAAAAGCAAATCCCGCAACGTTGGTGCGGGGGTTGTACTGGGAAACCAAGGTGGATCAAAAACTGGCAGTTGCCACGTTGACGCGAGCCGGCGAGATCAACCCCGACTCTCCTCGCATGCATGTCCTTACCGGAGATGTGTTTCGACAAAAGCGGCGCTGGAGCGAGGCTGAGGCAGAGTATCGAAAAGCGCTCGCCATCGATCCAACGAGCCACGGGGCGCGCCTCAGCCTGGGAATTGTGTTGTTCACCGAATTGAAGACCGGTGAAGCACTCGAGATTGCGAAATCTCTATTGACAGAAGCGCCGGATGATCCTGAAGCGAATATGCTGGCGGGCGAAATCCTGGTGCAGGAGCACAAGTTTGAAGAAGCCGAACTTTATCTCTCCAAGTGCCAGAAACTCGATCCCGACCTCATTCCCCGCCTTCACGTTCTACTCGGGCAGGTGTATGCGGCAACGAACCGAATTCCAGCGGCCATCTCGGAATACAAATTGGGATTGGTAAGCGACGAGGATGGCAGCATTCACTATCAACTGGCCCGCCTTTATGAGAAGTCCGGCGATAAAGGCGCCGCCGCAGAAGAGATTCGAATATCGCAGCAGTTGCGCAGGCGCTGGGATGACGAGGCACATACAGCCTTTGGGCAACCTCTGACAGACGCCACTCGACAATAGACCACTCTTGAGCTCTCCGGGCTCCATCGAGTTACTGCATATGTTTTGACCACGATTTGAGGAGCGACACCTGATGCCATCTTCTACTTTCAGAACACTTTTTATTCTTTTCAGCGTGGCTGCGTTTATTCCTGGCCCCGCTTTGCCATTGGTTTCTCATGCACAGACGATCGACCGGGGCAAAGATGGTGTCGCGCTTCGCTCTTCGAGCGGGACTCTCGAGGTAACCGTCTGCTCCGAGCGCGTCATCCACATCGTAGCGAGTGCGACCGATGAGACTCCAAAGCCCGTCGTACCGACTGTGATTCGCCCGTGCGGGGGAGCGCCGTTCACGGTTTCCTCCGATACTTCGACTGTATCGATCAAGACGAGTGTGTTGACGGTCGAAATTGACCGCGCAACAAACTCCGTGCGATTCTTCACGGCTGCCGGAAAGCCTGTGCTGAGCGAGCAACCCAATGGCAGGCGAACGATTACCCCCGTCAATCTGGACGGATTTGAGACCAATCAGATTCGCCAGGACTTTCTTTTGTCCCCCGATGAAGCGCTCTACGGTTTGGGACAACATCAGGAAGGATTTTTCGATCTGCGCGACATACCGCTCCGATTGTTGCAGGCAAATACGAATATCTCCATCCCATTTCTCATTTCGACGAATGGCTATGGCCTGCTGTGGAACAATGCGGCGCTGACGGACTTCAATCCGGCGACGAAGGCGATCCAACTGGATGAACATGGCGCGGGCACATTCCAGACAGGGCCGGAAGGAGAATACGGATTTCTGCTCGGCGGCAATTTAAGGAATAAGCTCGGACTCACCGTCAATGGCGAAAAGTTGATTGATCTCAAGAACATGTGGCTTCCGGAATTCGTCGGCGCGAAGATTCACCTGGCGGCGAATACGACTTATAAAGCGATCGCCGAATCGGGTGGGGATACCCAACTGTCAATGCGCGAACCGTCAGGCACAATGGCCTTTCAATCGGAAGCAGGCCAGGGAGTCGACTACTACTTCTTCTATGGGCCGGAGCCGAGCTTAGTGATCGCAGGGTATCGAGAATTCACGGGCGCTGTTCCTATGCTTCCGCTGTGGGCTTACGGCTTTTGGCAGTGCCGTGAGCGCTATTCGAGCCAACAGCAGATTCTCGATACGGCCGCCGAATTCCGCGCACGGAAGATCCCAGTCGATGCCTTCGTTCAGGATTGGCAGTACTGGGGAAAATACGGCTGGAATGCCATGAGGTTCGATGAGAGCGCGTATCCGAATCCTGCAGAGATGATGTCCGTGCTGCATCGCGAGAATCTTCATCTGGCGATCTCTGTCTGGCCCAGATTCGGCGCAGAGACCGCGGTGAATCACGAATTGGAAAGTGCTCATCTTGTGCTTAAGAGTCCGGTGAGCATGAATAAGCCAGACGATCTGAATGAGCACGAAAACCTGGCCGATTTCTTTAATCCGGATGCGCAAAAAGCCTTTTGGGCAGCCATGAACCGGAGCCTCTTTCATGACGGCCTGGATGGATGGTGGCTGGATGCGTCTGAACCGGAAGGCGATCCTCTCAAGGTTGACAGTACCTTCCTGGGGCCGGGAAAGCTAGTTCGCGATGCATACCCGCTCTTCGAAACCACAGCGATCTATCAAGGGCAAAGGGCCACGACTGAGAGCAAGCGAGTCGTGATCCTGACGCGGTCAGCCTACGCCGGGCAGCAGCGCAATGGCACTACATCCTGGTCAGGCGACGTCTCAGCGAATTGGGAGACGTTTCGGCGTCAGATCCCCGCCGGCCTCAGTTTCGCAATGTCCGGTTTTCCCTACTGGACGACGGACATCGGCGGATTCTTCCGCCCAGCCGATCAATATACATCGGCAAGCTACCACGAACTGCTGATTCGATGGTTCGAGTGGGGCGCCTTCTGCCCCATTTTCAGAATTCACGGATATCAATCGAAGACAGAGATGTGGAACTACGGTCCCGAGGTAGAGAAGATCCTGACCCAATACGACGAGTTTCGGTATCGTCTCATGCCTTACATTTACTCCACTGCCTGGGGCGTTACCAGCCGCGGAGAAATTGTGATGCGGGCATTGCCATTTGTCTACCCGAATGAACTTGCACTGAGAGGTGTCGACGATGAGTTTCTTTTTGGCAATTCGCTTTTGGTAAATCCTGTGACGCAGCCGAATGCAACCAGTCGCAGCGTGATCTTGCCGGCAGGCAACGACTGGGTAGATTTCTGGACGGGCAAAACTTATCACGGTGGGCAGTCGATTACGGCCGATGCTCCATTGGAGCAGATACCGATATTGGTAAAGGCGGGCAGCATTGTTCCCATGGGGCCTGTTGTGCAGTCGACAGCAGACGCGCAAGACCCCCTGGAGATTCGCATTTATGCCGGGAAAGACGCCGACTTTTTGCTTTACGAAGACAGCGGCGACAGCTATGCCTACGAGCATGGCGCCAGAGCAACGATTCGCATGCATTGGGACGATCGTCGCAAGATGCTCTCAATCGGGGATCGCGCCGGTGCGTTTCCGGGCATGCCGAGCAAGCAAACGATGCATATTGTACTGGTGAAAGAGGGCCACGGCATCGGGATCGGTTCGGAGTCGGGGCCGGATCGCACTGCAACCTACGCCGGACATCAGTTGACGATTCAGTTCAGCACAGCGGGCTAAGAGGGTCTTTGCTCAGACCTGTGGGGATTATGCGTTTGGTGCGCAAAGAAAAGCCCCCTCCCCGGTGACCGGGGAGAGGGCGGTTGCGGCCGGGACTAGATTAGTCGTCCGCGTCAGCTTCACCGGCAGGAGCCTTGCGGTTGTTGAAGTCGCTCGCGGGGCGAACGCTCTTCTCGCCAGGGAACGGCTTCGTATAGCCGGTGGCTTCGTACCAGATCATGTGGTTGACGGTGTCAGGATCTTCGGAGTCGGGTTTGTTATATTTGCCGGCGAAGAGCTCGGCCTTCTTCTTCGTCCAGCCAGCCCTCAGGACCTTGACCGCGGGGCTGTCGTGCTGGAACATCACTGAAGACGGTGCAACGCCAGTGTCGAGCGCGATCGCGTTCGGTACGTGGGTCCACGGCAGCCAGGCATTCGCAGACGGTTTGTTGGTGAAGAGCTCGGTCATCGGCGAGGCCACCAGGTCGTTCTGGTTCATGGGCGGCACACCAAGAATCTGCTCGATCGTGCGGGTCATGTTGACCTGCGTGTAGAAGATGTGGTCTACAACTCCAGCAGCTCCCGGAGCGGCGGTACCCTGGCCCTTCTTGTTTACCGACTGCCTGACATAGGGGCTGATGACATAGCCCGGGCTGCGGTGACCGTCGATGTGGTCGACGCCAGTCTGCGCGTCGTCTTCTTCGACGAAGATGGCCGAAGAGTTCCAAATTGGGCTGTGGCTGATGATGTCGACAAAACGGCCAAGCGCCAGGTCGTTATCGGCCTGCATCGCCTGACCGGTCGGCGGCCCGCCGGTGTGGTCGGAGCTGATCCACATCATTTCAAATTGGGGCACCGTACCGTTCTTGACGTCGTTGGCGAAGTCCTGCTCCCAGACATCGACACGATACTGGTCAGGGATATTCAGATCGAACTGCGGGTATTTCTGGACCGCGTAGTTCTGCACGTTGGGGAGGGGGGAGTACGAGCCTATGTCGTTGTAATAGTAAAGCTCATTCTCAAAGCCATTCTCGTAGTCTTGCGTATCCTGGAAGAACTGGCTCCAGGTGGGCTCGCAGCTCAGGGTATTGGCAGTGGGGGTGCAACCCGACACGTTGAAGGTGTTTTCTTCGACGTACTCGCCATAGATCTTCATGGTTTTGCCGGCTGCGGCAACCGTGTCGAAGAGGTGGCCGTTGTTCTGATAAGCGAGTGCATCGCCGCCGTTGGAGGGATAGTCGCGCAGCCAGTCAGGCGACTGGATGTCGTCGGAGTAGGGCGCCATGGCCTGGACGATCCAGTTGTGACCGTCGGCCGACTGGCGGCTGGGATTGTAGAAGTTGTCGAGAAGCGGGAAGCGCTGCACCAGCGCGTGCGCGTTGGGCGAGACGGGCCCGACCTGGCCGGTAACCGATGTCTCGTCGCCGAAGACTGCCAGGGAGGGGTCGCCGTTGCCGCCAACCACATCGCCGAGCATCTGATCGTAGGTGCGGTTTTCACGGATGATCAGGAAAACGTGCTTGATCAGCGAAGGATCGCCGATCTTGGCCGGAATTGCGGTTGCGGCGACTGAAGAGTTGCCACCGGCAGCTGACTTGATGTTTGCCGTCAGGTCCCAGTGGTTGTTCAGCGCAACCTGTTTGGTCATGGCTGAAAGGAGGAACCCATCGGCCAAATCCGACAGGTCAATGATGCTGACGGTGCCGAGGTCCTGGTGAGTGTTGAGGGCGTTCACGCCCCATTCGGTTGCGGTCGAATTGTCTGTAGTCGGAGCGCCGCTCACGGTTTCGAAGGGGTTGGGGTTGCCAGTGGTTCCCCAGCCCTTGTCATTGGCAACGATCAGCTTGCCGTCAACAGAATCCAGCACAACCGAACTCGGAGCATAGCCGACCGGGACCATGCCCTCGACGGCGCCCGAGTTCAGGTTGACTATCGCGATCGCGTTGGCGTTGTACAGCGCGACGTAAGCGGTGTTGGTGGCGGCATTGACGGCGATGGAGTTCGGTCCGGCGCCGTAGGCAGCGGTCGATGAGCCAGGAATCTTGACCGGGAGGCCAAGGTTGATGGTCTGCGTTACCGTATTGCTTGACGTGTTGATTACCGAGAGAGTGTCGTCATAGGCATTGGCGACCAGCAGGTTGCTGCCCCACCAGGCCATGCCGGTCGGGTGATGGCCAACATAGATGGTATTTGTGACTGTGAACGAGCTCAGGTTGACCACCGAGATGGTGCCCGTTGACGTGGCGCCAGTGGTGCTATTAGCAGCGACTGCAACGCCGTTGGAGTACATGAGGAAGTCGCCCGATTGAGGAACGCGTCCGGCTTCGTTGGAGACATAGGCGGTGGTGCCGTCAGCGGAGATGACCACGCTGTGCGGAACGCTGCCGACCGGGAGATCCGGCGTGACCAGGGCCGGGGGATTCTGGGTGAGGTCGATCTTGGCCAGGGCGTTGTTGAAGTTAATCACAGCCAAGGCGGTGGTAGCCGGCTGTCCCACGACGGCCGGCGGAACGACGGCGATGCCCATGGGATAGGATGACGGGGAACCGTCAGACGCTGCCGAATCTGGTATGCCGCAAGGGATTGCCTGGCTGCCGGTGGTTCCCAAGGGTCCGGGGAGTTGAACGCCAGTTAACGGCATGGTTACGTTCGTGCCAGGGCAGTTGGAGTTTGTCAGCACCGGCAGAGTATAGCCAGCGAAGTTAATCGAACTGGCGTCCAGGGGAACAGCGATCCGGGCGTAATCGCTCAGCAGGCCGGTCGTCGCATTGACGCTGGCGACGGTGATGTGCGAGGTGGAGTAAGGGCCATCCTGGCTGAACATCAGGTACTTGCCATCAGGCGTATAGGCGATGCCGGCGTGACTGCCACTGGAGTCCTTGCTGGTGCCGGTGCTCGTCGGGTTGTAGCTCTGAAGGACTTGGCCGGACCGAGTGTCGAAAATCTGGATCACTCCGTTGCCGTTGCTGGCCGACACGCCCAGGCTAAGGACAGCGGCGGTGTGGTTGCCGGTAGGGTTGACCGCGACGGCCTTGGCGCGGACGCGGATGCCGAGGTTGACCACGGTACCGATAGGGGTGAGGACCGCGCCGTCGGCGGCGATGAAGGTGCCATTCGTCTGCGGGCCGGGAGCATATTTCGGGTACTCCACGGACTGGGCGAAGGCCGGAATGCTCAGCCCCGCCGCCAGCAGGCCGACGAGCAGACTGTTGATCCGAAAATTATTTCGAGACATCTGTCATTCTCCTTATTGCTTGGGTTTCTTTCCTCACGCAGCCCGGAATCGGCTGCGCAACACGAGAGACATGGAACAGGCGGATACTTTTTCTTCGATTGCAGGAGATGGCGCAACGAGGGTGCTACACCAACGGCCCAAGTCTAGGACCGCGAAAAGGTCGCCAGCATGACGCCAAAATGACAGTTTTGTAATCTGCCGCCCATATTCTTGATGCGTTTCTTAACGCCAGGTTCAGGGCCGCGATTCGTATCTCTCGTGTGGACCGCAACATCGGCGGATCTGGACGATCCGCGCGTTCGACAAATAGCCGGACTCAGGGAGATAGATATTTGATGGAACCTTAACTAAAGCATGATTTGGGTATAACAAATCCGGATTACAAAATAGTCATTCAAGATAGTCGGGTCTCCTTTGGAATCGTGCTGACGCGTGGACGCGATTGAGCGCGATCAAACTTCGCACACACGGCAACGTTTGAAAGCCCGCTGCGGTTCTCTGCCCGCAGCCGGGAACGAGGATACGTGTCTCCAACTGTCACAACTCGATCATCCGGATTGCGATTCCGATGCGCGCAACGAGCGGCGGCATGACGCGGAATCTTCATATTCGCTCGGGAAACCGTTCTTTCCTGGAGAGGCTATGCATTGCGAGATGAAGCAGGATCTGTTCGCCAGAAATTCTTCAGTGCTTCAAAGCTTTCGCGTTTTGATTGTATTCAGCGCGATATTTTTTCCAGCCGGCATTTGCTTTTCGCAGGTTGACCGCAGCGCATTGAGCGGCACAATCACAGATTCTTCAGGGCGTGTGCTGACGCAGACGCATGTCACGGTGGTCGAAAACGCGACCGGTCTGCGCCGCGAGACCGATTCGGACGCCAGCGGAACCTACGGCATTCCCCAATTGCCGGTGGGCGTTTATACCGTCGCCTTCGAGCACCAGGGCTTTCAGAAGCTCGAGTTTGTCGATGTGGAGCAGGTCATCGGCAGGACGCGCACTCTTAATGCGAGCTTGCAGGTGGCTGGAGGCGAGGAGCGCGTGGAAGTTTCGACCGCCTCGGAGCTGATGGATCGTAATACGAGCGCGGTGACCGGCCTGATCGAGAGAACGCAGGCCGATGAACTGCCGCTGAACGGCCGCGACTGGTCGGAGTTGACGGCGTACGTCCCCGGCGCCATCGACACCGGCGGCGGCAACCAGCGGTCGGTTCGCTTTTCCGGGCGCGGCCTCGACGACAGCAACTTTACCTACGACGGCGTTGACGCGACGAGCATCGTGAATCAGACGCAGCGCGCCTGGGTGCGGCTCTCCATTCCGCTGGACGCGATATCGGAGTTCCGCGTCGACTCGCTGATGTCAACCGCCGAGGAAGGCGCGACGGGCGGCGCCCAATTGAACGTGACCTCGCCCTCGGGTACAAACCGTTTCCACGGACGCCTCTTCGAGTACTTGCGCAACGATTATTTTGACGCGCCGCTGCCTGAATGGGGCACCCCGGTGGTCTGGACCCCCAGCCTTCAAACTCAGGCGGAACCTCAGCAGCCGCTTCGCCTGAATCAGTTTGGCGGATCGGTGGGCGGCCCGATCGTGCGCGACAAGACGTTTTTCTTCCTCGCCTCTGAAGCCTACCGGCAGAACTGGGGCTATCCGGCCAGCGGCGACGTGCCGAGCCCGGCGCTCATAGCATCGGTTCCGAGCAGCTCGCCCGTGTATGCAATCGTCAACGGATTCCCCGGACCGGGACCGAAGACAACTGAAACCACCACCAGCGACCCGAATACCGACATTGTGACCTGCAACTGCACGCAGGTGGTGAACGAAAACTCGTTCATGCTGAGGCTCGACCAACGCTTCTCGACCAAGACCACGGGCTTCATGCGCTTCAATTACGACCGGTCGGTGAATACGCAGCCGCTTTCGGCTTCCGCGACGGACTTGCAGCAGAAGGTCTCCGCGCCGGTCAATGGCGCTATCGAGTTGGTGCATATTTTCAATGCCCACCTGGTGGACGAGGTCCATGCAGGATTCAATCGCTCTACCAACAACAGTTACAACTACAGCGACTCCGGGATTATTTACCAGATTGCGGTTCAGAATGGCGTTGGGCCGGGATTTGTCACTGAGAATTACACCTACAGCAGCGTCTATGCAGGCAACTCGTATTCAGTGAACGACAACCTGACCTGGAGCCACGGCCGGCAGACATTTAAAGCCGGCGCGGAGTACCGCCGCATTCAATTGAACCAGTCACACGGGGAACACGGAAAGATCACGTTTACCTCGGTGGAGCACCTGGCAGACAACGCGGTCAGAAAAGCGAGTCTGACAGGCGCCTTGCCAGTCAACCACTTGCGCAAGAACGATTACTTCCTGTACGCGCAGGACGAGTACAAGGTGCGGCCGAATCTCACCCTGAACCTGGGCGCGCGCTACACCATTTTCGATCTCTTCAACGAGGCGAACGGATTGGCCGAGCCCTTCGACTTTGACACCTGCGGGCCGCAGGGATACTGCGCCGTGGGCGCCAGCTTCGGCCAGCAGAACTACGGCGATGTCGATCCGCGCGTGGGTCTGGCCTGGTCGCCTGGCAGGGGCGGAAAGACGATTGTCCGCGCCGGATTGGGAATCAACCACGAAGATGGCCAGCTGGACGATCAGAATCTGCCCGCCGGAAACGAAGTGCCCTCCTATTCGGCAAGCAGCTCCAAGTCAACGCTCGCCTACTGCCCGCCCACAACGTGCCCGGCCCAGGATGCGGTCCAATTCGGCTCCGCAGCCTACTCGCCGAATGCCGAACAACGGGACCGCAAGGACTCGTATGTTGAGCAGTGGGACTTCTCAGTGCAGCGGGAGTTGCCTGCGAAGCTCGTGAGCACGGTCACCTACCTGGGAAGCCACGGCGTGCATCTGCTCGAGCAAGGCGAGACCAACCTGTTGGCGTACGTCTCCCCGGGCACGTATGGTCCGCAGACACAATATCCCGAGTGTGCCCCGAACGCGAGTGAGCCTGCCGGCAGCTGCGCTACAGGCATTCAGTGGCGCGGCTCGGCCGGCATGAGCACGTATAACGGTCTCTCCGCGTCATTGCGGCGGCCGTTCTCGAACGGGCTTCTGGTTGCGGCCAATTACATGTGGTCGCACGAAATCGACAACGGCTCGAATGGCAGCGGCGACGGTGACGAGATACAGCCGCAGAATCAGGGGTGCCAGTCCTGCGATACGGCCAGCGGCGCCTGGGACGCCCGCCACGTCTTCAATGGCAATGCGGTCTATGAGCTCCCCTTCGGCCACGGCAAGGCGTTCCTGAACCAGCCCGGAATTACAGACGTCATCGCGGGCGGCTGGCAACTGACCACAGCGGCGGTGGCTCGCACCGGCTTCCCGGTGAATGTGGTGACGAATCTGAACGGGCCGGACGGCAATCAGGCCGGTATACAGCGTCCCCTGCTGACGGGGCAACGGCTGACTCCGCCCGGAGGGAAGACGGTTGCACAGTGGTTTAATCCCGCCGCATTTGAAATCCCGGCCCTCAATTCAGACGGCAATGCGAGCGTATTCGGCACGGCGCCGCGCGACCTGGTGCGCGGGCCGGGCACCTGGCAGGTCGATATGGGCGCCGGCAAGACGTTTAGCTTAGCGGAGCGCGCGAAGCTGGAATTCCGCGCGGAGTTTTACAACGTCTTCAATCATCCTCAGTTGGGTCAGCCGGGTGCAACGTGCAACGGTAGCGGCTCAACCTCAGGCCCTACAGCCTGCGAGGCAGGGGCGGGACTGGGCCAGATCACCAATCCGATCAACCTGAATACAAGCATCGTGTCGCCTATAACTCCGGTAGGATCGGGAACGCCGCGCGAGATGCAGTTCGCGCTGCGGTTGGATTTCTGATTCTCACCAACTTATTGGACGCGGCGGCTTGAGCGTCCGCCGCGTTGAGCAAGATTGGACGGTAGATGAGACAGAGCGGAAAGTTGACGAACGGTTGGGTGCGAGTCCTGCTGAACGCCCTCGTCCTCTCGGCGATATCGGCTACAACATGGGCGCAGGCTACGGGCGATTTTTCGGGCGTGTGGAAGCAGGACAACGATCGCTGCCAGCCGAAGCGCAATGGTGACGTCACGCTGAAGATCGAGCATCACGACCCGGAACTCACGGTGGAGACATCGATCGCACGCAAATCCGCAAATTCGCGGCACGCGGTACAGAAGTACACGACCGATGGGAAGGTCTCAGTGTCGACCGGAGCGGATGGAGACGAGTTCCTCACGTCGGTCGTATGGAAGGATTCCAGCCTCGTCTTCTCGATCGAGGAGCATGAAGACGGCCGAATTCTTCAGTCGAAAGAGACATGGTCGGTGATTGAAGATGGCGCAACGCTCGAGAGGATCCGCGAGCGCCCGGATGGAGAAAAGCAGACTCTTTTCTTTCGCCGTTTGCAATCCGGGTTCAAGTGAGCTTTTATGCCGGCGCCGATTGGTGAATGGGATCCCGATGCAAGGCGGCTGAGTTTTTTGCTGAACATCAAACGCCGCAGAGGCGGCAACAGGGAATTGGCCATGAAGATCCTGGTTATTGAAGACGAAGTGAAGACCGCCAAGTTCCTGAAGAAGGGACTGAGCGAAGCCGGTTACGTGGTCGACGTTGCAGCCGACGGCCTGGAAGGGCTGCACCTGGCCGTGGAAGTCGACTTCGACCTCATCGTTCTGGATGTGATGCTTCCCGGTCTGGAGGGATGGCAGGTGCTGGCGCGCCTGCGCGAGACCAAACAGAAGGCGCTGGTACTGATGCTTACGGCGCGCGACGCCGTGCACGAACGCGTGCGCGGTTTCGAGTTGGGAGCCGACGACTACCTGGTAAAGCCGTTCGCATTCTCAGAACTGCTGGCCCGGGTGCGCTCGCTGTTGCGCCGCTCAACGCCGCGCCCGCAGGAAACCCTGCGCTGGGCCGACCTGGAGATCGATCTGCTGCGCCACCGCGCGACGCGTGCCGGCCAGAGGCTCGAGCTTACTTCGAAGGAGTTCCTGTTGTTGACCCTGCTGGCGCGGCGCGCCGGCGAAGTGCTGTCGCGCACGCTGATCGCCGAGTCGGTGTGGGATATGAACTTCGACAGCGATACGAACGTCGTGGATGTGAACGTCCGCAGGTTGCGCAGCAAGGTGGACGACCCCTTCCCCGTAAAGCTGATTCACACGGTGCGCGGCGCCGGCTATGTCTTCGAAGCCGAGTCGTAGCGCCTGGGCTGCGCTGCCCCCGCGCAGGACCCTGGCGTTCCGGCTGTCGGCGGCCTACTCGCTGGCGGGCCTGTTGCTGGTAATCCTGGCCACGGCGAGTCTCTACGTTGTCCTGCGGACGGAACTGGACCGAAGCACAGAGTTGTTCCTTGCCGACAAGCTGAACGTGCTGCGCACCATGCTGCGGGAACGGCCGGACGACGAAGATGGGCTGCGCGAAGAGATTGAGCTTGAGTCTGAGGCCCGCCGGTACCAGCAGTTCTACATTCGCCTCCTCGATGAACATGGTGTGCCGGTCATGACGACGCCCGGCATGGCCGAGCGGCTGGATCTTGCGGAGCTCGCGAGCCGAACCCGCGGCCGCTCCGAGCGCTCGATTGCGATGGCGGGCCGACACGGACAACCATTCCGGGTCGCGAGCGCTGCGGTTGCCGTCGGCATCCCGCCGACAGCCAGCGATACGGTTCAAATCGCCATCGACGTCTCGCAGGAAGAGGAGCTGCTGGCGCGCTATCGGCTGTGGTTCTGGGGCATTCTGCTGGCGACGTCGGTTCTCGTCCCGCTGGTGGGATACCGGATCGCGCGGCACGGGATTCGGCCCGTCGAAGAGATCGCCGCAACCGCGCGGAGAATCACGTCGACGAATCTGCGCGAACGGATCGAGTCAGAAGGCTATCCGTCGGAACTTGCGTCGCTGGCCGGGACCTTCAATGAAATGCTGGAGCGGCTTGAAGAATCCTTCGAGCGCATATCCAGGTTCACGGCCGACATCGCGCACGATTTGCGCACGCCGGTCAACAATATCCGCGGAGAAGCCGAAGTGGCTCTCGCCCGCACGCGGACGGCCGACGAGTACCGCGACGTGCTGGAGTCTTCACTGGAAGAAGCAGTCCGGCTCTCCGAACTGATCGGCGATCTCCTGTTTCTGGCCCGCGCGGAGAGCCCCCTGACCGAGTTGCGTCGCGAGGACGTGAAGATCGGCGAGTTGTTGACCGCCGTCCGCGACTACTACGAAGCCTCTGCGGCCGACGCGGGAATATCATTTGTGGTGAACGATGGGGCCGAGCCGCTCAACGCGGAACTGGATCGCTCACTGATGTTGCGGGCGGTGAGCAACCTGGTGTCAAACGCCATTGCCCATACGCCGCCGGGAGGGACCGTGACGCTGGCGGCCACCAACGAGGACGGCGCGATTCGCATCGAGGTTTCCGACACCGGGGCCGGCATTCCCGGCGAGGCGCTGCCCAGGGTATTCGACCGCTTCTTCCGCGTCGACCCATCACGCTCGCAGAACTCGGGCAGCACGGGGTTGGGCCTGGCTATCGTGCAGAGCATCCTGGCGCTTCACGGCGGCAGCGCGGAGATCAGCAGCGAACTCGGACGCGGAACTCACGTCACGCTGCGCATACCCTCCCTCGCAACACGATGACAAGACTTGAATTCTTGCGTCATGCCGGCGCCCGTTGCTGACTTTTCCGCGCAGAAAAAAGGGCCCTTCCCGGCGGGAAGGGCCCCATGCGGTTGAGGGAGATTCTGATTAGTTCACGGTCAACGAGAACGTGGCAGTTGTTGTGGTGCTGGCCGGATCGTTGCCGGTGCCGGTTATCTGGAAGGTGTAGCTGCCAGGGCTGGTTGCGGTGTTAACGCTGTTTCCTCCTCCGCCTCCTCCGCAGGCTGAGAGCGTTCCCAGTCCGGCAAGCAGCACGATGACGCCCAGCAGCGCCCTCCAGCTCTTGCGCCGCGCCGGAATGCCGAGGAAGACCAGAAAGGCAAGCGCCGTTCCACCCGCGCCGTAAAGGATCTTGAACGGATGGGTGTCGAGCATCGACGATTGGTTCGCGTAGGTGATCACGGTTGCGGTGCCTGAGCCGCTGGCTACCCCGGCGGCGTAGGTGATCGTGCCGGTCACGGAACAGACGGGCAGGTTGACCGCGTTAGAGGGTGAGACGGTTATGGTGCAGTTGCTCAGCGTCACCGTGCCGGTGTAATCGGTGGTGCTCGTGTTGCCGGTGATGGTCGAGGTTGCCGAGGTTCCCGGCGAGACCGACGAAGGCGTGGGCGTTGAAGCCGTCAGTGCGTACGAAGACTGCGTCACCGTCACGGTGACCGTGCCCGTGCCGGCCGCGTAGACGCTGTCGCCGGAATAGGCCGCAGACAGGGTGTCAGCCGCAGAGCCGTTCAGGCTGTAGGCGGGAACGTTGATGGTGGCCACGCCACCACTAATCGGCGCAGTGATTCCGCCGGCGAGCGTGCTGCCGCTCGTAGCTTGACTAGAGGTCACGGTCACCGTTCCGCTCGGAGCCACGCTGCCGGCTCCGCTTAACATTACGTTTAAGGTCAACGACTGGCTGGTATCGATGCCGGTGGAGGGAGACGCAGTCACCTTGATGGTCGGTGTCAGAAGGGGCGTGCTGACCATGACGATCGTCGTGGTTACCGTAGCCTGACCGTAGTTGCTGTCGCCGCTATAAGTCGCGGTCAGCGTGTCGGTTCCCACGGGCAGGTCGCCGGCGGGGATGGTGAAACCGGCAGTACCGCTGCTCGATAGATTAACGGTTGTGTTGTACGATCCACCGGTTAGATTGACCGTTCCGGTTGGGGCTGTTGCGCCCGGTCCCACCACGCCAACACTTATGGTCACCGATTGGTTGACGTTTCCTCCGCCAGGCGGAATTGAAATGGTGACTGTTGCAATTGCCGTCGCCACGTTCAGCGTCAGCGTTTGGCTGGTTGATGCGTAGGTCGGATCGCCGCTGTAGTTAACCGTCACTGTGTCAGTGCCGGGCGCCAGGCTTCCGGCCGGGATAGTGATACTGGCCGCGCCGCCCGTCAACGTTACGTCGTTGGTGTATCCAGAACCCGCAACAGAAATGGTGCCGGTTGGTGTACCACTGCTACCGCTCACGGTCACCGCAATCACCAGGCTGACTCCCGAAGCCAGGGTGATGGTGCCCGAAGAGGCCGCCGGGGTGGTGGTGACGGTGAGCGTTGCGGTCGCGGTGCCCGCATCAGATACCCACGCATTCACTACGTTGGCCACGTTCAATGAGCCCAGGCCTGTGGCCAGGTTGAACCCGGCTTTGGCGTTATAGGCGGGGGTCGTCCCCGAACTCACCAGGGTTCCCACAACATCGCCCGAATTCAACGCCGCGCAATTGGGTGAGGCCAGGCCGGCATATTGGCCGCCTTCGAACGCCATTCCCTGGTAATCGCAGGGCATGGTATTCGTGCCTTTGTCGATGCTGTTAAAGCTGCACGAGCTTGACGGCGGTCCCTCCGCGCTGCAGTTGGAGTAGTTTTGCGTTGCGGCAATCTGGTAAAGCTGTGGGCTTGCCAGGCCTTGTGCGCCGTTTGCCTTCTGGTTGATCAAGGCCATTACGCCTGCCATTTCGGGAGTTGCCACCGAGGTTCCGCCCACCTCGAGAGAGAAAGCGTTGGAGTTGGCGTCAGTTGTGTAGGTGCAAGCAGCAATCGTTGAGACGCAGATGAGCGTGCCGCTGTCGAGCGAGCCGTCGCCGGCAAAGAAGCTCACGTCGGGAATGGCGCGCGTGGTGAGGCCGCTGGTTCCGGTTACGCCCGACCCGGCTTGCCATGAAGGCGCCGGCCAGCCGTTGTCGACCAATGTGATCGATGCCTGAGCAGCGCCATTGTCGGGGTTGGTGGTGGCGCCGGTGCTGGTGGAACCGCTGGTGCAGGTTGCGGTTTGAGTGGCTGCGTCATAAGTGCTGACGACGCAGTTGCTCGCGCCGCCGCTGCCGCCTACTGTATCAACGAAAGTCTCGAGGGTCCCTCCGTAGTTTTGGTCGACGTACAAATAGTCGTTGTAGACAAAGTTGCATGCGGCTTCGGGGTTTGAGGTGGTAGACGCGCCTACCAACGGTTCGATGCTCTGAAGATAGGCGGCCCAAATCGGATTCAAACACGTGTCGTTCCACGGCATTTCAGGCACATATCCTTTGGCGCTTGCGCCCTGTGCCGAATTCGATGAATTCCAGTAGGGGCCGGGGCTCGAAGTCGAGGTCGGGCAGCCGTTAATCGCCGATCCGCTGGAGTTGTAGACGGGCTGACACCAGCTGAAATCCGTGCCGCCGACAGCGGTGTCGAACGGTGTCGAAGCCAGGCCGTTGACCGAAAGCCCGAACTGCGCCGAATAGGGGTTTCCGTATCTTGAATCTTCTTGATCGTCGCAGGCCGGCGAGCCGGAGTCGCCGGTGGCCACAAAAACCGAAATGCCTTCTGCCGCGGCCGATTGCCACAAGTTGTAATAGGCCACGTTGCTCGACGTGCCTTCACCCAGTTCGCACTCGCCGTAGCTCAAGCTCAGGATGCTGGCGGACGCAATCAGCTTCACGTTCTGGTCGGTCGAACCCGTGTTGTTATGGTTTTCGATGACGTATTGCGCGCTCTCGTAGATGGGGTCGTTGGTCGGGTTGGTCGGGTTGTTGTAGCCCGAGGTGACCAGCACAATCTGCGCGCCTGTTGCTACCGCGCCTGAAACCTCAACGTCGAGGGAGTTTTCTTCAAGATCGCCGAGTCCGCAGGCGTCGACGCCGGAGGTGTCGGTGCAGATTCCCGGGTCGATTCCGTTGGCACCCTTCACCTCTTCTACTGTCTGGCCTGCGGGCAATCCAAAGGCGCTGCGGTAAGAAGTCACATCGCCGAGATTAATGTCGCTGGTTCCGTCAATCGCAATTGTCTGCCCTGCACCGGTGATCGGAGAATTCGCCGTCCATAAAGGCAAAACGTTATAGATGGTCGCAAAGTCGTAGGGCGTCACATCTTCTTCAAGATAGGGCAGGGTGCCCGTATTACTGTTTCCCGGCACGCCGATGCCGAATTGCGGCTTGATCCGCGAAAGGGAGTTGGGCGTTACGGCCTTTGCCGCAGAGCCATCAGGGGCGGCGACACGTTGCCACTTGCCCGCATTCTGGTTGAAGTGAACCAGATTGCCGTTGTGGTGCAGGGGATGGGGAAGGAAGTTATGCAGTCCCTTGAGACCTGAAACCACGGGCGAGATGGCCGCGGGAATCTGCGGGTCACTCATGTTGGCGATGTGGGCCTTGCCGTTCACTGAAAGTTGATGAATCTCGGTATGGAAGGCATTCGTCACCTGGCCGGCCGTACCGCTGAAGCCGATAGACATGCGATCCAGAGCGACATGGGTAACGGTGAACCCTTTGCCGGTGAGCCAGGCAGAGATTGCGGCAATGTCGGATTGCGAGGGGCCGTAGAGCTGGCCGATCTGGGCGGGGGCGAGCCAATGGTGATAGTTGGGCGAGCCCGATTCATACTCGCTCTGGACGTAGGCGTCGAAGGCGGCCTGCTGTTCAGGCGTGCGGCTCAGCAGCAGCGTGAGGCCGGCCATGGGAAGGGAATCGCTCACCGGCCCACGGTCGTTCCTGGCGTTGGCTTGCGGATTGACATTGCCTTTCAGCGTCACAAGCTGGTTTTCGTCGATAGGGCTGACGATGCGGGCGGCAGGTGAAGCTGGCTGTGCCGGCGAAATGGCTGAGAACAGCAGTGCACTGGCGAGTGCCATGAGGGGGAGCGGACGCAGAGTTGCCATGATTTTGGATCCTGGGACCTTTCTTCGGTGAGGTTTCCCGATTCGAGCGATTCTTGAGAGTGAATCTATTGCGCCTGGATGCCAGTAGAATCGGCAGCGGCTGTATTAAGTTGAAAAGGCAAACAGAACAACACTAATGCAAACGTGCCGCACCGGAAAAAGTAGCGCGGCACTCGGCGATTTCTTGCGGAAGAACGCGCATGAAACAGAATTCTGCTTCGGATTACTTAGACGCATGTCACGCAGATGCGCTGACGGGTGCAATGGAGCGATTGGGCAATAACTGCACGGGTTGCGAGGGTCTTCATACAGGCTCGACCTGTGCATCTGCTGATTTGACTCGGAGTTGCACCCAAAGGTTGGCCTTCTTTCGGAAAGATTTGGCGGCGTGGACGGTTACATGACGCGCGGCGCACGCGGAGGGCCGCCGGGGACACTCTGAGCCGGTTTTGATCGAGCTTCGGCATAAATCAAATCCTGCGATGGAATTTCAGAAAGCGGAGCATTGCAATAGACAATTCTTTTCGCATCGTATAATATTCGGGGTTAACCGTACAGGCGGGTTTGCGTGCGCGCTTCCTTATTTATTACCTGTTATAACGATACGCTGTTTCCTGAGACGGGGCGGGCGGTAGTTGCCCTATTGGAACGCCTGGGGGTGGAACTGGATTTTCGCTCCCGGCAGACCTGCTGCGGCCAGATGCACGCCAACACAGGCTTCCGGCCCGAGGCCTGGTCGCAGGCCAGACGATTTGTAAAGCTCTACCGGGACGCCGAGGCCGTTGTCATTCCTTCTTCGTCGTGCGTCGCCATGATTCGCGATCAGTATCCCGGGCTGTTTGAGGAGTTGGGCAACGAGCAATTGCGGCGCGAATTTCGGGAGCTGGTTCCACGCGTGTATGAGTTGAGCGAGTTTCTCATCGACCAATTGCAGGTGGAGGACGTGGGATCCTATTTTCCGCACCGCGTGACCTACCACGCAAGCTGCCACGGGCTGCGCGGGCTCAATCTCGGCGACCGGCCGTTCAAATTACTCTCGAACGTGCGCGGAATGGAGCTCGTTCCCCTGCCGCATCTCGAACGCTGCTGCGGCTTCGGGGGAACATTCAGCGTGAAGAACGGCGATGTGTCGTCGGCCATGCTGGCGGTGAAACTTGAAGACGTGATGTCGACCGGGGCCGAGTTCTGCACGGCGCTCGACAACAGCTGCCTGATGCATCTGGGCGGCGCCATGCACCGGCAGTTCGCGGGCATGAAGACGATTCACATGGCCCAGATTCTGGCCAGCACCGGGCAATCGCCGGCCGAGGTGCTGGGATGAGTCACGCGCCTCAACCAATACTCCCACCCCAGCAAGCCAAAAGCTGGCTTGCCAGGGGCCCGGTGCTCGATCCGGCCCTCGCGCCGCCGTTTCCGCAAGCGGCGCTGCCCATGCTGCGCGATCCGCAGCTGCGCAAGAATGTTGCTCACGCCACCGATGTAATCCAGGCCAAGCGCGCCCGCCTGGTGGCCGAAAAGCCCGATTGGCAGGCGCTCCGCGCATCCGCGTCCCGGATCAGAGATGAGGCTCTCGAACACCTCGCTGCGTATCTCGAACAGTTTGAAGAGCAGTGCGCGGAGCGTGGCGGCGTGGTGCACTGGGCGGCCGACGCGGCTGAAGCGCGCGCGATCATCCTCGGGATTCTGCGCGAGGAGAACGCCTCAGAGGTCATCAAGATCAAGACCATGACCTCGGCCGAGATTCAGCTCAACCCGTATCTCCAGGCCGCCGGCGTGAAGGTTTTTGAGACCGATCTTGCCGAAATCATCCTGCAACTAGGCGAGCTGGAACCCTCGCACATCGTGGTACCTGCGCTGCACGTGAATCGCAGCCAGGTGAGGGAAATCTTTGCCAGCAGCATGGGACTCAGAGATCTTTCTGACGATCCGCAGGCGCTGACGGCCGCGGCGCGACATTACCTGCGGCGCAAGTTTCTCGATATTCCGACGGCGATCAGCGGGGCGAATTTCCTGATCGCGGAGACCGGCGCGGTTGCCGTGGTGGAGAGCGAGGGCAATGGGCGCATGTGCCTCACGCTGCCTCGAACGCTCATCACTCTTGCCGGCATTGAGAAGGTACTGCCGCGATACAGCGATCTTGAAGTGATGCTGCAGTTGCTGGCGCGCTCGGCCACCGGCGAACGCATGAATCCCTACACTTCGTTATGGACGGGCGTAACACCGGGCGACGGGCCGCAGCGCTTCCATATAGTGCTGCTCGATAACGGCCGTTCGGCAATCCGCGCGCGAGCGAGGGAGCGGCAGACGCTGCGCTGCATCCGCTGCGGAGCGTGCATGAATGCCTGCCCGGTCTACCGGCAAACGGGCGGCCACGCGTACGGTTCGGTGTATCCCGGGCCGATCGGCGCGATTCTTACCCCGCAGCTAACGGGAATGCAGCACGCGCAATCGCTCCCCTTTGCCTCGTCGCTGTGCGGCGTCTGCTACGAAGTCTGCCCGGTCAAGATCAATATTCCCGAGATTCTGATCGATCTGCGGGCGCAGGTGACGGATCAGGAGCGCGGAAAGACGGCGCGGTTCTTCGATCCCATGTATCTCGGCCTGCGGGCGGCGAATGTTTTGTTCTCGCGGGCGTGGCTCTTCCACGCGGCGCAGTGGATGGGCCGTCTCGGAATGGGAGTCTTTACCCGCAAGGACGGCTGGATTCACTCGCTGCCGAGCATAGGCGCCAAGTGGACGCAGACCCGCGACCTGCGCGGATTGCCGCAGCAGACATTCCACTCGTGGTGGAAGCAGAGAAAGCAGGAATCGCGATGAGCCCAACCCTGGCGGCACGCGCCGCGATTCTCACCAAGCTCGACGCGGGATCTTCGGCCAGCGGCGGCGCAACGCCATCCGAGCCGCTTCCGCGCGATTACATTCGCCACGGCTCGCTTGATGCCGATGCCCGCGCGGCGAAGATGATTGAGCGGCTGCGCGAGTACGATGCCGAAGTTGCGGAATGCGCACCCGAAAATCTGGCGTTCGAGATTGCCGCTCAGCTCAGCCGCAGCGGCCGCAAGACCTTAGTTGCGCCGGACGGCGTGCCGCGGGAGTGGCTGGCGGCTGGATTTGACTGGAAGATCGACGGCGGCCTGGACACCGAAGAAATCGAACATTGCGACGGCGTCTTGACCGCGTGCTTCTGCGGCGTAGCCGACTCGGGGACGATCGTTTTACATCACTCGGCGGCGGAGGGGCGGCGAGTGATTTCTCTGCTCCCCGACTGGCACCTATGCATCCTGCGCGCCAGCCAGATTGTTGAGACGCTGCCTGAGTATTTCGACTGTTGCACTGAGATTCCGGCGCTTGTCACCTGGATCTCGGGACCGAGCGCAACGGCCGACATTGAAATGACCCGCATCAAGGGAGTACACGGCCCGAGGTTTCTGAACGTGATTGTGGTGAAGGAACAGGGGATAGGGACCAGGGAATAGGGAATAGGGACCAGGGAACAGGGACCAGGGAATAGGGAATAGGGAATAGGGAGTAGGGAACAACCTGCCCGCAAAACGAAAGGTGATTTTAATGACGACTTCAGATTCAGCGACCCGCGAGAAAGCATTCAGGGCGCTTGATTCTTTTCTGGTGGAGATTCCTTCGTGGGGATTTGCCAATACCGGAACGCGGTTCGGAAAATTCGTGCAGCCTGCTGCCGCCTCGACCATCGAGGAGAAGTTTGCAGATGGAGCTGAGGTCAACCGGCTTACCGGCGTTACGCCTACGCTTGCCCTGCATGTGTTGTGGGACCTGCCCAATGGGTTGGAGGACGTGGCCGAGGTGCGCGATCTGGAGCGCCGCTATGGCGTCCGCTCCGGTTCCATCAATCCCAATCTCTTTCAGGACCAGGAATACAAGTTCGGCTCGTTATGCAATCCCGACCCCGCCATCCGGGAGCGGGCTCTCGTGCACCTCTTCGACTGCATCGAGATAGGCAAGGCGCTGGGTTCTCGCGACATCTCGTTGTGGATGGCCGACGGCTCGAATTATCCGGGCACGCAGAGCATTCGCGCGCGCATTGCATGGCTTGAGGCGGCATTGCGCGCGGCGCACGACCGGCTGGCGCCCAATCAGCGCCTGTTGATTGAGTACAAGCCCTTCGAGCCGGCCTTCTATCACACCGATATCGCCGACTGGGGCATGTCGAGCCATTTTGCGCGCCATGCCGGCCCGCAGGCATGCGTGCTGGTCGACACCGGCCACCATTACCTGGCGCAGAACATCGAGCAGATTGTGGCGTGGCTGCTGCATACCGGCCTGCTGGGAGGGTTCCACTTCAACGACCGGCGTTATGCCGACGACGATCTCACGCTGGGCTCCATCGATCCCTATCAGGTCTTTCGCATCTTTCATGAAATCCATAGCGCCGCCATTGACGGCCTCAAACTCGATATCGCGTACATGATCGACCAGAGCCACAACCTGAAGGGTAAGGTGGAAGCGATGGTGCAATCCGTGGTGATGGCGCAGGAGCTCTACCTGAAGGCGGCGCTCGTCGATCGCGAGCAGCTTGCCGACCATCAGCAGGAATGCAACCTGGTGGCGGCGGAAGAGCTGTATCGCGGCGCATTCTGGACCGACGTTCGCCCGCTGGTGAGAGAATGGCGCGAGGCCCGCGGCCTGCCCGCCGACCCGCTCGCGGCGCTGGCCGAAGGCGGCTATGTGGAGCGGATCGCGCAGGAACGCGAAAAACGCAGCACGGCAGTGAGCAGCTATGCTTGAAAATGTCTTAAAATGAAGGGTTTGGTGCCGCGGTTCCTTCCACGGCGCGAGGCGAGGAGTGTAGGGATGCCCAAGGCCAAGATCAAGCGGCTGTACCTGATTCCGATTCTCTCCAAGGCGCTCGACGTGATCGAGTTGTTCGAGCGCGATCATGCGGCTTTGACTCTGGAGGATGTGTATCAGCAGACCAACATCTCAAAAACCAGCGTCTATCGGATTCTGAAGACCCTGGTGCACCGCGGCTACCTGGCCCAGACGCAGAACGGCCAGTACCGGCTGGTCTCGCGGCCGCGCCGGCTGCATTTCGGGTTTACGGTGCAGAGCGCCGATCTACCGTTCTCTGAGGCGGTTGCACAGAGCGTAAACGCTGCGGCGGCGGCTGCCGGTGTTGAGCTGCTGATGCTCGACAACCGCTTCGACCCCGACGTTGCCGTGCGCAATGCCGAGGAATTCGTGGCCAAGCGCGTCGACCTCGTGCTCGAATTTCAGGCTGAGGAGGCGATTGCTCCGCGCCTGGCGTATATCTTCAAAAAGGCCGATATTCCGCTGGTTGCAATCGACCTACCCCACCCCAACGCGACGTATTTCGGTGTGGATAATTTTGAGGTCGGACACGAGGCCGGCGCCATGCTCGCGCACTTCGCAATTCGCTGCTGGAAAGGCAAAGCGGACAGGGTACTGGGAGTGGGCATGAGCGAGGCCGGCAGCTTTGTGCAGAGCCGCATCTTGGGCGCATTCGACTGTATCCGCGAGCGCCTGCCTGGTTTGAGCCCGGCGCAGTTTGTGCAGATTGACGGCCGGGGCAGGCGTGAGGCGAGCCGCGTGTCGATGCTGGAGTATTTGCGCGGCGCGGCGGCGGGAGAACTCACGTTGGTGGCTGCGGCAACTGATTCAAGCGCTCTGGGTGTGCTGGATGCGATTCGCGAGGCCGGTAACGAGGAGTGCTTCGCAATTGCCGGGCAGGATTGCATCCCCGAAGTGATGGAAGAGATGAAAACCGGCAGAAGCGCCATTATTGGCTCCGTCTCGCACGAGGTGGAGAGCTACGGCCCCCGCCTTATCCAGCTGGGCATTGCCATTCTGCGCGGCTACTCTGTGCCTCCGTATAACTATGCGCATCATCGCCCTGTGACTGCTGAAAGCCTGAACGCCGCGCCGGCTGTTATTGACGGCGCGCCCGCTGAAATCGATGCAGCCGCGCCGGCCTCCAAATCTCTCGAATAGCGGTAATTGGCGCGTGTTTTGGGGCTGTATGATTGAAGAGAGCGACTATCTGAATTCCCCTGAGAATGGCCGACTATGACACTGGCAGTACCCGCTTCCCCTGCACTTAAATTCCTCGAGGATCGTTGGGACTCGAGCCTTGCCGCCACACTCGACGAGCCGGAGCTGTTGCGGTACCGTTCAAACCTGCTCGGCTCTGACTTGCGCATCACCAACTTTGGCGGTGGCAACACCAGTTCGAAGATCGCAGAGACCGATCCGCTGACCGGCGAGCCGGTTGAAGTCCTGTGGGTGAAGGGCTCCGGCGGCGACCTGGGGAGCATCAAACGCACGGGCTTCGCCACGCTCTACCAGCAGAAGCTGCTCGCACTCGAGCGCAACTACAAGGGCGCGGAGACTGAAGACGAGATGGTGGCCATGTATCCGTTGTGCGCGTTTCGCAACAACCCGGTTGCGGCCTCGATCGATACGCCTCTGCACGGATTCCTGCCGTTCAAGCATGTCGATCACCTGCACCCAGACTGGGGGATTGCGCTGGCCGCGAGCGCCAACGGCCTGGAGCGCATGGAAGAGTTCAACCGCGCATTCGGACACCAGCTGGTGTGGACTCCCTGGCAGCGTCCGGGATTCGAGCTGGCCATGATGATCAAGCGCGCCGTTGAGCAGAATCCCGGCTGCAATGGAATCGTGCTGGGAGGCCACGGACTGTTCACCTGGGGCGAGACGCAGCGCGAGTGCTATCTGAACACGCTCCGCGTGATCGACAGCATCGGCCAGTTCATTGAGAAGCACGGCGAAGGCAAGGTGCACTTTGGCGGTGAGGCCGTACCCGCGCGCGACAACCGCAGAGAGCTAGCCGTCAGGATTGCGCCGTTCCTGCGCGGGCATATCAGCGCGCAGAATCGCTGGATTGCAAGTTTCAGCGATGCGCCGGATGTGCTGCAGTTTGTGAATTCAGCTCACGCCCGAGAGCTGGCGTTTCTCGGCACGAGTTGTCCCGATCATTTCGTCCGCACCAAGATTCGTCCCCTGTTTGTACCCTGGGCCGCGAACGAGGGCCTGGAAGAGTTGAAGCAGCATATCGTTCGCTCGCTCGCCGAGTATCGCAAGCAATACCGCGCCTACTATCGCGCATTTGCCACGGCCGGCTCGCCAGCCATTCGCGATGCCAGCCCCACGGTGGTGCTGATTCCCGGCATGGGCATGTTCAGCTTCGGCAAGAACAAGACCGAGGCGCGGATCACGGGTGAGTTTTATACCAATGCCATTCAAGTCATGGATGGAGCGAGCCAGTTGGCCGATGGAAACGCCGCGCCGCCGAGAATCGTCCCGCAGTGCCAGCCGGGGATGGACCCGGCCAGCTTCAAGGTGTTCGCAAATTATGTCGCGCTGCCGGCGCTTGAAGCCTTTCGCATCGAGTATTGGGTGCTTGAGGAAGCCAAAATTCGCCGCCAGCCCCCGGAGAAAGAGCTGAGCCGGCGCGTGGCTTTGGTGGTGGGCGCGGCCAACGGAATCGGCCGCGAGGTTGCCCGGCTTGCTGCTGTGCGCGGAGCGCACGTGGTGGTAGCCGACCGCGATTTTGAGGGCGTCGCTCGGGTTCAAGCTGAACTGGCCAGCCTCACCTCGGCGGAGTCCACCTGCGCCACGGCGATCGATATTTGCAACCGCGAGGCGATTCGCGCAGCGCTCGATGCTGCCGTGGCGGCATTCGGCGGCGTCGACATCCTGGTGAACACTGCCGCGTTGTTTGCGTCGTCGCCTGACGGCACGATCAGCGACGCGCAGTGGGCGGCGACTCTCGACGTGAACGTGACGGCCAATTATCTGCTGGCCGATGAAGTAGCCCGAATCTTTGAAGAACAGGGCCTGCACGGCCAGGTGGTGTTTACCAGTTCGGCCAATGCCGTGGTGGCCAAGCAGGGAAGCGAGGCTTACGACGTGAGCAAGGCCGCGCTCTCGCACCTGGTGCGCGAGCTGGCTGTCTCGCTCGCACCCAATGTGCGCGTGAATGCGATTGCGCCGGCAACGGTTGTGAAAGGATCGACCATGTTTCCGCGTGAGCGCGTGCGCGCTTCTCTCAGGAAGTACGACATACCTTTTCAGGAATCGTTCAGCGACGAGGAACTGCGCAGCAGGCTCGCCCATTATTATGCTGAGCGTACGCTGACCCACAAGGCAATCGACCCGGCGGATTGCGCCGAGGCGATTCTCTTTCTGGCCAGCCCGCGGGCTCGCTGCACCACGGGACATGTGATTCCCGTGGACGGCGGATTGACGGACGCATTCCTGCGATAGGCGAAAAACTCCAGGGGATGCCATGCAAGAACGGGCACGCATCGCGATTGATCTGGGCGCAGAAAGTTGCAGGGTTTCGCTTCTGCGCTGGCAGGGCGCAAAGCCGACCATTGAAGTCATTCATCGCATTTCCAACGGGCCGGTGCATCGCGCAGGCGAGTTGCACTGGCCCATCGAGGTCATTCTCGCCGGACTTGAAGAGGGCATGCGCAAAGCCGCGGCCGCGGCGCCGGAGGGTATCGCCTCCATCGCCGTCGATTGCTGGTCGGTGGACTACGTGCGTCTCGCGCCAGACGGCGGCCTGCTCCGCGAGCCGTTCTGCTATCGCGACGAGCGCACCGTCATATCCAAAGAGAAGGCTGACGGAATCATTGCGCCGCTCGAGCTTTACGCGCGCACGGGAGCGCATCCGCAGCGCATCAATACCGTATACCAGTTGATGGCCGATCCGGCTGCGGGCATCGATCCCAATGCGCCGTGGGCCATGCTGCCCGAGTACGTGTTGTATTGGCTGAGCGGGCAGCGCGTGGCTGAGTACACGAACGCCTCGCACACTGGGCTGGTAAGCCTCAAAACCGGCGATTGGGACGCGGAGGTCTTTCGTGACCTTGGTCTTTCGCTATCGGCTGCGCCGCGAATTGTGCGCGCAGGCACTGTTCTAGGGGCCTTGCGCGGGCCGCTCGCAGCGCTCGATGCGTTTCGATCCACCGAAATTATTGCGCCAGCCACGCACGACACGGCCTCGGCCATTGCCGGAATTGCGGCGAGCCTGGATGCGGGGGCGTACATCAGCTCGGGCACATGGTCGCTGGTGGGCACGTTGACGCGCATCCCGGTCACCACCGAGCGGGCCTTCAATGCGGGCTATACGAATATAGGCGCGGCCACGGGCGAGCTTTTGTTTCACGCGCTGGTCAACAGCATGTGGGTGCTGAAGCAGTGCATGAATGAATGGTATGAGCAGGGCCGCAAGTGGGAGATTGAAGAACTGGTGCTGCGCGCGCGGGATTGCGATCGAGATCCGGCAGTGCTGCTGGATATGGACGCGCCCTCGCTGTTACTCGATTCGGGAATGCCCGGGCGCATCAATGCCGAACTGGCTCGGCTCGGATTCGCGCCGGTCGCCGATGTGGCCGGAAACGAGCCCGTATTTGCGCGGCTGATCTTCGAGAGCCTGGCGGCGCGATACGCCACGGCGATTGCCAACCTCGAGGAGACGCTGGGCCGCAGGCTCGAACGCATAACCATGATCGGCGGCGCCACGCGCAACAAGCTGCTGATCGAGCTTACCGGTCAACGCACCGGTTTGCCGGTGGAGATTGGCGAGTGCGAGAGCGCGACGGTGGGCAATTTTGCGATTCAGCTGGCTGCGAGCGACGCAGTCGGCTCGGAGATTACCCCTGAAGCGATTCGCGAACACGCAAAGCGGCTTTGCGGCTGCAGCTAGAGCCCGCTATCAGCTTTCGCAAGATCGGGTAGCGAATCCGACCCATTTGCCGGGACCACGCCCGGGCTGCCGGGAATGTAAGTTCCGCCAACAAAAACTCTTTCAATCAGAACGCCGCGCTCTGATATTCTCTGCCTAAATGTCTTCCCCAACTGGACTTAAGCGAACCATTGGGTTTCGCGATCTGGCGCTGTACTACGTGGTCGCCGGGCTAAGCATTCGCTGGATTGCGACCGCGGCCGCGGCAGGCCCCAGCGTTCTCGTTATCTGGATAGTGGCGCTGGTTGGTTTCTTCATTCCGCTGGCCGCCAGCGTGATGGAGCTTTCGTCGCGCTATCCGCAGGAGGGCGGCATCTACATCTGGGCTGAACAGGCCTTCGGAGAGTTCGCAGGTTTCATTACCGCGTGGACCTACTGGATGAGCAACCTGCCGTTTTTTGCGGCGGTGCTGTACTTCAGCGCCGCATCCACGCTGTTCGCGTTTGGACCGCATGCGCAACGGCTGGCAGGCAGCCAAGGTTACTTCATGATTTACTCGGTGGCGTGGCTGGCGATCATCACGCTGGTGAACATCGTAGGGCTCGACGTGGGTAAGTGGCTCAACAATTTCACCTCGCTGGGCGGCATTGTGCCGCTCGCGATTGTAATTGCACTGGGCGCGGTTTCGTATGCGCGCTTCGGGTCGGCGGTTCACTTCACAGCCGCGAGCTTTGCTCCGCAGTGGTCCCTGAAGAACGCGATCTTCTGGTCCACGGTCTTCTTTGCATTCTCGGGGCTGGAGTCCGGATCGGCCATGGGCGACGAGATTCGCAATCCGCGGCGCACGATCCCATGGGCGCTCCTGACCGGCGGAAGCGTGATGGTGATCGGCTACATTGCGGGAACAGCATCGATGCTGGTCGCGGTTCCGGCGGATGCGGTGAGCGGTCCGGATGGGCTTGTGAACGGCGTGCGCGCGCTGTGCTCGCATCTTGGAATCGTGTGGCTGCTGGCGCCCATGGCGTTGCTGATCAGCCTGAATGGGGTGGGCGGCGCGGCGGCGTTTCTTTCGTCCACATCGCGGCTGCCGTTTGTGGCTGGTATTCACAACTACCTGCCGCCGGTATTCGGCAAAATCCATCCACGCTTCAGAACACCCTGGGTAGCGATCGGAGTGTACGGCCTGGCGGGAATGCTGATGGCGCTGCTGGGGCAGGCGGGCACCAGCGTACGCGGCGCATATGACGCGCTGGTAGGCATGTCAGCGCTCACCACGTTTATTCCGTTCCTGTTTCTGTTCGGCGCGATGATTCGCGTGCAGAGCCGTGCCCCGGTTGCGGGCGCGATGCGCGTACCGGGCGGGCGGCCAGTGGCTATTGCGGTGGCAATTCTGGGGTTGGCGAGTACGGTTGTTACGATTGTGCTGTCCACCATTCCGGCCGAAGACGATCCACATCCCGCACTGGCTGTGGTGAAGATTATCGGGTCAACGATTGTGCTGCTGGGCGGCGGGGTTGTGGCGTTCGCGATCGCGCGCTACAAGCAGCGCAAGCTGGGTCTGCGGTGATAGCGCCGCTACGCCCAAGCGCCGATGACTACGAACGAATACCGGCGAGGGGGGAGAGCTCGGCCTGAGCTGGAGCAGTTTCGGCCGGGACGCTGGCCGGCGCGAGCGGCAGCCGCCACGAGAAGCTGGAGCCGGCGCCCACGTCGCTTTCGACCTCAATCCGGGTGTGGTGATGGGCGGCAATCCACGCGGCCAGCGCCAGGCCCAGGCCCGAGCCGTTCCCATGCGCATCGCTTGCGTTGGCAGCGCGGCGGAAGCGCTCGAAGATGTGCGGCCGGTCCATGAGCGGAATGCCGATTCCGGTGTCGGAAACTTCGAAGCGGGCGAAATCTAACGAGGATTCGAGGGTGAGCTCGACCTTTCCGTCGGAGGGCGTGTACTTGGCGGCATTCTCAAGGACGATGTTGAGCAACCGCTGCAAGTATGATGCGTCGGCCATTACCAGCACGCGGCCGGGGGGCAGGTTGGCAATAAAGCCAATGCGCAACCGCTGAAAAACAGGCCGGAACTTCTCGAATGCCTGAGCGCAGAGTCGCCGCGCGTCCACTGGCTCCAGCTGCACCTGTTCGGCTCCGGCATCGGCGCGGGCCAGGAAGAGCAGGCTGTCAAGGAGCGCCGACATGCGTTGCGCTTCGGAACCGATCACCTCGATGGCCTCGCGATACTCGTTGCCCGAGCGCGGCTGCTGCAGGGCGAGATCGGCCTCAGTGCGGATCATCGCCACCGGAGTGCGCAGCTCATGCGAGGCATAGGCGGTGAAGTCGCGCACGCTGCGAACCCCGGATTCAATGCGCTCCAGCATCTCGTTCAAGGTTGCGGAGAGATGGGCGAGCTCATCGCGGGTCTTCAATTGCGGCAGGCGGGCGTTTTCAAGATTGCCATCATGGATACGCTGGGCCTCGCGTGCGATGGCAGCCACCGGCGTGAGGGCGCTGCGGCTCATCACGTGGCCCGCAAATCCGGCCATGAGAAAAACCGCAGGCACAATCAGAAGAAGACCATTGCGGAAAAGCAGCAGCGTCTGGTCGGTTTTGGTGAGCGTAGAGCCGGTTTCGACCACAAATGTGTGGCTGTCGAGCTTGAAGGCGCGGCGCAGGGCGCGCACCTTTTTCGCGCCCGCGCCAAATTCGATGAAGCTGCCTTTGACCGGAAGGGCCGACGCAGGCGGAATATCGTGCGGCGTAATCATCATGCGGCGCGCGCGATAGATCCAGCGGCCCTGCTCATCGGCAATCTGCAGCCATTTGCCGTCGTCTTTCAGCCCGAACTCCGCGGCGGTTTCATCGCGGGCCCGGTCAATGTCGTTGGCCAGGCTGTGTGCCACAAAAAAGTCGTGCACGTCGTCGATGTGTTCGTCCAGTTCGTGATCGAGAGCGAGATAGAGGCTGCGCTGGGCCAGGAAGTACGCGGCGCAACAGAGCAGGACGCCCGCAACCGAGAAGATGACAAAGTAGCTGATCGAGAGCCGGATTCGAATGGGCAGCTGCATGCGCGGGAGGGGCGGACTGTGGTGATTGTAGGCCGCGGCTCATGCGGCCATTGTGAAGGAATTGTTACAAAAGACCGCTTATTGCAGGAGGACGTAGCCCCGGCCCTTGAGCGTGTGGATCAGCGGAGCGGCCCCCTCGCCATTGAGCTTGCGGCGCAGAGATGAGATGTAGACCTCGATCACATTGGAGAATTTTTCCCAATCGTGGTCGTAGAGATGCTCGAGCAATTCGCTCTTTGAGAGCACGGCGCGGGGACGGTGGGCCATGTACTCGAGCAGGCGGTACTCCATGGCAGTGAGCGCAACCGGGCGGCCGGCGCGGGTGACGGCCATCTCGTCAGGATGGATGGCGAGGTCGTCAACTTCGATGACCGGCGAAGCGATGCCATGGGCGCGGCGAATGAGCGCGCGACAGCGCGCCACCATTTCGCCTACATCGAAGGGCTTGGAGAGGTAATCGTCGGCGCCGGCGTTGAGCAGCGCCACGGTAGTCTCCTTATCATCCCGCGAAGTGAGAATCAGTACCGGCGTCTGAATGGACTTCTTGCGCACGCCGCGAAGCACTCCCAGTCCGTCGAGCTTGGGCAGCATCAAGTCAAGCAGAATCAGGTCGTAGGGGTTCGTCTCAGCCAGAAACAGGCCATCTTCGCCGTCCAAAGCGATATCCACGGCGTAGCCGGCAGACTCACGCAGCGCGCGCGCCACGTTGCGCGCCAGTCCGGCATGATCTTCTACGACGAGAACCCGCACCCATCCCTCCGCAAATTGAAGAAAGCTCGATGCTTCAGCGCCGATCCTTCGACGCGCCGCAGAGCTCGATCACCTTTAGAAAGTTTAGATGAGCACCATCGCGGGAGCGAGCGCCCTGCGCACGGCCGACCGCAAATTCACACGATTGTTACAGGACCTTCAGTTGGATTTCAGCCTTGGAACTGCACTCTGAAAGTAGACATTTCGGCTTTTGTTGAGACCAACCCTCAGGAGGTACGCAATGACTGCAATTATTCGCCGACGCATCTTTTTTTTATTCCTGATTTGCCTTGCCGTGTGTGGCGCGCTCAACGGCCAGTCGCAAAAGGGAACACTGAGCGGCCATGTAAGCGACGCCTCTCAAGCCGTGGTCCAGAATGCCCGGGTGGTGGTGAATCCCGGCAACCTGACAACTACGTCCGATTCTCTGGGCGACTTTGTGGTGGCTGGCCTCGCTCCCGGCAGCTATACCGTGACCGTCACCTCGGTGGGCTTTAAGCCGTTGACTCAGACCATTACCGTCGCCGCCGGACAAACCGTGCCGCTCAATGCCGTATTGCAGGTCGCGTCGGGAGCCGAGCAGGTGGTGGTTTCAGCCGGCAGCGGGCAAAACATGCTGCAGGCGATCAATGAAGAAATCACTTCGCCGAACATCGTCAGCGTGATGCCTGAGACCGAGATCCTTGCTCTGCCCAACGCCAATGTCGCCGATGCCATCGGCCGCATGCCGGGCGTGACCGTGCAGCGCGACGAGGGCGAAGCGGTCTACGTCCAGGTTCGCGGTCTCGATCCGCGCCTGACCAACACCACCATCGACGGCGTAACCATTCCGTCACCCGAGTCGAACGTGCGCCAGGTCATCCTGGCCACAATTCCCGCGGACATGGTCCAGTCGATCGAACTGAACAAAACGTTATCGGCCAATCAGGACGCGGACGGCGTCGGCGGATCGGTCAATATGGTTACGAAGATGGCCGGCTAGGAGCCCACTTACGATGGCATTTCCACGCTGGGCATGTCACCCATCGAGAATGACCGCTACATGGGCCTGGTGGGCTTAACGCTTGGCAAGCGCTTCGGCGTCACCAAGCGCTGGGGCGTAATCCTGGGCGCGAGCTACGATTACAACGGGCGCGGATACAACGACATTGAGCCGACTCCGGACCTGAACCCCGACGGCAGCACCAATCCGTATTACGACTCCATCGATTTGCGCGAATATCGCCATCAGCGCCTGCGCTGGGGCGGAACCATGGGCGTGGATTACAAGGTCAGCGATCACTCCACCCTGGCCGCTCACGTACTCCTCTCGGACTTCAAGGACTGGGGCGACAAGTGGACCTATACGATCCAAACCGACGACAAGCCGAAGTTCAAGTACTCCATCCGGCGTCCCGACTTCATGATCGGCAGCTTCTCGCTGGGCGGAAACCACACGTACGGAAGCAAGTGGTTCACCTGGGGTTCCTCTGTATCGCGCTCGCGCGAGCTTAACGCCGGAGGCAATCCGGGAGGCGCCTTCGATCCCAGCAAAGAGTTGAAAAACGGGCCATCGGGCAATTGCGATTACCTCGGCGGCCTGAATGGCGACCCCTACCGTCCGCAGTGGTCCCCGGAGTGCATGGTGCCGAACACCGCCAGCCCGGCTGACAACATCTACAGCCTCTCCAATTACACGCTGGATAACATCAACACCACCTCCGGCCAGGCGACTCAACTGAATCTGCAGGAGTGGGGCGCGATGGGGTTCAACTATCACATCGGCAAGCACTCCGCCACGCTGGAGTTCGGCGGCGAGTTTCGCAATGCGCACAAGGGCCAGGATGCCGAAACGCCCACTTACGATTACTGCCCGAATCCGAAGGCGGACCCCGGCTACCCGACCAGCGATCCGTGCAGCGCGGCGAGTTATCCCTCTCCTGTCAGCTCCGAGACCTTCGCCAGCGGCTTCCAGGATCGGCACTACTACGATGGCACATACCACATGGGGGAAACGACAGACCATTACAAGGTGGATAAATTCCTAGCCGCTAATCCCGGCCTTCTGCCGCTGGATGTACCTGCCACAAGGGGCGGTTCCGATCCTGCCAACTACGATCTGATCGAGCGCGTCTCCGCCGGCTACATCATGAACACCATCAACTTCGACCGCTTACGTCTGCAAGCCGGACTGCGTATTGAAGCGACGCATGAGTATGGATTGGGCTATCTGGTGAACCCGGATGCCGGTCCAAATGGCGACGGGATGGACAACAGCGGGAACTGGATTGGTACTACGCCGGTTACGACAACTAAGGATTACATCGATCCCCTGCCCAGCGTTCAAGCCCGTTGGGAGTTTACGTCCGCGACGGCGGTTCGTGCGGTCTACGCGCGCGGCATCTCCCGGCCCAACCAGTACGACCTGGTGCCGTACGCTGCCTCCGCAGTCGGTCCGGGTAACATCGTGGCCACTATCGGCAACCCCAATGAACTGCCCACCCACGCCAACAACTTCGATTTGCTGCTGGAGCAGCAGTTGAAGCCCTTCGGCCTGATTCAAGCGGGGTTTTTCTATAAGCAACTGACCAATCCGATTGTCGCGGCCAACCAGCCCTGCACCATCTCTTGCGCAGCGTTTGCCTCCATCGCTGGAGTCGCAACGAATGTTGCTCTGGAAACGCAAAACATCAATGGCTCCAACGCCAACGTTTGGGGGCTGGAGTTCGGTTTGCAGCAAAGGTTCACCAATCTGCCCGGCGCTCTCCGCGGCCTGGAGCTGATGGCCAATTACTCCTACAACGATTCGCACATCAACGGCCTTCCCAATCGCGACGACTCGCCATCGCTGATGGGAACGGCGCGGCATGCCTTCAACATCGAACCCGGGTATGAGTTCGGCCGTTACGAGGTGCACATGGGCATGTCCTATAACGACTCCAACATCGACGCTTACCAGTACTTCTCCAATGACTCCGGCATTCCGTCGGGTGTTTGTAGCAATGCGCCGACCACGGCTCCTCTTAATAACGGGCCGATCAACGGACCCTGCGGCGACAACTACTTCTACCCGCACTTCCAGGTGGACGCGCAGATGGGAGCACGGCTGTACAAAGGCCTGCGACTTCAGGTGGAAGGCCTCAACCTGAATAACGAAGTCTTCGGCTTCTACAACGGCAGCCCGCATTACATGACGCAGCGCGAGTACTACAAGCCAACCTACAGCGCCAGCCTGGTTTGGAACTCAGGCCGCGAAAAGTGAGTTCTTGACTGCTACTTTGTTCAGAAGGCCGGCGCCTGGGCCTCTCTTGCCGCCGGCCTTTTTTTGTGAGCGATTCCTTTGAGGAGCAATGCGATGCGTCGTGCAGCGGTGCTGGTGGTTGCGATTCTGATTCTGGCGGTTGGGGTCTGGGCTCAGCCGGGCCCGGCGCCGAATACGTCAGGGAGTGGCGGGAAGCTGCAGTATGTGATCTACCTGAGCCGGCACGGGGTGCGGTCGCCGACGAAAAAACCGGGGGAGTACGCGCGGTTCGCGGCGGCGGCGTGGCCGGAGTGGCCGGTGCAGCCCGGATATCTGACTCCACACGGCTATGAGCTGATGAAGATCTTCGGAGCTTACGACCGCGTCAGGCTGGCCGGCGACGGGCTGCTTGCGCCCGCGGGCTGCGATGACGCGGCGCATGTGACCATCCTGGCTGACAGCGACCAGCGCACGCGCGAGACGGGCAAGGCGCTGGCTGAAGGGCTGATGCCGGGTTGCGGAGTCGATACTCATGCGCTGGCCGAGGGAACGCACGACCCCCTGTTTCACGGGATGAGCGCGGCAGAAGCACACCTCGATCCGGCGCTGGCGATTGCGGCTATCGGCGGACGCATCGGCGGAAACGCCGGCAATATCGCCGAAGCTTACCGGCCGCAACTGGCTGCGCTCGACGGCATTCTGGCCGGGTGCGGAAAGGTCCCAACGACAAATCAGGCGCGAACCAACCTTTTCGACATCCCAGCCGTGCTGCAACCCGGCAAAGAAGACAAGGGTGCGGAGTTGCGCGGGCCTCTGGCGACTGCCTCGACGCTCTCAGAGAATCTTCTGCTCGAGTACACGCAGGGCATGAGCGGAACTGAGCTGGGCTGGGGTTGCCTGGACGAAGCTGCGCTCAGGGAAGCGCTGCAATTGCACGAAGCCGAGGAAGACTACGCAGATCGGACGCCGGTGATTGCGCGGATGCATGCGTCGAACATTCTCGACAAGATCAGGAAGGCGCTGGAGCAGAGCGCGGCGGGAAAGCCGGTGGCCGGCGCACCGGGAAAGCCGGATGACAAAGTGCTGTTTCTGGTTGGGCATGACACCAACATTGCCACCGTGTCCGGGACGCTGGGGCTCGATTGGATTATCGACGGGCGGCGCAACGATACCCCGCCGGGAGGAGCGCTGGTGTTTGAGCTATGGCGCGCCTCGGGCGGCGGCTACTCGGTGCGCGTCTACTACACCGCGCAAACCCTGTCCGAGATGCGCGAGGCGGCTCCGCTGACGGTGGCCAACCCGCCGGCGCAGGTGCCGGTATTTGTGCCGGGCTGCGGAGCTGCGGCGGGAGGGGGAGTTGCGGACTCGGCCTGCAGCCTTGAGGGTTTCGAGGCCACGGTCCGGCGTTCCATCGATCCGGCGTACGTAACTGGAAAGCAATGACGCTCTGAATTTGGCTTTGGCGAAGATTGTGCCGGCATAGACGCCCGCAGTCGCCGCGGCAATCCGGTCCTTACATGCCGGGGAAAAGCAAGGCCTTTTTCCCGGCGCGGTTTTCCGCGCTCCGTGGAGACCGACTCTGCCATACCGCATCCCAACGCCGAACATGCAACTATTTCGCCCTCGGACGCGTCCATCTCTCTACGCGTGTGTCCACGACTGCTCGGCTCATAATCCATTGAATCTCCCAGTTTAAGGCGAATTCCGAACAGGGGTAGTGAGGAAGTCCGCAGCCCTGAGAGATGATGTGATCTGGACCACGGGGAGGCCGGTTCGAGGGGCCTATTGCACCCGTTCGATGTGAAACAATGGCTCTGATCAAAATCAGGTCTGCAACTGGACACAAGAGAAGAACATGGACCAACCTTCGTCTGCTTCAAATCCAGCTGAATTTCGTTTCAACCAATCAAGAAAACGTCGCCATTGGTGGGTTTGGGTCGTCGTCCTGCTTGCCTTCGGCATGCTGTTCTATTGGGTGATCCGGCAGCACAACCAAAGCCAGCAGGCCATGACCGGGGGCGGCGGCCGCGGCCGCATGGGCACGAGCGGGCCCATACCGGTGACCTATGCGACGGCGATCAAGGGCAGCATTGGCGTGTATCTCGACGCCATCGGGACGGTTACGCCCACCTACACCGACCAGATCACCGCGCAGGTGACCGGTGTGATCACCCAGGTGCACTATCGCGAGGGGCAAAGTGTGCACAAGGGCGATCCGCTCATCGATATCGATGACAGGCCCTACCAGGCGCAGCTCGAAGAGGCGCAGGGCGCGCTGGAGCGGGACCAGAACCTGCTGGCCGAAGCACAGATGGACCTGAAGCGCTACCAGGAAGCCTGGGCGAAGAACGCCATTCCGCGGCAGACGCTCGAGGACCAGGAGAAACTGGTGGCTCAGGACCAGGGCACTGTGCGCAACGATGAGGGCGTGGTGAAGTACGACCAGGTGCAGGTGGCGTTCTGTCATCTAAATTCGCTGATCGACGGCCGCGTCGGACTGCGCCTCGTGGACCCCGGCAACCTGGTCACCGCCAACTCAACTACAACTCTGGTTACGGTAGCGCAGACCGCGCCTATCACTGTGATCTTTACGCTGCCCGAAGACAGCCTGCCGCAGGTGCTGGAGCAGATGCGTGCCGGCAAGACGCTGGCCGTGCAGGCCTATGACCGCACCCAGCAAAAACTCCTCGATACCGGCAAGCTGCTGACGGTCGACAACCTGATCGACACCACAACTGGAACCGTGAAGCTGCGCGCATCTTTTGCCAACTCCAAGGGACTGCTCTTCCCCAACCAGTTTGTGAATACGCGGTTGCTGGTGAAAACGCTCGACAACCAGACGCTGGTGGCTTCGTCGGCGGTTCAGCATAACGGCGCCACGGATTTCGTGTACGCGATCCAGAATCCCGATGCCCCCAAGGGAGCGAAAGCGGTGATGACGACCGTCAAGGTGGGGATCTCAGACAATGGAAACACCGTCATCAACAAGGGAATCGAGCCGGGTGCGGTGGTGGCCAACAGCAGTTTCCAGAAACTCGTCGACGGCTCACAGGTGTATCAGTCCAAAGTGGCTCTGCCCACAACTGACACCACCGAGGAAGATGTTCCATGAGTCCGTCACGCCCATTTATTTTGCGGCCGGTAGCAACTTCACTCTTAATGGCCGCAATCCTGCTGGTGGGAATCGTCGCTTACACGCAGCTGCCGATCTCGGCGCTGCCCGAGGTTGACTATCCGACCATCCAGGTGATGACTTTTTATCCCGGCGCCAGTCCCGACGTGATGGCCACAACGGTGACGGCGCCGCTGGAACGCCAGTTCGGACAGATGCAGGGGCTGAGCCAGATGACCTCGACGAGCGCCGGGGGCGTGTCGGTCATCGTGTTGCAGTTCAGCCTGTCGCTGGGCCTGGATGTGGCTGAAGAGGAAGTGCAGTCGGCGATCAACGCAGGCCAGTCGTTCCTGCCCTCTAATCTGCCTGTGCCGCCGGTTTACAACAAGACCAATCCTGCCGACGCGCCCATCCTTACCATGGCGGTCACTTCAAACAGCATGCCGCTGTCTGAAGTTGAAGACATGGTGGACACGCGTCTTGCGCCGCGGCTTTCGCAGTTGACTGGCGTGGGGCTGGTGAGCATCAGCGGCGGACAAAAGCCGGCGGTGCGCATCCAGGTGAATCCGGTCCAGCTTTCCTCGTACGGCCTCAACATGGAGGATGTGCGCTCGGCGCTGGTGCAGTCGAGCGTGAACTCGGCGAAGGGCAACTTCGACGGGCCCCGCCAGGACTACCAGATCGACGCCAACGATCAGATCAATACGGCCAGCGACTACAAAGACGTCGTCATTGCCTATTCCAACGGCGCGCCGGTCCTGGTCAAGAACGTGGCCAATGTTGTGAACGGCGTTGAGAACACAAAACAGGCGGCATGGATGAATATGACTCCGGCCGTGATTCTCAACATTCAGCGGCAGCCGGGCGCGAATACCATCACCGTCGTCAACGCCATCCAGAAGGTCCTTCCGCAGCTGGAGACCAATCTTCCGGCTTCCATCAAGGTCATTCCCATGACCGACATGACGACCAGCATTCACGCCTCAGTGAACGACGTGTTTTTTGAGCTGATGCTCACCATTGCGCTGGTGATCATGGTCATCTTTCTTTTCCTGCGCAGCCTGCGGGCCACCACCATTCCTTCCATCGCCGTGCCGCTTTCGTTGATCGGCACATTTGCGGTGATGTACCTGCTCGGCTACTCGCTCGACAACCTCTCGCTGATGGCGCTCACCATTTCGACCGGTTTCGTGGTTGACGACGCGATTGTGATGATCGAGAACATCAGCCGCTTCATTGAAGAAGGCATGAAGCCCCTCGAAGCCGCGTTGACCGGCGCAGAACAGATCGGCTTCACTATCATTTCGCTGACGGTGTCGCTGATTGCCGTGCTGATTCCGCTTTTGTTCATGGGCGACGTGGTGGGGCGGCTGTTCCGCGAATTCGCCGTCACGCTGGCGGTGACCATCGTGATCTCGGCCGTGGTTTCGCTCACGCTGACGCCCATGATGTGCTCGCGGATTCTGCACCACGATGCTGAAGAGAAGCAAACCCGCTTCTACCGCTGGTCGGAACGCATATTCGACAGAATGATTGCGTTCTACGCACGAACGCTGCTGGTGGTGCTGCGCCATCAGACGATTACCCTGCTGGTTGCGGCGACAACGCTGGTCCTCACGGTTTATCTCTACATTGTCATCCCCAAGGGCTTTTTCCCGGTGCAGGATACGGGCGTGATCCAGGGCATCTCCCAGGCCAGCCAGTCGATCTCATTCGCGGCCATGGCCGAGAAGCAGAAAGAGCTGGCCAAAATCATCCTCCAGGATTCGGCGGTTGAGAGCCTTTCGTCGTTCATCGGCGCGGACGGCATCAACACCACGCTAAACAGCGGGCGCATCTCGATCAATCTGAAGCCGATCGAAGAGCGGCGCCATGTGAGCGCATCGGACATCATAAGGCGGCTGCAAACCAACCTGGCTCAGGTGCATGGAGTTCATCTCTACATGCAGCCGGTGCAGGACATCACGGTTGACGATCGCGTGAGCCGCACGCAGTACCAGTACACGCTTGAAGATGCCGACACGGACGAGTTGAACGACTGGACCAACAAGTTTGTCGCCCGGTTGAAGCAGATTCCCGATCTCGAAGACGTGGCCACCGATCAGCAAACCGGCGCCAAGGCAGTGCAGCTGATGATCGACCGCGTGACCGCATCGCGGCTGGGCATTGCGCCCAGCACCATCGACAGCACGCTCTACGATGCTTACGGCCAGCGCGAGATCAACACGCTTTACACCCAACTCAACCAGTATCACGTGATTCTCGAGACCGCTCCGCAATGGCAGAAGAACCCCAATAACCTGGGCGATCTATACATCCAGTCGAGCGCCTCGGCGGGCGCCAGCGGAGCCAGCGCGGTGAACTCGTACTCCACTTCCTCCTCGGCCGCAGCCGGTTCCAATGCGCTCACAACCTCGGTCAAGTACACGCCTTCTTCGGGCGCCGCCAATGCGCCGTCGACCGTGCTTGCCGGGACCACCGCGGGAGCGTCTGCCAATGCGACCGTTGCTTCAGTGGGAGCGAATGCCATTCCGTTGAGCGCCTTCGCCCACGCGACGCAGACTACCGAAGCGCTCTCAATCAACCACCAGGGACAGTTCCCGTCGGTCACGGTTTCATTCAACCTGTCGCCCAATGCGTCACTGGGCACAGCCATCTCAGAAATCGAGGGCGTGGCCAAGGGTCTGCACTTCCCTCCCAGCCTGCAATCGGATTTTCAGGGCACCGCGGCGTCGTTCCACAATTCGCTTTCAAATGAAGCGCTGCTCATCCTGGCCGCGCTGGTCACGGTGTATATCGTTCTGGGCGTACTTTATGAGAGCTTCATCCACCCGGTCACGATTCTTTCCACGCTGCCTTCGGCCGGCGTGGGCGCTCTGCTGGCGCTCATGCTCTTCCGGCAGGATCTGAGCGTGGTGGGAATCATCGGCATCATTCTGCTGATCGGCATCGTAAAGAAGAATGGCATCATGATCGTGGACTTTGCGCTGGAGGGCGAGCGCGAGCACGGTAAGGATTCCACTGAAGCGGTCTTTGAGGCCTGCCTGCTGCGCTTCAGGCCGATTATGATGACCACCATGGCAGCGCTGCTGGCCGGAATTCCACTGGCCGCGGGCACTGGAATCGGCTCGGAGCTGCGGCGGCCGCTGGGCATCGCCATGGTTGGCGGCTTGCTGCTGAGCCAGATCCTGACTCTCTACACCACGCCGGTGATCTACATCTTCTTCGATCGCCTGGCCATGCGTATCACCGGGCGCAGACCCTCCGGCCAGATGAAGGCGGCACCGCAACCGGGCACGGAGAACGCATGAGTCTCTCGTCTCCATTCATCCGGCGACCGGTCGGCACGACGCTGCTGACCATTGCCGTGGGACTGGCCGGCGCGCTTGCGTTCACGGTATTGCCGGTGGCGCCGCTGCCGCAGGTGGATTTTCCTACCATCAGCGTGAGCGCCGGCCTGCCCGGCGCCAGCGCGCAGATCATGGCGGCATCGGTGGCCACGCCGCTGGAACGGCAGTTCAGCCATATTGCCGGCATTACAGAGATGACCTCGTCGAGTTCGCTGGGCTCGACGAGTGTGACCATGCAGTTCGACCTTAGCCGCAACGTTGACGGCGCGGCCCGCGACGTACAGGCGGCCATCAACGCGGCGCGCACCTATCTGCCCATCAATCTGCCGTCCAACCCCTCGTACCGCAAGGTGAATCCGGCCGACTCGCCGATCATGATTCTCGGCCTGACGTCAGACAAGTACGATGTGACCAAGATCTACGACCTCGCGTCCACCATCCTGGTGCAGAAGCTCTCGCAGATTCAGGGAGTGGGGCAAGTCTTCGCCGGCGGCGGCGCCACGCCCTCGGTAAGAGTCGAGGTCAATCCCAAGAAACTGGAAAGCTTCGGGCTCACACTGGGAAATATACAATCCGTCCTCAGCCTGCAGAACTCGCACTCGCCGCGCGGCCAGCTCTCAGATAACGGCGTCACTGAAGACATTATTACCAACGATCAGATTTCGCTGGCCGAAGAGTACCGGCCTCTGGTAGTCGGCTACCACAACGGCGCAGCGGTGCGCCTTGAAGACGTATCCGATGTTTTGGATTCGACGCAGAACCTGCGAACAGCGGGCTATCTCGATGGACATCGCGCCATCTTCATCATCATCTTCCGCCAGCCCGGGGCCAACATCATCCAGACCGTGGACCGCGTGAAGGCGCAGTTGCCGTACCTTATAGCTGTTCTTCCCAGAGGAATCAATTCGACCATCGTCCTCGATCGGACCACCACGATTCGCGCCTCGGTGTTCACGGTCGAGAAGGCACTCACCGGCTCCGTCATCCTGGTTGTGCTGGTGGTATTCATCTTCCTGCGCAGCGTGCGCTCCACGCTGATTCCCGCCGTGGCTGTGCCCACGTCGCTCATCGGCACCTGCGCGGTGATGTACCTGTTTGGCTTCTCGCTCGACAACCTCTCGCTGATGGCGCTCACCATCGCTACCGGATTCGTGGTCGACGACGCCATCGTGGTGATGGAGAACATCACGCGCCACCTTGAGGCCGGCATGGAGCCGTTTGCCGCCGCGCTCAAGGGCGCTGAAGAGATCGGATTCACGGTCTTTTCCATCAGCATGTCGCTGATCGCCGTGTTTATTCCCATCCTGATGATGGGAGGCATCGTCGGCCGTCTCTTCCGCGAGTTCGCAATCACGCTTTCATCGGCCATTTTGATTTCGATGGTGATTTCGCTGACCACCACTCCCTGCATGTGCGCTCACGTGCTTCGGCCGCGCCAGGAGGGCAAGAGACAGAACTTCCTTGCGCGCGCCAGTGAGTCGGCGTTCAACGGGTTGCTGTGGACCTACCGCAAATCACTACTATGGGTGCTCGACAACCCGGTCCTGATGCTGATTGTGTTTCTGCTGACTGTGGCACTGAACGTGGTAGTCATCCTCCGAATCCCCACGGGCATCTTTCCGCAGCAGGATACCGGCCTGGTCATGGGCATGATCCAGGGCCCGCAGGATGCTTCGTTCCCGCTGATGAACTTCAGCGTGCAGAAGCTCATGCAGGTGGTCAAGGCCGATCCGGCAATTGCCCACGCCAACGGATACACGGGCGGCGGCGGACCGGGCGGCGGCGCCAGCAATGGCGGCAACATCTTTATTGCCCTCAAACCGCTGGGTAACCAGTGCAAAGAGTCGCCGAGCTGCCCGGTGCGCCAGACCTCGGCGATGGACGTGATCAACCGGCTGCGGCCGAAGATGAACGCGCTGCCCGTGGCCTCGGCCTTCCTGCAGCCAGGGCAGGACCTGCGCATCGGCGGCCGCGGCAGCGCGGCGCAGTATCAGTACACCATTCAGAGCGACAGCATCGGCGATCTGGCCCATTGGGGACCGATACTTCTCGAACAGATGAAGAAGTTGCCTGGACTTCAGGACGTGAACTCCGACCAGCAGAACGGCGGTCTAGAGGAGTTGCTTAAATACGACCGGACTACCGCGGCGCGCCTTGGGCAGACCTCGCAATCGCTCGATTCGGCGCTCTACTCGGCATTCGGCCAGTCGGAAGTTTCGGTAATTTACACGCAGCTGAACCAATATTACGTGGTAATGGAAGTTGCGCCGCACTACTGGCAGGACCCCAACGGGCTGAAGAACATCTATATCGCGCCAGGAGGTTCGTCAGCCACAGGGACGTCAACCAAGGCGGGACTGGACCGAATGTCGCCGCTGATGAGCGTGATGAAGGCATCGACGAATACCACGCCGTTGCAGGTGAGCCACACCGGCCTCTTCCCGTCGGTGACGGTTTCGTTCAACCTGGCCAACGGCATGGCGCTCTCCGACGCCACGCGCGAAGTAACCGAGCTGGAACAGCGGCTGGGCATGCCGGGAACGGTGCGCGGTTTCTTTGCGGGAACCGCGCAGGCTTATCAGGATTCGCTGAGGTCGGAGTGGTATCTGGTCATCACAGCGGTGCTGGCGGTGTTCATCGTGCTCGGCATTCTGTACGAGAGCCTGGTACATCCCCTCACCATCATTTCAACGCTACCATCGGCCAGCGTAGGCGCGATGCTGGCGCTGATGCTCTTCAAAATGGACTTGAACGTCATCTCCATCATCGGCATCATCCTGCTCATCGGCATCGTGAAGAAGAACGCGATCATGATGATCGATTTTGCGCTGCAGGCCGAACGCAACCAGGGCAAGAATACCCGCGATTCCATTTTCGAGGCCTGCATGTTGCGCTTCAGACCGATTCTGATGACCACTTTTTCGGCGATTATGGGCGCGCTGCCACTGGCCTTCGGCACAGGCACCGGCTCGGAGCTGCGCCGTCCGCTGGGCATCACGATTGTAGGCGGATTGCTGCTGAGCCAGTTGCTCACCCTCTACACCACCCCCGTGATTTATGTGCTGATGGACCGGATGCGCCTGCGCGCGCTGAACCGGGGGCACGACCTGCGGCCCGCGACGGCCGAAGGAGCTGCGTCGTAACGATGAGGAAGACACGCCATGCCTGATCTGAAAACTCGAGTCCCGTTTGCACTCTCTGCCGCTGCGCTGGGCACGCTGGCGCTGGTTTCAGGCTGCCATGTCGGCCCGCCTTATCATCCTCCCGCGCCGCCGGCCGTCACCGCGCCCAACTACAAGGAGTCGACGGTCAACTTCCAGGACCAGGAGGGATGGAAGGTGGCCAGCCCGCAGGATGCGATGATCCGCGGCAACTGGTGGGAGATCTTCAACGAGCCCGAACTGAATGCGCTCGAGGAGCAGCTCAACGTCAACAACGAGAACCTGAAACAATCGTTCCAAAACCTTATGGCAGCCCGCGCTGAAGTCGCCGAGGCGCGCGCGCAGTACTGGCCGACGATCACGGCCGCTCCAGGCTGGAGCCGGTCAAAGAGCTCAGGCAACCTGCACAACTCTACACTGGCCAACACGGGCCAGACGTCGTCCATATGGAATGCGCCGCTCGATGTTTCGTGGACGCCGGACTTCTGGGGCAAGATCAGGAACCAGGTGCGCGAGGCGCAATACACAGCCCAGGCGAGTGCGGCAGACCTTGAAGTGGAGAAGCTTACCGAGCAGGCCAGCCTGGCCGAGTACTACTTTGAGATTCGCGGCCAGGATATGCTGCAGAAGATTCTGAACGAAACAGTTGCTGCCGACAAGAAGGCTCTGGATGCAAACCAGGGGGCATACGACGCCGGGACCGCCGACTACATTTCGGTGGTGGAGGCGAAGGCCACGCTTGCCTCGGCGCAGGCAGCGGCGACCAACGTAGGCCTGTCACGTGCGCAGTTTGAACACGCTATCGCGGTGCTGCTGGGCAAGATCCCCAGCGACTTCTCGATTCCGGTGAAGCCCATGGTCTACACGGCGCCGGCGATTCCCACTGGCGTTCCCTCGCAACTTGTGGAGCGGCGGCCCGACATAGCGGCCTCAGAGCGCGCCCTGGCCGAGGCTAACGCGGAGATCGGCATCGGATACGGCGCGTTCTTCCCGCAGGTGACCATCTCCGCCAGCGGCGGATTTGAAGCTTCGCTGCTGAAACATCTGTTCGACTGGCCAAGCCGCACATGGTCCATCGGGCCTTCGGCCTCAGAGGTCATTTTCGACGGCGGCCTGTACCGCGCCGCGCTGCATCAGTACTCGGCCACTTACAACGCGGACCTGGCCGGCTACCGGCAGACCGTGCTGACGGCATTCCAGCAGGTGGAGGATTACCTGGCTGCCACGCGGGTTTATTCGCAGCAGATTCTGGACGAGCAGAACACGGTGAAATTGGCGCAGCAGTACCTCGATCTCGAAACCGAGCGATACAACTCCGGTGTTGACCCTTACGTTGACGTGGTGCAGGCACAGACCACGCTGCTCAGCGACCGGCAGGTGCTGAATACGCTCGAGGTGGAAGAGATGACGTCGGCGGTTCAACTGGTGCAGGCCCTGGGCGGAGGATGGGACCGCAGCCAGTTGCCGACGCCGGCGCAAGTGACCGCGAAGTTGCCTGCCAGCGACTACAAAAGGCAGCAGTAAAGACAGGGATGAGGGCGCATCATCGATGCCGGCGCCGGCTTGCTGACTCGCTTGCAGGACCGCTACTGCGCCGGACGGTAGCAGATGTTCTCGCCGTCGAGCCGGTACTCGGCCGAGCAAACCTCGCCGCCGCAGATCATCATCTCTCCGCAAAAAAGCTGGCGTCGCGTAATGAGCCCGAGCGTTCCACAGCGCGGGCACGACATGACGGCCACATAAGGATTCTGCGCCTGGCCGAGCTTGGACTGGTTTTCAAGCATGAAAACCGTTCCGGGGTCCATTCTTTCGGGGATCCATTCTTCAAGGAACTGCAAGTCGGCTGACATCGTTCCCTCCGTGTGGATTGATGTAACCAAACCGTACCAATCGATTCGGGCCGGTCGTATTCTTGCAACAGCAGCAGTTACGAATGGAGAGGGGTTGTGACCCCTCCGTTGGAAATCAAGTGTTGCCGTTCTCCCCTTTGCTCGTCAATCGAAATCGATGCCAGCTAGTATCGAGCGGGATTCCCTGTTTCACCATAGACGTTTGCGCTTCACAAACCGTGATCAAGTTGATGCGGCTGCTCATCTGGCAGCCTGCGTGCCCTCACGCGAATGAGCCCGGGCAAAGTCGTCGATGGCTTTGTAGGTTTCCTGATTGCGGCGAATGGCCTCGACGTACTCGCGCGTCTGTGTGTACGGAATCGATTCAACAAATTCATCGATGCCGTGATAGGGACCGGCGGCCTGCCAGTCGGCGACGCGATTGTCGCCGGCGTTGTACGCAGCCAGCGCGTATTCTTCAATGCCGCCGAAGCGGTCGAGCATCTGCCGCAGGTAGCGAGTGCCGAGGCGGATGTTGGTGTCGGGATCGAGGAGCTGGAAGGTTTGAAAGTGCGCCAGGCCCTCTTCACGCGCCATGGCCTTGCCCACTGAAGGCAGCAGCTGCATTAGTCCATAAGCATTCGCATACGAAATCACCGACGGGTCGAACTCTGACTCCTGGCGAATGAGCGAGGCCACCAGATAGGGATCGAGATTGTTCTTCGCCGATTCGGCCTTGATGGTGTCCCAGTAAGGCTCCGGAAACAGAATGTGCCAGTAGGCGAGCGGGATCGAGTCAATGGACGCGGTGGAAGCATAGGGCAGCGCCTTTTTGAGCGCGCGCAGGGCGCGATAGTTCTCGCCATAGCTGGCGTAAATCTTCGCCTCTGCCAGCGCGCTCCACGAAGAGGAATCCGGATCGGCCTTGATTTCGTCGGCGATGTACTCGTTGAGGCCGGCATTGGCCAGCAGCCGCGCCTTGGCCAGGTGCGGACTGTCGACAGGGAACGTTTCGACGAGATGCGGCTGGGGCAGCGGCTGAAACTTGTCGAGCTGCGGTTCGGTTGCCGGCG